>OBLW0100003302.1_pt1 | contig 12629 bp, 9 predicted proteins | sample 1520161 | NCBI WGS metagenome assembly OBLW01 (sample SAMEA3539309, study PRJEB22396) | soil metagenome | biome: tundra; feature: field; material: soil | place: USA | collected 2010-05 | depth 0.15 m
GCGCTGTCGGGCGACAGCACCACCGACGAGTCCGCCTATGGTTCTTACAAGGACCGTATGTTCCTGATGGAGCGGGCGCTGCACGGCATGGGTGAGCATCCAGTTTTCGGCCTTGGTGTGAACAACTTCATCACCTATTCGACGATCTGGCATGAAGTCCACATGACCTATCTGCAGATTGGCGTCGAGGGCGGCATCCCGGCCATGGTCCTTTACCTGATGTTTTTCTGGAGCGGGTTCAAAAACCTGAAGATATTGCGCAAGACGCGAAACCTCGACCAGCACACGGTCCTGTTCGTCGGCGCGCTCCATAGTTCGTTGATCGGTTTTGTGGTCGGCGCGTTGTTCGCCCCCGAAGCCTACCAGTTCTTCCCCTATTTCGCGGTCGCATTCACCGCAACGTTGTTACAAACGGTAAAGGAACGAGAGCTGGAATCCGGTACCACAGCGGTCCCACCCCCGAGGAAACCGCGACATTTCCTGGAGGTTTATGCCAATAACGGAAGAACAGACGCAGTCAGCCCTGTCCGCTGATTTGCAGGCGGCTCTGAGTTGCCTGGGCTGCGGCGGGAAACTCGATAGTGACCAATCGGGCGGTTTCGTCTGCCGGGCGTGCCAGCGCGTCTATCCGAACGCGAATGGGATCGCGCGTTTTGTGGACGCGCAGCAGTACGCGGCCAGCTTCGGGTTTCAATGGCATCGCTATCAGAAGGTGCAGCTCGATCATGACGAGAGACGCGTGGAAGATCGCGACTTCCGCATGAAGACCGGCCTTCGCCCGGAGGAGTTGCAGGGCAAGCTCGTTCTGGATGTGGGCTGCGGCATGGGAAGATTTGCCGAAGTCGCGACCCGCTGGGGGGCGCGCGTAGTTGGCGTCGACCTGAGCGCGGCGGCCGAAGTAGCGGCGAAAAACTTGAAGGACCGGGAATTCGTTGCCTTTCAGGCGGATGTTTTCGCGCTCCCGTTTCTCCCGGGAAGCTTCGACATCATCTATAGCGTGGGCGTACTCCACCACACACCCGACTGTGAAGCCGCGGTCAAGATGCTGGAAAAATATCTGAAGCCGGGTGGCATTCTGGCCGTGTGGCTCTACAGCGGATACAACAAGTGGTACCGCTTTAGCGACATCTGGCGCCACTATACGAGCAGCATGAAGCCCGCAACGCTGCACACGATCCTGAAGGTGGCCGTGCCGGTTCTCTACAACACGCAACTGGTCTTGAACAAGGTGCCGCTCGTGGGACCTCCGGTCGCGGGTCTGATGCATCACGTGTTTCCGGTGAACCGCCAGAAGAATTCGGAGTTGCGGATGCTGGACACGTTTGATTGGTATTCCCCGAAGTACCAGTCGAAGCACACCTACGAACAGGTATTCCGCTGGTATGAAGCGATGGGCATGGAAGACATGAGAGTGGGTGAGACCTCGATCGCGGTGCGGGGCCGCAAGCCTTTCCGGACGGCGTAGTGAATGCTTGTGGGTGGTGGGATTCGGTAGGATCTGGCGCTTGCGATGAGTTACAGGAAGAAAGCCAATTATCTCCGGAAAGTGCTGCCCGGCGGGACTCTGCGCGCGCTGAGCGCTCCCGTGCGCGGCCCGGTGCACCTGCTTATGGCGGTCGCCGATCATTTCGAGCCCGCGGTGTCTCCCGAGGGTGGGGCAAAGCGAGTTCCCCGTCCTGAGCAGGAACGGCGCCTGGAGTTCTGGGTGCGCGAATATCCCAAGGCGGTGGACCGGTGGCGCGACCACGATGGCCGCCCCTTTCTGCATACCTACTTCTATCCTGCCGAGCAGTACGACGAAGGGTTGGTCGAAATGTTGGCCGACCATTGTCATTCGGGTTGGGGGGAAACCGAGATCCATCTGCACCATGGGTATCCGGAACCCGATACTGAAAACAACACACGGCAGATGCTGGCAGAATTCCGCGACCGGCTGGCATTTCGGCACCGCTGCCTGGCTATGGAGGAAGGTGAAAACCAGCCGCGCTACTGTTTTGTTCACGGAAATTTCGCGCTTGCGAACTCTCGCGATGGAATCAACTGCGGCGTGGACTCGGAGATGAAGGTCCTGGCCGAAACGGGCTGCTACGCCGATTTCACTCTGCCCACTGGGACTTGGCATTCCGCGCAAACGGCGAAGATCAACTCGCTATACGAGTGCGCTTTGCCGCTGGACGAGGCCGTGCCCCACCGGCGAGGAATTGACCTGGTGGCTGGCAGACGACCTCGGATCTTTCCTCTCATTCTGCAGGGTCCGCTCGTGGCCGACTTACGCCGCAGCGGGCATTCGCTTTCGCCCACGCTGGAGACCGGAGCAATTACGCAACCGAATCCGATGAATCTTCACCGGCTGGCGCTGTGGAAACAGGCAAAAATCCGGGTTGCGGGCCGTCCGAATTGGCTGTTCATCAAGCTGCATTGCCACAGCATGGATCCGCTTCAGCAAGACGTCGTGATCGGAAATTCCTTCCGGAAGTTTCTTGAGGAGCTGGTAAGTGGCGCGGACGAGAGAAAAGAAACTTTGCATTTTGTAACCGCCCGGGAGATGGCGAACATCGCTTTGGCTGCTTGCGATGGTAAAGATGGAGATCCCGGCGACTATCGCGACTACCGCTTCAAGCGTTTCAAGGATGTGCCCGCAGCGGCCGAAAAAACGGATTCTGTTCCGGCCGCTGTGAAAGGATAGTCAAGGCCCGTATGTGTGGAATTGCCGGAGTCGTAAGCGCAACCCGGGAGAGCAACATCACCGAAGCGGTGGTGCGGGAGATGTGCGACCGGATCATCCACCGCGGCCCGGACGATGAAGGCATCCTCGTCCAGGATGGAGCCGGCCTGGGCATGCGGCGCCTCTCGGTCATCGACCTTTCCGGCGGCCACCAGCCGGTGTTCAACGAAGACCGCAGCGCGTGGATCGTCTATAACGGCGAAATCTATAATTTCCCTGAGCTTCGCCCCGAACTCGAAAAGCGCGGCCATCGTTTCTACACGAAATGCGACACCGAAGTTATCATTCACCTTTACGAAGAGATGGGAGCCGATTGCGTTCAGAAGCTGCGCGGCATGTTCGCACTCGCCATCTACGACCATACTAAGCGCAAACTGATCCTGGCGCGCGACCGGCTCGGCAAAAAGCCTCTGCACTACGCGCTGGTGAAGGACAAGCTGTATTTCGCTTCTGAGATCAAGTCCATCCTGGCAGTCGCGCCGGAACTGGCCGAAGTAAATTCCCAGGGGCTTCTCGAATACCTCTATTTCGGGTACGTTCCCGATCCCATTACTGCCTTTACCGGAATCCAAAAGCTGCCGCCGGGACACCTGCTCGAATTCGAAAATGGCAAGATCGCCATTCGCCAGTATTGGGATCTGCCGCAGTACAACACGCACACCCCAAAAAGCGAAGAAGAGTGTCTGGAAGAACTCGAGGCCCGCCTGCTGGAGGCGACCCGCATCCGCCTGATCTCCGATGTGCCTCTGGGAGCGTTTCTAAGCGGTGGAACCGATTCTTCCACCATCGTGGCGCTCATGGCTCGGGCCAGTTCGGGCCCGGTGAAGACGTTCTCCATTGGCTTCACCAGGGATGATTTTAACGAGTCGAAGTACGCGCGGATCGTCGCGCAGAAGTTCGGCACTGAGCATCACGAGATGATCCTCGAGCCGGACGTCGTTCAGACCGTCGAGCATCTCACCAGCACGCTGGAAGAGCCGTTTGGCGATTCTTCCATGCTGCCCACGTATTATGTCTCGCAGATGGCGCGTAAGCATGTGACGGTTGCGCTTTCCGGAGACGGCGGCGACGAAGTTTTTGCCGGATATGACCGTTATCGCATCCACTCCGACCGGCGCATCTTTGAGCGTGTTCCCGAATCTGCGCGGCGCTTCTTTCGGGATCGGCTGTTTCAGCTTCTGCCGCGCACCATGAAGGGGCGCAAATTCAGTTACAACGTTTCGCTGCCGTGGCGCGAACGCTATGTGGACGGACTGTCGTTCGTGCCCGCTTTCGAGCGCGACACGCCTCTTCTCTCCGACGATTTTCGCGAGGTTCTACGCCGAAGCGACGATCCGCAGAATGTCCTGATGCGCTACTTTGCGAAAGCACCCGCCCAGGACCCGGTCAGCGAGCTGCTTTACGTCGATACCAAAACCTACATGGTGGGCGACATTCTCACCAAGGTTGACCGGATGAGCATGCTGAACTCTCTGGAAGTGCGGGTTCCCATTCTCGACCACCAGTTCGTCGAATGGGTCACGGGGCTGCCACCGGAATGGAAGCTGCGCGGCAGCAAGCAGAAATATATTCTGCGCAAGTTGGCGGAGCGCGTCGGAGTGCCCCGGGAGGCGCTGGATCGCCCAAAACAGGGATTCGCGCTGCCTCTGGTGCACTGGATGCGGAATGAGTTGAAAGAAACATTGATGATTCTGCTCGAGCCGCGCGCCTTGCAGCGCGGATATTTCGAGGCCGCAGGCGTTCGCAAGTTGATGAACGATCACCTCTACGGAGGCCGGGTGTTCACGAGCCGCATCTGGCGGTTATTGATGTTCGAACTGTGGCACAGAAATTTCCTGGAGAAATTTACCAAGCCCGCAGGACTATTCTCGCTTCCCATCATCGTCGACTCCAGAGCGGCCGTTGCTGTTTCTCCTTCTCCTGCCAAAATGGCCACCGCCCCGGCGGGAGAGTAACTTGCTGGACTCGCGTGACGTGGCGAATCCTGCGGCCAACACTGATCTGGCCAGCACTGCCGTGCCCAAGCAGGTTCCCACCCGTGACGAGCTTTCGCCGGTCAATCTCTTTCTGATGACCAATTCTTTCGAGACGGGTGGCTCAGAGCGCCAGTTCTCCGTCCTCGCTCACAACCTCCGGCCCGAGCAATTCCACCTTTCTCTGGGCTGCATTCGGAGAATCGGTCCCTTCGCCAACGCTTTTGGAGATGTGCCCGAGTTCGATCTTGGCGGCAGCCTCTACGGTTTGACTTCAATCCGCACCCGCCTGCGACTGAGAAGGCTATTACGGCAGCAACAAATCCAGATTGCCCACGCCTTCGATTTTTATACCAACCTCACACTGATCCCCGCGGCGCGGCTAGCGCGGGTGCCAGTGGTCATCGGCAGTCAGCGCCAACTGGGAGATCTGCTGACCCCGCGCCAGTTCCGCGCGCAGGCTGCGGCATTTCGCTGGTGCGACGCAGTTGTCTGCAACTCGAGAGCCGCGGCTGATCGGCTCGCCGCGGAAGGGATCTCGCAGGATAAGCTAGCTGTCATTGGCAATGCGCTTCCGGCAGAGGCCTTCGCCGCTGCAACCGCAGCCGTACCAGGCAAACCCGGCAGTTTGCGGGTGGGCATGATTGCCCGCATGAATGCCCACTACAAGAATCACGCGGGCTTCCTGCGCATGGCAGCGAGAATCAACCGCCAGATGCCGGATGTCGAATTCCTTCTCGCAGGCGATGGTCCGTTGCGCGAAGAGCTCGAACGGCAGGCGCAGGAGTTAGGTCTTGGGAATCGCGTGCTCTTCCTGGGCGATCGCCGCGACATTCCCTCCGTGCTCGCTGCGATGGATGTCGCCGTTCTTACCTCCGATTCTGAAAGTCTCTCGAATGTCCTTCTGGAGGCGATGGCCGCGGGCGTGCCGGTAGTAGCGTATCGCGTTGGAGGCAACGCAGAATTGGTCAATGACGAGCGGGGCATACTCGTTCCGGCTGGCGACGAAGAGGGCTTCGCATCCGCTGTGGGACGCTTGTTGGAATCCTCTTCGATGCGCTCCCGGTTGGGCCAAGGTGGCCGCGAGTTTGCCGCGGCAAACTTCGGCCTCGAAGGTATTCGCGCCCGCTACGAAGACTGCTATCGAACCCTGCTCGAAAAGAAAGGTGTGAGAAACTCACTGGCGACATGGCGGCCGACAGCGCAAGCTCAAAGAAACGGGTGAAGGTTGCCATGGTCGGACCCAGCCTGCGCTACGTCGGCGGCCAGTCGGCGCAGGCCGACCTCCTGATGCGGCTTTGGCAAAACGACGCCGACGTCGAAATGAAATTCATCGCCGTCGACCCGCCGCTCGCTTCCGGATTGGGCTGGGCCGAGGGCGTGCGCGGCCTCCGAACGGTTCTGCGCGAGCCCATCTACTTCCGCCATCTGTGGCGCGGCCTCAACGATGCTGACGTCGTGCATATCTTTTCCGCTTCCTATTGGTCGTTCTTGCTTGCTCCTGCTCCCGCCTGGTTTTTCGCGAGGCTTCGCGCCCGGAAAACACTGGTCCATTACCACAGCGGAGAAGCGCGCAGCCACCTGCAGCGGTTTCGCTCGGGTCGGTTCGTGCTGTCGCGCGTGGATGAAATCGTCGTGCCGTCGGGCTACCTGGTAGATGTCTTCCAGGAATTCGCGTTGAAGGCCGTCGTGGTCCCAAATCTTGTAGATCTTTCTCAGTTCCAATATCGCCAGCGCAGTCCGCTCCGCCCGCACCTGGTCTGTACACGCGGCTTCTCCGCTTATTACAGTGTCGATGTGGTCGTGCGCGCCTTCGCGGAAGTCAAGAAGGAATTTCCGGATGCAATGCTCGATCTGGTGGGCGGTGGCCCGCTCGAAAACGATGTGCGCAAACTAGCCGCCGGCCTGAAGCTAACCGGCGTGAATTTTACCGGCATAGCGTCGCGGCAAGAGATCGGAAGATACTACGACCAGGCCGACATCTTCATCAACGCCTCATGGCTTGACAATATGCCGGTCTCGATCATCGAGGCATTCGCATCCGGCACGCCGGTGGTGACGACCTCACCCGAGTGCATGCCCTTTCTCGTGAAACACGAGCGCACCGGATTGCTCTCGCCAGTGGGTGATGAAAAGGCTCTAGCAGCCAACGTAATCCGGCTGCTGCGCAATCCGGCATTGGCTGCAGCCCTGGCGAGGAGCGCGCATGAAGAGTCGCAAAAGTACACCTGGGAAGCTGTCCGGGACCAGTGGGTCAAGGTATATCAAGGGCTGTCGGGAAGGTCCCGAGTCCGGGAAAACGCTTAAGAGTGTGCGTGAAAGCTTCAATTTCGTTCCACGTGGTCGAACAAGAGTCTGAGGTTTGCAGCCGCGGAGCGACGTAAGAATACAGCCCACGGCGCAACAGCTTGCGGAAGAAGTCGGTTTCGTATCAGGGCATCGCTTTAGCGATGGCACAAATCGCTCGCTATCAACAGCTCCCTTTAGATCTCACGCACACTAACTCGTGTGGGGGGAGCCGCTGGAGCGAAGTGCATTGCGAACCAGCCCCAGAGGGGCGAAATATGTTAGCCCAGGACATAAGTCCTGGGTAAAGTGGGAACTCGAACCGAGTCCCGGAGGGACGACCCAGTTCTCACGCACTGAAGCCCCTACCGATTCAAGACGACTTACACGGCCCGGAAGGGCCGCTCTTGCACGGTTGTGCGAACATTCCGGAGTTTTTCAAGCAGAACTGTCACGCCGTGGGTGCATTCTCGCGCCGCTTCGCGGCTACGGACAGTGTTTCCGCTTCGTGGCTGAAAACTCCGCGGACGGCGCTGGTTCGCGGCTGCAAACCTTCGGTGCTGGTCCACTGTCAAGTGTGAAAATGCGGGTTCTCACGCCGACACTCTTGCGGATTCCTGGGTGACGGCGGGTTCGGAATGTCCGATTGGCGACGGCCTACGGGGAGGGTAATGGTTACTAAGGTTACCTAAGTTGATTGACCCCGAAGGGCTAGGTGCCTCAGGATAGGTGGTGAAAGATCGAGGCGGCGCGATGCACCAAAAGTCGCGCCTTCGATCCACACGATCTCATGTCCTTGCACAGCCACGCTATGGCGATGTTTTTGTGGTGGACACAGCCGACCCTGCAATTGGTGGTGGCTGCGATCATGTGGCGCCGTAAACTCCACCGGCAGTTTCCGATCTTTTTTTACTTTCTGGTGGCGCAGGTTGTAAATTTTGCGGTCACCTACCCGCTCTACCACCTCGCCTCGTACCATTGGTATCTCTGGTACAAATGGTATTTCTGGTGTTATTGGACTGGGGAGGCCGTCAATGCCGTCCTTGGTTTTAAGGTCATTCACGAGATTTTCCTGGACGTCTTCCGCCCCTATCATGCGCTGAAAGACCTGGGCACTCCCATTTTCAAGTGGGCGGGCGCGGTCATGCTGCTGGTATCGGTGGTGGTGGCGGCGTCGAACTCCTTCCGGCAAGATCCAGTTGTGCACGCGGTCACGACATTGGAACGTGCCGTTTTTATGGTGCAGTTTGGACTTATTCTCTTCCTGATTCTGTTTTCGCGCTTCCTGGGGGTTTCGCGCAGGCAAACAAGTTTTGGGGTTGCGCTCGGCTTTGGACTTTTTGCCGGGACCGAACTGATGTTGTTGGCGATGCAGGCGGGAGGTCTGATTGGGCAAGTGACCTACAACCTGGTGAATATGTTGGCCTATAACGGTGGGGTAATTATTTGGCTCACCTACTCGTTGTTGCCAAAAGTTTCGCGCGACCCGAGGGTCAACTATTTGCAAACGCAGCGTTGGGAAAAGGGCTTGGCGGATCTTCAGCAAACGGGGCCCAGCAATTCATTGATCCCGATGTTCGAGGGGATGGTGGAACGCGCGTTTTCGCGGAGTTCGAGCGCGGAGGGTGGAGAGGATCACCTTCCTTTCCCGAGTCCACCTGCACCGACTAGCGTGAAGTCCGTTGCGGTCGGCTCCAACATTCGCCGGTAGGCTCGCGGAAGCCCGCGACAGCGTTTCCGCAAAACCTTGTCAAGAGGATTTTTGGCCCTCCCAAGCTCCTGCAATTCACGTGAGCTTAACCAAGTCGAACTGAAACCATCACTTTAAGTCACCTACGGGAAACCCTGTGTTCTTGCCTGCAAGAAAGCCCTAGCCTTGAGGTGGGCTGTCGGCGGGCGGTCTCCGTCTCGCCTTGAGACGGCTAAGGCCTCCTGAATCAGAAGCTTGCAGCGTATGTATAATGCCCGGTCGAATACTCGTCAATAATTGGCGAGTACTCGGCAGACCCTAAGGAGGAAAGTAAAATGAAACGTTCGCTCAGGGCGTTACTGCTGTTGGTAGGTTTGGTAGGGACATTCGCGTACGCTGCCGTGCCGAGAGTTACACACGGCCCGATCGCGATTTGCCCTCCCGACGGTGGGCCTTGCTAATCGCAACCCACAATCACCTAAGTACGACGACGTAACAGAAGCATCGGAATATAAATTTTGAGGCTGGCCTTCCTGGCCGGCCTTATTTTTTTGTTTCGCCCGCGGGGACGGATTTTTCTTGGGCGGGCGGTTTGCCGTCATCGGATTGCTTCGCCGCCAGCCCCGATTGTTCGGATGCCTCACCATTCTTTTCGATGTACTGGACGATGATTGAGATACGCCGGTTCGAGGGGTCCTGGGGATTCTTCTGGTTGCGCAACCGCTGGTCCGCAAAGCCGCGAACTTGCGAAACCTGATCGGCGCGCAAGCCGGACTGCTGCATCAGACGGCGTGCGGCATTGGCCCGGTCCGAGGAAAGCTCCCAGTTGCTGTAGCTGCGCGCGCCAACAAAGGGTTTGGCGTCGGTGTGTCCTTCGACGGAAATATGATTGGGAACCTTGCCCAACTCGGCGGCCAGCAGGGCCACCATCTCTCGTCCGGTCTGGTTGAGCGCGGAACTCCCGCTGTCGAAAAACGTGCCCTTCTCCGATTCCAATAACTCAATCCGCAGGCCTTCCGCGGTCACGGTCATCTCGACGTTTTTTTGCAGGCTTTCCAGATTGTTGATCTTCTCGATGCTTTTTTGCAGCTGTTCTTTGAGGTTCGCCATGTTTTGCTTGGTGACTTTGAGCTCTGGCGTGTTTTGTTGCATGGACTGGAACCCGTCGCCCGCTCCCGCCCCGGTTTCGCTGGTCCCGAATTTCTTTGAGGTTCCGGTAGGATCGCGAAAATATCCTGCGACCGCTTCCTGAACCGGCTTGTTGGTATTCAGCAGCCACAGGACGATGAACAGCGCCATCATGGCGGTGACGAAGTCGGCATAGGCCACCTTCCAGGCGCCGCCATGATGGCCGCCGTGGCCGCCTTTTTTCTTAATGACGATGATCGGTGGGGTTGGCATGGCGATGCGTTATCCCGCACCTCCGGCCGCGGCTGCGGCGTCACCCTCAGCAGCCGCCTCTGCCGCCGGCGCGCCATCAGTTCCGGAGGCCTCAGGCGCCGAAGCGGCGGCGGATGATCCCCGGTTACGGCAGGCCTGCTCCACCTCTTTGAACGAAGGACGGACGTGTCCGGGTACTGCTCGCCGTCCGATTTCAACCGCCATAATGGGAGCCACGCCCTTCAGAAAAGCGACCATCACTACCCGCATCACTTGCAAGAATGCATGTTCTTCTTCCGCGGCCTTTCCCATTCGTGACGCCACCGGACCCACCAAGCCGTAGCACAGCAGAATACCCAGAAACGTTCCCACCAGCGCCGCCGCTACCTTGTGTCCGATTTCTTCCGGCGGTCCGCCCAACGCTCCCATGGTGATGACGACTCCGAGCACGGCTGCCACAATGCCTAGTCCGGGCAACGAATCCGCCGTTGTGCTGAGCGCCGAAACTGGCTCCGACGCTCCCTGATGGTGCACCTCCATGTCGCTATCGAGCATCTGGTCGAGATCGAATACCTCGACGCCCCCGCTCACTGCCATCCGCATCGTGTCGCAAACGAAATCGCAAAGATGGTGATTGGCGAGGAAGTCCTTGTACTTGGAGAACAGAGGGCTCTTGGGCGGGTCTTCAATATCGTTCTCGAGCGCCACGAGGCCTTCCTTGCGTGCCTTCTGCAGCAGTTCGTACATCATCTTCAGGGAATCGATGTAGCGTTGTTTGGTGAATTTCGAGGTCCCGAATACGCCGCCAATTCCACCGCCGATCTGTTTCAGAATATGCAGCGGGTTGGCGATCAAAACCGTGCCCGCGGCGGCCCCGCCGATGATGATCAACTCGGCGGGCTGGATCAACACTCGCAGGTTGCCGTGCTCCATCAGGTAGCCGGCAACGATGCAGCCGAAAACAACCACAATTCCAATGATCGCAAACATAGAACATCATCCTCGCAGCGGTTTGGCCTGCGCTCCGCTCTGCGCCGCACCTACTGCGCGGCCAGCGCCCGCCGCGTGCGTCGGTTCCAATCCATTCAGCAGCTTTTCGAGTTGGTCGCCCGGTTGCGCCACGGTGTGCATGACCACGGCCTGCACCGGAAAACGGTCGCCCCACCAGCGCACTTCCGAATTCGTGACGAGGCTCCAGACGGTCGCCGCTGCCGCTGCCGTCGCCACTTGATTTGCCGAGGGCAGCAGGGCGATGAATTCGTCCTCGCCCCAACGCCCCAGGAAATTCTGCGGGTCCAGGCTGTGCCGCAAGGTGCGGGCGGTCGTCTGCATGAAAGGGACGGCGGAGTGCGGCCCGTGTTTGGAGCGAAACTCGTCGAGACCCAGCACGCGAATGCGCAGCACTCCGAAGCCATGGCGCGCTTCCTGCATTCCCTCAATCCATTCTCCGAGCACTGCCCGGGTCAGGCGATGGGATGGAACTCCAGTCGCCGCGTCGAGGCAACCGAACATGGACGGCGCACCGGATTCGATTTCGTCTTCGTTTTCGTTTTGGGAGGCCATCGGTTCTTCGAACAGAACGATTGCGCCCTCGACCGTGTCCCCGTTCCTGACAATCGCATGGCTACGGATTTTCACCGACACCCGGTGCCCCTGCTTGTGCAGGTAAAAGGCAGTAATCTGTCGTGGTTGCCCGTCGCGCAGCGTAGCCATCACCGCACAGTTGTCGCCACACAAGGTGCGCCCGTGGTGATCACAGGCCTCGACGATATGTTCTGTGCACATCCGTCCTACGACTTCGTGCGAAAGATGCCCGACGATGTGTTCCGCGCGCCGGTTCCAGAACCGAATTCGGTGGTCCCGATCCACGATATAAATACCCACCGGCAACTCTTCCAGGGCGGTGCGGAAAAATCCCGGATTGTCGAAAAAGTTGGAAGGCATGGCCGACGAACTCCGCCATTGAGTTCATCGGCAAAAGAGAGGGGAACTTCAAGGAGGCAGCGGTGTATGGGGTAAGGGATTCCGTTTGCGCCACCGTGGAAGAGCGGCCCTGAAGGGCCGCGTAAGTTGCTTTGAATCATCATGGGCTTTTAGCCCCGGTGGTCGCTTTTGTGCGAGCGCGACGACTTTTTCCGCACCCTCTTGCGCCGTGGGCTGCATTCTTACGCCGCTTCGCGGCTGCAACCTCTAAGCGGAGAACGCGTTTTTGCAACGGCCGCCCGAAGGTCTCAGGCCGCGGACCTTGCCTGCGAAGTGAGCATGCGCGTTAACTCCTCGACCTCGAAGACTGGTGGTTGGCAAGTGAGGCCTGCGCACACGACCGCAAACGATCGTCCCGCGGCGAGCGCCGGAAGGTTCGGAATTGTTTCTGCCAATGCCGGGGGCAAATTTTGCGCGACCACCTTGTCGGCATCCAACTGCACCACCGCTGTATTCAAAGAAAGCGACCGGCGCGCCGCCCGATGCAATTCGGCCGCCGCCTGGTCCCTTCCTACCACTACGACCTGCATATGCGGGACGGTGAAGCGGGCTACGGCCAGGCCATAGGTCGCCGCGAAAATTCCGTGCTGAC
>OBLW0100003303.1_pt1 | contig 12627 bp, 10 predicted proteins | sample 1520161 | NCBI WGS metagenome assembly OBLW01 (sample SAMEA3539309, study PRJEB22396) | soil metagenome | biome: tundra; feature: field; material: soil | place: USA | collected 2010-05 | depth 0.15 m
TCTTTGTACGCGAAGCCGGCGTGGTCGCAGCCGAGAGCGATCTTCATGGCGGGGAGTCTACGTCGGCCCCGATAGAATGCGGCGGTGGCGAACGCCCTCCCAAGCCTCACGATCTTCTTCCCGTGCTTCAACGACGCGGCCACGATCGGCTCCCTCGTGGCGGGCGCGCACGTTGTCGGGCGGGAGTCCGGCCGCGATTTCGAGATCCTCGTCGTGGACGACGGCTCGAAGGACAACAGCGCGGCGATCCTCGAGGCGCTCCGGGAGCGGTATCCCGAGCTCAACGTCGTGTATCACCTTCAGAATCGCGGCTACGGCGCGGCCCTGCGATCGGGTTTCTCGAACGCGTCGAAGGATCTCGTGTTCTACACAGACGGCGACGGCCAGTACGACGTCCTCGAGCTGAAGAAATTCCTGCCGGTCCTGCAGGAAGGCGTCGACGTCGTGAACGGCTACAAGATCTCGCGCTCGGACCCGTTTCACCGCGTCGTCGTCGGGAAGATCTACCTCGTTCTCATGAGGGTTCTGTTCCGGTTCCACGTGCGCGATGTGGACTGCGACTTCCGGCTCATCCGGCGCGAATCGCTCGGCGCGATTTCGCTGAAGCATTCCAGCGGCGTCATCTGCCTCGAGCTCGTCAAGAAGCTCGAGCTCGCGGGGTTTCGCTTCGTGGACTTCCCGGTGCACCACTATCACCGTGTAGCCGGCCGGTCGCAGTTCTTCAATTTTCGGCGGCTCTTCGCGACGGGCGTGAACATCCTGAAGCTCTGGTGGGAGATCCACGTCACGCGCGACACGCCGCGCAACGTGGCGCATCCGTCCTCGGACGTGAGGGTCGAGGAGAGCTGGGAGAGTCCCCGGCCGTGACGGCGGAGGCCGTGCCGTTCCTCGAGCTTTCGCGCGCGGCCGTGGAGGAGAGAGAAGCGCTCGAGACGGCGCTTCTTGCGTGCGTGCGGCGCGGGCGTTACGTTCTCGGAGACGAGGTCGCGGCGTTCGAGAGCGAGTGGGCGGCTTTCTGCGAGGCGCCGTTCGCCGTCTCGTGCGCAAGCGGCACCGACGCGATCACGCTGGCGCTCCGAGCGTTCGGTGTCGGAACAGGCGACGACGTGCTCACGGTCTCGATGACGTGCGCCCCGACAGCGGTCGGCATCCTGCGCGCCGGTGCGACGCCGGTCTTCGTCGACGTGGAACCCGAGCACCTCACGATGGATGCCTCCCGGCTCGAGGCCGCCCTCACGCGCCGGACCAAGGCGATCGTACCGGTTCACCTGTATGGCCGCCTCGCGGACATCGACGCGATCGCCGACTTCGCGAAGTCGAAGGGCCTCTTTCTCGTCGAGGACTGCGCGCAGGCGCACGGTGCGGGGCTCGGCGGCCGGCCGGCGGGCTCTTTCGGCGACGCGGCCGCGTGGAGCTTCTATCCCACGAAGAACCTCGGGGCTCTCGGCGACGGCGGCGCGGTGACGACCGCGCGGCCGGAGGTCGAGGCGCGAATCCGGAAGCTGCGCGTGTACGGGTACGCCACTGGCAACGACGCGGACGAGGCAGGTTGGAACAGCCGGCTCGACGAGGTGCAGGCGGCCGCCCTGCGCGTGCGCCTCCCGCGCCTCACGGCTCGAAACGCGCGGCGGGCGCGGATCGCCTCCCGTTACGACGCGGCTTTCGCGGCCGCGGCGCCTTTCCTGCGCACGCCTCCGCCCGCGCGTGCCGGCGAGACGCCAGCGCATCACCTCTATGTCGTACGTATCGAGGACCGCGGCGCGTTTCGCACGCGCCTCGCGGCGGCGGGCGTGGAAACCGCCGTTCATTACCCGCGCGCCGTCCACGAGCAACCCGCCTTCGCGCCGCTGCCGCGGGGGCCTCTGCCCGAGACCGAGCGGGCAGTCCGGGAGGTCGTGTCGCTCCCCCTGTATCCGCAGCTCTCGGACGACGAGACCGGGCGGGTGATCGGCGCCGTGACCGTCAGCGCGGCGCTGACGCGCGCGTGACACGGGTCGTCAGGAAACGCGAGGCGCCCGTCGCCTTCGTCGACGTGATGCCGTAGACCCAGAGTCCCCGCGCGACCGGACGGCTCCGCGCGCTGCCCACGAACGTGACCTCCACGTCTAGGGGCGTTCCCGGCGCGACGTGGAACCTCTTCCACGGGTCGTCGATCACGAGCGGCAGTCCCGTGAGGACGAACGTGGACTCGTGGAGGAGCGTTTCGCTGCCTGGAGACAGGAGCCTCAGGCGCACGCGGAAGGGGACGGCATCGCGTTCGACGCCGGGATACGTGAAGCAGAAGTGGCTGCGCTCCGACGCGGTCTCGACGAGCGGCCCCACGCGCAGGCAGTCGCCCGGGCGCGCGAGGTCCACGGACGAAAGGACGGGCACGGCGAGCGACGGCGCGAGGCCTCGCCGGTCCACGATCTCCGCCCGGACGCGGAAGGAGGCCTCGCTCTCGAAGAAAAAAGACGACGCGGTCGCGAGCGGAATGTGCGCCGGCACGGAGCGCGTCTCGCCTGGAGCTAGCTCGAAGATGCTCTCCTCCGAATCGCGTGCGTCGGGAGGCCACCGCGTCAGACGCACGGTGGAGGGAGTTCCGGACGTGTTCGTGAGGGTCACCTTTGGCGCCCAGATCGGCCGGCCGGGATTGTTCGCGCGAAACACGGCGGGAACGAACGCCGTGTCGGGGCCGTAGGGCTCAGGCGGCCGATGGCACCCGGCGGCGAGCAGGGCCGCGGCGAGCGGGAGAACTTTCCTCATCCGACCCAGTACCAGTGAACGAACGCCCAGACGTAGGCGGCCTGCGCGAGGGCCGAGAGGGCGAGAAGCGACATGAAAAGACCGCGGCGCTTCTCGAGGCCGGCGAGGGCCGCGAAGGCGGGGAACGCCGGCAGGACATACCGGCCGGCGCTCTCGAACGTGCCGGACGTGAAAACGATGGCGACAGTCAGGGCGACGTAAAGCGCCTCGGCGCTCCGGCGCTGCCGGAGGAGGACCGCCGCGAGGACGAGGAAGAAGAGAAGGTAAACCCCCTCGAGGGTGCGGGCATGCGCATCCCCGAAGATGCGGCCCTGCTGAAAGTCCTCGACGACGCCCTGCCAAATGAGGGACGGTCCGTCCAGGATCGACTTGGACTGGCCGCTCCAGTTGTGTTGCGCCTTGAGGAAGAGGAGCGGGTCCGAGAAACGCCGCCAGAAATAGAGGCAGAAGAGGCCGAAGCCCGCGAGCGGCGAAGCCGCGGCGAGAGCCGCATCTCCCAGGGCCCGGGCCCGCGAACCACCTGCACCTCGGCGGGTCCGGTGGGCCACGAGGGCGAGGTAGGGCGCGAGCACGAGGCCCGAGATGCGTGTCAGACCGGCGAAAAAGCCCGCGATCGCGCCGAGAACTGGCCTTCGGCGCTCGAAGGCTTCCACGGCCGCCAGGGAGAGCGCCAGCAGCAGCGCTTCCGTGTAGACGGCTGCGAAGAAAAAAGACGTCGGGAAAAGCAGGAGGACGAGGACGGCGGGCACGACGCGCGATTCGCCGAAATGGCGCCGCGTCCACTCGGCGAACAGGAGGAGCGCGGCAAGGAGAGCCGCCGCCGAGATCAGGTTTCCCGCGAGCGACGTCTCGATGGCAGTCGCGCGCACGATGAGCCGGACGAGCCCGGGGTAAAGCGGGAAGAACGCGTGGTTCGTCTCCTGCCCGACGCGGGTCGGCGGCTCTCCATAGCCCGCTTCCGCGAGGTTGATGTACCAGCCCGAATCCCACCGGGCCAGCGGCGTCACGCGCCGGACCATGTCATAGCTCCATGGCCTCGAGCCCGTGACTCCCGGCAGGATCGACCGGGAAATCAGCGCGACGAGGAAGACGCCGGCGAGCCATAGGAGGCCCAGCCCGAAGACCCGCTGGCGTGTCGTCACGGCGGAGCGGATTATAGGGATCACCCGAATGAACCCGCGCGAATACGAGATCATGTTCGCCCGCGAGGAGGCGTACTGGTGGTACCGCGGCATGCGGCGCATCACGAGGGCCTTCGCGCCGGACCTCTTTTCGCGGCGTCCTCTCTCCTGGGCGCTCGACGCGGGCTGCGGCACCGGCCGGAATCTCGAGGAGCTCGACGCCGGCCAGGGGCCTGCCGCGGGCATCGACGCGTCGCTGCGCGCTCTCTCTCTCGCGCGCCGGAGAGGCCGCGGCCGGCTCGTCTGCGGCTCCGTCGAGGCCCTTCCGTTTCGATCCCATGCTTTCGCGGGCGTTCTCTGTCGCGACGTCCTCTACATGGTGCCGGACGAGGCCCGCGCCGCGCGGGAGATCGCGCGCGTCCTCGCGCCCGGCGGCCGACTCGTCCTCTCGTCGCCTGCGTTCGCGGCGCTCTCCGGCGCGCACGACCGGGCCGTAGGCGGGCTGCGGAGGCACACCGCGCCTGGCCTCGCGGCGCTCCTGGGGGAGGCCGGCCTACGCGTCGCGCGGACGACGTATGCGAACTTCTTCCTGGCGGGTCCGATCTGGGTCCTGCGAAAGGTCACGAACGCGCTGTCACGGCGGCGGCCGAGTGAAGACGTCTCGTCTGACTTCGGCCTGGCCCCAGCCCCCTTCGAAGAAATTCTCTTCTCTTTTCTCTCGGTCGAAGCGCGAATCATCGCTCGCGCGCGACTGCCGTTCGGTGTGACGGTTTTCGTGGCCGCGGCGAAGCCCGCTCAGGGCACGAGCGTCGCTGGGAAGTAGCTGCCATCGTTCGTGCGGTTGTCGACGAGCGTCGAGAAGGCCGTCACGGAGCCGCCGTCGAGGACGTCGACGAGAAGGGATGCCTGCTCGAGCGGCGGCGTCGACATCTCGGCGAAGACGTCGTTCCACTGGACCGCCTCGTTCGGGCCGAGGGCGAGCGTGCGCGTCGCGACCGCCACGCCCGACGAGGTCAGCAGCGAGACGCGGAGACTCGTCACCGCGCCGCCGGTCTCGACGAACCCGACGTTCGTGCGCTGGAGCGCGGAGCCCGAAAGGAACGTGAGCGCGAGCGTTCGCCCGGGAACGGCGGCGCCTGCCCCGGAAACCGGGTCGACCGCGACCCCGTAGCTTCGGGCGCCGTCGAGCGTGTACGTGCGACTCGAGGCGAGGATGGCGGCGCCGTCGAGCGCAATGAGGCGCAGCGCGCCCGAGACGTCGGAGGCCGGAGCGAAGAGCTGGCCGAGGGCGTCGTCCAGAAAGCGCGTCTCGCCGCCCGCGAGCGTGACGAGCACGGGGGAGAAGGCTCCGCCCGACGTGGGGAAGAAGGACACTTTCACGCGTGCCGGAGAAGCTCCCGTGTTCGCGATCTTCAGGTCGGTCACGTAGCGCGCGCCGAAGCGCCCGTCGGCCCGCGCGACCGCCGGAAGCAGGAGGTCGGTGCCCGCGACCGCCGCCCCCGAAAACGCCCCGTCGTTGGAGGAGTCGTCGACCGGCGTCGCGAAGGGAACGACGCGTCCGGCGCCCGAAACGACGCGAATCTCGAACCGGTCCGCGACGTCGGGCGGAAGATTCACGGCCGCGTAGACGTCGTTCACCTGCAGGAGTCCCCCAGCCGGCACCGCCTCCGGAAAAACGGCGCGCACAGAACCGTGCCCGTCCTTCATCACGATCTCGGCCGCGGCCTCCTGACCCGTGACTTCGGTGAGCCCGACGTTCACGCGAAAGCCGGTGTTGCGGAACACGGGTACGAGGGTGAGCGTCGTGCCCGCGCCGGCCGCTGCGGCGGGAGGCGCCGCGGGAATCGAGAGACCGAAAGAGCCTCCGCGCACGGCGGTCGTGGCGGTGTGGGACGCGGCGACGACCGACGGCTGCGCGGACAGGGACAGCGGTCCGTAACCCGTCGTGCGAAACGTGTTGCCGAGGACGTCGTCGAGCGCGCGCGTCGAGAGCGGCGGCAGCGTCAACGACACGGTACGAGCGGGTCCGGTGCCCGCCGGCTGGAATCGCAGGGAAACCGTCTGGGGATTCGCCGGATCGGTGTTGAAGAGCCTGAGGTCCGTCGTGAAGCACGCGCCGAGGCTGCCCACCAAGTGCGCGGACGTCGGAATCACCGCGGTCGCGCCCGGGAAAGGCGGATCGCTGGCCGGCGCCTCCGGCTCGACGAGGAGCGCCCACGAGACGAGGTGTCCGGCGCCGGCGCCTGGCACCGCGTCGAGCACGCGAAGCCGCCAGGTGCCCGCGGCCGGCCGGCCCGCGAAGCCCGAGAGAGGCTCGAGAGGTTCGCGTGTGCGCCCGAAGACCTCGCGCAGCGCGTCACCGGGGCGGCCGCCGCGGCTCATGAGAAGAATGTTCGTGCCGTCCGGGCCGCTCAGCGACACGATGAGCTGCGTCACGTCGGGATGGTCGATCGACAGGGCGACGGCCACCGAGGACACGCGCCCTGTGAGCGCGGACACGGCCGCTTCGCAGACGAGCGTCTCTCCCGTGCCGTCGGGAATCGCGGCGCCGCCGCAGGAGCCGATCGGAGTCGTCGCGTTCAAAGCCGCGGAAAGATCGAGACGCGGCGTGATCCGGCCCGTGCGGTTATCGAGCACGGGGACGCCGGTGGCGCGCAGGAGATCGAACGCGAGCGCGGGGTCGGCGAGCGGCCGCGCCTGTCGCGTGAGCAGGACGGCACCGGTCGCGGCCGGCGCTGAGGCCGAGGTGCCGGAGAAAATCGCCGTCCGCCCGCCGCCCGCGGCCGTCGTCGTCCAGCCGACACCCGGCGCGAGCATCGAAAGGCCGGGGCCCGACGAGCTCGCGCACGGCACGATGTCGGGTCCGGACAGGGCGTCCTCGCACGATGGAGGGCCGTTCCAGGCTACGGAGCCCGAGGAGGCCGAGTACACCATCCCGACCGCGGCGACGTTCGAGAAGCACGCGGGCCAGGGCAGGCCGGACGACTTGCCGTCGTTTCCCGAGGCGGCCACGGCGGCGAGGCCGGCCGTACGCGCGGCGGCGAACGTGGCGGCGCCGGCGGGATCGTCCGTGTCGCAGAAAGCGCTGTGTGAGGAGTCGTCGGCGAGGCTGAGGTTGACGGCCTCGATGTTCCAGGCTTCGCGGTTCGACACGGCCCAGTCCACGGCGCCGAGGACGTCGGATGCCCGCGCGCTGCGGCATCCGTCGCTCCCGCTAAAGACCTTCAGGACGACGAGGCCGGCCTCCGGGGCGACGCCTTGAGGTCCCGCGACGACTCCGGCCACCTCCGTCCCGTGGCCGTTGCAGTCGGCGAGATCCCCGTTGTCGTCGGCGAAGTTCCAGCCAGGCCAGCCCGAGTCCGACGGCGGCTTCAGGTCGGGATGGGAGAGGTCGATTCCGCTGTCCACGATCGCGACGCTCCGGCCCTGTCCCGTCACGCCCAGGCCGAGCAGTCTGTCCGCGCCGATCTGCGCCGTTCCAATCTGCCCCGCAGGCCGCACGACGCGGTCGAATCCGACGTGAATGACGTCCGAGCGTGCCGCAAGAGCGGCGATGTCGGCCGCCGTCGCCCAGCCCGCGACGACGGGCGCGTTCACGAGGCGGCGCGTGATGGAGATGCCGGGGCGCTCGCTGCCCGTCCGGAGCGACACGACGACGGGGATCCGCGCATGCCCGGCCCTCAGGCGCGCTTCGACGTCCGGCGACACGACCGCCGCCCGCACCGCGGGAGGCGCAAGGACGAGTGCGGCGGCCGCCGCGGATCGGAAAAGCGTCTGAACGTTCATCCGGAGGATACCGATCTCGAACAGTCCGTCTGCAACTGGCGTGCCCGAAGTGATCGCAGCCGGTAAGATCTCATCATGGTGCGCTTTCCTCAACCCCTGGAGGTGGCGGGCGGCGTGGCCGTCTTCGCCGATGCTCATCTCGGCCAGGTGGAAGGGGATGCGGAGGATTTCCTGCAGGCGCTCGAGGGGGTGAGGAGGCGCGGTTTTGTGACGGCGGTGCTTCTCGGAGACATCTTTCATTACTTCATCGGCGACCCGAAGCTCGAGACGCCTCTCCTCAGAAATACTCTGAAAGGCCTGCAGGGAGTCGCCTCACGCGGACTTTCGCTCCGATACGTGGAGGGGAACCGCGATTTCTTCGTCGCGGGATCGCCTTACGCGGCGCCGTTCGCGTCCTGGGCGCTGACGGACGGTCTCCGCATCGGGGAGTCGCGTTACGCGTTCGTCCACGGAGATCGCGTGAACACGGCCGACCTCCCGTACCGGTTCTGGCGCATGGTCTCGAAGAATCCGGTCGCTCACGCCGCGCTGAGGGCGATTCCCGGGCCCCTCGCGCGTGCGATCGTCGCGCGAACCGAGGCGCGGCTCTACCGCTCGAACTTCAAGCACAAGGCGAAGCTTCCCGAGGCCGCGCTCCTCGCGGAGGGCCGCGCGGCGCGCCAGGCAGGATACGACGCACTCCTCGTCGGCCACTTCCACGTCGCACGGACGCTGAAGGGCGAAGGGGCCGTCACGCACGTCCTGCCTGCGTGGCTCGAGGAGAGAAAGCACGCCGAGATCGCGCCGGACGGCAACCTCACGATCGTCGAAGAGGAGACCGCCGAGAGCGCGAAACGCCGCGGTTTCGGAGCGCTCGAAACGGATGGCGCGGCTTCGGCGGCTCGCGTGGGCTCTTGAGCGCTCCGCGCCCGCTTCCGCGAGGCCGCCTTGCCGGAAGTCTCCGAATCCCGGGCAGCAAGAGCCTGACGAACCGTGCGCTCGTCGCGGCGGCGTTCGCGGAAGGCGAGAGCGCGCTGTTCAATCCGCTGGACTCGACGGACACCCGTGCGCTCGCCGCGGCGCTTCAGCTCCTCGGAGCCGCGATTTTCTTTGAAGGTGTGAGTTGGCGGGTCGTCGGGCCGATCGGCTTGAGCGGTCACTCGGACTCGGAGGTTCGAATCGACGTCGGAGATGCCGGGACGCCCGCGCGATTTCTCGCGGCGCTTTTACCAGCGATTCCGGGCCGCTACGTGTTGGACGGCGCTCCTCGTCTGCGCGAACGCCCCATGAATCCCCTTTTCGAAGCAATCCGAACGCTGGGAGCCGACGTGACTTTTCTCGGGCGCGCCGGCTTTCTGCCGGTCTCGATCCGTGGCGGCTCGCTGCACGGCGGGCGCGTGAAAATTCGCGGCGACGTCTCCTCGCAATTCCTCTCGGCTCTCATGCTCGTCTCGCCCGTCGTACCGGGCGGAATCGAGCTCGACGTCGAGGGGCCGCTTTCGTCGGCGTCCTATCTCGCTCTGACGCGGCGCGTCCTCGACGGTTTCGGAGCTTCTCCGGGCGGAGGCTACCGGCCCGCGCGCTTTCGCGTGAGCGGCGACGACTCGGCCGCCTGCTTTCCGATCGCGGGCGCGCTCGTGTCCGGAGGATGCGTGTCGCTGCGCGGCCTCGCCCGCGATTCGGACCAGCCGGACGCGGCTTTCCGCGCGTGGGCGGCTGCCGCAGGCGGAACGCTCGAGTGGGAGAGAGCGCCGGATGGCGAGGAGGCGCTCACGGTCACGGGACCTGACGGCGGCGCTCGCTCGCTTCTTTCCCTCTCTGTGGACGTGGACGCCGCGCCGGATGCCGCGCTCCCGCTCGCGGCGCTCGTCGCTTTCGCCGGCGGCACGTCGCGCCTCTCGGGCGTCGCCCGCCTGCGCGAGAAGGAATCCGACCGGCTCGCGGCCGCTCTCGACCTCCTGGGAAGCGCAGGCGCGGTCGCGCGAGAGGAGAGGGACGGGCACGGCCCCGTCCTCGTCGTGGACGGCAAGACGGGGACGCCCCGGGCCGCGGAGTTTGCCGCGCACGGAGATCACCGCGTCGCCATGTCGGCGGCCGTTTTCGCGCTCACACTGCCCGTTGGCTCGACGCTGGACGATCCGGACGTCGTCGCGAAGTCGTGGCCGGGATTCTGGGAGGCGTGGGAGGCTCTTTCCGGGTAACGGCGGGTCGCGCTGTCAGACGAGCGCGCTGAAGCTGACGGCCGCGATGCCGCGGGCGGCGAGCGCCGCCGCGATCGCGCCTGATTCCAGAGCTTCGGACTCCTCGCGCCACGCGTATCCCCAGTGGTAGCGCGCGCGCGTGACGTCGTCCTCGTCGCCGGAATGGAGGGCGATCTCGTAGTCGCCCTCGGGCAGATCCGCGACGGCGCGTGCGAAGCGTGCGGCGGTCATATGGCCTGCTTCGGCGAGGCCGAGGACGCGCGGCGGCTCGGGAAGTCCGGCCTTTTCCAGAAGCGTCCGGCCGCGGCCGCCGAGGTGCGCGAGCAGGCCGGCGCGGAGGCGCGCTCCGAGAGGCGCATCGGGCCGCGCGGGCGGATCGTCCGCCCGGGGCGCGCGCACGAAAGGCACCTTGAAGCGGCGTGCGAGCGCCACGGCGACGGGGAAGAGCAGCGGGTGGAGATGCAGGTTCTGGTGCGAGTCGAGATGGGTCACGGTGAGCCCGGCGTCCGCGGTTCGCGCGATCTGCGCTTCCCACTCGCGCTCCACCTCGGCGCGGCGGATCCGGCCGGCCGCGAGCGCGGCGAGAACATGGAACCAGTGCGGGCGAAAGGCGGGGCCCGCGAGGAGCGACGGGATGTCGCGCGGCGCACATACCGGCCGCTCGCCGCCGGTCAGGCAGAGGTGGACGCCGCTCTCGGAGAGCCCCGCACGGCGGAGATCCGCGGCCGCCGCCTCGAAAGAGGTGCCGTTCGCGAGAAGGCTCGTGTCCGTGAGGAGACCTTTTGCGCGCAGCGCGGCGATGCGGCGCGAATGTGCCGGCGCGAGGCCGAAGTCGTCCGCATTCAGGACGAGCCGCGTCAACGCTTCGCCCGGCGGTCCGCGCGGATTTCAGGCGCGAGAAGCGCCATCTCGCGCAGGATCGTCAGCACCGTGCGCGGAGAAGAGAGCGTCGAGAGCCCGCGCGTGCGGGGAAAGTAGTCGAGGCCCACCTGCTGGATCACGGCGCCGCGCGCCACACAGCGCGCGAGGAGCTCGGCGTCGATGAAAGACCCCTCGCTCTTGAGCGTCAGAGTGTCCAGGAGGCTTCGCCGGATGAGCTTGCACGAAAAGTTCACGTCGCGCAGCACGATCCCCAGGAAAAGGTGCACGATGCCGTTGTAGACGAACGAATAGAGCGAGCGCAGGACTCCCTCTCCCGTGCGGTCCAGTCGGTACGCGGACACGAGGTCCGCGCCCGTGATCTCGGCAGCGCGGAAGAGGCGGCCCGTCTCCGCGAGGTCCCACGGCAGGTCGCAGTCGCTGTAGAGGATCCAGTCGCGCCGCGCGGCCTTGAAGCCGGTCCGGAGCGTGCCCCCGAGGCCACGGTTCTGCACGTGCGCGATCACGCGCAGCCGGGGCTCCACTTCGGCGCGCGCCTGGGCGAGCGAGAGGGTCGCGTCCTTGGAGGCGTCGTCCACGAGCACGATCTCCCAGTCGTCGGCGTGCTCCTCGAGAGCCGGAATTGCGACGTCGAGGAGGCGTGAAACGCTCTTCTCCTCGTTGAACATCGGGACGACGAGAGAGACGGAGCGGGCCGGACGCGCGGCGGCCGGCGGACTCGAGCCGGGCTCTCTCGGTGTCACGGCCCGGAGCATACCCGGCCCCTCACGAGACGAAGTGCCAGTTCACGAAGAGAGCGGCGCGCAGGAGGAGGAGCGCCGTCGACAGCGCGAGCGCCGCCATACGGAGGATGGGCCGATCCTCGAGCAGCTCGAAGAGCAGGATGTGTCCGGGAAAGATCGTCGCCGTGTAACGCGGCACGCCGTTCGTCGTGCCCGTGAGGAACGCCAGGCCGAGCACTCCCGCCGTCCACGCCGCGTCGGAATAGCGGCGCCGCCGCATCTGCACGACGGCGAGAACGGCGAAGAGCGTGAAGTGCGCGAGCGGCGCGAGCGCGCCCGGATGCTGGAAGAGGGTGCCGCCCGAAAAAAGCGCCACCTGCTCTCTCAGGAACAACGCAGCGCCCTCGACGGGGCTCGTCGAGCGATGCGCCCAGGCGCCCATCGAGCGGAAGAAGAGTCCGGGCTCTCCCTTCCACCATCCGATCCCGAGCACGTACGCGAGGACGCCCCCGAGCGGTGCGACGGCGAGGGCGACGGCCATCGGCAGCCTTCTCGGGGAGGCGGGTCGAAGAACGTACGCGAGAGCGAGCGCGGGACCGACGGCAGCCGCCGGGGCGCGGGTCAGGCCGAGCAACAGGCCGACGAGGATCGCCGCTTGAGGACGCTCCGTGCGGATCAGCCGGAAGGCGAGGAGCAGCAGCAGGAGGAAGAGCGATTCCGTGTACGCGGCCGCGAAGAAGAATGCAACCGGATAGAGGAGCAGAAACGGCAGCGGTCCCCTCGCGCGCTCCGGTCCGAGGCGCGCGCGGCACTCCTCTCCGAAAAGGGGGAGCGCGAAGACGAGCGCGATCCACGAGACGGCCGTGAGCGCCCACAGGGGACTCAGCCCCGTGAGAAGGTAGAGGCCTCGCCCGAGCATCGGATAGAGCGGGAAAAACGCGTGCGCCGACTCCGTTCCCGGGGACGGAGGAGGGCCGTACCCGTCGCGGGCGATGCTGTAGTACCAGCCGGAGTCGAAGCGGGCGAAATAGGGAGTGGCCGTCTCGCCCCACGGCGAGGGGCGTGCGAGCGGCAGCACGTGGACGGCGAAGGCGGCCCAGAGGTGGAGAAGGGAGAGCCACGCGAGCGTGAGCACGGCCAGGCGCCGGTTCTCGACACCTCGAAAGGGCCACGGAAAGGCGGCGGAGGATTCGC
>OBLW0100003304.1_pt1 | contig 12624 bp, 5 predicted proteins | sample 1520161 | NCBI WGS metagenome assembly OBLW01 (sample SAMEA3539309, study PRJEB22396) | soil metagenome | biome: tundra; feature: field; material: soil | place: USA | collected 2010-05 | depth 0.15 m
TCTTCCGATCTGGGCAATCTTGCGTAGCTAAGCAAGATTGCCCTGGTTTCAGCCGTAGCGGAAGGCTCCCGCGCCATGATGTCATCGACCAGGGTTCTGCCGGCATCCACCAACCAGGTATCCGCGTGCGAAGTTGCGGGCCGGTTCAGGGCTGCATCCAGAAGGCCAGCAGAGCGCCCGCCAGCGCCTTTGGGCATACCGCCAAGAAGGAGTTGGAAGGGGGTGTGTGTCCCGCTGGATTGCGCGAGATCGAGCTTCACAGGCCGGCCAATTCCTTGCCACCTGCGCCAAATGCTGGCCGCATTAACCGGAAGCGCCTCGGGCATGTCGAGTAGGACGAGCCGATTGCGCAGGTTGGCCGCTGCGCCCCTGGTCTGAAGCGCATGGGCGTCCGCCGCATCGAAGACCGCTTGTACGGCTCGACGCCAATCCTGGAAGTAAGGCGACTTGGCCAGTTGCGAGGAGTTCCGGATTGTCTGTTCGGAGGTCGAGAACTCCCAATCGCGGACTCCCATCTTCTCTTCCAGTTCTACTACATTCCGGAACAGGCCGGCGGACTGCTCAGGGGTCAAGCTCGCTATATAGAGGAGGAGCCTCTCGGTCGCCTGCCGCTCGTTGGGGAAAAGATAATCCCACTGATTGAGCTGCTGATTGACGAAGGGGAGAAAGGTCAGCGGTATCCGCTTGAGCAGACCGTTGCTCAACGCGCTCTGCAGATCGCCCGACAACTGGTTCTCGGCCCGCATCATTTCCTCTCCGTTCAAAATATAGTTTCGTCAAGATTCAACATGGGCCCATTGCTTAATTGAGCCGTGTGAGCAATCGGCTGCTAACCGCGAATCTCCCCGATCATGCGGCCTTGCGAGTCCAGAGCGGAGCAACCGAGCAGACCCGCGAGGGTGGGACAAAGATCGATGTGCCGAATGGGGCGCTCAATGATTTGAGGCTTGTCCACGGCCGCCCCAAGAGCCATCATCCAGGTGTCCCGCGTGGAATCGACGTTGGCGCGGTGATTGAAGAATCCGTTGGTCGATGAGCCATCCGGATCGCGCCCAAACTCGGGAAGAATCACCATGGTGGTCTTGCCCCGGTAGTCGGGATTGGTCTCGACCTCCTGCCACAATTGGTAGGCAAGGCGGTCCGCGGTCTTGATCCCTGCCATGTGGAGTGAATACGAGCCGAAGTGCGCCGCTTCAACGTCGGAGAACGCGACGACCAGCAGTTGCGGCGCAAACTTGCGCATGACTTCGCGGCTCATGAAAAAGGTGAGTTCGTCGCCGGATGTGGGACCGCCGCCCTGTACAAAACTGGCGATGGCGCTCTGGATGGTGCTCCGCACGCGAGGATCGAGCTGGTCGGAGGCGTCAAATACATTCCAGCCCAGTCCTTCGTAGTTGTCGCCCTCCATTGCGCTCTCCAGCTCAGCCTCGACCTTGCTGCGATCCGCCATGTTGGCGGTTCTACCTTTACGGAGAGCTTCCACGACAGCCTGAAGCATCAGCTGCTTGGGGAGCACCACGTTGGCGCCATACGCCAGGCCATAGTTGGAATCCGAGCTGGCGCCGATCAGGCTGGTAAGCGCCTTGTTGCTGGCCACAACCCAGGTGTCGCTTCGGTCGATGCCTAGTCCCTTGCGAAATTGCTCGAATATGGTAGGCGTGGTTGGGGCAAGCATGCCCCAATCGTCCACACGCTGCCAGTTACCGGTCAGGATGCTGGAGATCGCGTTGAAGTGCGCTGTGACGCCTTCATTGCGGGCGTGACGATAGAAGACCGACTTTGGCAGAAGGTCCGCCGAAAGGTGCGGGATGTTGACCAATCCCTCGGGAGAAAACGTCTCGTCGCGCCGCATTCCGCCAACGATGATGACCAGAACCTTATGGCCCGAGCCGGCTGGAGCATGCGGACCCTCTTGTGCTCGCGCTCTGGGTAGCAAGAGGCCGGCCATCAGCATTCCTGCCGCGCGCAGGAACGTTCGTTTGGAGGGGTCCGTGAGCGACCCAGGATCGACAACAAATGGGGAGCCGATCTCAGCGCCGGGGCAAAGTCCGTGCTCCATGGGCAAAACCTCGCGAGGGCGGCTTCAATAGGTGGTCAGTTTCGTACTGGACGCCGGACCAGTCTGGGCGGATTATATTCGCCCCACCAGCGCTTATCAATTTCTCAAGCGCCGGCACCCCCGTAAAAACTGTATAACATGCTTATTTTGTTTATCCTGCGGACGCAATCAAGGGTTTAGCCCAGACTGATTCTTATTGTATGGGGAATCTCCGCCGGCCCCAATGATAACGATCTCCAACTTTTGGTTGACAAAAATTAGAGGAATGTACTAGTGTTCTCTTCGGCATAGTTGTAACCGTTTACAACGATGCTGATTGTCGATCACTCCAACGGGTGAATGTGGACGGAATCCGACCAGGGCAAAGGCCCCGGCGGTAGAACACGGAAGAACCCGGTAAATGTTAGCAAGAACACGGATGAACAAGGAGGATATTCGGATGGCCCTTGATCGCAACGTCGTTAGTTGGGTTAAAGCCTTAGGCTGCATAACCCTCGTCTGTTTCTGCTTCCTCCTGATCCAAAGCCAGTCGGCCTTTGGACAGGTGGATGAAGGAGCAATTTCAGGAACGGTTCAAGACACCACCGGCGCGGTAGTCCCCAACGCGAGTGTGACACTCTTGAACACGGACCAAGGAATCACGCTTGAGACCAAATCGGGCGGCAACGGCGAATATAGTTTCTCGCCGGTAAGAATCGGGCATTACACCGTAACTGTCACTGCGAAAGGCTTTTCAAAGACGGCTCAGCAGAATCTGACAGTGAACATCGCTCAGCACCTGATGGTCAATGTTCAACTGAAGCCTGGCGCCGCGACTGAAACCATCCAGGTGACCACCGCGCCACCACTGCTGCAGACCGAAGAAGCATCGGTCGGGCAGGTCATCAATCAGGAAAGCGTAAACAGCCTGCCTCTCAACGGGCGCAACTTTACCTTCCTTGCGCAACTCGGCGCCGGCATGCAGTCGCCGCAAGCCGATACTCGCGGCAACGCGGCCTCTGGCGCATTTTCCGCCAACGGCCTGCGCCCCGCGCAGAACAACTACCTGCTGGACGGCATTGACAACAACTCGAACGCCGTCGACTTCCTCAACGGAACCAACTTTGTCATCCTGCCACCGTTGGACGCAATTCAGGAATTCAAGGTGCAGACAGCGGACTTCAGCGCCGAACTCGGACGCTCCGCCGGCGCGGTTCTTAACGCGACCATCAAGTCCGGCACCAACAGCCTCCATGGCGCGGTATGGGAGTTTTTCCGCAACGACAAACTCGATGCCGCGGACTATTTTGAAGACAACGGCGGAATCAAGAAGGGCGAACTGCGCCTGAACCAATTCGGCGTTTCTGGCGGCGGCCCCATCGTCAAGAACAAGATGTTCTTCTTTGGCGACTATGAAGGCCTGCGCCGCGTGCAGGGAACTGCTTCCAACGGCTCGGTTCCGACCGCGCTGGAACGCAGCAGCAACTACACCAACCTCTCCGACATTCTTACTCAGGCCGCCAACACGCAGAATCCGACCCGGAATGACATCCTGGGACGGGCCATCCCGCGTGGCACTATTCTCGATCCTGGCACCACGCGTGGAATAGGCTGCGGTATGAACGATCCGGTTAGTGGCTTGCCGGGCCCGGCTTGCGCGAACGGGCAAACGGTCGGAACGATAGTAGGCTATGCTCGCGATCCCTTCACGAACGGCGCCGCGGGATGCACACCGAATTCCACGAAATTTTCAGCAAGCACTTGCGCCCTGAACCAACTTCCCACAGGCCGGATCGATGCCAACGCCGTCAAGCTGGCGAACCTCTATCCCGCGCCGAACAGCGGATTGGCTACTTTCACGTCGAGTCCCAATCTCTTCGAGCATCGCAACGCCTTCGATGCCCGGTTCGACTACAACCCCACTGCAAAGGATCAGCTTTACCTCCGCTTCAGCTACTCGGATGACCCGCAATATATCCCGGGCATCTTCGGCGGCGTTGCCGACGGTGGCGCATTCCAGCAGGGCATTCAGACTGCGAAATCCGACCAGGCAGCCGTGGCATGGACCCACGTCTTTACGCCGAACACCATCAACGTGGCGCGTGCTGGGTTCGCTCACCTTCACACCACCCGCTTCGGCCCGGAGGGTGCATCGACGACTGACATTCCGTTTCAATATGGAATCCAAAAAATCCCGCAAGGGAACGAGAACGGCGGCCTTCCAGGCTTCTCGATCGGCAACATGGCAACACTGGGCAGCAACAACTTCCTGCCTTCGGACGAAGTCAGCCAGACCCTTCAGGTCACGGACGACTTTACGAAGATCTACGGCAAGCACAGCTTCAAGGCTGGCTTTGAACTCCAGCACGTGAAGTTTTCCACCCTGCAACCAGCATGGTCGCGTGGCCAGTTCCAATACAACGGCGGCTTCACGGATATTCCCAATGTGAGCACCACCGGAGGCGGACTTGCCCAGTTCCTGCTGCCTCCCACCGCGGCGCCTGCCACGATCAACGGCAATGCCAACCCGAACGGATTCAGCTATTCGGGCGGCTCCGACGGCGTCTACGCCTCCAACATCAACAAGACCTACGATGAGAAGGTCTACTTCGCAGGTTACATTCAGGACGACTGGAAGATCAGCCCCAAGCTGACCGTCAATCTCGGCCTGCGCTGGGACTATTTCGGTCCGATCAACGAGACAAACGGCGGTCAGGCCAACTTCGTACCGAGCGCTCTGGGTGCCCCAACCCTCATCATCCCGGCCTCCGGCAAAGATGTGAGAACCCTGTCTACAGGCGCTCCGAGCGCTCCCGGAACTTGCTCGGGCGTCGGCTGCTGGGGTCTCGTCAATTTGGCGGCCAAGGATGGAATCACAATTCTGAGTACCGATAAGTACGGACAAGGACTGCTCCAGACTCAAAAACACAATCTTGCTCCGCGTGTAGGCGTCGCCTATCAAGTGGACCCAAAATTGGTCTTCCGCGGCGGTTTCGGCCTGTTCTTCAACTCGTTTGAGAACCAGGGATACGGACCGAATATTGGTGAGAATTATCCGTTTGTGTTTAACCTCTCGTACTTCCCGAATTCGGACCCGTCATTGCCGAGCAACGCGTCGCAGGTGGCGCCGATCAACTACAACTCGCCTTACAAGGGTTGCTCAAGCGCAGGGCCGGGAGGAACGGCTTCCTTCGAGTCCGGTTTCTCCTGCATTCCACTTACGCCAACCGCTGTGAACGCCTCGGGGCTTGGACTTCAAGGTTTGCAGTTCGACTACCAAACCCCGCGCACCTACAGCGCCAACGCCACTCTTCAGTACTCGCTGACGCGCACTCTGTCCGCCCAGGCCTCGTATGTATTTACCGACGGTCAAGACCTTCAGGGCGGTGTAGGCTACCAGAACGTCACCTCAATCCTGCCTTCCGGCGTCAATACGAAGAACTATTGCACCAGCTCGACGTACGCAGGCATCGCTCCGGGCAGTTGCGTTCCTTTCCCTGATTTCGGCGGCGGCAGCTACCAGGCCACCTACGGCAACAGCCAGTACAACGGCCTGCAAACCAAACTCGAACAGCAGTTCAACAACGGGCTCTCCTACCTGCTCGCCTACACCTGGTCGAAGACGATGTCCGATGCCGGTGACTTGCTGAACGGCGGCAGCACGGGTTCGCTGCGCGCCTATAGCGTGCCGGGTCTCGGTCCAAAGTTCGATTGGGCGCCAGCCGACTTCGACATCCGCAATGTGATCCATTTCAGCGGCGGCTATGTTCTTCCGCTCGGCAAGGGTAAGGCGTACCTCAACCAAAGCAAGCTCGCCGATACCGTGCTTGGCGGATGGTCCACAAACTGGATCGTGAGCCTGCAGGGCGGCCAGCCTCTGAACTTCGGCTGCCCAACCGGCACAACCTCTGGAACGAATTGCAACTCTTTGCGCGTCCCTGGAGCGGCTCAGCTCACCAAAATGAGCTTGCGGCCTATCGACAACGGCGTCCATCCGTTCTGGATCAACAACTCAGCAGCCTTCACACAGCCGTGCCAGTTGGGGGCCAACGGTCCGATTACGCCCGCTCTGGGAGGCGTGACAGGTTGCGTACCTTTAACCGGCAGCGCCGTTTTGGGAGGCAAAGCGGGACAGACCGTGACACCGGGATTCCATCGTCTGGACTTCTCGCTGTTCAAGGGCTTCCAGTTTAACGATCGCTTCTCGATGCAGTTCCGTGCCGAGTTCTTCAACATCCTCAATCACCCGAACTTCAATGCCCCGAACTTTGGCGGCAACGGAGTGGTGGCGATTGGCGGCTCGGGCAACTTCACTGATCCGCACTTCGGCGAAGTTGGATCTACTCGCGATGCTCCCTACGATCCGAGGCAGATCCAATTTGGCATGAAGCTGTACTACTAGGCTAAAATGAAAACGCCCTGGGAAGGCGCGCCTACTGGGCGCCTTTCCAGGGCGTTTTTCTGCGTAGCGTTTTGATCGCGCGGCAAACACGAAGGAGTACTGTGAGCAAGATGCCTCGGTTTCTGCCGGCGATTCTAGCTTGTGCCTGTCTGGCTTGTGCAAGCTGCCACGTGTTTGCGGCAGCAGAGGACAGCCAGAAACAAAAGCTGGACCGTCAGTATCAGTCGGCAGTGGCTCAATACGAGGCTGGCCGGTACGCCGAGGCGGCGACCCAACTGGAAGACCTATTGCCCCACGCTCCCGATAGTTTTGCGATTCATGAGCTACTCGGAGTTACCTACGCCGCCTTATCGCAGGACGCCAAAGCTATCCCACACCTGGAAGAAGCCGTGCGATTGAAGCCGGATTCTGCTGCGGCCAGGACCAATCTTGCGGCCAGTCTCAACCATTCGGGAAAACCTGCTTTGGCAGGAGAGCAATTCCGCAAAGCGCTCGAACTGGAACCTCAGGGATACGATGCCAACCACAACCTGGGCGAATACTATATACAGTCTGGGAAGATGGCCGATGCGCTGCCTCTTCTGGAGCGTGCGCAGCAAATCGACCCGTCGTCCTATGACAATGGGTACGATCTGGCAATGGCTGAGTTTCTTACTGGACGGCTTTCGGAAGCAAGACAGCTTGCGCAGGCTCTGGCACAAAAGAAGAATACCGGGGAACTGCACGATCTGCTTGGCGAGATCGAAGAGAAGGATGGAAGGTTCGTCGAAGCGGTGAACGAGTTTGAAATTGCCGCACACATGGACCCGAGCGACGACAATCTCTTCGATTGGGGCAGTGAACTGCTTCTTCACAGAACCTATGAACCAGCCATCGATGTCTTCAAGGAAGCGACGCAGCGCTATCCAAAATCGCCGCGGCTGATGATCGGGCTCGGAATGGCCCTTGACCTCGGGGGCAAGTTCGACGAGGCGGTCAGCGCTTTGATCACGGCCGCCGATCTCGATCCTGCCGACGCCCGCTGCTATCTCTATCTCTCCAAGGCATACGACAGTTCGCCGAGCCAGGCGGAAGAGGTCATCAAGAGATTCCGGCGCTATGCTGAGCTTGAGCCTGGCAACGCGCTGGCCCAGTACTACTACGCGCTAAGTTTGTGGAAGGGGAAACGGGCTGAAGACGCCAGCCTGGATATGAAGGCGGTGGAGTCTCTGCTGCGCAAGGCGATTGCGCTGGATGAGACGCTGCCCGACGCGCATGTGCAGCTGGGCAATGTCTACGCCGACCAGCGTGAGTACGAGAAATCGATTCCAGAGTATGCGCGCGCGCTGGAACTGAATCCGAATCTTTCCGACGCGCATTACCGCCTGGGAACGGACTATGTTCACGTGGGACAAAAGGACCGCGCGCAGAAGGAATTCGAGGTTTATCAGCAGCTCCGGGCTCAGCATCTGGCTGAGATCGACAAGGAGCGGGCGGAAGTTCAGCAATTCGTCTATTCATCGAAAGCCGGCGCATCCAACAAGCACTGACAGGACAGCGCTGCTGTAGCAGAATTTTGTTTGACCAAGGAGTCTCATGGATCGTCGCGATTTTCTCAAGACCACAGGAACTGTGTTTGCCGGCGCTACTGTCGCATCGGGCCTGTCCGCCGCTGGCTATGCCACTGAATCTGCCACCGCCAAAGCAGGACGCGTGGTGCTGCCGATCAACCGGAATTGGCGCTATAGCCCCAAAGCCACGTCCGCGGCACATGAACGCAACTTCGACGATTCCAGCTTTGCACGCGTCACCGTACCCCACACCAATCTCCGCGTGCCGTGGCACAGTTTCGATGAGAAGACGTATGAGTTCGTTTCGATCTATAGGCGTCGATTCCGTCTGCCCGCCGCAGCGCGCGGCCAGCGCGTGTTTGTCGATTTTGAAGGGGTCATGACAGCTTCCACAGTCTGGCTCAATGGCGTGCGCCTTGGCGAATACAAGGGCGGCTACACACCATTCTCCTTTGAACTCACCTCGCATGTGGATTTTGACCGGGACAACATCCTTGCGGTTGAAGTCGACTCCAGCGAACGCGCCGATATTCCGCCCTTCGGCTACCGCATCGACTACCTCACATTTGGCGGCATCTACCGCGAAGTCTCTCTGCGCATCGTCGCGCGGAACCACATCGAGAATGTTTTCGCTCAGCCAAAGGATGTGCTGTCCGGCAAGCCGACGCTCGATGTGCAGTGTTTCCTCGAAAGCGCGAACAAGACTTTGGAAGGCGGGCTGAGTCTGGAAGCGGCGCTCTACGACGGTGAGCGCCTGGTGGCGAAAACAGCTATGGATGTGCCGGCGGGAGAGGATGAAGGCAACGTGCCACGCACGCTGCACCTGGACAATCTTGGCTCCATCCAGCTCTGGGATCTGCGGACCCCCAAGCTCTACCGGGTCGAAGTGTGCCTGTTCCGAGGTGCCCATCTTCTCGACCAGGAGACGCGCCGCATCGGCTTCCGCGAAGCGCGCTTCACGCCGCAGGGATTCTCGCTCAACGGCACGGTTGTCAAGCTGCGCGGCCTTGACCGCCATCAAACCTTCCCATGGGTAGGCCAGGCCATGCCCGCTCGTGTGCAGCGCCAGGACGCTCTGATCTTGCGCAAGAACCTCAAGTGCAATATTGTCCGCACCTCGCACTACCCTCAGTCGCGCCACTTTCTCGACGCCTGCGACGAGATTGGCCTCCTGGTGCTTGAAGAGATTCCCGGCTGGCAGCACATTGGCGATCTACCCTGGCAGGACATTTCCGTCGACAACGTCGGTCGCATGATCCGCCGAGACTGGAACCATCCTTCGATCATTCTGTGGGGCGTGCGCATCAACGAGTCTCTTGACAACCATGACTTCTATACGCGCACCAACGCACTGGCGCACCAGCTAGACACAACACGCCAGACCGGCGGCATCCGCTACTTCCAGGAGTCGGAGTTCCTTGAAGATGTTTTCACCATGAACGACTTCGGCTTCCCGCTCAAGGCGCCCAATCATCCTCTTTATCTGAATACGGAATTTGTGGGTCACACATTCCCAACGAAGACCATCGACAACAATGAGCGCCAGCGCGAACACACCGTCCGCCACGCGCGCGTCCACGATCAGTTGGCCTCCGATCCCCAATACGCCGGCGGCATCGGCTGGTGCGCATTCGACTACAATACCCACGGCAATTTCGGTTCCGCCGATCATATCTGCTACCACGGCGTTACAGACATCTTCCGCGAGCCGAAGCAGGCTGCCGGCTTCTACCGTTCGCAGTGCGACCCCGAAGAGGAGATCGTGCTTGCGCCGGCCTTTCATTGGGCGGAAGGCGATGAGAATGTCAACTTCACTACCGCCCTGGTTTCGTCCAACTGCGATCATCTCAAGTTCTACATTGCTGGCAAACTGGTAGCTGAGGCAGATCCTGACCGCAAGCAGTTCGCGCACCTCAAATACGCGCCCTTCTCCATAGATCTAAGCCACCACATCGACCCGTGGGGCGATCTGCGCATCGAAGGCTACATTCAGGGCAAGCAGGTTATCTCGCGCAGCTTCTCTGGGAAGGGATTCGATCAGAAGTTTGCACTATTAGCCGACGATAAAACCCTCGTTGCCGATGGAGCCGACACTACCCGTGTTGTTCTTCGCGTTACCGACGAGTTTGACGCTATTCGCCCATTTGCCGCGGATGCCATCCGATTTGAATTGACGGGCCCGGCAGAGTTGATCGGGGACAACCCGTTTGCACTTGTGGGTGGCACAGGCGCCATTTGGATACGTGCGGCCGAGCAGCCCGGCAAGGTGAAGCTCACTGCTTATCACCCGTACTTGGGCGCGAGGCATGTGGAATTGGAGATCACTCCCGGACAATCTGAAATTGCCTGACGCCGGATTTTGGCGGGCGACTTAATTGAAAGAGCACCGGGAAGGATTTCGGAGGCAGGAGAGTTGAGTTTCATTGCGAAGAGGGCCTACAGATTACGGTTGTTCTCTGAAACCGTCGAGAGCTGGATTGGCCTATGCGTTCCAGGTGTCATAGCAGCGCTGATATTCGTGTCAATCCCGTTTGCGGCTGCGCAGGACGTTTCTTCGCGGCACTCCCAGGGGGCTGCAATCCAGGGTAGGGTACTCAATGCGGCCGGGGGACCGGTGGCCGGCGCATCAGTACAACTTGAACAACCTGAACAAGCGGGGGTTCCCGGTTTCGTGGAGACAAAAACAGATGCGGCAGGAGCTTTTTCTTTTGCCGCGCTGAAGACTGGCAGCTATTTGGTCAGCGCTCAGAAATCGGGACAGCACAGTCACGCCACAACCGTCGTTGTATCGTCTAACGGAGAGCAACATAAAGTAGAACTAGTCCTAGAAGATTCGGCGGCGGCGCCTACAGGTTCAAGCGCCCCTTCACAGCCTTCAACACAGGCCATGGAATTTGCCGATAAGCCGACATTCACGGTAGCGGGGGTTACGGATTGGACGGCGGCAGGCGGCCATGGATCGGATTCCAGCTTGAGAACGAGTGAGGCTCTCACGCGCGAGGCGCTTGCTCTGAAACCGATGAGTTCGATGCCCGGTCCGGCCGATCTGAACAAGGATGCCAAGGACGGGGCCGGGGCCGAATCTGAAGCTAGGCTACGCACAGCGCTTGCGGCCGCGCCCAGAGAGTTTGAGCCAAACCATAAGCTCGGAGAATTCTATCTTCGCGCCGGCAAATATGCAGAGTCTGTTCGTCTGCTACAGACCGCGTATCGGATCGACCCGGCGAATTCCGATAATGAACGTGAGCTGGCGCAGGCGCTGAAAGAAGTTGGAGATTCGCCGCAAGCCCGCGACCACGTCCAGAAGCTGCTGGCGCATGGCGAGAGCGCGGACTTGCGCCGCTTGGCTGGCGAGATTGACGAAAAGGTCGGCGATCCTTTGGCCGCTGTTCACGAACTTGAGCAAGCTGTCCGCCTGGACCCAAGCGAACAGAATTATTTCGAGTGGGGTTCTGAGTTGCTGCTGCACCGGGCTGTTTTGCAGGCGCAGCAGGTCTTTGGAACGGGGGCGGCGGCTTATCCAAATTCATCCAGAATGCTCTCCGCGCTGGGTACGGCTTTGTTTGCCAATGCTCGCTACGATGAGGCGGCCCTCCGCCTCTGCGCGGCTTCCGACCTGAATCCGGCAGACCCTGAGCCCTATATGTTTATGGGCCGGGTGGAAATGGCGGCACCCAACCCGTTGCCGTGTATTGAAGAAAAGCTTGCCCGATTTGCCAAGCAGCAGCCAAACAACGCGTTGGCGAATTACTTTTATGCGATGGCACTCTGGAAAGGGCAGGCACTGCCGCCTGACCAGCAGGCACTGCAAGAGGTGGAGACGCTGCTCAAGAAGGCTATAAGCCTCGACTCCCAATGCGGCGAAGCTTACCTGCAACTGGGGAATCTCTCTGCTTCGCAACGCAGTTTTGAGAAGGCGATAGGCTACTACACGAAGGCAATCGAAGTAAGCCCACAGCTAGCAGAGGTCCACTATAGGCTGGGCATGGCCTATGACCGGATTGGGGAGCCGGCAAAGGCCAAGCAGGAATTTCAGTTGCATGACGAACTCAAAAAGCAACAGGCAGCCGAAGTCGATCGCCAGCGGCGGGAGGTCAAACAGTTTCTGGTGGATGGGCAGCCGACTTATCCGACGGCGCATTGAAGAAAGCAGCTTTGAGTTAGCTAACTCCTGCTAACTTCAGAATGCGTCAGGCCGTTTTCGGCTTGAAGGTTGCCACAATGCCATCGCCTTCGCGGATAGTGAGTATCTGATTCGCTTTGACCTGCGTGAATCGTTCAATCTTCTTTGTGGTGGGCCATTTGATTTCGATCCAGTCCACAGTCTCGGCCGTTCCAAGGCCAAAGTGAAGGCGCAGGTCGCTCTGCGACATGACGCTTGTGCCGCTGTGCACTTCGTCCATCTGGATATGCTTGCCCGTGGCCACGCGCGCCCGCGCTCCGATCGCGGTGCGATTGCACTTGGTCCCCACCAGCTTGATCTTGATCCAGTTCTGCCTGTTGCCGCCGACATTGTGCAGCAGCGAGGGCAGATCGTTCATATTCAGGATCAGGGCATCCATGCCGCCATCATTGTCATAATCGCCGAATGCGGCGCCCCTGCTCGAGAATTTCTCGGTGATGCCTGGGCCCAT
>OBLW0100003305.1_pt1 | contig 12622 bp, 8 predicted proteins | sample 1520161 | NCBI WGS metagenome assembly OBLW01 (sample SAMEA3539309, study PRJEB22396) | soil metagenome | biome: tundra; feature: field; material: soil | place: USA | collected 2010-05 | depth 0.15 m
GTCAAGTGAAGGCATCACATGGCATCCTCCAGGTCGAAGCTTGCTTGGCGCACCAGAGCAGAGACCAGGGTCGAAGTCTCGACACCGGCGACGGGGCGGCTGCGAGCGAGTCTTCGCCCCTCACCTCTGCGGCTCTGCGGCTTATCTCGTCTCGTCTCGTCCGCGCGCTGCAGGTGACGTCATCGGACCATGTCGTTGATGTCGGAGGCCAGCGCGAAGGGCCATAGAAAGATGTAGAGGACGAGCGATCGCGGCGGCTGCTGCACGCCGAGGACCTGCTTGGCCCTGGCCACCTCGGCGGGGATGATCATCCAGGCCCAGTACATGCTGTAGAAGGGGATGAGGATCGGCCACCACTGCAGATTGGCGTTCTGCGTGACCGACTTGAGCTCGTTGACCATCGGGATGGTCAAGAGAACGAACCACACGCCCCCTCCGAGCGAGATCAGCGAGCCGAGGATGCTCAACGACGGGACGATCATCGCCAGGATCGTGCCGAGGATGCTCCCGCCGAAAATGACCCCGAACGGCATCAACAGGGTCATGAGGGCATTGCGCCGCGTCGGCCCCTTCGTTCCGGCCGACGAGAGCGTTCCGACGATGGCGCCGGGTTGACCGTAACCAGACGCGCCCTGCTGGGGGCCGGCCTGCTGCATCGCTTGCCCGTAGCCGCCGGGCGGCGCGCCATAGCCCTGCTGGCTGGCCTGTTGCCCGTAACCCTGAGGCGGACCGTACGCGGGAGGAGGACCGCCGTAACCTGCCTGCTGCCCGTAGCCCGGCGGAGGGCCGAACCCCGGCTGGGGCGGCGGAGGCCCGTACCCCTGCGCTGGAGGCCCGTACCCCTGCGGGGGCTGCTGCGGCGGTCCACCGTAAGGCGACTGGCCGCCGGGAGGTGCTCCACCACCGAACGCGTTCGGTGGAGGCGCGCCGTAAGCGGGCTGCGCCGCCGCGCCCTGCTGGCCCTGCGGCTGCCCGTATCCCGGAGGCGGACCGCCGAACGAGCCGGTGGCGGGCACGGCCGCCGTGGGCGCGTAGCCCTGCCCGTGGCCGCCCCCGGGCGGTGCCCCGTAAGGCTGCTGAGCCTGCGGAGGCGGCGCGTAGCCGCCCCCACCCCCCCCAGGCCTGGGACCGAACGCCGAAGCGAACGAGCCCGCGTCGGCAGCCACTGTGCCGCCCAGCGGGTTGACCCCGGGCTGCGGAACGGGCGGCGAGAACGCCGAGTTCAGTTCAGGGCCGGCCGCAGGAGGTGGCGGAGTTCGCGGGACCCCCATCGGAGGCGCGCCCATCGGCGGGGCCCCCATCGGCGGCGCGCCCATGCTCATCGGGGGAGCTCCCAGGCCGCCCGCCATCGGAGCGACGCCGACCATCGTGCCTTTCAGCTTGCTGGGCACCGGGGACGCGCCCGGAGGAGCGCCCAATGCGGCGGCAGGGCGGGGCAGGCCCCCCGGTCCGGCAGGTGAGCCGGCCGGCGCTCCGACGGGAGGAGGCGGCGCGCCTGGAGCGCCTGTGGGGACGACCGGCTGATTCATCATCAGCATGGTTCCCTTGAACTTCGGGGCCGCGGCACCCTTTAGGTGAAAGCTGCACTTGGAGCAGGTTTGCGCCGTATCGGGGTTCTGCGTGCCACAGTTCGGACAGAACACTAGTGCACCTCCGTCGGGGCGTGATCGAGCGCGCGCAAAGGGGGAGGCCTTGCCGCACCGAACGTCTGCAAGCGCGCAGAATCGCGCGCTGGGGGAGCATAGCGGTTCGCGATCGCACCTCTCAAGGGATTCTTGGTCGAGGACACCACGCGGCGCGACTTTGTGCCTCCCGGCGCTCATACGGCGACCGGCGCCGCCACCGCTTGACACCTGTGCACGGTCCCAACTAGGTTTGCGCCGGTTTTTCGGCTGTTTTTTTGCGTTTTCCGCGCGCGCTCGGTGCGGGCTCCAGCCGAGGAGCAAGCGCGGTCCACAGCGGCCTGCTTCCTCTCTCTTCCTCCCTCGTCCTCCTTTCGCTCTCACGTCCGCCCGACCCCAGAAGGATTGCCCCACGCGATGCCCTTCGCTCTCAGCCCCGAACGCGAGCGCAAGCTTCAGGAGATCCTCGAGCGGTACCCGACCAAGATGGCGGCGACGCTCCCGCTTTTGCACCTTTGCCAGGAGCAAGCCGGATTCGTGGGCGACGACGTCGTCGAATACGTCGCGCACCGGCTCGACCTCTCGCCGGCCCACGTGAAGGGCGTCGTCACCTTTTACACGCTCTACAACCAGGAGCCGGTCGGCAAGCACCAGGTCTGGGTGTGCCGCACGCTCCCCTGCGCGCTCCGCGGCGCGTACCAGGTCATCGAGCACTGCGAGAAGCGCCTCGGCATCCACTGCGGCGAGACCACGCCCGACGGCAAGGTCACGCTCCGCACCGCCGAGTGCCTCGCGAGCTGCGGCACCGCGCCCATGATGCAGGTCGATCGCGACTACCACGAGAACCTCACTCGCGAGGGCGTCGACCAGATCCTCAACCGGCTACTCGAGAGCTGATCCCCAACCAATGATCAAGCGCACGGACTACCTGACCCGCACGTACGGGAAGCCCGAGGGCTGGAGCCTCCGGGCCTACGAGGCGAACGAGGCGAACGAGGCGAACGAGGGAGGCCTGGGCGGCTACCAGGTCGCCCGGCGGGTCCTGACCGGGATGACCCGCGAGCAAGTCGTCGACGAGGCGAAGAAGGCGAACATCCGCGGCCGGGGCGGCGCCGGCTTCCCCATGGGGGTGAAGTGGAGCTTCATGCCCAAGACGGTCGGCGCGAAGCCGCACTACCTAGTCGTGAACGCCGACGAGGGGGAGCCCGGGACCCACAAGGACCGGACGCTCATGGAGCTCAACCCCCACGCTTGCGTCGAGGGGTGCATCATCGCCTGCTACGGGATCGGCGCTCACATCGCGTACATTTACGTGCGCGACGAGCTCCACCTCTCGAAGGCGCGCCTCGAAGCCGCGATCCTCGAAGCGCGCGCCAAGGGCTACCTCGGCGACACGCCCTTCGGCAAAGACTGGCCCATCGAGGTCCACGTGCACTCGGGCGCGGGCGCGTACATCTGCGGCGAAGAGACCTCGATGCTCAACTCGATCGAGGGTCGTCGCGGCGAGCCGCGAATGAAGCCCCCCTTCCCCGCCAACGCCGGCGTCTTCGGCTGTCCGACCACGGTCAACAACCTCGAGACGATCGCGGCGGTGCCCACGGCGTTCGGCATGGGCGCCGAGGCCTTCAGCAAGCTGTCGATCTTGCACGGCATCGGCGACGGTGGCGTGCGCCTTTACGGCGTCAACGGCCACGTGAAGAAGGGCGTCGTCGTCGAGCTCGCGGTCGGCCCGACCCTCAACGAGCTGATCTACGACATCGGCGGCGGGGTCCAGGGCGACCGGGGCGTCCTCTGCGTCATCCCCGGCGGGTCGTCGACCCCGGTCCTTCGCCCCGAAGAGACGGTGAACGCGCCCGACGAGCGCCTCCCCCTTCACCCGTGGCACGGCAAGAGCGTGTTCGACGTGCCGCTCGGGGTCGACACGATGCGCGGGGTCGGCACGATGCTCGGCACCTGCTGCGTGACGGTCATCGCGCAAGGCACCGACCCGGTGTGGTGCATGCAGAACCTGATGCAGTTTTACCGCCACGAGTCCTGCGGCCAGTGCACGCCGTGCCGCGAGGGCAGCGCGTGGCTCGAACGCACGACGAGCAAGGTGCTCGACGGAAAGGCCTCGATCGGCGAGCTTCACGACCTGCACGACATCGCGAACGGCATCATGGGCAACACCATCTGCGCCTTCGGCGAGGGCACGGCGATGCCGGCGCTCGCCTTCATCCAGAAGTTTCGCGCCGAGTTCGAGCAGTACGTACGCGGCGAGCGCAAGCGCGCCGACGCGACGCTGACCGTGGAGCCCTGGAGCTGACGATGACCCTCGTGACCGTCTACTCCTACGCGTGCGCGGCGTTCGCCCTCGCCGGGGCGCTGTCCGTCGTCATAGCCAAGAACCCGATTCGCTCCGCGATGGGGCTCTTGCTGCTCATCCTGAGCATCGCGGGCCTCTTCCTCGCGCTCGACGCGCAGTTCCTGGCGACGATCCAGCTCATCGTCTACGCCGGCGCGATCGTCATCTTGTTCCTCTTCGTCATCATGCTGCTCGGCCCGCACGACGAGACGCCAACGGATCGGAAGGGCCTCGTGGCGCGCGTCTTCGGCGGGGGCCTCTTCGCGCTCGCCGGGCTCGGCGTCCTCTCGGCCGTCGCCCGCGTGAGCGCATCGGCGCGCCCGATGCCGGTTCCCTCGGTTCCGGCCACGTTCGGCGGCGTCGACGCCTTCGGGAGCGTGCTCTTCTCGAGCGCGCTCGTTCCCTTCGAGCTCTCGAGCGCGCTGCTCATGGTGGCCGTCGTCGGCGCCATTGCGGTCGCGCGAGGCCGGCAGGGGGCGCGCACGCTGTCGCGCGGCGAGCGCGAGGTGTTGGCGAGCCCGTTCGTTCCCGACGTGGAGACGCACCACTCGGGCGTCTTCAGCCACGAGATCCAACTGGGCGAGGGCCACGCCGCGTCGCCGGCGAAGGTCGCCGCCTCCACGGGGAAAGGCGGCGCCTGATGCCGATCGAACAATACGCCGCTCTGAGCGGGCTGCTCTTCATCATCGGGGGCGTCGGCTTCATCGTCCGCCGCAACGTCCTCGTTCAGCTGATGAGCATCGAGCTCATGTTGAACGCGGCGAACCTCGCGCTCATCGCCTTCAACCGGTCGCACGTCAGACCCCTCGCGGGCAGCGCGGGCGCCGCCTCGGCGTTGCCCAGTCACACGGGCCAAGTGTTCGCGTTCTTCCTCATCGCCGCCGAGGCCGCAGAGGTCGCGGTCGGCCTCGCGATCGTCCTCGCCCTTTACCGCCTGCGGCGGACCATCCGGTCCGACGAGGCGGACCTCCTGAAGAACTGAAGAGAACGGGACCCTTCGACATGCTCTCGCTCTTTCCCGCGAACGACTACGCGCTCATCGCGGTCATCCTCGGGATGCCGCTCCTCGGCGCCTTCGTGAACGGAATCTGGGGCAAGCGCCTCGGCGACTCCGCGGTGAAGCTCATGACGCTCACCGCGGTCGGCGTCAGCTTCGCGGCCGCGGTCGTCGCGTTCATCGCTCTCGCGCAAGGCGTCAGCGAGCAGAACGACGCCCACGTGAGGCTCACGTGGAACGCCTGGGAGTGGATGCACACCACCGGCGGCCGCGACGGTCAGAACATCCCCATCGACGTGAAGTTCAGCATCGATCAGCTGAACGGAATCATGATGCTCGTCGTCACGGGCGTCGGCTTCCTCATTCACCTCTACGCGACGACGTACATGGCCGGCGACAAAGGCTACGCGCGTTTCTTCGCGTACCTGAACCTCTTCATCTTCTCGATGCTGGTGCTCATCCTCGCCGACAACCTCCCGCTACTCTTCGTCGGGTGGGAGGGGGTCGGGCTCTGCTCGTACCTGCTCATCGGCTTCTGGTACGAGAGCGCGCCCAACGCCGCGGCGGGCAAGAAGGCGTTCCTCGCGAACCGCGTCGGCGACTTCGGTCTGCTCTGCGCGATGTTCCTGCTCGCGCACTACACCGGCGCGCTCGACTGGAACGGGATCGCCAACGGCGCGAGCAGCCTCGTTCACCCCGGCGAGCCCTGGCGCGTGCATGTGTGGCCGATCGGCGGCGGGCAGTACACCGGCGTCCTGCACTTCCTGCAGCCGCTCAAGCCCTTCACGGTCAGCGCGGCTACGGCGGTCGGCCTCGCGCTCCTGCTCGGTTGCACCGGCAAGAGCGCGCAGATCCCCCTCTACATCTGGCTCCCCGATGCGATGGCCGGCCCCACGCCGGTCTCGGCGCTCATCCACGCGGCGACCATGGTCACCGCCGGCGTCTACCTCATCTGCCGGCTCTCGTTCGTGTTCGTGCTCTCGCCGTTCACGATGATGGTCATCGCGATCGTCGGCGCGTCGACCGCGCTGCTCGCGGCCACGATCGCCCTCGTTCAGAACGACATCAAGAAGGTCCTCGCGTACTCGACCGTGAGCCAGCTCGGGTTCATGTTCCTGGGCGTCGGCGTCGGGGCGTTCGCCGCCGGCTTCTTCCACGTGTTCACCCACGCGTTCTTCAAGGCCTGCCTCTTCTTGTGCGCGGGCTCCGTCATTCACTCGATGCACGCGCGCATCCACGACGACGACAAGGCCCAGGACATCCGGCGCATGGGCGGCCTGCGAAAGTGGCTGCCGCTGACGCACGGGACGTTCGCCGTCGCCACCGCGGCGATCATCGGGTTCCCCTTCACCAGCGGGTTCTTCTCGAAGGACGAGATCCTCTACCGGGCCTACGTCGATCGCACGATCAACCCGATGGCGAGCAGCCCGCTCTTCAAGCACTTCAAGCTCTACGAGCCGCCGACGTGGATCGGCCCCGTGCTCTATACGGCCGCCGTGCTCGCGGCGGCGATGACGGCCTTCTACATGTGCCGCCTCTATTTCCTCACCTTCTGGGGGGATTTCAAGGGCTGGACGATCGGGCGCCCGTCGCTAATCGCGAAGCAGGAGCTCGGGGACGAGCACGGTCACGACGACCATCACCACGAAGACCTCACGTCGCCGGGGTACCCTCCCCACGAGTCGCCCTGGCAGATGACGGTGCCGCTCATCGTCCTCGCGGCCTTCTCGCTCTTCGCCGGCGTCCTGAACCCGGGCTTCGGCATACTCAAGGAGAAGCCGCTCGACCACTGGCTCGAGCCGGTCTTCAAGGCGGCGACCGAAGGCGCCGTGGTCTTCGGGCACGGCAACGACGCCGAGTGGGCCGAGCACCTCGAGTGGACCCTCGCCCTCGGCGGCATCGGTGCCTTCTTGTTCGGGACCGGTCTCGCCTACTGGATGTACGTGGCCCAGAAGGGCAAGCCGGCGGCGCGCCTCGCGGCGGAGTTCCCCGGCGCGCACCAGCTCTTGCTCGACAAGTGGCGGATCGACGAGCTCTACGACGCGACCATCATCTCGATGGTCGACTCGCTGGCCGACACCAGCGCCGCCCTCGACAAGACGGTCATCGACGGCATCCTCGCGCGCCTCACGGCGCTCATCGTGGCCGCCTCGGGCACCATCCTCCGGGCGTTCCAGAACGGCGTCGTCCACATGTACGCGGCGATGATGGTCGTCGGCATCGCGGGGATGGCCTGGTTCTTCGCGGTTCCGCACGCGAACGCCACGGTCGTCGACGCCGGCAACGACGATTACGTCGTGAGCGCGGCGCCCGGCGTCGGCTACGGCTACCGCTGGGACGCCGACGGCGACGGACTCCCCGACCAGCCAGACTTCGCGGAGGCGTCGTCGGTGAAGCTCCACCTCGAGCCCGGCAAGGGGCCGATCACTGTCGGCCTCGAAGTGCGAAACGCGTTCGGGCTCGTGAAACGAAAGTCGATCAGCGTCGCTCGGCCTCAGGCGCCGATCTCGTCGCTCTGAGGGGTTACGGGCAGACAGATGCAGAGCGCCGAACATTCGAGCCACGCCAAGCACGACGCGCCGTTGACGATCGGACCGTCGCAGCTCGGCGCGGTCGTCGCCGCGGCGGTCGCGATCGCCATCGCCGCGCGCTTCTTCGACAGCGGGGTCCCGGTGGTGGCCGCGGTCATCATCGCGGCCCTCGTGCCCAAGGCGCACGGGTGGGACGTCCGGGGTCCGATCGCCGCGATGGCCGGGCTCCTCGCGCTCTTCATCGTACGCATGTGGCCGGGCGCCGAAGCGGCCGCTCCGGCGACGACCGCGAACGCGGCGAACGCAGCCGTCGGCGGCCACACGCTGACGTGGATCGTGGCCGTGCCCCTGGCCGGCGCGCTCGGGATCCTCTTCATGCCGCGGCAGGCTCACGCGACGCTGCGGGCGGCGACGATGACCCTAATGTTCGCTGCGCTCGTCCTCGCGCTGCCGCTCCTCCACGTCTCGATGGGCCGCGGCTACCACTTCAACGAAGACGTGATGTGGATGCCCCGCTTCGGCATCCACTATCACGTGGCCATCGACGGGATCTCCCTCTGGCTCGTGCTGTTGACGGTCTTCATCATGCCGGTCGCGACCTACGCGTCGTTCGGCACGATCCACACGCGCTTGAAAGACTGGTGCTTCGCCCTCCTGCTCCTCGAAGCGGGCATGCTCGGCGCGTTCTTCGCGCTCGACCTGTTCCTCTTCTACGTGTTCTGGGAGCTGATGCTCATCCCCATGTACATCATGATCGGTGTCTGGGGCGGATCGGGGCGCATCTACAGCGCGGTCAAGTTCTTCCTCTACACCTTCTTCGGCTCGGTCCTGATGCTCGGGGCCATCCTTTACATCGCTTACGCGTACGCCCGGGTGAACGGCGGCCAGCCGAGCTTCGACTACTTCGAGCTCGAGCGCCTGATGCTGCCGCGGCACGTGCAGATCTGGCTCTGGGCGGCGTTCACGCTGGCCTTCGTCATCAAGGTGCCGATGTTCCCGGTGCACACCTGGCTGCCCGACGCGCACACCGAAGCGCCCACGGCCGGCTCCGTGCTCCTGGCGGCCGTGATGCTCAAGATGGGCACCTACGGTTATCTGCGATTTTCGATGGGCCTCTTTCCCGAGGCGAGCGCGGAGTTCGGCGCCAACCTCGCGGGCGTCGCCGTGCTCGGGGGCATCGTCTACGGCGCGCTCTGCGCCTGGAAGCAAACCGACGTGAAGCGATTGATCGCTTACTCGTCCGTCGCGCACCTCGGGTACGTCATGCTCGGCCTCTTCGCGCTGTCGCAGGCGTCGCTCGAAGGCAGCATCTTGCAGATGGTGAACCACGGCGTGTCGACGGGGATGCTCTTCCTCCTCTTCGGCGTCGTTTACGACCGCCGTCACACGCGTCAGATCGACGAGTTCGGCGGCCTCGCCAAGCCGATGCCGGTCTACGCGGTGCTCTTCGTCGTGGCCACGCTGGCGAGCATCGGCTTGCCGGGCACGAACGGGTTCATCGGCGAGTTCATGGTCATCACCGGCACCTTCGCCTCCCACAACCTCGGGCACTTCAACGGCGTCCAGGCGGTGGGTGCTGCGGTCGGCGTCATCCTCGGGGCCATCTACATGCTGATGGTCGTGCAGAAGATGTTCTTCGGGCCCATCACGAGGAAAGAGAACGCGGTCCTGCAAGACATCAACGCCCGCGAGCTGGTCGCGGTCGCGCCGCTGGCGATGATGATCTTCGTCATCGGCCTCTTTCCGAACATCTTCCTTTCGCAGATCAAAGACGCTGCCGCCCGCGTTCAGAACGACTTCGACGGCCGAATCATGATGAACCCCGCCCCGAGGTACTACGAGGGGCCGATCAGGCTCACGTCGCCGCGCATGGAGCAGCCGCGCGCGCCCACGGTCGAGCCCACGGTCGAGCCCAGCGCCGAGCGCAGCGTCGAAGCACAGGCGCAGGCGCAAGCCGCGGTGCCCGCCGGCGAGGGTCACTGACATGAACATCGCTCTCGCTCTCTCGCCGCTCCTCGTGGTCGGTATCGGCGCGCTCCTCTTGATGCTCGCCGAAGCGTTCTCCACCAACCCTTCGCGCGACCTCGCGGGCACCGGCGGAACAGGCGGCCTGGCGCTCGGCGCGACCACGGTGCTCTTCACCTCCGCGGCCTTCGCGTGCACGGTGTGGATGGTCGGCGTCGAGAACGTCGGCGACGTCTCGGCGGTCGCGCCCTGGCTCATCCTCGATCGGTTCACGCTCTTCTTCGACATCACGCTCTGCCTCGGCGGCGGCCTCGCGTCGCTCCTCGCAGGCGGGTACCTGCTCGAGCACCGCATCGATCGCGGCGAGTTCTACGCGCTCATTCTGTTCGCGACGTTCGGCGCGATGATGCTCGCGGCCGCCGGCGACGCGCTGACGCTCTTCCTCGGGCTCGAGACGATGAGCATCGGGGCCTACGCGATGACCGCCTTCCGCCGCGCGAGCGCCCGATCCGCCGAAGGGGCGCTGAAGTACTTCTTGCTCGGGTCGTTCGCGGCGGCCCTGCTCATCTACGGGTTCGCGCTCATCTACGGGGCGACCGGTCACACGGACCTCGCGGGCATCGGCGCCTCGGCGCGCAGCGCGGGCGGCCGGAGCCCGATGTTCATCGTCGGTGCGCTCCTCGTGCTCGTCGGCATGGTGTTCAAGGTCAGCGCCGTCCCCTTTCACGCCTGGGCCCCCGACGCGTACGAGGGCGCTCCCACCCCGGCGACGGCGTTCATGGCGGTCGCGGTCAAGGCCGGCGCCTTCGCCATGCTGCTGCGGGTGCTCGTGCTCGCGCTCGGCGACGCGGGGTGGACGTCGTGGGCCAGCGGCTGGCCTCCCGTGGTGGCGACGCTCTGCGTCCTGACGATGACCGTGGCGAACGTCATCGCCGGGCGCCAGGAGTCGGTGAAGCGCATGCTCGCGTACTCGAGCATCGCGCACGCCGGGTATCTGCTCCTGGGCGTGACGGCGATGATGCAGAACCCGGCGCAGGGCATCGCGTCGGTGCTCTTCTACCTGCTCGCGTACACGGCCTCGACCGCCGGCGCGTTCGGCGCGCTGATCCTCTGCGGCAGCTTCGAGCGCGAGGCCGTGAGCTACGAAGACCTCGCCGGGATCGGCAAGCGGCACCCCGCCCCGGCCCTCGCCTTCTCGCTCTTCCTCGTGTCGCTGGCGGGGATCCCGCCGACCGCGGGCTTCTTCGCCAAGTGGTTCATCTTCAAGGCGGCGATCGAGGGCGGCCTTTACTGGCTCGCGATCATCGGCTTCGTGAACAGCGTCATCGGCGCCTACTACTACCTGCGCGTCCTCGTTTTCATGTACATGCGCGAGCCGGCGGCGGGCGCGGAGTTCGCCCGCCCGATGCGGTCGGGGTACGTGACGGCCGCGCTTCTCGTGAGCGCGATCCTCGTGCTCGCGCTCGGCCTCACGCCGACGCGGTACCTGGATCTCGCGATCGGGGCGGCCACGTTCGGCAACGGGTAGAGCCGGACCGAGAGAGAGATTGGCCGCAGAGGCGCGGAGGGCGCAGAGGATCTGGGGTGGTTTTCTCCCGAATGGTGGCGCCTTCCGATGCGATGGGGCCGCCGCACCAGGCCCCACGTCGCTCGGCCGCGCCCGTCCCGCTCGTCGATGACCGCGTCAAGCTGACCGACTCACCCCTCCGCGAGATGCATCGCCCAGTCGACGCGAAGGCCCTGCCCATCGCGTTCATTCGCGCGACATTCCCCCTTCATCTCTGCGCCCTCTGCGCTCTCTGCGGCCCCTCTCTCGCTCTTCGTCGGCCGAGACCGCCGCACGCGACGTCAGAACGCGGCGCCGCCGCTCTTCTTGGCGGCGTCGCCCTCGTGCATGTCGGGGCCGGCGAACGCCGTGAGCGTGGCGCGGGCCCGGGTCGCCGCGTCGGTGTCGCCGGTGCGGGTCGCGACCTGAAGGGCGATCGCGGCGAGCAGCGGATCGGTCGGATCGATGGTCATCAACGCGCGCGCGGCGCTGGTGTCGAGCGGCGCGCCGGTGCCGATCTGGACGAGCGCGCCGGCAGCCGCCACGACGGGATCCGTCGTCGCGACGCTCGCGAGGCGGTCGGCGAGCTCCTTCGCGCCCGCACCCTTCGGGTCGGCCAGCGCGAGCGCCAGGTACTCGTGGCGCGCGTCGAGCGCGCGCACGTCGGGGACCGCCGGTCCCTCCGCGGCCCCCGACCCGCGCAGGACCGCGAGCTCGACGAGGCCGTCGGGAGGCAGGGCCTCGGTGGCGAGGACCCCGCGGGACACCAGCTCGACCGCCGCGCGGACGACCCGGTCGTCTCCCGGTACGACGGGCGCGCGCGGAATCGCCGCGAGCACCGCGCGGGCGTCACCGGGCGATGCGCCCCGCGCGATCGCCCTCCCGAAGGCGACGACCGCGGCAGCGGAGGCCACCCCGCCCGCGCGTCGCGCGTCAGCCGCGGCGAGCGCGAGATCTCGCCCGTCGCAGAGCGCGAGCACGAGCTTCGCGCCCGATGCGCCCGGGTCGGCTCGCGTGACCGGCGCGACGAGCTCGCGAGCGAGGTCGTGCCGTCCGGCGAGCCACGCCCGGGCGCCGGCCTCTTCCAGGCCCACGCGCGCGCGTGTGGCCCGGGATCGAACCACGTCCGCGTCCCCGCCCGCGATCGCGTCGTCGACCGCGAGCCTGGCCGCAAGGGTGCGCCGTTCGTCGGAGGGCGGACCGTCGCCGGCCTCGAGCGCCGCAGTCGCGACCGCTCGCGCGGCCCCCATCTGCCCGGACCCCGCGAGCTCTTCGGACGCGGCGGCCACGGCGTCTCGGTGCGACGGAGCGAGCCTCGCGAGCGTCTCGAGCGCGAGCGACCAGAGCGCGACGTCTCCACGCGACGCCGCCCACGAGGCCAGCGCGTTCCACGCGGCGACGCGGTCGCGAGCCGTGGCCGTCAGCGCGACCAGCGCGTCGCGGGTCGTGGCGTCGCGCACCGACCTGCTGGCGCGGGCGAGCAGCGCGTTCGCCCCGTCGGCCGACGGATCGAGCGCGGCCGCCCGGCGGGCCGCGTCCTGCGTCGCGGCCTCGTCTCTCCGGACGGATGCGCATCGGGCCTTCGCCGACCAGGCGCCCGCGTACGACGGATCGAGC
>OBLW0100003308.1_pt1 | contig 12613 bp, 11 predicted proteins | sample 1520161 | NCBI WGS metagenome assembly OBLW01 (sample SAMEA3539309, study PRJEB22396) | soil metagenome | biome: tundra; feature: field; material: soil | place: USA | collected 2010-05 | depth 0.15 m
AGAGCGCCAGACCCTCGCGGTCCAGCGCCCACAACCACGAGATGCGGTCGCCCAGCTGAAAACTGAGCAGCGCACTCTCGTCATCCAGCGCCTCGCGAGTCCGTTCCAGCAGCGAGGGTGGCAGCGGCGACATGGCCGGCCCCATCGCCAGTTCCATGCGCACCAGTTCGGCGCGGACACCGGCCACGCTTTCCTGGCTTCGCGCGTCCTGCGCGCGCAGTGCCTGCACTTCGGCCCGCTGCAGCCGCGCCAGCGCCTCCCAATAGGCGGGCGGCAACCCGGAGGGGTCGGGCCTGCGCCCACGAGAAAGTACGGCGCGCAGGCTCCCGGCGCGATTTTCCTCCACGGCCTCGAAAGTCTCGCGGATCAGCGCCGGTTCCCGGGTTTCCAGGTATAGCCGGTTGCCGGCCTCCACCAGGGCTGAGTGAACCAGTTCCAACCAGCCTTCCGTCCCCATCCGGGAGGCATCGTCCGGCGGCGCGTTCCACCGCCAGCCGCGCGCCAGGCGCACGGCGATCCGCAGGTCTGCCATGGCATCGCGCAACCGCCCCTGAGCCATCCGCACGCGCCCGCGGTAGTGATAGATGTCCCATGTCGGAATCCCGCCCCGCGGCTGCGCGGCAAGCTCCACCGCGCGGTCGAGCAACGCCGCGGCCGAGGTCAAATCGCCCTGCTCCAACCGTAATCGTCCCAGGCTGCGGTACGAGGAATCCAACGCCAGATGGTTCAGCTTGCGGATCCGGTAGGCCTCCAGCAGCGGTGGCTCCGCCAGCGCCAGTTCGCCGCGCTTCAGGTATTCGTCACCCAGACGGTTCCAACCATTTGCGTAGAGGCTGAGATCGCCGGCTCGATCCGCCGCTTCGATACCTTGGTTGAAGAGCTGCCGCGCTTCCGCCATCCGATCCTGACGCGCGCGCAGGGTAGCCAGCTGGATCAGGATCTGCGGTAAATTCTTCCGGTCCTTGGCGTTGAGCCGTCTCATGGCGCCTTGGATCCACTCCGCGGCGGCATCCAGTTCACCGAGTTCGGAGTAGAGAGATGCGATATTGTATTGGAAGCTGGCAGCCCCGCTTGGGTCGTTGGCCGCCTCCGCCTGGCGGTGCGCTTCCAGGAGAGACTGCAGGGCGGGCCGATACTGGTGGAGGGCGAACTGGCAGGCACCGATGTCGCCCAGGGCGCGCGCTGCCTTGTCCGGTACGTTGGCTTCGACGGCTGCCCCACGCGCGGCTTCAAATCGCTGCCGCGCTTCAGGATAACGTCGAGCCTGGAAGAGCCCTTCGCCCTCGCGCAAGAGTGTATCCAGGGAAGCCCGGCGCGCCCGCGCTTCGTCGCTGGATGCCAGGGACTGCGTGCTGACCTTCGACCCGGATCTCGGCGCCGTGCCGACGAGCGGGAATACGAGCAGGCAACAAGCCAAGATTTTGGCTGTTCTCAAAAAGCCGCGGCCCCCATCCAAAAATACGCTCTAAATAATGTTGGGAAAATCGTCTGGTGTTTCTTTGGGGATACCCCTTCATCAAGGATATCCCCAAAGAATAGTACCAGCTTTCGCCTAAGAATAGGCCTCCCCATAAGGGAGTATTTGTAAGGCGCGCATGTGGGTAGCGCGGTGGGTTACTTCAGAAGCAGCTTAGATCCACAGTCCGGTGACAATGATAATAATCGGTTCTTCTGGCATCTTCACTGTGAGGATTGCCCTAAACTGCGGCAGTCCTTCTGATTTCACCCTAGGCTCTCGACCAGCCTCCAACGGCTAAGAATCCTGGCAAGTTATTGAAAGAAAAACGAAAGAAAAAAATATGTTCGTGTCACCGGCAAAACTTTCTTCCGGCCGGGGATTGGCACGCCCTGCTGGCAGTATTCGGCCAGAACAACGGAGATTAGTCGACGGCGGGTGAGTGGGCGCGATCCCCGCAAAAACACTACTACCCAAACCAAGGCTGCCACGATTTGATTTGCCGGACGCGGACCGCTAAGCGGGCGGCTAAATCGATGCCTCAGTTTGGGCCGCCGAAAACTTGCCGCACCGGCAAAAGTACGCCGCAGTTTTCCCATCGTCCTGCTGATTTCAAGTGACTTACTGTTTGGCGAACCGGCTGCAAAGGGTTTCGTGCAGTGCTAGGACCCATCGCCGGACAACTCGAAAGATACATGGACCTGCTGAGCGCCCGGCAGAAACTGGTGGCGTCGAACGTCGCCAACGCCGATACGCCCGGCTATCGCACCCAGGACATCGATTTTCAGTCGGAATTCCTCAACGCCACGGGTGGCGCGCCTCGCGCCGCCGAAGTGCCCGACCTTCCCGTGCAAAATGATGGCAACAACGTCAGCCTCGACCGCGAAGCCCGGCTGCTGGCCGAAAACGCGCTCCGGTTCCAGGTGGCGTCCCAATTGATGAAATCGGAGATTCGGGTTGTGCGCTCGGCCATTCAGGAGGGCAAATAGTGAGCCTGTTCTCGCTTCTATCCGTGGGAGCTTCCGGCATGGCGGCGCAGCGCGCCCGGGCCGAAGTGCTGGTGGAAAACCTGGCCAACGCCGAAACTACCCGTACTCCCGAAGGCGGCCCTTATCGCCGCAAGGACGTGGTTTTCGAATCGACTACGGTCGGTTCGCCATTCGCGTCCGTCTTCAGCTCCCAGCTTCAATCCATGAACGGCGTTGCCGTATCCGGCGTAGTCACCGACATGAGCGAACCCGAACGCCGCTACCTGCCGGGTCATCCAGACGCCGACAAGGACGGTTATGTGGCCTTTCCCAAAGTCAATCCCGCCGAGGACATGGTCGACCTGATGGGCGCTGCGCGCAGCTACGGGGCTAACGTCTCGGCCATCGCCGCGGTCAAAGACATGATCCAACGCTCCCTCGATTTGGCCCGCTGAGGTATGTAATGTCCGTTCCCATCCTTCCAATTTCCGGCGCTACTCTGCCCTCGGCTATCCGCCCGGCCGAACCAACGGGCAGCGCCGGAGGGTTCCAGGACGTGTTGTCCAATGCCATCCAGAAAGTGGAGTCGATCGGACAGAATGCCTCGGCCTCAGTGGAGCGCTTCCTCTCCGGCGAAGGCGAGGAACTTCACACCACGATTATGGCTACCCAGCAGGCCGAACTTTCATTTGATCTCTTCCTCCAGGCGCGCAATAAGGTCGTCAGTGCTTACCAGGAAATCATGCGAATGCAGATGTAGGCTCACGTTTTCGCCCTGGCCTGCCGATCTTTCCTCTGAGCGCCGCAGGGCCTCCTCCAATTCATGAGCAAGATTCTGGCGAACCTTACCGTACGACAACGCATCACCATCCTGGTGGTTACGATTGCGGTAGGCGCCGGTCTCTACTCATTGGTGCAGTGGCGAAAAGAGGGCGATTTTCGCCCGCTCTTCACGGGCCTGTCCGCGGAAGACGCCTCCGGCATCGTGCAGAAACTGAAAGAATCCGGCGCCGAGTACCGCCTGCCCGAGAGCGGAGGTTCCGTGCTGGTGCCTTCGGCACGCCTGGCCGAGTTACGGCTCACCATGGCTTCCATTGGCCTTCCAAAGTCCGGCCGGATCGGCTTCGAACTGTTCGACAAAGTAAATCTCGGCGCCACCGAATTCACCGAACATGTGAACTATCGCCGCGCGCTCGAAGGCGAACTGGAGCGCACCGTGATGGCCCTGGCCGAGGTCGAGCAGGCTCGCGTCCATTTGACTTTCCCCAAGGACTCCGTATTCCTGGAAGCCCAGCAACCCGCCAAAGCCAGCGTGCTGGTGAGGATCAGGCCGGGTGCTCACCTCGCCCCGCAGAACGTGACCGCCATCAACCACCTGGTCGCCAGTGCGGTCGAGGGCCTTTCTCCGGACGCGGTTACGCTGCTGGATATGAACGGCAATCTGCTCAGCCGCCCCAAGTCATTGTCCCCGCTGGACGGCACCGAGCCTTCCGGCGCGGCGCTGGACTACCGGCACCAGTTGGAGACCGACCTTGTCGCCAAGATCGGCGCCACGCTCGGTCCGCTTCTCGGACCCGAAAAATTCCGTGCCGGCGTATCCGTGGAGTGCGATTTCACCGGCGGGGAATTGAGCGAGGAAATCTTCGACCCCGCGCGCAGCGTCATGCTCACTTCGCAGCGTACCGAAGACAGTACGGGGGGGCTGGTTGCCACCGGCGTGCCGGGGACCGCTTCCGCCCTTCCGCGGCCCACCTCCCGCCCCAACGGAGCCTCCAACAAGACCACTCGCACCACGGAGAACATCGCCTATCAATCCAGCCGCTCCGTCAAGAAGACTCACTTGCCGGCGGGCGTACTCCGCAAAATGTCGCTGGCTGTACTGGTTGACCAGGAGGTCACCTGGGAAAAGGACAAAAACGCGTTCCGGCGGGTCCTGGTCCCGCCGACACCGGAAAAACTGAAAGTAATTCGCGACCTGGTGGCCGGCATTACCGGTTTCTCCGCGGAACGCGGCGACCAACTGGTGATCGAAACCCTGCCTTTTGAAACCACTCTTCTGCTGGAGCCGCCGTCGCCCCCCGATGCGGCGGTGCGCGGCAAACCCGGGACACCCGTCGCCGGCTTGCCATTCGCGTTGACGCTGGACAAAAAAACGCTGCTCATGGGGGGCGGCGCCTTGGCGGGCCTTCTGGTCCTCGGTGTCCTTGCTTTCCGGTTCGGCCGCAAACGCCGGGAGACCAACGCAGACTTCTCGGCGAGCGCTCCGGCCACTCTGCCACCGTCCGGCGCGCATGCTACCTCAGCGGCGCTGCCCGCGCCGGGCCAGGTGGAGAACCAGATCGAATCGCAGCTTGCCGAGCGGGACGCGCTCCAGGCCAAGATGGACGCCCAGGCGCTCAGTTCGCTCAAGCTCGCGCCGGTCATCACCAAGAAAGCCGAAGTCTTTGCCAAGCACCTGCGCGAAAAGATCGCCAAGGAGCCGGAGATTTCGGTGCAGATCCTGCGCACCTGGATCCGCGAGGAAGAGAACTGATGCCTTACCAGGAGTGCCGGCCATGATCCTGAACACCACCAAGGCGGAAGGCGAGGTTCTACCCAATCTTCGCAAGGCCGCGGTGTTGCTGGTGGCGCTGGGCGAAGGCGCCAGCGCGCAGTTGCTGCAGCAGCTCAATGAAGATGAAGTGGGAAAGGTCAGCCGCGAAGTAGCCAAGTTGACCGCGATTTCGGCGGAGCAGGCGGAGAACGTACTCGAAGAGTTCCACCACATGGCCAACGCCGGCGATTACGTGGCGCGCGGCGGTATCGATTTCGCCCGCAAACTCCTCCTGCGCGCCTTCGAGCCGGACCACGCCAAACGCCTGCTGGACCGCCTCACCAAGGCTCTCGGCGCCGATGCCGCCTCCTTCGACGCCATCCAGAAAGCCGATCCCCAGCAACTGGCAAAATTCATCCACAATGAGCATCCGCAGACCATCGCTCTGGTGCTCTCGCACCTGAGCTTCTCCCAGGCCGCGGCCCTGTTGACCTCGCTGCCCGCCGCCATGCGGGCGGACATCTCCCAGCGCATGGCCAGCCTCGATCAAATCTCTCCCGAGATCATCCTCAAGATCGCCGCCGTCATCGGTTCGAAGTTGAAGGCGCTCGGCGAATTCAGCCGTGAGTCCTACGGTGGTGTGCGGGCTGTCGCCGAAATGCTCAACCGGCTGGACTCCACCTCGAGCCGCGAAATCCTCGACCATATCGACCGGCAGGACACCAACCTGGCCGAAACCATTCGCCACCTGATGTTCGTCTTCGAAGATCTCCTCTTGATCGATCCCATGGGCCTGAAAGAAGTCCTCGGCAAGGCCGATCGCAAGATGTTGACTATCGCGCTCAAGGGCACCAGCGAACAGTTGCGCAATCACATCCTGGGCTGCATGTCGCAGCGCGGCGCGGATATGCTGCGCGAGGATATGGAGTCGCTGGGCCCGGTGAAGATCAAGGAAGTGGAATCCGCTCAGCAGAGCATCATCGCCGTGGTGCGCCAACTGGAGAGCGAAGGCGTGCTCAGCTTGAAGGGCGCTGTCGGCGAGCAATATGTCGTTTAGGGCAGGCCGGGACCAGGCAAGCCGCCCCAAGAGTCGGTCCGCACGCGTAAAGTATCTGCCGGACCCCGCCGATAACAGAGGTGAGCAATGCTGCCGCAAAAGGTAGAGACATCGCGCGCCTTGACGCCCCGGGGGATCCGGAAGCATTCGAGCGCGACGCAACCGGACGGTGGCGCTTATGTCTTCTAAGGTGCGCCAGGCGGACGAGACGCCCGGCGTGGAGCCGCTGGTCTGGCGTCAGATGTACGCGTCCGGACCAACCCGCATGGGCGTGGATTCCGACGATCCGCCCGACTCCCGGGACCGCCTCGCGCAGTTGCAGCAGCAGCACGAACAGCGCCTGCACGAGGCCCGCGCCGCCGGTGTGCGCGAGGGGGAAGCGTCCGGGCGCCAACGCGCTGCCGCCGAGCTGCAGCCGGTAATCGACCGCCTGGCGAGATCCATCGAAGAAATCGGCGGCCTGCGCGCCCGCCTGCGCGCCGAGGCCGAAGCCGACCTGGTCCAGCTTTCTCTGGCCATCGCCCGCCGCGTCCTCAGACGCGAACTCGCCATCGATCCCGAAGCCCTGCATGGCCTGGTCCTCGGCGCTCTTGAAAAGCTGCAGGGGCAGGAAATCTCGCGCGTCCGGGTGCACCCCGGGCATGTCGCGCTCGTCACCGAAAGCCTGCGCCGGAACAGCGCCTCGGCCAAAGTGGACGTGATTCCCGATCCGTCGTGCGTCCTGGGCACGGTAGTCTTCGAGACGCAGCGCGGCAACCTCGACGCTTCCATCGAGGCGCAACTGCAAGAGATCGAGCGCGGCCTGGCCGACCGCCTGCGGAGACAATCGTGAAGATATCCCTCGCACCCTATCTCGCTGAAGTCGACCGCATCACGCCGATGCGCTGGACCGGACAGGTGACCGAGGTTGTCGGTCTGCTGGTCGAATCCCGCGGCCCCAGCGTCGCTATCGGCGATTTCTGCGAAGTCCGCACCTCTGCCGGCCGGCGCGTCCGCACCCAGGTGATTGGCTTCCGCGACGGCCGCGTGCTCTCCATGCCGTTGGAAGAGATCGACGGCCTCCAGTTGGGCGATCCCCTGGAGGCGCGCAGCGAGGACGCCCGCGTCGAAGTCGGTCCCGATCTGCTCGGCCGTGTCATCGATGGCTTCGGCAAACCCATGGATGGCGGCCCCGCCATGGCAGCTCGCGAAGCCTACAGCCTCCACGGAACCGCCACCAATCCACTCTCCCGCGAGCACATCACCCAGATGCTGGTGACCGGCATCCGCTCCATCGATGCCCTGCTGCCCTGTGGCAAAGGCCAGCGCATCGGGATCTTCGGCGGCAGCGGCGTCGGCAAGAGCACCCTGCTCGGCTCCATGTCCCGCCACAACTCGGCCGACGTCACCGTCATCGCCATGATCGGCGAACGCAACCGCGAGGTCCGCGGCTTCCTGGAAAACGAACTCGGCCCGCAAGGCCGCAAACGCTCCGTCGTGGTCTGCGCCACCAGCGAACGCCCGGCGCCCCTGCGCGTTCGCGCCTGCTTCGTGGCCCTAGCCGTCGCCGAGTACTTCCGCGACCAGGGCGCCAATGTGCTTCTGGTGATGGATTCCGTCACCCGCCTCGCCATGGCACAGCGCGAGATCGGCCTGGCCGCCGGCGAGCCGCCCAGCCAGAAGGGCTACACCCCTTCGGTCTTTAACCTGCTGCCCAAAATCCTGGAACGAGCCGGGAATTTCGCCCGCGGGTCCATCACCGGCTTCTTCACCGTCCTGGTGGAGGGCGACGATTTTAACGAGCCCATCTGCGATGCCGTCCGCGGCATCCTCGACGGGCACTTCATCCTCTCCCGCCAACTCGGCGCCCAGGGCCACTACCCGGCCATCGACATCCTCCACTCCGTCAGCCGTCTCACCAACGCCATCGCCACCCCCGCGCAGAAGGAGGCCGCGCGCAAGATTCGCGGCGCCCTCTCCGCCTACCGCGACGCCGAGGACCTGATCCAGCTCGGCGCCTACGTCGCGGGCTCCAATCCGCAGCTCGACGCCAGTATTCGCCTGCGGCCCGAACTGCTCGACTTCCTCCGCCAGGATCACCTGTCCAACTCCCCGCTGCCGGAGACCCTGTCGCGCCTGGAACAGCTGGCCGCACGCCTCGACACGCTTCCCGCCCCAGCGCACGCGGGCAAGCGATGAAGGCCTTCCACTTCCCCCTCGAGAAGGCCCTGGACTGGCGCCGCGTCCAGCTCGAACTCGAGGAAGCCCGCTACAAACAACAGGTTGCCGCTCTGGCGGGCCTCGACCGCCAGCGCGCCGAAGTCGAAGCCTCCGGCATCCGCGCCGAAATTGAGGTCCGCGAGTGGCGCCCCATTGCCGCCGGCGATCTCACCGCGCTCGGCAGTTTCCGCCAGTACGTCAAGTCGCGGGAGTCCGAGATCGCCCGCCTCCGCTTCGAAGCCGCCCAAAAGCTGGCCGAACAACAAAAAGTCATGCTCGAAGCGCGCCGCCGCTGCCGGCTTCTGGAGCGCCTGAAGGAACACCGCTTGACCGAGTGGACTGCCGAGCGCGACCGTGAAGTTGAAGAGATCGCCGCCGAAAGCTACCTCGCCCGCTGGAGCCGCCGCCGGACCAGCACCCTCTAAACCGGATCGCCGTCCGCGGCATCAGCCTCGCCTCCATATAATGGATAAATGACTCCCGACACGCTCACCTCTACCGTGATGCCCCCCGTCCCGCTCAGCGTCGAAGGTGCCAGCGTACTGCACCAGATGATGCGTTTCCGCCGCCCTGCATGGCGCGCGCTCTCCGCCACCACCCGCCAGGCGATCCTGGACGAGGCGTCCAGCACCTTCGCGGCCCTCGAACGCCCCGCCGAAGGACGGCAGAGCGCTCTCTTCTCCATGCTCGGGCATAAAGGCGACCTGATGTTCGTCCACTTCCGCCGCAGTTTCGAGGAGCTCAACCAGGTGCAACTCGATCTGGCCCGCCTCGCCATTGGCGATTTCCTCGAGCCCACCACTTCCTACCTCTCCATCGTCGAACTGGGCATTTACGAATCCACCGCGAAGGTCTACAGCGGCCTGATCGAGAAGGGCATCCAGCCATACTCCAATGAGTGGAAACAGGAAATCGAAGCTACCCTCGACCGGCACCGCCAGGCCATGGCCCCGCGCCTCTGGCCCGAAATCCCTCCCACGAAGTACGTCTGCTTCTACCCCATGGATCGCCGCCGCGGCGAGTCCAAGAACTGGTACGAGGAGTCACTGGCCGACCGCCAGCGCATGATGGAAAAGCACGGTCTGATTGGCCGCCGCTACGCCGGCGAGGTGCGCCAGATCATCTCCGGATCCATCGGCCTCGACGATTGGGAATGGGGCGTCGATCTCTTCTCCGAAGACCCGGCCGTGTTCAAGCGCCTCATCTACGAAATGCGCTTCGATGAAGTCAGCGCCATCTACGCGCTCTTCGGCTCGTTTTATATGGGCGTGCGCGTTCCGGCCGCCGAACTCGCCGGAAGCCTCTAACCTTGACCAAGACCATCCACATCGCCGGCGGCGGCCTGGCGGGCTCCGAAGCCGCCTGGCAGATCGCCCGCCGCGGTATTCCGTGCGTCCTCCACGAAATGCGTCCCGTGCGCCCCACGCCGGCGCACCAGACCGGGAGCCTCGCCGAACTCGTCTGCAGCAACTCGCTCAAGAGCGAAAGCGATTCCACCGCTCCCTGGCTCCTCAAAGAGGAACTCCGCCGGCTCGATTCGCTGCTCCTCCAGGCCGCCCAGAAGGCCCGCGTCCCCGGCGGACACGCCCTCACCGTCGACCGCGGCCTTTTCGCCCAAGAGGTCACCGACGCCATCTCCGCCGAACCGCTGATCGACCTGCGCCGCGACGAGGTCACTTCCCTCACCGACGACGCCATCTGGATCGTCGCCAGCGGTCCGCTGACCAGCGGCCCCCTCGCCGACGAAATCGCCCGCCTCACCGGAAGCGGCCGCCTCTACTTCTACGACAGCATCAGCCCCATCGTGGCTTCCGATACCGTTGACACCGGCATCGCCTACTGGGCCTCGCGCTACGGCAAATCCACCGACGGCACCGACGACTACCTCAACTGCCCGCTCGACCGCGCCGAGTACGAGCATTTCGTCGACGAGTTACTGAAGGCCGATTCCGTCTCCGCCCACATTGCCGAAGACAACACCTGCTACTTCGAGGCCTGCCTCCCCATCGAGGAAATCGCCCGCCGCGGCCGCGACACCCTGCGCTTCGGCCCCATGAAACCCATGGGCCTCGAGAACCCGCGCACCGGACGCCGTCCCTGGGCCGTCGTGCAACTTCGCCAGGAGAACCTGCGCGCCGAGAGCTTCAATCTGGTCGGTTTCCAGAACCACATGAAGTTCGGCGAACAGGCCCGCGTCCTGCGCCTCATCCCCGGCCTGGAGAACGCCGAGTTCCTCCGCTTCGGGCAGATCCACCGCAATACCTACATCAACGCTCCCGCGCTGCTTACTCCCACCCTGCAGCTGCGCGCGCGCCCCGAAATCTTCTTCGCCGGCCAGATTTCCGGCGTCGAAGGCTACGTCGAATCCATCGCCACCGGATTGATCGCGGGCACGCACGCCGCCGCGCTCTCTCGCGGCGAGACCCCGCGCGCCCTGCCGCGCGCTACCGCCCTCGGCTCGCTCTGCCACTACGTCTCCGCGGCCGACCCGAAGGGCTACCAGCCTGCCAACATCACCTTCGACCTGCTGCCGCAACTCGACGAGGCCGCACGCCCCCGCGACAAGAAAGCGCGCCACGCCCTGGTGTGCCGGCAGGCGCTCGAGGCGTTGGAAGAGTACCGACATGCCCGCGTCTGAGCTGGAACGGCAGATCGCGCTCTATCTCGGAGAACTCGCCCGCGCCGGCAACTCCGCCCACTCCATCCGCGCTTACGAAGCCGACCTGCGCCAGTTCCTGGCCTACCTGTCGCCCCCCGATCTCGCCCCGCCCGCTCCGCAGGCCATCGACCTCTTGCTCCTCCGCGAGTGGCTGGCCTCGCTCTACCGCGACCAGCTCGCTACCGTCACCCTGCGCCGCAAACTCGCCACCGTCCGCGGATTGTTCCGCTTCATGCTTCGCGAAGGCGTGGTACCGCTCAATGTCGCCCGCCTGGTTCGCACGCCGAAGGCCCCGCGCACACTGCCCGACGTGATGACCGCCGAGCAGGTCAACGCGCTCCTCGACGGCGTCGCCGCCGGGAAACTCGAGCGCCCCCTCCCGGCGCGCGACCGGGCCCTCTTCGAACTTCTCTACGGCTGCGGCATCCGCGTCAGCGAACTGGCCGGCCTCAACCTGGAGGATATCGACCGCGCCGCGGGCTGGCTCCGTATCCGCGGCAAAGGCAAGAAGGAGCGCCAGGTGCCGCTTCCCGGCAAGGCCGCCGAGTCGCTGGAGCGCTACCTCGGCGAACGGCCCGTGGTGCGTGAACAACCGGCTGTCTTCCTCAACCACCGGAACTCGCGCCTTACCACGCGCGGCATCGGCGGCATCGTCAAACTCTACGCCACGGTTCTCGCCGGCGACCCGTCGGTGCACCCCCACAGCTTCCGCCACGCCTACGCCACGCACCTGCTGGCCGATGGCGCCGACCTGCGCGCCATCCAGGAACTCCTCGGCCACGCCCGCCTCTCCACCACCCAGAAATACACCCAGGTGTCCCTCACCGACCTCATGGCGGTCTACGATAAGGCGCATCCCAAAGCATGATCGCCGCCTTCCGCCAGGAGATCCGCCCCATGCTGCGCCTCGCCGCGCCGCTCGCCATGGCCGAACTCGGCTGGATGGCCATGGGCTTCGTCGATACCATCATGGCCGGACGCCTCGGCGCCGCCTCCATCGGCGCCGGCAGCCTCGGCGGCATGCTCTTCTACCCCATCGCCATCTGCGGCACCGGCATGCTGGCCGGCATGGACACCCTGGTCGCGCAGGCGTTCGGCGCGCGGGACGATGCCGCCTGCCGCCGCACCCTCGTCCAGGGTCTTTGGATCGCCGCCGGTGTGGCGCCGGTAGTCGCCCTGCTGCTCGCTCTGACCGTCCCCCTGCTGCGCGCCATCGGCACCAACCCGCGCATCATGGAGTTGCTCGGGTCCTTCGTCCACGCCCTGCTTTGGGGTGTGCTCCCGCTGCTCTTCTACGCCGCCTTCCGCCGCTACCTGCAGGCGATGAACATCGTCAAGCCCATCACCTTCGCCGTAATCAGCGCCAACCTCCTCAATTTCGCCGGCAACTGGCTCTTCATGTACGGCAATTGGGGCGCCCCGCGTTTGGGCCTCGAAGGCTCGGGATTCTCCACCTCCATCTCCCGCGTCTATATCGCGCTTGTCCTCCTGATTGCGGTTCTCCGCCACGAGCGCACCGCTCGCTTACGCTCGCGGCTCGGTACGGAGCTCGATTCCGAGCCGCGACCGTCAGGGAGCGGTGGAGCCGTCGTTTATGATGCTCGCTTTGGTTGGCGACCGCAATGGACGCTCATTCGCCGGCTGATCGCTCTGGGATTTCCCTCCGCCATGCAGATTCTCGCCGAGGGCGCCGTCTTCGGTATCGTCACCGTGATGGCCGCCCGCTTCGACGAGGTCTCGC
>OBLW0100003309.1_pt1 | contig 12609 bp, 11 predicted proteins | sample 1520161 | NCBI WGS metagenome assembly OBLW01 (sample SAMEA3539309, study PRJEB22396) | soil metagenome | biome: tundra; feature: field; material: soil | place: USA | collected 2010-05 | depth 0.15 m
ATCTCGGAACACGGGCCGCAGGGACCGGTGTCGCCCATCTGCCAGAAATTGTCCTCTTCGTCGAGGCGGAAGATGCGTTCTTTCGGCACGCCCGCGACCTTCTGCCAGAGCTGCTCGGCCTCGTCGTCCTCGCGGAAAACGGTGACGTACAGCCGATCCTTGGGCAGGCGGAAGTCTTTAGTGACCAGCTCCCAAGCGAACTCGATGGCTTCGGCCTTGAAGTAATCACCGAACGAGAAATTGCCCAGCATTTCGAAGAAGGTGAGGTGGCGGCGGGTGTAGCCGACATTTTCCAGGTCGTTGTGCTTGCCGCCCGCGCGCACGCATTTCTGGGAGGTGGTGGCGCGCGAGTAGTCGCGCTTTTCGAGGCCCAGGAAGGTGTCCTTGAACTGGTTCATGCCAGCGTTGGCGAACAGCAGCGTGGGATCGTTCGCGGGGACCAGCGAAGAGCTGCGCACTATGCGGTGGCCGCGCGCGGCGAAGAAATCGAGGAAGCCTTGTCGGATGTCGTGACCTGTCACGTATTTATTGTAGCGGTGGGGCAGCGCGCGTTGTGGGGCAGGATGGCACCCTGCGCGCCAATTGGCTATCGGCGCAGACCTGCGGGTTTGCAAGCCCGCCCCACAAGCAAGCAGCGAATTCGGCCACCGCGAACGGACGGCCGAAATCGTTAGCAGGGTGCCCGCGACGCTGGCGAGGCCAACAATGCGGTGAGACGGAGCTGGAGCAGGCAACTATGTCGCGCGTCGACCAGCTTCTCGCCGCGCAGGATGGGGCGGCGGAGCAGAAGGTCATTCGATATTCGAGCTGAGCGAGGGCTCAGCGCGTTTGTTCGATCCAGGACACGAGCGCCTGAAGGTCGTGTGCCCAGAAGAGCGCCAGACCTCGCTGCTGTGCATCCGAAAGATGCCGTAACTTGTAAACTCCACCGATCACCGCTGCGGGCACGATGTTGCGTGTGCCGAAATCCTTGGTCCACGTCTCGGCTTTCACAGCAGCATCGTTATTGAGGCGCTTGATCGAGTTTAGGGCGGAGTTCGAAACTTTGCACTCGATGGGCATGATGCGGTGGTCCCAGAGCCGGACGACGATGTCCGCTTTGCGCGAGCCCAACACACTCTCCCTGCAGAACTCGCCGGCGCTGGGGGCGAGGTTCAGCGTGGGTATCGTCCTGGTATCGACTCTTTGCATACCAGCGCTGCTGAGGGTACTGGCGACCAGGAGTTCCTGCGCTTCCTTGCCCTCCTGGCGTCTGGCGGTTTCGACGCTGCGAGCCGCCATCAGAGCGGCGGAAGCCAACACAGCCGCCGCGCGTTCCTCGGCTGTGGGTTCGCGGCTTTCGGAGATCCACGGGAAACGGCGGCGATCGAGTCCCATGCGCACGATGTCAACAATACGACGCACCATGGCTGGATCCTTGCGCAGACGGGCCGGGCTCAGGACGCCTTCGCTTAGGGTCTTGAGGTCGTCCGCGGATAACGGCGGACCTGCGAAGTACCGGAAGGCTTCCAGAAAGTTCGGATTGGTGAGGATTTCAGTTGCGCGGCGATCGATTTCCGTCAAATCGGCGCTGGCGGAGAGCAATTCACCGACGAAGCCCTCGTAATGCGCGAAAGCCTGAAGATACGATTCCAGCGGCTCGTGCATGCGTTGGCGGCGGAAGATGCCGGTCGCGACTTGTATGCCTGCTTCAAGTTGCTCGTCGGTCCATCGCGGCGCAGCGATCATCATTTGGCCTGCAAGAGCAGTTCGGGGCCCGGAACCAAAAGGCGCTCCATCTCGCGCGGTTCGAACTTCGTCAATCCTCCGGCGTAGGTCCGCCCGTGGCGCACATCGGTGGCCTTGGCGAGATACGCGGCCAGCCGGTCCAGGACTTCCGAGGCAAGCGGATCGCGGGGGTAAAGTCCGTGGGCGATGTTGATATGCCGCGCATCGATCAGGTTGCGGACGAACGCGGGTGGCCGCCGCGCCATATAGGTCGCGAGAACAGGCGCGGGCGCTTTCAACCCGACCGACCACCAGGCCTTCCGGTTTTCAGCCACATATCCTTCAGATGCGCCGGCTGCCTTTGCGAGTTTGAGGAAGCGGTCGATAGCTTTGCGCTCTTCAGCATCAAACACCGACAGCTCAACGGGAATGTCGATGACGTCCCGGAGGCTGGATCGGTCGGACAGGGCGCGGCCGGCCTGGAACAACTCGCGCGCCCTTGTCACGCTGCGGAACAGGACGCCGGCCGGCAATCCCAAGCTATGCTTTCCGGCGATCCACACGCGGTTGGCTCCGGTTACCTGGCCGCGATGCACGCGGCAGAGCTCGCCGAGTTCCACAAAGCCGGGCGGGGCAGCTTTGGTGCGCCGGGTGAGGTGCGACCAGCGGGCCTGGCTTTCCAGACGGTCCCGAGGCAGCACCAGGCCACCTTGCAGCGGCTCTATCTGGCCGGCATGGTCGACCCGCCGGATGTGAATACTTTTGGGCTTCGATCCGATTTGGAAGGTGCTGATGACGGCGGTCGCGGCGGCATCGGCAAATGGCCGGGCCGTGGGTTCCACCACGGTAAGACTTTGCCCGCCCAGTTGGTTCAAGAACATGTTGCGCATGAGGCGGCCGTAGTTGACATCGAGCCATTCGGCGGCGGTGATGAACGACCCGAAATCGCCGGTTTTGGCTTGTAGCACGGTGGCCAGAAAGAAGTGCACATGCAGCCCCGCAAGCTGGCTGGCTTCGTACCCTAGGCCGCGGGCTTCCGTGGTTAGCCAGCGCTTCCATTTGGCCGGCAGCAGGTGATGCCGAACGTATGGCGGGTTGCCCACGTAAAGCGTCCTTCCCTTCTCCAGGGGCAGCTTCACGTCCCGGTAATCGGCAAGCAGAATGCGCGATCTGTTCTCAAATCCGGCCGCCGCCAGATTGCCACGGGCGATCAACGTGGCCACAGGGTCGAGGTCGATGCCAATCAACTCGGCTTTGGGAAACTTGCGACCGGCGGCGAGGAGAAATCGTGCGGAACCCACGCCGGGGTCGACGATGCGTTGCGGCCCGGAGGCGGAGCCGGCCTGAGACGCCGCCGCCCAATTCACCATAGCTTCAACAATCGCGAAAGGAGTATACGTAGCGCCTTGTTCGCGACGCTCCGCGGGCGTCCGCAGAACCGTGAAGGCGTCGCCGAGCGGATCCCGTTTCCGGCCAATTTCGCGCTTCAGGTGTTCTGCTGTCGAAGCGGGAAGGTCGCCAGCCCTTCGGACGAGCGCCATTTCCGCCGGTGCGAGATCGTTAAACCGGAGAGCGCCGAGCGCGACCGCCGCGGCAACCACTTCACTCTCGGTTTCCAGGCGGAATCGCGTCTCAGCGGGCTTCATAGCAGCTTCCTCGAATGGGAAGGCGGTCTGCTGAGGTTGCGTATCCACATGTTGTTTATCGGCGGTGGACCAAATGTGATTATAATCCCAGCCGTTCACCGCGCCCTATCCCATTTTAGGGTGCTGTGGGGGAGGCAGGCGTTCTGTAATGAGGCAGGCAATTCTATAATTGAGTCTGCCAAGGGCTAGTGTACCGGATGCGCCACTTGCGTTCATCAAGGAGTGCATTTTTAGCGGACGCGTCCGCTGGACATATCCCGTGACGATGCGTCTCCAGCGACGCGGACTGACGGCGGAAAGTGTTCGTAGCGCAATTGCAATGTTGTTTTCCATGCCCAGATTGCGACGGATGTGGAGGCGAGAATATCCGGATCGTTACGATGTACGTTCCCCGCCCTGGACCTCACGGATCTGCCTTTCAAGATCGGCGATTCCTCGATTGTGATTTTCAAGTCGCTCCGGTACCGCAGTGCGACCAGTGCGGTGACACGGAACTGGAACAGGCAACCATGTCGCGCGTCGATCAACTGCTCGCCTCCGTGGATAGGTCCGCAGAATTGGAAGTCATCAGGTATGCAGCCTGACCAGACAGCGGCATAGCCGCAACCAAAAGAGGCGGCCTGGGAGGCCGCCGCAGGCCGAGGGCCTGCCCCACTTAGTTCTTTTCGGAACCAGCGGAGGCTTCGAACGTATTACTGCTAGGTCCCCCATGTGGAACGACATTCGCTACGCTTTCCGAACCCTGCTGCGCGAGCGCGGATTCGCGACGATGGCCGTTTTGAGCCTGGCCGTGGGCATCGGCGCCAATACGGCTATCTTTTCGGTGGTGAACGGCGTGTTGCTGCGCCCGCTGCCGTACCGCGATCCCGAGCGGCTGGTTACGATCCGGGAGGCGATCCCCAAGCTGGCGCACCTGTATCCGAGCCTGCCGGTCAACTTCAGCCACTATTACGAATGGCGCACGCGCTCGACGGCGCTGGAATCGATTGCCATCGCGCAATCGTCGGCGCCGAATCTGACGGGCGAGGGTGAGCCCGAAACGCTCAATGGCGCGCTGGTTTCCGCGAGCGTATTCCGGGTTCTGGGCGTCAGCCCGCAATTGGGCCGCGGCTTCCTGGACGAGGAGGATCCCGAGGGGCACCAGGTGGCGGTCATTTCGGATTCGCTCTGGAAGCGGCGGTTCAGCGCCGACCCGTCGATCGTGGGCCGGAAGATCATGCTGAATGGCCGCCCGCACGTGGTGGTGGGAGTGCTGCCTCCCGGATTCCGGTTTCCCCGCCAAAGCGACGTTCTCCAGCAGGGCTTGGGTCCCAAGACGGAAGTGTTCCAGCCGCTGGGTTACTCCAAGGACGACTTCGAGGACATTACCGGCGATTTAAACTGGACGGCCGTCGCGCGGCTGCGGCCGGGGGTGAGCCGGCAGAAGGCCATCGCCGAGCTGGACGTGATACAGGCTGAGATTTCGAGGCGCATTCCAGAGAAGATGGACCTGCACGTGGCGATGTCTTCGTTGCAGGAGGACATGGTGGGGCAGTCGCGCCGCGGGTTGCTGGTGCTGCTGGGCGCCGTGGGGGCCGTGCTGCTGATCCTGTGCGTCAACCTGGCGAATCTTTCGCTGGCGCGCGCCTCGGGCCGCGCGCGCGAATCCGCCATCCGCACGGCGTTGGGGGCGAGCCGCGCGCAGCTTGTGCGCCAGACGCTGGCGGAAAGCATGGTGCTGGCGCTAGCGGGCGGTATGGCGGGGATCGCGCTGGCGGCGTGGGGCGTCCGGCTGCTGGTGGGCGCGGCGCCAGTGGATTTGCCACGCCTGGGCGAGGTCAGCGTGGACGTGCGCGTGCTGGGCTTCGCTTTGCTGATCTCGCTCGCCGCCGGTGTGGCGTTCGGCCTCCTGCCCGCCTTGCGCAGCGCCGCGGCGCACCCGCAGGAAGCGTTGAAATCCGGCAGCTACACGACCACGGAGGGCCGGCGCGGAGCCCATCTGCGCAGCGTACTGGTGGGGTTGGAGGCGGCCCTTAGCGCCGTGCTGCTGATTACCGCCGGCTTGCTGATGGGTAGTTTCGTGCGGCTGATGCACGTAGATAAGGGCTTCGATATCGAGCGCGTGCTGGCTGTGCGGGTGGCGATACCGGCCAGCAAGTACACTGAGGAACGCCAGCAGACCGCCTTCTTCGAGCGCGTATTGGCGAAGACGCGACCCCTGCCGGGAGTGCTCTCCGCCGGGCTGGTCTCCGCGCTTCCTTTGCAAGGCGAGACTTGGCTCGACATGGCCGCGGCCGAGGGCGACCAGCGCCCTTTGTTCGAGCGGCCCATGGTCAACGTGCGATTCGTGAGCCCGGATTATTTCAAGATACTGCGCATCCCCTTCCGCGAGGGGCTGCCCTTCGACGATAGCCAGCGCAATCGGAAGGTGGTGATTGTTTCGCAGGGGACCGCGCGGCGTTTGTGGCCGGGCCGTAGCGCGGTGGGACGGCGGATGCAGCACAACGAGGCGCTAGAGGAGGTGGTGGGGGTGACGGCGGATATCCGCAGCACCAGCCTGGATAAAGACCCGGTGCTGATCATCTACGTTCCGTATTGGCAGCGCCCGCGGCTGTCGGCCTCGCTGCTGGTGCGTACTGCAATGGACCCGCGCGGCATTGCGGCGAGTGTGCGCGAGGCGATCCACCAGGTGGATGCGGATGTGCCGGTGCCGGAGATGCAAACATTGCAGGAAGTGATGTCGGACTCGGTGGCGCAGCGCCGTTTCCAGACGATACTGGTGATGCTGTTCGCCGCCGCCGCACTGGCTTTGGCCGGCTTCGGAATCTATGGCGTGGTTTCGTATTCGGTGACGCGGCGGCGCACGGAGATGGGCATCCGCATGGCTTTGGGCGCGGGCACGGGCGGTCTACAGCGGATGGTGTTGTGGCAAGGGATTCGTCCGGTGGTGGCGGGACTGGCGGTGGGCATCGCCGGCGCTTTGGCGGCGGGCCGGATCTTGAGCAGCCTGCTGTTCCAGGTGAGCGCGCGCGACCCGCTGACTATCGGCGGTGTGGCGCTGGTGCTGTTGGGCGTGTCGGTGGTGGCCGCGCTGGCGCCTGCGAGGCGGGCGACGCGGGTGGATCCGATGAGAGCGTTGAGGTTCGATTGAAAGGCAGAAGACAGAAGTCAGAAGTCAGAAGACAGAATGGCAATTTTGCGCAGGGCCGCGATGTCTGGCTTCTGACTTCTGTCTTCTGACTTCTGTCTTCTGTTTTAGCCTTTGTCCCGCCCCGTTCCTCGGGCGTATTTAATTGATAGCCAGTGGTACAGCGGCCGCGGTAAAGCGCGCATGACGAAGACCAGCAGGCGATAGCGCCAGCCGGGAATCACGAACAACTGGCCACGGTCGAGGGCGCGCAGGGAAGTGTCCACTACCTCGTCGGCGGACATCCACATCCAGGCGGGAATCGGCGTGCGGTCGAAACTCATGGTGTCATGGAACTCGGAGAGCGTGAAGCCGGGGCACAAAGCTTGCACCCGCACTGGCGAGCCGATGCTCTTCAGCTCCATGTAGATCCCCTCGGTGAAACTGCTCATCCAGGCTTTGGTCGCGGAATAGCTGACGCTGCCTGGGTTCTGTCCGAAGCCCGAAACCGAGGATACATTGATAATGCTGCCCCGCTTGCGGGCGACCATGCCCTGGAGCGCGGCATGCATCAGCCGCATGGGCGCGAGAACGTGCAGCCGGTGCATCTGGTCCTGGCCGTCCAGGGGAAGCGAAAAGAAGCGCCCGGCGATGCCGAAGCCGGCGTTATTAACCAGGAATTCAAGGTTCGGGGCGGCGGCGATGCGGTCTTCGACGGCCTTCAAGTCCGCATCGCGGGTGAGGTCCGCCGGCAGGATTTCAGCCTGTACGGGATGGCTGGCCTGGATGGCGCGGGCCTCCTGTTCCAGGCGGTCGCGGCGGCGGGCAACGAGCACCAAGTCGTACCCGCGCGCGGCCAGTTGACGGGCGAAGGTGGCGCCGATACCGCTCGAAGCGCCGGTAATCAGGGCCAGGGGACGCGTGGTTTGCATGGCGGTCAGGGGTCATCATAACATCTGCGGCCCAGGCCGGGCTCAGGCGATGGCTGAGGGTTGTCAGATAAATCCGAGCAGGTTAACAATCGGGGCGCCGGGCTTCCAGCATCTCCTGAATCTGTAATAAGCGACACACTCATGGCGCGAAGCGGGCCGGTTGCGCACACAATATAGGAAACGATATGCCGACTCTGCGTCAAAATATAATAAAGACTGGCCGCGCACCTATGACCGAAACCATGAAGCTGGAAGTCAAACGCCACACCAGGCGCGTCAGCCGAGGCGCCGCGCGGAACGCATCCGCGCTGCTGGTCAACCCGCTCGATTCCAAGCACATTGTAGGCGTCGAAGAGATCCGGTTGCCGGACAGCGCTCCGGCTATTTCCGCGCGCGTGAGTTTCGATGGAGGCGCCTCCTGGCGGGAATCCTGGCCATTGCCCGCGGATACCGAATGGGCGGGTGTGGTGGGACCGGTGTTGGCGATGGACGCACGCGGGACGCTGAACCTAGCGGCGCTGGCCCTGGACCCGGACCGCTCGCGCGCTTCGCTGGCGCTCTACCGTTCCGAAGACGGCGGCATCCACTGGGGTCTCCCGGCGGTGGTGCTACAGGGAGCCGCGGAGTGTTGCTACGCGATCGCCGCGGATCTAAACTCTGCGAGCCCGTTTCGGGGCAACGTTTATCTGGCCGCCGATATGGGCAATATGCCGTGTTTCGCACGTTCCAGCGATGGAGAGTCGTGGAGCGGCAAAGGGCATGGCCGGCCCGGACCGCTGCTCCCCGGGCTGTGTTTCAATCCCGAAGTGCTGGTGGATGCGAGCGGCGCGGTACATATAGTGTGGATGACCGGCCCATCCCGGTGCAGTATTCTGGCGGCCAATTCGGTGGACGGAGGGCAAACGTTCAGCGCGCCAGTGACCGTCGCCGAAGGGATCGTGGGCGTGCAGGAGGGGCTTCCGGAAACGGCGCCGGCCACCTGCATCGCGCCGGGCGGCGTGGCGCTTTGCGTATGGACGGACGACCGCGAAGGGCGCGCCCGTCTCTACCACCGGCGCTCGCTGGACGGCGGCCGGACGTGGGAAGGTCCATCGGCTGGCGAGCCCTTGGTCGCCTGTGGCGGGCTTGGCCAGCATGAATTCCAGCCGCACTTGATCGTCACCGCGGGGGGCGAAATCTGCTGCGCGTTTTATGAATACGGTCCAAAAACTCCCGGCGGGGAACAGTTGGTGGATTTGGCCATGGCGGTATCGTACGATCGCGGCGCGACGTTCGCAAGCCGCATGGTGCTAAGCGAGCAGCCGTGGGATCCGGCGATGGACCCGCCGCTCTCGCGCGGCGCCACGCGCGGGGCGTTGGGCTGGCTGGCGTTGGGGTAAGTCAGCGCAGGAAGCGGAACGAGCGGACGATTTGGTTCAGCCCAGACTCGCGTTCCCGAGCTGGATGCCTAACTCGTAACACCTCGCCTCGTGAGAGACCCTGTAGACGAGTTGGCTCCGACCGCGATTCGCCGACCACTGGCTGGCGTGAAAGACTCTGAAGGCGACGCCGTGGGTCCTGGCGTTGTGGACGCTACGAAGAAGGCGGCGCCCGTGAACGTGGGTTTGTCTTTGAACCTATCCTCCGCTGACAATGATGGCGGCGGCGCTTACGGCGTCGCCGCAAATATCGCCGGCGCCCGTTGGCGGCGCTGCGCGACGCACGAGCACGGTCGAGTATTGGAACCGGAAGACGCCATCCTGGCTGGTGAATTTTGCAGTTGAGGGCCGCCCGCCAGCGCGACCGGCGATGCGGTAAGGCAAAGCGCTAAGAGTGTCCTCATTAAAGTAGGCCTTGTAGGACAGGGAATGCAAGCGCAGGGCCAGACGCGGCACCGGCGGCCGGCTGGCGAAGCGCAGTGCCGGCCCAGAGGGCACTCCGGCTGCTAACCTGCCCCACAGGGCAGCGGGGCCGCAACCAGAAGAGGCGGCCTGGGAGGCCGCCGCAGGCCGGGGGCCTGCCCCACGAAATCCGCACTGGTTCCACGTTCTGCTGTCGCTCGACGGCCAGGAGCAGCACGGCTACGGCATCATGCAGGAGGTCCTCGAGCGGACCGGCGGCAAGGTGCGGCTGTGGCCCGCGACGCTGTACGGCGCGCTGAAGCGGCTGATGGATGAGGATCTCATCGAAGAATCCGACGCGCGGCCGGCGCCCGAACAGGACCACGCGCGCCGCCGCTACTACCGGCTCACGCGGTTGGGGCGGCGTGTGCTGGCGGCCGAAAGCGAAAGATTGGAAGACCTGGTCCGCGTGATCCACCTCAAGCGCGGAGCGCGGAAAAGGAGAGCGGAGTCATGACGCATCAAGCGAACCGGCCCGTACCGGTCGGCTTGCGCGTTTACCGCGCGCTGGCTGCCGCGTTTCCATACGAATTCAGGAACTCTTACGGCGACGAGCTGCTGCAGGTGACCGAGGACGCCATCGACGAAATCTGGCGGCGTTACGGCGTGCTCGGGCTGGGGCACCTGCTGCTGGATATCGCGGTGCGCGTGCCAGTAGAGCACATGGCGGAACTGCGCATGCTGGCCGGCTCGCCGGGTTTCACGGCAGTGGCGCTGGTCTCGCTCAGCCTGGGCATCTGTATTGCGACGTGCGCCTACAGCGAGTTGCACGGGATGCTGCGCGATCTGGGCGGGAGTGGCCAAGCCCGACCAGTTGGTGGCGCTGCAGACGCCAGCGTCGTACCCCGCGTACCAGCGCTACCGCGGGCCTGTTTTCTTCCACGTTCGCTTATGTCGCGCCGGTGCCGTTCGGCATTACGAGCGGCGGGCGCAGGGAGCGGACCTGGAGACAACTGGTCACGCCTTCGTACTTCTCCACGCTGGGCGTGCATCCGGTGTTGGGTCGTTTTTTCGACCAGACGTACGAACAACCAGGCCGGGCGCCGGCAGCCGTGATCAGCGACCGCTACTGGCGAGAGCACCTGGGTTCCGATCCGGCAATCATTGGCAAATCGCTGCATCGACGGCTACCCGTCGGCCATTATCGGCGTCGGACCAAAGGAGTTTCTGGGTGCGTCACCCGCGCTATTTGCCGCGGATGGCTGCCGGCCACAGTGGACGCGCGCCTGGCGCCGGAACTGGCGGACAACGCGCTGGAACGCCGCGACCTGACTATGTTTCAAGTAGTGGGGCGCCTGCGGCCGGGCGTGACCGAAGCCGCCGCGGAGGCCGAATTGGACGCGGTCGCGCAGCAGATGCAACAGTCTTACGGCGAGGCAGCCAGGGATCGAAAGGGCCGCCGCATTCTGCTGTTGAGCGCCGGCAAAGTGCTGCCGATCCGCAAGCAGGACATGCCGTTCTTCCGCGAGTTCTTCCTGGTGATCGGCGGTCTGGTCCTGCTGATCGCCTGCGCCAACGTGGCCAACATGATGCTGGCGCGCGCGGCGGACCGGCGCGCAGCCGTTGCGGGCTTCCTGTTGTGCGTTTGGTGCATGCACTTGCTGTCCCAATTGAGGATGCCGCTGCCGATACCGATAACCTTCGACCTGATGCCGGACTGGCGCGCCCTGTTGTTCACGCTTGCCTTAACCGTGGCGACCGGGATAACTTTCGGGCTCGCACCGGCCTTACAGACCACCGCGCCGATCTCACGCCCGCGCTGAAGGAGGGCGGCAATATGCAACTGCGCAAGCATCGGCGCTGGAGCCTGCGCAACGCGCTGGTGTTGTGCCAAATGGCTGGGTCGCTGAGCCTGTTGTTGCTCACCGGATACATGGGGCTGGGCATACAAAGCACGATGGGCGTGCAAGAGGGTTTCAATCCCAGGAATCTGTACCTGATTTCCCTGGACCCCGTGCGCGACGGGTATTCCGCGGAACGCGCAACAGTCTTCTTTCAGAAAGTTCTGGATCGCGTAAGGAGGTTGCCCTCCGTAGCCGCTGCCTGTCTGACGGATACGCTGCCGGTTGCGACGGATGGCAATGCCGGTGTTGTGTTTTCGACTCCCGGCAAGCAGGCTGGAAACGCGCAGGAGCTTCATTGGGCACGCAGGCACATTGTCGGCCGAGGCTATTTCGAGACGACGGGTATCAAGATACTAGCCGGGCGGGGCTTCCGCAGCGAAGATGAAGCCGATGGTGCAACGGCGGTGGTCGTCAGCGAGGATCTGGTGCGCCAGGTCTGGAAAGAAGAACATCCCATGGGGAGACGGATCGATGTAGACAATGCCGAAGCGTCCGGTACCTTCGGAGCGTGGCCCGGCACCATCGATTATCGCGCCGGCGTACTGGGAAAGCGGCACCGCGTGTATGAAGTTGTGGGGGGGCGCACATGTGACCGAAGACCTTGTGGCAAGCAAACGGCCTCCGGCTATCTATTTTCCGCTGTACCCGGCCGACTACGCCCAGCCATCCTTGCGGGGCGTGACGTTGATGCTGCGCGCCGCGCCGGGCGTGGACGCCATCGGAGCCGTGCGCCGCGAGATCGCGGCAATGGATTCCACCATCACACCGTTCAACGCGCGCAGCATGACCGAACAGATCGCGCAGTTCATGTCGGCGTTGAAGGGGGCCTCGTGGACCTATGGCCTGATCGGGGTGTTCGGTCTGGTGTTGGCCTCGGTCGGTGTGGCGGGTGTCACGGCGTACTCCGTGGCCTAACGCGGGCACGAGATTGGCATCCGGCTAGCCCCAATGCTGTTCACTTAGTGATGTTTCGGTGGGGCAGACGATCGTTTTATGTCGCCTGCCAACGGTCCCCGAAGGCGGCAGACCACAACGTGCGATGGTCTGCCCCACCAAAGTGAACAGTATTGCGGCTAGCCCTGGGCGCGCAGAAGCGCGACGTGCTGGGATTGGTGATGAAGGAAGGCGCCGCGCTAGTGACGGTGGGCACGCTGATCGGTCTGGCCTTCGCCTGGTCCGGAATACACGCGATCAAAGGGACATTTTTTTCGGTGACGCCGGTGCGGGGCGACGATCCGGTGCTGCTGGTGGGCGCGCCGCTGTTGGTGGCCGGTCTGGCGATGCTGGCGTGTTACGCGCCGGCGCGCCGGTCGGCGCGCATCGACCCGGTGGTGGCGTTGCGGCAGGAGTGAGTTTTGGGCTTGCTTTGCGGCGAGTTGTGTGGCATAATTTAGCTAGATTAGCTAGATTAGCTAGATAGGAGGATGATCCTTATGGAGTGGCAACTTGCGGATGCCAAGAATCGGTTTAGCGAGGTCGTGAACAAAGCTCTGG
>OBLW0100003310.1_pt1 | contig 12607 bp, 12 predicted proteins | sample 1520161 | NCBI WGS metagenome assembly OBLW01 (sample SAMEA3539309, study PRJEB22396) | soil metagenome | biome: tundra; feature: field; material: soil | place: USA | collected 2010-05 | depth 0.15 m
AAATGGTGCACGATGTGCGCGTGATTCGCATGAATCAGCAGCATGTGCCGCCCGACGTCCGCAAGTGGCTAGGGGACTCGGTTGGGCACTGGGAAGGCGACACGCTGGTAGTGGACACGACGAATTTCAATCCGCACATCCGCTTCCGCGGATCCTCGGAGAACCTGCACGTCATCGAGCGCTTCCAGCGCGTGGATGCACAAACGATTCTTTATCGCGCCACCATCGACGATCCAACCACGTTCACCAAGCCGTGGACGCTGGAGTATCCGTTCCTCGCAACACCCGGTCCGGTCTACGAATACGCCTGCCACGAAGGAAATTATTCGATGCAGGACATTCTCGGAGGCGCGCGCAAAATGGAATCGGACCAGAACAAGTAGTGGCCACCTGTGGCGCAGACACTCGTGTCTGCAGCGCCGAGACTCATCTCGGCGGGTTAGTTTGGCGGTCTTACCTCAACCCTCTCTGCTTGAGATATACAATTAAATCCGCCGGGTAATCGGTCAGGATGGAGTCCACGCCCGCAGCAATTAGCGGGTCCCATTCGGCAGGCTCGTTGGCTACCCACGGCAGCACCTGCAATCCCGCGGCGTGCGCAGCACGTACCTGCTCAGCGGTAACGAAATTAAACAAAGGAGAAATGATCCCAGCACTCGACTCCTTGCCGATCTTGACGAAATCGAGATTCGGTCCCATGCACAAAGCCGACAGTTGAATTCGCGGCTCCAGTTTTTTCATCGCAATCAGCGTCCGGAAATCGAAGGATTCCAGAATCACGCGCGATTCCAGATGATGTTTACGGATCTCCTCTAGCACCATCCGGGCGAATTCCTCGGCAGGCGGCGTCATCTCCGGCCCCTGCAGCATGAGCCCACGCGCGTGCCGATCCAGAACATCGCCGCTCGGCTTGGGTTCCGCGACCGACAGCACAAGCGCGCGAGCTTCCTCGATCGTTAGTCTCCGTGGAATGATTTTCGTTTCGATGTTGAATAAAAACTTGCCTCGCGGGGCGAGCGCGAACACCTCATCCAGCGTCGGCATGCGCGTGCCGGGCACGGACTGTTGACGTGGGAAACCGGGAATGCGAGTAGCGCCGCAATCCCATTGTTTGATTTCCGCCAGCGTCAGTTCACGGATCACTGCGTCAGGCTTCCCTCCCGTGCAGTAGGGCGGATGGAGTATCGGATCGTGCGAAATCACGATCACGTTGTCCTTGGTCACCTGCATGTCCATTTCGATCACGTCGGCGCCGGCGGCGATGGCGGATTCAAAGGAAGGCAGCGTATTTCCCGGAAACATTCCCGCCGCGCCCATCTCGCCTTGCACTTGGATCGTCCTCTGTGCACCGGCCGCCAGCACGGCCATCACCGACAATCCTACGATCGCTATTCGCAGCATGACGCGAGTATAGCCGGTTCGCGTGAGTGGATTTTAATGGGCCTTTTGCGAGACTCCGCCGCGCAAATTGCGTTTGTAGGTTAGGATGAAGTTTTCAGCCAGGACCACTCAATGACACGAACAACGATTGGATTTTTAGCTCTTGCCGTCGCATTTCTGGTGGCTGTTCCCGCAGCTTTCGCCGACACGCCGGGACGACATCCGGCCTACTTGCACGCTCGCACGGACTTGCGGCGCGCGGAACACCTGATGGATTGGCCCGAGTTCCGCAACGTAAGGCACGATCTCGACCAGTCGTCGCGTCATATCCGCGAGGCGATCCGCGAAATCGACGCTGCAGCCGCCTGGGACCGTAAGGATCTCGAAGACAACCCACCAGTCGACACCTTTCCGGATCGGGGTGGCCGCTTCCACGCGATCGCGCGATTTCTGTCCGGTGCCAAACGCGGCATCGAACATGAGGAAGACAACCCCGCCGCCAGAGCGTGGCGGAACCGCGCGATTCACCACATTGACGAAGCGATTGCCGCCGTGCATCGCGCAGCCCGTGACCAGTGGCGCGACGAGTGGCTCCGCTAGCTGGCCGAAAAAACAGTCAGCATGATGTTTTCGGGCTTGAGATCGTGATGTACAATGCCGGCCTGAGTATAGCCAATCTCGGTTAGCACCGCGGCGTAACTCTTACTCGCCGCGGATGTCGAAGAGCCGGATTAAACCATCTTCGATTCGAAAAATGTGCCCCACCATTTTATCCACCAGGAGATTAGACCACGGGAAAACTCCACCGGCTCCACGTGCGGATCCATCATGGCCCACTGGCGCGTCCAATATTGGCACACTCCATCGCGTCCGTGGACGTGGCCGCCTTCCATTCCATTTGCCCACATGACATCCTCATGCAACGTGCGGAGCACGCCTTCCATGTCCCGAGCGTTGAAGAGATTGTAAACGCGCTTTAGCAGTTCCATTTCATCCGAACTATTGCCGATTTTCGCATGCCTCGCTTGATTCGGGAGTGGGTCAGGAACCTCAGGCGGCATGCGCTGTGCCTGCGCCACGGTGATACGATAGGCCTTCGGAAAAGGAGGCTCATGTCCCGCTCTTTGAAACTTCAGTTCTGTTTCGTCGCGTTCGCTGCGGTCTGCTGCGCGGATACGTCCAAGCCGCTGCTTATCAGGCATCCGACGGTCAGCCGCGACAAGATCGCCTTTTGCTATGCGGGAGATATCTGGACCGTGAGCCGCGCAGGCGGCGATGCCCAGCGGCTCACCGCAGGCGTTGGCTCGAAGTGCGATCCGTATTTCTCGCCGGACGGTAAGTGGATTGCATTCACGGCGGATTACTACGGCAACCCGGACGTCTTCGTGATTCCGGCGGCGGGCGGCGAACCTCGGCGACTTACCTCTCATCCCTCCTTCGATGCCGCCGCCGGATGGAGCCCCGACAGCAAAAACGTTCTATTTGTCTCCGGACGGGCCAGCAGTACGGACCCTCCCAAACTCTTCACCGTTCCCGTGGAGGGAGGATACCCGTCGGAACTGCCGTTGCCCACGGGATCCAGCGGCGCCCTCTCGCCGGACGGCCAGAGAATCGCCTATACCCCAAAGTTCCAGTGGCAGGCCGCCTGGAAGCGTTATCGCGGCGGCCAGACCATGGCCGTCTGGATTGCGCAGTTGTCCGATTCGCACGTCGAGAAAATTCCTCGCAACAATTCAAACGACTTCAACCCCATGTGGGTAGGCAACCTGGTCTACTTCCTTTCGGACCGGAATGGGCCGGTCAGTCTCTTCGCGTATGATACGCAAACGCACGATGTTGCCGAGGTGGTGCGGAACACGGGCCTGGATTTCAAATCCGCCGACGCCGGCGCTGGTTCGATCGTTTACGAGCAATTCGGTTCGCTGCACCTGTTCGATCTGAAGTCCAAGAAGGAGAACACCGTCAGCGTGCGCGTCCCCGGCGAGTTTCCCGAGGTGCTCCCCCACTTCGAGAAGCTGGAGGCCAAGCGCATCCTGAACGCCAACATCTCGCCGACCGGGGCGCGCGCGGTCTTTGAGGTACACGGCGAGATCGTCACGGTCCCGGCCGAGAAAGGGGACATACGGAATCTCACCAACAGCCCCGGAGTGGCGGATCGCGATCCGGCGTGGTCGCCCGACGGCAAGCGCATCGCCTGGTTTTCCGATGAATCGGGCGAGTACGCGCTGCATGTGCGCGACCAGAACGGATTGGGTGACGTGACCAAAATCAAGCTGGGCAATCCTCCGTCTTATTTCTACTCGCCGGTATGGTCGCCGGACAGTAAGAAGATCGCCTACACGGATAAACGGCTCAATCTTTGGTACGTGGACTTAGAAAAGGGCGTGCCCGCGAAGGTGGATTCCGACTACTACGATAGTCCGTTTCACACACTCAACCCAACTTGGTCGCCCGATAGCAAGTGGCTGGCATATACCAAGCAACTGGTGAGTCATCTGCACGCGGCTTATATCTACGGGTTGGAAACGAGCAAGAGCAATCAAGTGACCGACGGATTCAGCGATGCGCTCTATGCCGATTGGGACAAAGGCGGGAAATACCTGTACCTGACTGCGAGCACGGACGTGGGTTTGGGCGCGAACTGGCTGGACATGTCCAGCATTGATCGCCCAAGCACGCGCAGTGCTTACCTGGTAGTGCTGTCGAAGGACGATCCGTCGCCGCTCGCGCCCGAGAGCGACGAAGAGAAAAGCGAAGAAGCCAAGAAGGACGCGGCAGCCGCCAAAGATAAAGATCAGGACAAAGACAAGACCAAGCCCGGCGACGCCAAGGACAAGCCCAAGGAGCCGCCGGCTGTGAAAATCGACCTCGAGGGAATCGGACAACGGATACTCGCTCTGCCCATTCCCGCGCGAAATTACCAAGGCTTGTCCGCGGGCAAGGAAGGCGAAGTGTTCCTCGAGGAGGCGCCCGCAGTCTTCAAAGGCGTGGGTCCGGCGCCCCTTACCATTCAGAAATTCGATTTGAAAAAGCGGAAGATCGACAAGGCGGTGGATAACGTCACGACCTGGCTCATTTCAGCCAACGGCGAGAAGATGCTGTACAAACAGGGCGAGCAGTGGCGCATCGCGCCCACGGGCGAGCCGCCCAAGCCCGAAGCGGGGCCGCTGAAGCTGGAGGAAATGGAAGTCTACGTGGACCCGCGCGCCGAGTGGAGGCAGATGTACCACGAAGCCTGGCGCATCGAACGCGACTTCCTCTATGATCCGCATGCGCACGGGCTGGATCTGGCAGCTGCCGAGAAGTTCTATGCGCCGTTCCTGGACAATCTCTCGACGCGCGGCGACTTGAATTACCTTTTCACTGAGATGCTCGGCAACCTGACGCTGGGGCATGTGTTCCTGGGCGGCGGCGATCGTCCCGAGCCACCCAAGACCAAAGTCGGATTGCTCGGAGTCGATTACTCCATCGAGAACGGCCGCTATCGCTTCCAGAAGATCTATGACGGTGAGAACTGGAATCCCGATCTACGCGCTCCGTTAACGCAACCGGGTGTCAACGTCAAGACCGGCGAATACCTATTGGCGGTAAACGGGCGTGAAGTGCGCGGATCGGATGAGGTTTACAGCTTCTTCCAGGAAACGGCCGGCAAACAGGTAGTGCTCAAAGTGGGAGCCGATCCCGCCGGCGCGGGTGCGCGCGAAGTCACGGTGGTGCCGGTGGACGACGAATTCCGGCTGCGCAATCTCGGCTGGATCGAATCCAACCGGCGTAAGGTGGACCAATTGACCGGCGGGCGCGTCGCGTACGTGCATCTTCCGGACACCGCCAACGGCGGGTACACGAATTTCAATCGCTACTTCTTTGCCCAGGTGGGAAAGGAGGCAGTCATCCTGGATGAGCGCTATAACCATGGCGGCGATCTGGCCGACTATGTCATCGACCACCTGCGGCGGCCGCTCATGAGCTTGATGACTTCGCGCGAGGGGCACGAATTTTCGAGCCCCGGCGGCGCCATCTATGGGCCCAAGGTAATGATCGTGAATGAATTCGCAGGCTCGGGCGGCGATGCCATGCCCTGGTATTTCCGCAAGGCCGGAATCGGGACGCTGGTCGGCAACCGCACCTGGGGCGGGCTGGTAGGCATCTACGATTATCCGGAGCTGATCGACGGGGGCGGTGTGACGGCTCCACGCATGGCTATCTACGGTCTGAAGGGAGATTGGGAAGTCGAAAACCACGGTATTGCGCCGGATGTCGAGGTGGACATGGATCCCGCGCTGGTGCGACAGGGACACGATCCTCAGCTCGAAAAAGCGGTAGAAGTGATCCTGGAGCAGCTCAAGAAGAACCCGCTGCCGGACTATAAGAAGCCCGAGTACCCGAATTATCACCAGAAGTTTCCGATGTAGAGGATAGAAAGTGTACAGCTGCGTGCGGCGCAAACAGTTGGGGGAAACGTCATTGACCTTTACTTTTCCGCGGCCGCGACCTCTCGAGCGTGAGCCTTTTGCTTCTTCATAGACCGGCGATTCAGAAAGTCTTCGATAAGTGGCGTCGGATCAGCAAGCCGCGAGCAAAGTTGCCCCTCCTCCAACCCTGCGCTTTCAGGGTAATCCTCGTGGTGCGGGTATGGCGCCCCGGTTGGAGGCTCAACGACCACGGTTCGCGGAGCGTAAGGATCTGCTTCTTCCCTAAAAGCCTCATCGACGCTCTTCGGCCTTTGAGCGAGCCGGCGTATTTCCAGAAAACTGAATAAGGTCGCCCAAGCGCCAAGCAAGGCGCCCACCAACAGCAGCACGGTCTGCCACCTATTGAGACCAGCGATAAAACTGAAAGTCATTGCGCATCCGACGGCGGTTGCCGAAATCACCGCATACAAAAAATTGAACCTCGCATTCAACAAATGTCTGTTCATAATTTTTCCTTCATAGCTGCAACCTGTTTAGGGCGGGTCAAAGCAGTCCAACTCAAGCGGACGGCGTTCGCTCCCCCTTACAACGCTCAGCTTGCCATGGGTACTTCCAGCAAATCCGGTACCATGAACTTTCCTTCGATTGCCGACACATGGAAAGGGGCGCTCCCGATGTTGGGTCTAATCGCGCAGATCCAGTGGCTCGCCTAACTCAACTCCAGCCGGTTCTAACAGCGTTCTCAAGTAAGACCAGCGCCTATTGCACCGCAATCGTTACGGCATTCTGGCTCTGCGCTGCGCCAATCTTAAGCACGATTGGAACCGCGGGCCCTGGCGTCACATTCGTAGGCACGACGGCATTCACTTGAAACAAACCCCGCGACGGAATGCGGCGCGGAACCCTTGAACGTAAGCTGCGCATCCAAGCCACCGATGGTCAGGTCCACGGGCAGCACCGGAGTTTTAACCTCGGAGCCCGTTATGCTGGCGGTGACTCCCGCTGGAACAGTCACTCCCTCGCGGGTTGCAAAAATCTGAATCACTGATCCGCGGGCTGCCGGATTGGAGGCGCTGTTCACCGATCCATCCTGGTTGAGCACGGCTGCCTGGCCGATCCCGGTGGAATCCCCAGTGAAGATACCCGGCGCGGATGGCGCGACAGGAACTCCCCAAGCGATTGTAGGTCCCCCGTTGTTCTGCACCTCGATCTGCGTTAGGTTGCCAGTTACTTCGTAGGGGACGATGGTGTTGATCTGATTTGCCGATGCATACAATAGCGGTGCTGGTTTCCCGTCGAACAAGACAAGCACGCCGTCGACGGTGGTGTTCACCTTACCCGAAGCGTCCAGCGTCAGCCCGGCCGGCACTGGCGGGCCGAAATCGGCGCCGTGGAGAGTCAGGATCTCACCCGGAGAGACCGCGCTCGGCACCTCCGAAGCCCCGTTCACGATCGACCCGATGACCGGTGGCTGGTAGAGGCCGGCGCCAAGCCCGGTGATATTAGTCATTGTATAAGGCACCCCCACGGTTCCCACTGATGACGTAATAGTGACATCTCCGTGCCAAGTACCCTGCGGTACAGACTGCGAGTTCGCACTTACAATAACGGTTGTGCGGGTGTCACTCCAGCAGTCGTCTGAGCGGATTGCGGGAGGTATGCGTCCAGCCAATCGTACCCATCCACCGTGGAAACGGAAACGCTGAAATCCAAGGCGATATCGCCGGTTGTCAGCGTGAGGGTCTGGTCGCAATACGAACAGGACGAGTCGAACACCAAGCTCGTGGGATTCACCGAAAGCGACGGCGCCGGCGCCTTGTACACCGTGAGCCCGACAGGAATCGGCGGACTATACGCAGTCGTCGATACGAATGTAACCGCACCCGTATAGTCGCCTGGTGCGAGCCCCACCGGATTTACACTGATCGAGAGATTCGGCGGGGAGAGCGAAGCGCTCAGCCACTTACCTCCCTCGGCTAGTGCTGGCCACCACCGTCGCACCATCCAAATTGACACCGCCGGTGAGAATGCTGGGTACATGGCCTCCGACGATCCTCGCTTTGAGGAAAAGGTCGCCGATATCATCGGTCTGTACATGAATCCGCCGCAGCATGCTGCGATATTTTGCGTGGACGAGAAGACCGCGATTCAAGCGCTGGACCGTCTTGATCCGGTGCTGCCGCTTTCTCCGGGGCGCGCCGAGCGCCACGGTTTCGAATACTATCGCCACGGCACGCTCTCGCTGTATGCCGCTTTGGATGTGAGGACCGGCGAAGTGCATGGCATGACCGCGCCGCGACATACCAGCCGTGAATTCATCACGTTTCTTACCCGGTTTGGTGGATCGTGCCGGTTGCGCCAAGGAAATTCACGTCGTGCTCGACAATGTCTCAGCGCACAAGACCAAAGACGTCGGGCAGTTCCTTGCAGAGCATCCGCAGGTACACTTCCATTTCACGCCAACGTATTCGTCCTGGCTGAATCAAGTGGAACTCTGGTTCGCCAAGATACAACGCGACGTGATTGCCCGCGGTGTTTTCACTTCTGTCGCCGATCTCGGCAACAAACTGCGGAGGTACATCCGTGCCTATTCGAAATCCGCCAAGCCATTCCGCTGGACTTACACCGATCCCACTCGAAGAATCCGCCCTAACAAAATCGCCGGGACATCTCACTAGAGCCTTCATTTACACGCCCGCGCACCCGGCCGGTCGCTCGATACAAAAACTTCTGCGAGCCATACCTGCGAGCAAAACCAGAATCGCCAATCGCAGAATGTGGTACCATGCTCTCGCGTTTCTTTGATTAATTCCTTGAAAGCCCCGCCTTTATCTTCAACAAGCGAGGCGATATCCCTCCTGAGCGGTCGCGTGAGCAACTGCCTCTCCTGGTTGGTGCTAGCGGGCGGGATCGCGACCATGATCGTAACCGCGTACATGATGCGCGCTGGCGCTAGCCCCGTACCGGTAATGGATCAATGGTGGTTCTTAACCCGACTGCGACTGTTGGGTGGAGGGTCTCCTTTACGTTTTTTGTGGGAGCAGCACAACGAGCACCGCATTCTAGTGCCTCGGCTTTTCTATCTGACTGACCTTTATGTTTTCGGCGGTAGTAATCGATTTTTGCTGATCGTCCTTTATGCGATTCAGTTAGCCCACTTATGTCTATTTGGCTGGATTTTTGGCCATCTCGGAGGCCTCAGGGGGAAACACTGGCGGACGGTGGTCGGAATTGCCGCGTTTTGTCTGTTCCTGCCTGTGCCGGAGATCTTTACACGAGGCTGGGAGATCGCGTGGGTGTTGCCATTCTTTTGCGCCACGGCTGGAGTTGCAGCGGTGGCGCGACTGGCTTCCGCCGGCGGCTTTCGCAGCTCTTGGATCGTAATTTCCTGGTTGGCGGCCCTGGTTGCCAGCCTCACTCTCTCCAACGGATTTCTGGTTTGGCCGCTGCTGTGCTTGACGATTGTCCTGCTCCGCGTTCGTAAGGCCGCGATCTTCGCAACGGGCCTGGTAGGCGCCGTCGCAGTGGCTCTCAACAGCATTGGATACAAGTCTGGCAGAGCCCAGGCTCTCGACGGCACTGGATCCAAGTTCCTGGCCGGGGCGGATCCGATCGGCGCGTTACGGCACCCCGGCGCCATTGCCGATTTCGTTTTGCGATGCTTCGCGGCCTCTTGGCCCGCGCCTATTCAGACGTTGGCTTTCTGGGTAAGCGTCATCGCCATTGTTGCGACTCTCGCAGGAATGTTGTGGATCTTCGTGCGCCGGCCTCGATCATTGGTTTTTGTCGTTGTCTTATTGCTGGCGGCATTTCAGATTCTTACGGCTACGGTCATCGCATTGGCCCGATGGAACCTAGGAATTGCGGACCGGTATCAAGCGACAGTAATGCTTTTTTGGGCTTTTATGGGCGGAATCTGCGTTCTGGCGATGGCAACTCGGGCGGCACCAATGGTTCTCGCTCTTTTCCAGATTGCGATCCTGGCATTGATGGCCATGGCCGCGCCTCGATTTAGCAGCATCCTTCGAGAAGTGCAGACTCGAAAACAGTCTCTGGCGATAGAAGCCGCGGCGCTCGCCACTGGCGTCGATGATCTGGAAACACTTTATGAGCTGCCCCGCAAAGATAGTGCCTTCGCGAGCTCTGAATTTCTGCACGATCAGCATCGGAGCTTCTTCCGCCTGGCGCCGGAACGAGCACTGGGGCGATCGACCCGCGAGTTCGCAGTCACTTCGGTTCAGCGCTGCGAAGGACAAATTGATTTCGTCGAACCAGTAGCGGATCAACGCTGGCCCGGCGCGCGGGTGAGTGGATTTGCCTGGGACCGCCAGCTTCAGAAACCTGTTGAGCAAATCATCCTGGCTACCGATGGCGTTGTGCGCGGCATTGGTAACTCCGACATATTGGTGCGCTCGAGCGGCACAGGACCAGATTCGCCGGGCCAACATTCCACCTGGCGGGCATTTCTGCCCCCGGCCGTCAAAGCCGTTACTCTCCAAGCATATGGCATGCTGGACGAGCATACGGTATGCGCGCTGGGCGGCTCCCGGCAGATCTCTGCGGATGCATTTAGCGTTAAAGCACTGTATACCAGTGAAAGCGATCTCGCCGGAATGGTTCCGCTTTGGCGTCCCAGCGACGGCGTTCCGACCATTTACGATGGCGCCGCGGCGATAAATGGTAAAACTCTGGTTATTCACTCAACTGGCATCGACACGCAAATGTTCTTTCCTTCTCCGGTTCGTTTGAACCGGTTTCATATAATTGTTTTTAAGGCGCTTTTTGAAAAGAGCGATCTGCTTGAGTTGTTTTTCGGCCAGATGATCAATGGGCGCGGCATCAGCGGCACCGTTCCGATCGCGGGCGAATGGGTTTATGTGTTCGCGAATGTGGGCACGAACCCATACTGGAAAGACGAAGCCGGTATTAGGTTTCGATTCGACCCAACCTCGGCAGCGGCTGCCGGATCGACCGTGCGCATCGCCGGAGTGTGGGGCGAGGAAGCACAGTTACCGGACCGGACGCCGAGCTTTGAGACCAAACTCTGTGCCGACCCGCCAAAATGATCCTTGAACCATTGGCGAACCTCCATGTCGCTTGAAAGCAACCTACGTGAAATGGAGCAGGCCCGCGAAAGGTACTGGCGACACTACCGCGGCACATCCGCAATTAAGCTGCGCTGGCGTGCCTCTACCGTGCGTCATTGGCTTCCACATCTTGCCGGGCGAATCGGTTCTTGAAATTGGCGCCGGCACCGGTGTCGTCCGCAAAAACTCGATCTGAGTCTCACGCGGCTACTTTGTCCAGCCAGTATTTATGGTGCAACCCACCCAGTATCGCTTTGCTTCCGACGACATAGTCTGCTGGTAGCTGGTGGCGGTGCCCGCTCAGCGGTGGGGGTCGGTGAAGCGAGTTTGGAATGCCTGGACCGAGGCTCATGTGAGCTCTGCCGTGATTGTAATGCGCGCCCCAGTGCTTGAGTATTTGTCTCAGATGCCGTTCCCCGAACGGGATCATGACGTCCTGGCACTCCCGCCGTATCGTTCCGACCAGGCGCTCACAGATGGCGTCCGCCTTCGGCGCTCGGACTGGTGTGCGCAGCACTTGGACGCCCATTGCGGAAACCGCATGGTCCAGTTCCTTTGAGAAAATGTTGTCTCGGTCATGTATCAGAATTGGTAGGGAGGTTCATCGCTCAACGCTGCTCGAAATTGCTGTAACGTCCACTCTGCGGTGGGGTGTGCCGTGACATTGTGATGAAGTAGTCTGCGCGTACCAAGTTCCATGATCACGAATACATAAAGGCCTCGGTGGACATCTGAAAACCGGCCATAGGTGGACACTTCAAAACCGGCCAACGGAGCAGAACCAGAACAAGAGTATTTATACCCTGCTGGAGGTCTCTCAGGCAAATACTTTTTTGAAAAGCGATCCCGGCTGGGCTTATACTGACCTCACCTGGGCGGAGGATACGGCAACGCAGAGATGCGACCGGAGCGCCGACCCAGCGGCCGGAATGGCTCGGGGCGGCGCGCAGCCGCCCCACAAGCCAATCTGCCATTCTGGCGCAAGGCGATAAATCCCAGGGGTTTGGGGACAGAGTCCCCAACTGATAGTGCCTTTCCTTTTGGAATCCGTTCACGACCGAAACGCTACTCTGCCGGCTCCCTTGAATAGCGCGGTGGTTATGGGCATCATCAATACGAGGAAGCCGAACGCAAACAGCGGAACTCCGATTACCGCCGGGGTGAGCAGAACGCCCAACACCACGCAGCACCAGTAAATCACGTTCTTAACGGAATAGGGAATCTTCAATACGGAAACAGCCACCACGAGCAGCCCGAGTAGTCCCAGTTCAGTCGGTACGCCGACGGCAGCGAAGAAGCAATTTCCACAAAACCGCGCAGGCGCATGCCTCGGCAAGGTGCGGAACCAGAGCCACCTTTCGACGGCGAACCAGACGCTGAGGACGCCGACGGCCGTCGGGAGACGGCTAGCCACGGAGAGGAAGAAAGGAATCATTCACATCTAATGACGCCAACCATGCGAAAAACGTCGAAGCTTCGACACGGGCCGGTGTACATCATGGGGGAACGGAAGAACGGCAACACCGTCAGTCGGCCGCGATTACTGGGCTCCTCCCACCGCCGATTTGGTACGCCAGCTCCGTGGACCGCACTTGAGAACGTGGCCGTGATGGAGCAAACGATCAAGCATTGCGCTGGCCGCGGCGACATCGCCGAGCAGCTTGCCCCAATCTTCGACCGGACGGTTGGAAGTGAGCAGAGTGCTGAAACGCTCGTAACGGCGCATGA
>OBLW0100003312.1_pt1 | contig 12602 bp, 11 predicted proteins | sample 1520161 | NCBI WGS metagenome assembly OBLW01 (sample SAMEA3539309, study PRJEB22396) | soil metagenome | biome: tundra; feature: field; material: soil | place: USA | collected 2010-05 | depth 0.15 m
GAGATGCCTAAGTGACTGGAGTTCAGACGTGTGCTCTTCCGATCTGCCGCCGTGCTCCTGGGAAAAGATCCCAGTGCGATCGACAAATTGTGGGCCGACATGTTTCTCGCGGTTTCTTATAGCGGCTGGGCTGGGACTGAAATGCGGGCGATCAGCGCGGTCGATATTGCGTTGTGGGATTTGTTCGGCAAAGCTATGGGGCAGCCCATTTATAAGCTTTTAGGCGGGGCGTCACGACCGTCCATACGCATTTACAACACCTGCTATGACTGCCTGGACTTCAACCGCGAACCAGTGCAACTGGCGCGGGAGTTACTGGGCAGCAACATTCGCGCGATGAAGATTTGGCCGTTTGATCCGATCGCCAAAGAAACTGGTGGAAATCATATTTCGGCCGACCAACTGCGAAAGGCGATCGAACCGCTGCGGCTTATCCGCGAGGAATTCGGCGACTCGATCGAGGTTGCCATTGAGTTTCACGGTTTCTGGAATCTTCCTTGTGCCATCAAGATTGCTGCGGCTTTAGAAACATATAAGCCGATGTGGCTGGAGGAAATGTTGCCCCAGGACAATCTCGCAGCTTACGCTGAGCTGGCGCGATCCACCAAACTTCCACTTTGCCTGAGCGAGCGACTCATGACGCGCTGGGGATTTCGCGAGCTTCTGGAAAACCGTGCGGCTTCGATCATCATGCCGGATATAGCTTGGTGTGGAGGGATTTCCGAGGGTAAGAAGATTGCTACCATGGCGGAGACTTACTATCTTCCCATCGCACCGCATAACTGCGGAGGACCGATCTTGCACTTTGCTACGGCGCATGTCGCGGCCAATGTGACTAATCTCTATATTATGGAGAGCGTGCGGCGTCACTACAACGGCGAATATGCCGGGTTGGTCACGGCGAGTCTTGTGCCGGATAAAAGTGGAGAGTTACCGCTGCCTTCGGGCCCAGGATTGGGTGTCGATCTAAGCGGTGAGGTGCTTGCGCGCAAGGATGCTGTCGTTAGGCGATCGTCTCTGTAGAGAACGGTGATATGTCGCTTACGAAGATCTTAGGAAGCAGTCTCTGGTTCATCGGTTAGCATTGCGAGCAGGGTTCCCACCGGAACTGTGATTCCATTCTCGATCTGTATCGGTCCCAGGTAGCCCTTTCCCATCGATTCAACTTCCATTTCGATCTTGTCGGTCTGTACGGTAAACAATGGATCGCCCTTCTCGACGAACTCACCGGGTTGTTTGAGCCAACCGGTTACCGAACCTTCCTCCATAGTTAAGCCTAATTGCGGCATGACAATTTTGTACGCCATCTTTAACTCTTTCTCCTCGCTTGTTTGAGCATGTCGTGTACTTCGCTGACGATGCGATCCACCGAGGGGATCATAAGATTTTCGAGCACCGGACTAAATGGATTTGGAACTGGCAATGAACAAATCCGCTTCGGGCTTATTTGCAGTTCATTGAAGCAGTCTTCTACCGCGATCGCGATAATTTCGCCCGCAAAACCGCAGTAAGAGGGTGATTCGTCAATTACTACTAATTTCCCTGTCTTTTTGATGGAGTCAGTAATCTTTTGGCGATCCAGGGGAACAATGCTGCGAGGGTCGATTACTTCAGCTGACACGCCCTCTTCGGCCAACTTCGCGGCAGCTTTTGTCGCTAGGTCGACCATGCGGGACATGGCCACAATCGTTAGGTCCTTGCCCGGGCGGACTATGCGAGCGTCTCCGAAAGGAATCAGATACTCTTCTTCAGGTACGACGCTTTTGATGTTATAGAGGGACTTATGTTCAATAACGGCGACCGGCCCGGGATCGCGAAGCGCGGTCTTGAACAGACCTTTAAGATCATAAGGTGTAGCGGGTAGAACGACCTTCAATCCTGGAGTGTTCGCAAACCAGTTATAGAACGTGTGGGAATGGTGGGCGCCAGCGTTTCGCACCGCCCCCATCGCCCCTCGAATCACTACGGGAGCCTTGATTTTCCCGTTCGACATATAGGAGATATTGGCTGCCTGTTGCACGATCTGAGTAATGGCCTCGAGAGCAAAATCAAGGAAGACTTCATCGACGACGGTGCGTGTTCCAGCCATGGCGGCGCCGATTGCCGCACCGGTTGCGCCTAATTCGCAGATTCCAGTGTCGCGCAGGCGATCGTCGCCGAATTCCTTCCAAAGTCCGCGGGTCTGTCGGAAGTTACCACCGCGCGGCCCTATGCCTTGCCCGATATAAACAATGCTATCGTCTCGGCGCATCTCCTCGCGCAAAGCTTCGACTCCTGCATCCGCGTATGTAATTACCCGGCCTTGCTCTGACATTCGTTCTCCTCAGCTAAAACACATGCTCATTCACGGATTCCGGCGACGGTTCGGGACTCTTCTCGGCAAATTCGACGGCTTGGTCGATAAGCTGTTCTATCTCTTGATCGGCCGCTTGCAACTTACTCTCCTCGATCCCAGAGTCGAGAAGTCGTTTGCGGGCGAGTTTCACCGGATCCTTTTGTTTCCACTGCTGAACTTCTTCACGAGTCCGATAATCGGTGCCGGGATCACCTTCATGGTGTCCGACATAGCGATAAGTCTTACATTCGATCAAGGTCGGGCCGCCGTCGTTGCGAGCGCGCTCAATCGCCGCTTGCGCGACCTCATGGACTGCAACAACATCCTGCCCGTCCACTTCGACACCGAGCATTCCGTAGGCCGCGGCTCGGCTCGCTACGCTGGTGTTTTTGGTAGCGCGCAGAAAAGCCATTTCTGTTGCGTACAGATTGTTCTCGCATACGTAGACTACGGGGAGATTCCAAACTGCACCGAGGTTGACTGCTTCGTGAAACGAACCGCTGTTGACCGCGCCATCGCCGAAAAAGCAGACAACGACCTGAGACTTCTTTTTCAGCTTGGCACTAAGTGCGGCTCCCGTTGCTAGTGGAATTGGAGCGCCCACAATTCCGTTTGTGCCCATGAAGCCCCACTCGGGCGCATACATGTGCATGCTGCCGCCGCGGCCGCCGGAACTGCCAGTCGCTTTGCCCCAAAGTTCGGCGAGCACGATGGTAGCGGGAACGCCTTTCGCCAAGGCATGGCCGTGGCCGCGATGTGTGCTAAAGACCAAGTCAGCGGTCTCAAGATTCGAGCACACTCCTACGGCGACTGCCTCCTCTCCAACATAGAGATGCACGAACCCGGGAAGCCTTCCATTGCGATACAGTTCCTGAACCTTGAGCTCAAACAGCCTTAGTTCGAGCACCTTCTTGTAGTAACTCAAGAGAAGTTCCTGCGAGATTGTCTCGGTCAGGACTGGTTCCGACATAATCAAAGCCTCCCGGTACTTATTGATAGAGCGGTAACTTCTGGGGTGCGTGTTCCTTTTGCGAACGGTAAACGGCCGTGAACAGTTCCACTACCTGGCGGCCCGCTTCACCATTCACCATTGGTTCTCGGTGTTGCAATACTGCAGCCAGAAAATCTGCCAATTGCAATTGATGGTAGTAAGTCATCACATTCCACGGCCTAGATCGATCCTCAGAATTCCACGCCTCAAGATTGCGTTCCTCCCCAGGAACCGTCCAGATATCGTTGAATGGAGGATCCATCTTCTCGGTGACGCCAGAAATGAAAGGGGAACCGCTGTCGATCTCCGCACCCACCGAGGCGCCGGACGAGCCATGAATGTGAATCTTTCCCCACAATCCGGGACGCTGCGAGTTACTAAGAACAATCGAGCCCATCCCGCCACTTTCAAATCGGACGGATGCGACGACGGTGTCGTCAACCTCGATGCCGGGGTGGTTATAGTTATCCCAATAGGCATGTAACTCCGCGGCGGGACCCATCAGCCAACACAAGAGGTCGAGATAGTGTGGGGCCTGGCTTACGACCACGCCGCCCCCCTCACCCGCCCACGTTCCACGCCACGGATCGGAAAGATAGTAAGCCGGCTCACGCCATCCCAGCATGGTTACGATCGCAAGCACCGGCTTGCCCAACTTGCCGGAATCAATCGCTTCTTTCATCCGCATTACGGGCTCATACCAGCGACGCTGGCTGATAACCCCAAGTTTGATTCCGGCAGCGCGTGCGGCCGCAATGGCTCTATCGCAAGAGGCGAGATCAATAGCCAGCGGTTTCTCGGATATCACATGAACGCCAGCTGCTGCCGCTATTTCGACGGCGGCGGGATGTTGAGTATGTTGAGTACAAATCGACAGGACCTCGACTTTTTCTCGCTTCAACATCTCGGCAAGATCGGTGTATGGGTTAACGTAAAGCTTTTTGGCAAAGGCTTCCACGCGCTCTGACGAAACGTCACAGACCGAAACCAATTCTGAATTGGCTAGAGCCTGGTAGGCGAGCGCATGTGTGCCGGCAACCTTACCGCATCCGACGATGGCGGTCCTAAGACGAGTTATCGGCATCTTCTGCATGGTGTCATGTGACTAACAACTTAAAGGCTACAAGCTTGCAATTTAAGGAATTGAACTGCCGTCCGATTGACCTGGGCGATGTCTGAGTTCCACAAGGAAGCCGAGTAACTCACGGGTATCGAGTAATGCCCAACGAGTCCCGGGGCGAATTCCGGTTCCAGACTGCAGCACGGTTACTCCGGACTTTTCTAACTCGTGAAGAACGGGATCAATGTCGCTTACTTCAAAAAGAATGTGGTGAATTCCGCCGCCGGTTTGATCGAGGAAGTCCTGATATGCGTTACGACCTTCCAGCGGCTGAATGAATTCGACTTCCACATCTCCTAATTGCACGAAAGCCTGCTTTAACCGAATATGCTCTTCGACGCCGCGATAGTAATACTTTGATTCCTTACGATCGGGCCATTCCACAAAGCGAAAAGGTCCGATGCCAAACAAAAAGGTCAGCAATCTCGTAGTCTGATCCCGATCAGCAACGACGATTCCGATTTGGACCAAGCGCTTTAGTCGTAAACATTCGGGAAGCGAAGATGAAAGGCCTGAAATCATGCGTAAGTCTCTGGCGGCGGCAACGTCATCGCGCCAGATAGCCTCCGTCGACCGGAAGAACTACGCCTGTGACCATCGAAGAAGCGTCGGAGGCTAAGAACAGCGCAGGCCCTACGATTTCTTCCGGTTCGCCCACGCGACCCAGGGGAATGCCAGAAACCCAGGTTGCCATCAATTGTTTTGGATCGAACTGTGGCTTGGCCATGACTTCTTTGAGGCCGGGCGTCATGAACTGACAAGGGGCAATCGCGTTAACTCGAATTCCTCTGTCGGCCCATTCGAGAGCTAGTTGCTTGGTCAAGGCGTTCACGCCGCCTTTGCTGGCGCAATACGCATTTGCGCCTCGACCTACGCCTACAACACCGGCTATCGACGAAAAGTTGATGATTACTCCCGAGCCTTTTTTCAACATGACTCGTCCCGCAGCCTGGCAGCACAGGAAAGTGCCGCGTAGGTTGATATCGAGAACACTGTCCCAAGTTTCTAGCGGTGTGGTTTCTGCGGGATTGTGTTGCGGAATGCCCGCGCAGTTCACGAGAATATCGATACGGCCGAATTCAGCCACAGTAGCGTCAACCATGGCAGTTATATCTTTTGGGACCGCTACGTTCGCTTTGAGCGCGATGGCCCGCCTCCCCAGTTTGCGAACTCGGTCGGAGGTTCGGTGCGGATTGTCGATATTGAGGTCGCACGCCGCGATGTCGCAACCAAATTCTGCGAAGCCCAGTGAGATCGCTTCGCCAAAGCCGACTCCGGCTCCGGTGATGAGCGCGACGCGCCCGCTGAGATCAAACAGTTTCGTAAACGCTGTATTCGTAGTGTCCATGTTTCGATCTCAAAAAAGTTCCTAGCACCTTATTGTTAACGGCTCTTTACGCCCGGTACGCTTTCAAATAACAACATTTCGGATGTACCGCTTGTTTCTAGCCTGATCGGAATGCCGTCTGTCATTAACTGAATGCCGGATAACTCAACTGTTTCAGCACGATTCTCGAGTGTGACCCTGTAGGTGAGAGCAGCATCGAGACCTCTGGGTACAAAATGGTAAACAGAATCTTCAAAGTTCGAAGTACGGAATAAAGTTGCGACACTTCGCTTCTTATCCGGACTTCCGTATTCGAGAACCAGCCACGGGGACTGACTAAGATACGGTGTTAACGGCGTGTGGTGATAGACAAGGCTGTCGCGTAGGATAGGCCGCAATTCATTTTTGTAGAGATCGACTCCGGCTCGAATCTTGTTCCGCAAAGTGGGATTTAGCTCCGCTGGTGATGGAGCAATTCCGCGGAAGATTGGCAGCGACATCTCGACCAGTCGCAACTGAGAATCGAGATCGCCGTCGCCCGCCAGGTCGGGCACTTCCGTGCCAAAGGTGCGGAGCAGGATTTCAGGCGGAAGCAACCACGTCATTCCATTCAGAATTTTGACGCCTCGTGGCGCGCGCATCCAGTCGGATAATTCGGTGTTGTCAAAGCGGCGTAGGATGCCCCAATCCAGCCGACCACCGCCGCCAGCGCAATTTTGAAAGATAACCTTCGGAAATTGCTGGCGGAGGTGATCGAATATCGCGTATAGATTTTCGACGTGACGCCAGCCAGAATTTTCAACGAAGCCTTCGCGCAGTTGATTGCCATCCTCTTCGACGGACATGTTGTAGTCGATCCGGAAAATGTCCAGATCGTACTTTTTAATGATTCGAGCTATTTCCGATTCCATCCATTTGGCAACCACGGGATTCCCTACATCAAGGTGGCGGCCATTCGCGAAGGGTTGACCGTTGCGCGTCAGAATCCAGTCAGGATGTTCCTGGCGTAACTTGGAAGCGGCACCTGCGCCCTCGATTTCAACCCAGAGCCCAAAGCGCATCCCCTTTTTTCGCGCATACTCCCGTATCGGTTGAAGGTCATTCGGCAACCACGCGCCGGCGTACCAATCGCCCACGTTGTCGTACCAGTGATTCGGTTCTGGTCCATACCAACCGGCATCGATGAAAAACGACTCGGCGCCGATGTCGGAGGCCATATCGATCTCGCGGTCAATGCCAGCTTCGGTTTCGTGATCCACGATATAGCCGCGATGATTGGCTTCTACATCGAAAACATGTTCCGACGGAGCCCGTGGAAGCACATCACGACGCACGTGATTCAAGAGAGCCTGGATCACGTGGTCGAGATCCGACTTCATGCAAAGGATGTGAGTTTGCGGTGTGTTAACAGTCTCGCCGGGATCGAGCACGCGGAGCGCTGCGTCGACGGAACTGGGTCCCATCTCGAAAAATAACCTACCCTCGTTCTCGGGTCTATCGATTGAGTTCGAACGATCAACCGCGGATTGTTCTACTTTGCTAGTAACCCGTATCTTCCAGTTCGCGCTCCAACCAAGAGACGCGACAAACCACTCTCCGGTTGCATTGTTGCGGGCGAAAAATGTTGGATGGCCCCAACCAGATTTGCCCCGTTCTCCTGAAATGATCTTGGTCTCATTGACGACGGGATCGAAGCGCCACGCGCCTTCGTATCCCCACTTACTGTATTGCGCATAACCCACGTCGTAAACATCTTGAGAGCCGAACTGGAGTCTCTCTTCGTAATTGGGGGTGTGCCAGAGTTGACCCGCCCAAGGCGATACATTCGAAATTGCAGTCGCATGATGGCCCGTGTTAGTAACTTCGAGCCAGCGAACCATAACTGGGCCGCCGCTGAGTAAAGTATGGATTTGTACCTTGATAGGGCGGACTGTGCTTTCAAGCTCCACGGTAACCAACAATCCCTCTGGATTGTGAGCTTCGGATTGCCTGGCGCCGATCCACTTCCACGTCCCCGAGAGTTCCTGTTTTTCGATTTCCAGTTTGAAAGCGTCAACGGGAAGAGTGTCCATTTGTAGGCGTTCGCTGTCGATTTGAATGTCGGCGACGATTTGTCCGCTCGACTCCCAGTACCGGCTCACCCAGCGGCCGTTGCGCAACTCCTCATCGCATACTGTGAGACCTGAATTAAGCCGAACGCCTGGAAAGTTTCCCGTTCGAATGATCGCTGAACGAGGCCCATGCTCCGACTCGACGGCCGCATATAAAAGGGAATGCAACAATACGCAAAAGCCAAAGGTCGCGACAGCATTTGCAAAGGAAGTCCCGGTGCGACGTTGATTCCGCACACGGACTAACCTATCGACAAATTCCATCGCGACCTCCCCTCGGCTAGCTTGTAATCTTCCATTGCACCTTACCGTTGCCGCCAACCCGGGTTACTCGACCTTGCTGCTCGAGAAGTAAGAGATGGCCCTGCAACGGATACATTAATAGCCATTGATTATTCAAAGGCCACCCTCCCAAAACCGGACCACACTCGTCCATGAAGCTGCGGAGAGAAATGCCTTCAGGATGCTTTTCAAGAGTCTTCCAGACGAGTCCAGCGGCATTATCAACAAAACGCCGAGACTCGGAGAGGAACTCGGCAACCTGAGATCCATGAAACGTCGGCCAATGGCCGGAATAGATCCAGTCAATTTCGAGCGCGTGAAGCATTTGGAGCGTGCCTAAGTAAGCGAGCACGGAGAAGTAGCCCGGAGGCAGCGCGGGTTCGCCATTTACAGTCGGACAATACCTCCCATGAAGGGCGTCACCCACAAAAACGGCTTTGTTGACCGGGTCGTACAAAGCCAGATGACCGTCACTGTGGCCGGGCACGTGAAGTACGTGTAACGAACGCGCATCGTCAATCCGGATGTGTTCGCCGCCAACAAACGTTTGATCAATTCGCTGCGGTTCGCCTACCATCTTACGAACCCACTCGCTTGCTTCGGGGTGAAGACCGAGACCCACTCCGTGGTCTGGAATCCATTGGTTGTAGCGGGTAGCGAAGAGACGATCGGGATCTTCGATGATCAAGCGGTCTTGCTCTCCGCAAGCGAGTTGCACCTGAGTGGAAATGTGCTTCAGTGAAGCGTTGCCACCATGATGATCGGCGTCGGCGTGAGTGTTGATCGCCATCGTAAGTCGCGATGGTGCGATACCAATTTTGTTTAGATATGGAACAATGGTCTCGCCTGGCGTATAGGACGCTCCTGTATCCAGGAGCAGCGTGTTGTCGCCCACAAATAGGTACTGAAAGAGATTGCGGTCAGCGACCAGGGATGCGATCTGATAGACGTGTCGGAAGATTTCCATAATCACTGTGCGGCTAGGCGCCGGACTTAGCAGTCCAGACGGTTAACGTAGAAGCGATACTACTCACAATGCCATTCGCACCATACTAAACTCAAAAGGCAATCGTCAACAGTTTTGTTGACATAATCGGAAGGACCTCTGAAATATGTCGATTTCTCGCCGCAAAATACCGATTTAGTTCGCGGAAAAAGTTTTGGGCGGAGCTTGCGGCACATCAACGCGTGTAATAGCGGATTTCTTAAAGCGGCTATCCCCGGCCCGCATAACTCAAGATGGCAATCGCCAACACCAGAAAGCTTACGCCGCCAATCATGGTCCTGATGGGGCGCGTTCCGGTATTTTTCCATTCGCCCGTCAGCACCCCGAAAATCGTACTGGCAACTACGATTGCCGCTAAGAACAGCGGCCAACCGATTGAGGGTCCCAGTTCTCCTAATTTGAGGGTCGAGATGCTATACAGAATAATGCTTCCGAACCACAGAAATCCCATGGTTGCTCCGACTAACCAGTAATACCAGGTACCGGGCAATGCGAGAGCGCCAACATTGCGATTCTTGCGCATTAGGGAGTAGCAGTAAATCGCGCCCGGCAAAAATCCTGCGTAGAGGCAGGGCAGCCACACCGCGTTTGACATCATGGCGAGACTCGCGCCGTGTTGCTGCGCGGCTCGCTGAATACTTCCTCCGTAGGCGAGGCCGAGATTCAGCATCGACCCAAGAATGCCGGAGATGAAGGCCAGCAGAAATCCGCCGACATAACCTTTGCGTATGGTGGCACTCTGATTTTGGAGAGCAGTTTCTCTTGTCCTTCCGGCGAGCCCGCACAAAGCCACGCCCACTATTATTACGGCTATACCGAGAATAATCAGCCCACCCTGGCGGGTCATGATCGAGTTCGCATGTTGAGCGATTAAGGGTGTGAGCGCGCCAACCGCGGCCGACGTACCAAGGCAGACGGCAAAGCTGATGGCGAGGCCTAGACGGGTAAGGGCGAGGCCAAAAAAGACAAGCGAAACTCCCCAACTGGCGCCGAATAGCACCATCGCCGCTAGAGTCCCGGTCGAAACCGTGGCATATGTTGACCAAAGTCGAGGCACTGTCAGCAAAGCGATTAGCGTCGGGACGACCGCTACTCCCAGCACTGAAAAGGCGAACCATGAATGCTCCCACTGCCACTTCTTATTCAGCTTCATGGGGAGTGCGTAAGAGGCGTTCATAACCGCCGCGCACAAGACTAGAAGCAATGCCTGGATGATGTGTGAGTCCATGATTAAGTTTCAGCGATTAAGTTTCAACGATTGAGTTGCAATGCGCCGAGAAGTTTGCTTTGGTTCAGTGAGAGGGTGAGTTGCGGCCCTGGCTCAATCCAAGCCGAGCCATTGAAGCACTGTATATCGCCTATGTCAACAAGATTGATGACATCAGTAAGAGTGCTGTAGGGACAACCAAGTCAATTACGGACCGAGAGGATCCTGCAGATTGTCAGTCCAGTCGCCCGCGGGAAACCCCGGGAAAGCAGCGGATTGATCGAAGGTGCGCGTGTACAAACCCGCAAAGTAGCGCTCCACCTCGCCCTCGATTTTATCGAGCGGAGTTTTCAGGATCATCCGCACATACTGCTCATGATTTTCACGCCGGTTCGAAAGGGGGATGCGCGAAGAATAGGCGCGGGCAATGATAAAAATATACGGATTCATGAGCAAATTGAGAGTGCGATAAAGAAGCGGTTGGTTGGCCGCTTTCCATATTGTGCGGTGCAATTCCATGTCCGCGTGGAAGAACTGTTCTTCGTTGCTTTTGGATGCCGCACTCTTTAGTTTCTTCAGAGCACGTTCGAGAAGGTCCGGCGCATCGACGGAGTTATTTTCTCTCATGTAGCGAACGCAAAGTCCTTCGAGCTTGGCGCGCATACGAAAAATTACGCCTATCTCAGTCAGCGAAATGTCGCGTATAAACGTGCCGCGGCGCGACGTCGTAACCACCAACCCGTCCCTCTCGAGGCGCAGCAGCGCTTCACGCACCGGGCCGCGGCTGACCTCCAATTCACGCGCGAGATCTTCCTCAATGATGCGTTGGCGAGGGCGCAACTTACCGGCGTGAATCGCCTTGCGCAAATGAGCTTCTACCCGCTTGCTGGCGGAGACGCCGCGGTCGATTTTGGCAGATTTAGTTTTTGAAGTTCGCATGCGAAGTGGTCGTTAGTTATAAGCCGGATTCGGCCGGAAGGCAACAGGCGCAGCCGCCGACCGACCTTATTTTTCATCTCTCCGTGATGTCGACTCGATTTTGTTTGCCCGGCCATAACGACGACCGATTGTCGCCACTTTATCATGTTGTCGACAATATAAGTAACAACATCTTCGGCACCGAACTCCCTATTTCGCATGTTGAAAAACCCGACGGTTGCGCGGCCAGCGCGGATAGCATTGACAAATTCCAATTGTTGTAGACATTAGTGTTGACAATATTTCCCTTGACACTGATCGCAACATAGGTTAACTTCCGCGACGGTCCATGAGAGCTTGCAGAGCCGCGTCGGCTGCCACCGTTCCGTTTGAGCAGATGGCAAAACTCCATGTTCCGTAGCGTTGCCGAAAGCTAAACGAAGCGCAGTCGACCAAGGAGACTCCACGATGAACTCCGCCACCTACCGTTTTCTGACCCTAATCGCAATTCTTTCCCTGTTGAGCATCGGCGTATTACACGGACAAACGGCGGTCACTGGAGGTATCGAGGGCAATGTGACTGACGCTTCTGGCGCCTCTATTTCCGGCGCGACAGTAGAAGCAACGAACGTAGCGGACGCAGTCACGCGCAGCACCGTTACCAACAACGATGGAGCGTACCGGTTTCCGAGTCTCATCCCGGGAAGTTACTCGGTTACGATCAAGAAGGCGAGTTTTGCCACATTTACCCGCGAGGCTACGCGAATCGACGCCGGGATTCTAGTCCGTATCGACGCGAAATTGCCCATCGGCACCGCGACCGCCAAAGTTGAGGTTAGCGGCGAGGCTCCTCTTCTTCAGACGGATAGCGCGGAGGTTAACGAAGAAATACATGCGGCCGAGATTGATGCCCTGCCCACCTTTGGCAACAACATCACGCGGTTGGTTCTCTTGGCGCCAGGAGTATCGATGGCTTCAGGTCAACTGGACCTTCATCCTGAGAATGCGGGCGAGGATTTCAACATTAACGTCAACGGAGCTGCGCCCAATGCCAACGGCCATCTGCTGGATGGAGTCGAGAACACCGAGGCAATTCAGGGATTGTCGCTAGTTGTGCCTTCGCAGGACGCCGTGCAGGAAGTCAAACTCGCAACCAGCAACTATGACGCGGAGTACGGCAAGGTCGCTGGCGGGCTCTGGCAGATCACTACCAAGTCGGGCACGAACGCTTTCCATGGAGCACTGTTCGAGAACTACCGTACGTCCGGTTTTAACGCGGCCGACCAGTTCACTCAACATTTAAGC
>OBLW0100003313.1_pt1 | contig 12600 bp, 10 predicted proteins | sample 1520161 | NCBI WGS metagenome assembly OBLW01 (sample SAMEA3539309, study PRJEB22396) | soil metagenome | biome: tundra; feature: field; material: soil | place: USA | collected 2010-05 | depth 0.15 m
TTCACACTGCCCGCGCTGACCATCGCGCAAATCTACAAGCAGCGCTGGCAGGTCGAGCTTTTCTTTCGCTGGATCAAGATGCACTTGCGCATCAAGGCGTTCTACGGAACCAGCGAAAACGCGGTGAAGACTCAAATATGGATCGCGGTGAGTGTCTATGTACTGGTTGCCATCGTCCGCAAACGGCTCAGTCTGGAATCCAGCCTCTACCAAATCCTACAGATTCTCAGCCTAACTCTGTTCGAGAAAACCCCCATTTTACAGGCACTTCAGACATCCGATTCCGATAACGACTTAGCCGATATAAGCAACCAATTGATTTTGTTCCACTTGTAGCCGGACAGCAGTGACATATTGCTTGATCGTCTTACTCCTTGAGCTTGTTGACCTGGACGCAACCGTTCGCTTCAAACACACGCTCCTCAATGAGCAGCATCGGGATCGTCAGCGACACCGATGCTGCTCATGAAGTTTCTCTAGCCGATTGCCACGGCCACGTCAGGTTGAATGAATCCAAGCTGACTAGAACCTAACCATGATTGACCCCAAAGTCGAAGTTTGGTTGGTGCGCAGATCGGGCCACCAGAGAGCCCGTTGATCGCCCGGCGTGACATATCCGTTGGACAAGTTGAGCGCCTGGCAGTTTGCAATAGCCAGAGGCTGACCAGGTACGCCGACTCCTGTATTGCTGTTGGTAGACACGTAGCCGTAGCCAGAGTCTCCTCCGGCTGCGCATTGGTAATCTGCCGGATTGCCATTGTTGCCGCCGGGAGGTGTAACACCGCCGCGGCCGCTCCAGTAAGGAACGCCAGAATAGCGGTAGGCTTCTTCCAACCGGAAGGTGATGAACTGGCTCGGCATGTAGTCAAAGGTGACCGTCATGTCGTGTGCCTGCGCCCGGTCGCCGGCGTTCTCCGTAAAGTACGGGGTGCCGGTGGTGGCCGTTGCGCCGTTAATCGCAGGAAGAAGGGTAAGATAACGGCCTGGGTTGTTCATCTGGCCACCGCCGAGTGTCACAGCGTAAAGATCGTGCTTGAACCAGGTTCTCGCGTAGGCCATCCAGCCGAGGAACATCTGCTTGGGCCTGCCGTCCTTGCTGCTGTGACAATCCACTCCACCGTTGTAGGTTGAGAGCGTTCCCTTCATGGGCGATGCGCCCGTTGGGTCGCGTGTCGTCTGACCGGTCACGGCAAAGCTGACTGGACCTCCACCGTATTCGCAACCGGCATCGCCGGTCAGCGTCCAGGCAAACTTGTCGATGAAATTCTTCGGGTTATCGTAGACCTTCTCCTGGAGGCTGTAGTCGGCGTGGACACGAGAACGTCCGGGGAAGCCGGCATCGTCTTCACCCAGGCCGTAGTCGTTGAAGTTAAAGTGCCACTTTTTGTTCGGACGCCAGAGAACCTGGCCGCCCAGCCCGCCGTGACCGTTGTAGCGAGCATACGACTGCCAGCCGTTGATGATCCACGGCTCAATCTTCAGCTTGTCCGTTGGGAAATATTGGATGCGTAGGCCATTGAAGAACCAGGGTGTGTTCGAGGAAACGTAAGAAGGCTGATAAGCCCAGTTGTCAAAGTTGTAGTAGCTGAACAGGCCGACGTAGGAGACGAAGATGCCGACGTCCACATTGAGGCCGTGGGCCACATCCCAGTGATAACCTCCCCAAGCCTCCGAGAAATACTTGTAAGCATCCTTAAGATCCCACTGGCCGCGGTTATAGCTGGCGTCGTTACGCACGGTGGCCTGCGAGAACAAGCCGTTCATGGTCAAGATGCGGCCGCGAGTGTTCTGAATGCGGAAGTCGCCACCGAAACTGGCCTGCTCCAGCTGAAACTCGTCGGAGCGGTACATCTCGGTCGAGCCAACCATCGAGTCGTCCTCCGGGTGGTTGTAGTCGAGGATGTAATTCGCGTCGAAGCGAATTTCCGGAGTGAAGTACTTGGTGCTCATTGGGCTGTCCACATTGTGGCCGCCGTCGTTCAACCAGGTCTGATCAAAGAAGGCGAATGGAGCCGATTTGGTTGTGGTCTCTGCCGAGATTTCCGGCGGTGTCGGAGCCGCGGCCGGTGGTGGAGCCGCCGCGGGCGTTGATTGCCCAGAAGCTGCCTGAGACCCGTTGGAAGTGCCATCTGTGGTTTCGGCCGATCGAAGAGCGTTGGCATCGCTCGTGGCGTCGCTCGCTTTCAGTTCGTCCTCCAGTTGCGCAATTCGTGCTTTCATCTCCGCGAGTTCTTTGATCACCGCATCTCGTGCTACCGGCACTGAGGCAGAAGCCGCTGCGGGCGCGGGAGCGGGTGATGCGTCCGCTGAAGAAGAAGCCGAATGGGAAGTCGTTGATGGGGTTGTCTCAGAATCCTTTGAAGATGCGGTCGTACTTGAGTCCGAGCTTTTCTCCGCTGGGACTTCAGCCAAAGAGCTATGAACGGCGGTTGTAGTTCTCGCAGACTGCTGCGCCACAGTGGACAAAGGCGCGAGCCCGCAGCATAGAATTGCCGCGGCTGGGACTGCCTTCCAGGGATCTCTTTTCATTCAGCCTCTCACTTTCGCAGAGAATTTTGCTTCAGGGTTTTTACAATCTTGCTTTCGGTCGAAGCCTCGGATCGCGAGACAGGGATCTCCCGTCCTGCTCCGCAGGTTTCCTGTGGTGCCATGCGTGCTTCTTGAATTCCGGAGAAGCGAGGTATCTGGGCCTGACTATCAGCCCAAATTTAGATTGCCCGCACGTTCACGAGCTTGATCCTAAAGACAAGGACATTGGCTCCATTACTCAGCAGGGAGCCATGAGTTTTCTCGAAAGTATGGCCCATGCCATAAAGATCCTATATGTCTTTTTCATAAAGTCATGAGCGGCAAATGAGTTATATATAAGCAAGTCATAAAGATTCAGGAAATCTTGATGTGCCCCGTCGGCGCTTTTATTGAGAGCTAACCGCGAGCCGCTTAAACGGAGACCGGATCTTAGCTGCTGTGCTTCCCTATTTCATTCTTATTGCCCCGCAAATATTATGAATTTACTCATTCGACGCGCAAACGTATCCACCGGATCAGAACTAGCAGCGAACGGTATTCCGAAGGAACTGCTGGTATTCGCCAGAAGAAGCTACAGAAACTTCAGCCCATTGGAGAGGGCTCATGTCCGATCAATCTGTTTTTCGGATGGAGTCCGCCCCTCGCCTTACTGGGCTGACGAACAATCTCGTTGTTTGCCAGCATCTAACTATGATTGAAAGACTCAATTAGGATTGAAGCAGACTGGAGGATCGGTTGCGTCGAATTAACTCTGCATTTGCATATCTGGCACTAACGGTGATCGGACTTTCGGCACAGGCCGCCGCTCTACCTGATCTGAAGTACCATCAAGCGCCAGATCAGGACGGCGTTTATTACGTGGGTCCCGAGGTGAGCGCGCCCCGTTTGGTGTCCACCGTATATGTGCCCTACCCGGATGAAGTTCCCTACAAGGCTCTTAAAGGCATGACCGTCATGGCAATGGTCATCAACACCAGAGGCATCCCGGAACATATCCAGCTTCTGCTCCATCATGGCGACTTATTCGATCGAGCCGCGATCGCCGCGGTGCAACATTCAACATTTGCGCCGGGCGTGCTCGGAGACAAACCGGTTCCAGTATGGATCGACGTGAGGGTTGTCTTCAGCGCCGACCGCAGCCAAACAACCCCGCAGGTCCTCATCACCGAAAGGGATCTGCCCGCACCAAACGAGTCTCAGCTTGAGGATAAACATCACAGACCCCTTTCCTACACACCGCCCCTCCCTATCCACACCGTCGATGCGGACTTTGTTGATCCGTTTGTCAAGGTTCCATATATTCAGGTCGCGGTGGTCTCGGTGCTGGTGAGCGATGAGGGTGTGCCAACAGATGTTCGCGTCGTGCGTGGTCTCGGATTCGGTTTAGATGAGAAGGCCGCGGCTGCCGTCTGGCGCTACAGATTCTTCCCCGCGATGAAGAAAGGCAAACCAGTTGCCGCTCGCAGAAATGTGATAGTAAATTTCGTAAAGTTTTGAACCTCCAAAGCTCCTTCGAATAGCGGCTTTCGGCCAAGCGGATCACGCGATTCTCGAAGCTCTTACCGATGGGTTCCACCATGGTGTGCGGTCTCCAGTTGCGATTGCTCAAGTTCTTTCACGTCCAGTTCGCCATCATGGTTCGTGTCCAGCCGGTCGAACTCAGCAGCCATGAAGCTCATGAACTCTGCCCTTGAGACCTTGCCGCTCTTGTCGGCGTCCATCAGGAGCAGGAGTCTCTTCGCCTCAATCTCTCCGGCAGCGACTTTTGGGGATGAGGGCTTGATGGTCGGAGCGGGGATACGCACCTGCGGCGAAACCAGCATGGGATCGATGTAGCCGCGTCGATTGCCCTCCTGCATCCGGGCAACGATCTCGCGCTCCATTCCGATCATTGCGGCAGTTGTGTATTGATGGCCAGTTCCCACATGCGATACCTCCCGGAACTCGCCGTTTTCAACCCGGCGCTCGAACTCCTGCCGAATGCCGGCATACGTGGTCTCTCCCATACCGCGTTCAAGGGCCGCTCCAAGAACCGCGCGGCGGTCCTGCACAGCACCGCGCTCGTAGAGATGATCTCGTGCCCAAGTGACGGCCCGCTGCGCCTGCATCTCCGGTTCCCGCACATGGTATTGCCCACGCTCACGCGCCTGAGCGACAACATGGTCAGCTTGGTGTCCATGTTGCGCAGCCAGCTCCCGGTGCTGCCGCAAGACTTCATCGGGCGACAGTAATTCTTTGCGATCGCGTGTGTGGTGAGCGGCGATTTGCGCCGCTGCCGCTCCGTCAATGCCCTGCTCTCGAAGATGGTCTCTGATCTGCTCCCGGCGAGGCGAAGCGGCCGCAGCTGCTTTGAGTTCTCGGCAATTGAGATATCCAGACAACCCCGCTTAGACAAATAAAGCTCATCCTCGTGCAAGAGGGTCGTAGAGGCTTCGACGTCATCACCAGCTATAGGTGTACCCGACGCTGGACGTGGTGTACCAGGGAACTGTGGCGACCTTGCTGTAGCTCTCCTGGAGCCAGATGGAGTTGTTGTTTTTGAAGTGAACGATGGCACCCAGCGATACGCCGCTGTCGAGTCTGTTTTGCACGCGTATATTGCCGGTGTAGTTGGTGATGCCGCTCTGCAACCAGGTGTAGCCGGTCACGGTCTTTGTCTTCGGTAGGGAGAAGTTCTTCATCACTCCGGCGGATTCCGTGTGTTCGCCATAAGTGGTATGAAGGAAGCCGTGGGTTCCTGCGTTCTCGTAGGTATAGCCGAAGGTAAGTTCGTCGCCGATCGGATCTTTTTTGAGGAAGCCGAAGGTGTGACCGATCCCGATGTTGTAGTTTGCGCGTGGAAGAAGGCCCGGACGATCGAAGTCCGAACCGATCATAACGAAAAGGTCGGTGCTTGTACTGGAGGTATCGGCTTCGGGGCCTGCCGCGGTCGACGGCGATTGTTCACCCCAGGCGCCTGAACCCAGCGTGAGAGCCACGATGGCAAGGACCGTGGTTGTCACGCCCCTGTGCCATAACCTTGTACTCGCAGAGACGCCCCGAGTGCTGGGCACTCGGCATGAGCGTTCTACGGTACCGGCGAGAATTCGGTGACCTGAATCTGGATGGGTCACTCTGAACGCAATCAGATCTATTTCAGGCAATTCATCGAACAGGCGGGATAGGGCTGCATCGGTATCGGCCATGGACTGCTGGGCGAATAGAAACTCTCGTTCTCCAGGCTCTGAGGCGCGATCCCACGGGTGAACATCGCGGGCGCGCCACTCGATCTCCAGATGATGAGACGCCTGAATCAAAATCAGCCCATCGCGACGTGCCTCGCCCCGGTGATGAAGCGCCAGTGCATCTTGGATCGCCTTCCGATCCCTGGACGCCTTACGTTTTAGCAGAAAACTCTTGAGAGACATCATTATGCTTGCTCCTCAGTTCGTCCTTGTTCGAATCTATGTATCCCGATGACCATTACTGGCAACTTTCGGCCACCGTGGCCTCGTGGCCACACATCATGTCCGAAACTTGCTGGTGACTTTTACGCTTTCTTTGCAAATGCACCCTTAGCATTGCTGTATGCGCTCGATTGCAGATTTAGAAGAACGATCATCCGTTGGCCTTGGATCGACTCCGGCCGCGCCGGGAACTCGTGTCCGCCCCTGGGAAATCGAGAGTGAACCTGCGGTCGACCCCGGTATTTGCTGGCAAGCAATTTACAGCCGGGATCCTCGGTTCGACGGACGATTCTTCATGGGGGCTACAACCACGGGCATCTATTGCCGTAATATCTGCCCGGTTCCCTTTGCCAGACCGAGGAATATTGTTTTGTTCGCGTGTGCGGCTGCCGCTGAGTCGGCAGGTTTCCGCCCGTGCAAACGGTGCCAGGCGCAGGCAGCTCCGGGAACTCCGGCTTGGCTTGGCACGTCAGCCGTGGTCAACCGCGCCTTTCGGTTGATTCTGGAGGGCGCTCTGAATGACGGGAGCGTGACGGAGCTTGCCGAGAGGATGGGAATTGGTCCGCGCCATTTGCGTCGACTCTTCGTGCAGCATCTAGGGGCGTCACCGCTGAAGATTGCAACCACTCGCCGAATCCATCTGGCAAGAAATCTGATCGATGAGTCGAATCTGCCCATGACTCAGATTGCGTTTTTCTCAGGATTCAAAAGCATTCGCGAGTTCAATCATGCGGTTCGCTTATCCACTGGGCAGTCACCCACCGAACTGCGGCGTCCGGTGGGTGCATCGCCATCCTCGACTCGCCCAAGCGGCTTGCAGCTTCGCCTTCCTTATCGACGGCCATTTGATTGGGGAAGTCTCATCGCTTTTTTAAGGCAGAGGGCGATTCCAGGAATCGAGTTTGTCACAGAAAACTCCTACCAGCGGACGATTGAGATGGCCGGCGTGCCGGGAATTCTCACGGTCAAACCGGACGCTACGGGTCCTCGGCTGGTGGTTAGCCTCGAAACAAAAGGCTCCAAGGGGCTTGAACAGACGGTAGAACGCATCCGCCGCATCTTTGACCTTGGCGCCGATCCCATACAAATTGCGAGTCACTTATCACTCGACTCTGAGCTGCGAAGGCTTCTGAAGCAACGTCCAGGAATCCGGGTGCCTGGAGTCTGGGATGGATTTGAAGTGGCGGTGCTTGCAGTCCTCGGGCAAAAGCTGACGTCTCCTGGGTCGAAAAGAGCGGTGACTCGTCTGGTCCAGATGTTTGGCACTCCCCTAGACAGTCCAGTTCGTGGACTGAAATACCTATTTCCCAAGCCGGAGATCCTTGCCCGCGCAGATTTGTCGAAGGCAGGGATCAGCAGTGTCCGAGCCACCATTCTGCGCAATCTCGCATGCTCGACCATGCGGAGGCGTCTCACGTTCTCAACTTTACGGACGTTGGAACAAACCGTTTCTCAAGTGGGAGCTGCTTGTGGAATCGATGAAAGTGCTGCGAATTACATTGCTATGCGGGCATTTGGGGAACCTGACGCGTTCCCTTCAAGAGAACTAGGACTCAGGCGCAGCCTCGCAAAGCTCAAGCCGATCATTTCTCCAGCCGAGGCAATCGACCTGGCGAACCAATGGCGGCCGTGGCGGGCGTACGCAGCAATGTACTTTGCGCAATGACTTCGGGGCTTCTCTACTCCCGGCCGGTAAATGGTTCCGTCCAGGTTCAAGAACCAGGCTGGCTCATGCCAAGTTCAAGTGTCGATCCGGTTCCTTGAGAAAGGTGTAAAGGCCCCCAAAACCCCCCGATGATATTTATAGAATCTACTTCCGGCAGGATTTTCGATCCTCTTTCAGGATTCCGATACCGACTTCGTTGGGTTAGAAATGGATAATGGGGCACCAGACGCCTGGTAAGTACCTGCTTCTGTAACAGCTCGCCCTGAAAGAAGACGGGTGAGAGCATCGCTTCGCTGCGTCTGATCTGAATTCGCGTGTCTTAGGACCCAGGTTCCTGAACGTTGAACATGTATCCAATATGCGGCAGAGTTAGAATATACCCAGGATTATGCGGATCGTCTTCAATCTTCTTGCGCAGCTGTCTCATGTATGTCCGCAGGTACTCAAACTCGTTTCCATACTCCGCCCCCCACACAGATTTCAACAATTCCGTATGGGAGACCGCCTTGCCTGCGTTAATCATTAGATAACGCAGCATCTCGAATTCCTTGGGCGTCAGATGAATTGAATGACCGCTCTTGAGCACGCGGTATTTCACCGGATCGAGCTCGAGCTGGCCAAGGCGAATCGACGAGTCCGGGCTGGTACCCAGAATATTCCTCCTGCGAATTGACGAACGCAACCGTGCCGTCAATTCTCGAATTCGAAAGGGCTTCGTGATGTAGTCGTCTGCCCCTGCATCCAATCCCCTAACTTGGTCATCCACGCTATCCATAGCTGACAACATTAGGATTGGCAGGCGCGCATTCGAACGCCGGATGTTCTGGCAAATTTCCACTCCACTCATTCCAGGAATATCCACGTCCAATAGCACCGCATCGAGCTTTGTCAATTGGACCAGCGCCAACGCCTCCTCGCCACGAGACGCTGCTACCACCGTGAAGCCCATTCCGGACAACATCACACTCAACACTCGCCGCACGCCGCTTTCATCGTCTACCACAAGAATGGTTCCCTGTCTCGGAGTCAACTGTTCTGGATTCAAGGTGTCCTCCTGCCGCCAATTGGAAGGGAAAGAAAGAATGTCGTTTCTTCCTTTTCGTTGCTAATCACCCACACATGCCCGTGATGGGCTTCCGCTGCCCTCTTCACAACCGAGAGTCCGATGCCGGTTCCGGACACGGAATGCTCTGTTTCCGGCACTCTGTAAAAGCGGTCGAAGACCCGCTCCCTGTCTTCCATCCGAATAGTCGATCCAAGGTTACGCACCGAGATAAGCAACTCAGCATGACTCCTTCGTGCTTCAATCGCAATTGGAGTATCCGGCGTTGAATACTTCCGTGCATTGTCGATGTATTGGGTCAGGATCATTGCCAACAGCGCACGGTCTACACGAACCGTCAGCGCCGGTTCCTCCACCATAACCTCGATCCGATTTCTTGCTCTTTCCGCGGACCGGCTGTTCAAGACCTCAGTCACCAACTCCCGAACATTCACTTCGTCTGTCTTCGGGCCAACCTGCTCAGATTCGAGCTTTGCAGTCAAAAGCAGCCGCGTGCACAGTTCGTTCAACCGAATTGCCTCGTCATCGATCATCGTAACCAGATCGAGTTGCGTCTCCGTCAAGCCTCCCAGCTCAAGCAGACCGGAACTGGCGCCTTGAACCGTCGTCAGCGGTTGTTTGATCTCATGCGCCAGTGCATCCATTACCGCCGCACGCAACTCCTCACCTTTCCTTGCCGCATCAGCCTTTTCTTCCTTCTTAAGCGACTGGTGTCGATCAATCGCAATTGCGGAGAGAGAAGCGAGCGAGTCCATTACCAGAGGGCTCAATCTTCCACGGACCACCAGCGCGCCCACTGGCCCAGATCCAGCCTGCAATATGCGCCGCGAGGTCTCGGTCTCGCGATCGTCTCGCGCAGCATCGCGCAGACAGCATTCTTGTGCTAGGTGTTTTTCGTCGGCGAGCCAGTCTCCCATCCTATCTTCTCGGTCAAGACCCTTATCGAACAATGCAACCGCGTTTACTTCAAATATCCTGTAAATAAGAACCGCAAGCTGTGGTCCCGGCGGCTGACGCAAATCCAGCAAAAGCGAGTGTCCGCTCAACTCATACAACTTTTCCATCCCTGAGCGATGAATGGCCGCCTCTTTCGTACTCCTGATTTCTCTCGTTGACAATCTGCCGATTACAAGTGCCGTAGCCTCAAACGTCCCAAGTGTTATCCAGTCCCGAGGATCACTAACGTTGAAGCGAAGAAGAGGCGGCATGAAAAAATAGTCCAGGCAGCCCACCGCCACGAGCGAAGTTAGCGAAGCCTGCCAGAAGCCGCAAAACGATGCAAGCGCGACGACAACGAGCAAATACAGACTGCTGATTGTGGTCAGATTAGCCTGCAGGACGAACCCGCAGTAGGTCAACAGTGCGATCCCAGCTCCCGCACCTAGATTCTGAAGCAGAAAGCGATGCGTCCGGTGGGATGCGAACCATCTCGATAAAATTGGAATTCTCATCTTTCCAACATCTTGATTGAACAGTCGCGACGGTCACAGCGGACGTTCCGTTGCGTCAATAGTAGACCTCTCGCAAAGCTCGAGCGTCTTTAACCATTGTTAGATACCTGCCAGCCAATTCAGTGATACGATCTACCTGGCGAAAGTGCAAAGCCTCCCTGGGCAGCAGCTCTGAACCCACGCCGATAGCAGTTGCGCCAGCGAGAATAAAATCGGACGCCGTCAACTGATTTACGCCGCCTGTAGCAATCAGTGGGATTTGCGGCAGCGGCACCTTGAGTGCCCGCAAGTATTGAACGCCGCCCACATGGCCGGTCGGAAATATCTTGACAAAGTCAGAGCCAGCCTTCCAGGCTGCGATGACCTCGGTCGGTGTTAAGGCGCCCGGAAACACTACGACATCCGCCTTTCTTGCATACGCCACTACTTCCGGGACAAACCCTGGGCTCGTCAAGAACCTGGCGCCTGCGTCGATGCACTGGCGCGCCATATCCTCATCCAGCACGGTGCCAGCGCCGACAGCTAAGTCCGGAAAACGCTTCGCCAAATCATTGACAACCTGCATCGCTCCAGGCACAGTAAGCGTAATTTCGACGATTGGAATTCCTGCCGAATATACGGTTTCTGCCGCAAATAGCGCAAGGTCCTGCGAGGTTACACGCACAGAAGGTAGAATGCCAATGCTCTTAATGAGTGCGCTTACTTCTTCTCTTTTCATTGACCGGCCCTTTCCGTGCCGCTATTCGATCGAACGAGAACGATTAAGCTGCCCACTTATGGTTGGATCTCTTCATGACCTATTGCGAGATTCAGTTGCCCGGCAGCTGTCAAATAGGCTCCGATCAGTTGGGCATAGGCCAGTTGCACCTGGCGGTAGTCGCTTTGCGCATTGAGGAAGTCCATCAGCGAAGCGCCGCCGTGTTCGTAGGCGAACGTGACCGTATCGCGCACGCGCAGGGCCTGGTCGTTGTACTTCGCCTTGTATGGCTTGAGCAACGCAATGTTACTGCGCACCAGCTCATAAGCCGTATCCACGTCGCTGAATACCTGTGCGCGCGCCGCTTCGCTGGCCTGCTGACTGCGCTCGATGTCGATTTGTGTGCGTTTCTTTTCGCCCTGGTTGTGGTCGAAGATGCGCAACGGAATGCTCACGCTGGCGCCGATCGTCTCAGGGCCATTGGGATTGTTCGTGGAGGAGTTGTTTGTGAACCAGCCTGCGAAGGTCGGATCGGTAGAGCCGTTTGCTACAGCCAGCTTGTGGTTCGTCACGGACTGTTGAACTGTTTGCAGCGCCGCCTGCAGGTCGGGCCGCGCCGCCAGCGCGGCATCGCGGTAGGTTTCCAAAGGCTGCAAGGCGTCGCTGAAATCGAATGGACCGGTGACGTCGAACTGGTCTACCGGGGTGCGGTCATTCAGCAGCTGTAGGAGCTGAATTTTGGCGGTGCGCAGGTTGACGATCGCCGTTTCGATCTCCGACTCGTATTGCACCCGCAGCAGCTCGATGCGATCGAGGTCGATCTGCGCCAGGTCGCCCGCGTTGAAGCGGGCGCGGCTGATCTCAATGATGTGGTCGTAATACTCGAGGTCGGCTCTTGCCAGATCCAGCACGAATTTGGCTTGCAGCGTCCCTACGAACGCCGTGCGCAGCGCAAACACCATGTTGCGTTCCAAATCCTCATGCTGCGATTGCGTGATGCGCGTGCCTTCCTGCGCACTCTCGAGTCGCAGTTCGCGCTTATGTTCGCGCTCGTGCAGGTAACTGAAGTTCGGCTGCTCAGTAGTTCCCTTAAAGGGTGTCCAGACCCCATTGTGCGGTGCGGCTTGGTTGCCATCGACTGATAATGTGAACTGCGGATTGGGACGGAGAAAGGCTGTGATCTCCTCAGCCTTCATTTCATCCACATTGTCCGCATCGGCCTTCAACGCCGGATTGACCGCTTCAAACTTCGTCTTCACCTGATCCCAAGTGAGCGCCTGCTGCGCGCATGCCGAGCTCGCAAGAAAAAGAAAGCCTATGATACAGCCGCCGATATTTCGCGTGACAATAGGCTTCTGCTTAGACTTCAAGGGACACCTCCGGTTTCGGGAGTTTGTCACCTTCTCGCGCAATCCAGACGTACAACGTGGGCAGAAGGAAGATGCTCAAAACGAGAGCTGCCATGAGTCCCCCCACAATGACAATGGCAAATGGACGCTGCGAGTCGGAGCCGATAGCGTGCGACATTGCGGCGGGAAGCAATCCCAGGGTGGCCACCAGCATCGTCATCATGATGGGGCGAAGCCGCAGGACAGCGCCCTCGATCGCAGCTCCTTCCGGAGTGTAACCTCGGGCTCGAAGCTGATTGATATATTCAAGCATGATGACGCCCGTCTGAACCGAGACGCCGAACAGCGCCAGGAAGCCGACACCGGAAGATACGCTGAAGTATGTGCCGGTCACAAGGA
>OBLW0100003314.1_pt1 | contig 12596 bp, 9 predicted proteins | sample 1520161 | NCBI WGS metagenome assembly OBLW01 (sample SAMEA3539309, study PRJEB22396) | soil metagenome | biome: tundra; feature: field; material: soil | place: USA | collected 2010-05 | depth 0.15 m
ATCGCTACAACAACAAATTCTCCCTCAAGCGGGGAGCTTGTAGAGAGAATGTTGTTATCAGGCTATTTCGCTCATTGAGGGTTTTGAGTGTAACGGGGATTTATCGCCAATCAAGCTTTTCGTTGAAACCTTAGAACATCCGAAGCGTCTTTAAACATGGTCGCTTCAGGCTGTTTTGTTTCATCGTTCACATTTAGCCCGTCAAGCGGATCGAATTGAAACTGAAGGGTCTTGCCCCTGCAACCAAGTGAAGACATGTTTTCTGAAGGACAACAATCAGTCTGCTAAAGGCGCTGGCGGAGTAAAAGTCGCCAGCAAGATCGATAAAACCTTCGGGCCAGTAGACTTTTCCTCGCGCGAGCCGGTTCACGAAAACGCCCCTATACCTTTTTCCCGCCGCCGGCATCGAACTGCCTGGCGTTTCTTGCACTACGTCCAGGAGTTAACATGATCGCGACTGAATCTTCTCTGGCCCGCCTGGCTCCGACAATTTCTCGAAAATTGGCCTTCACTTTTTTCCTGACTCTATGCGCCTCAATCGTCACCCTCTCTGCCTTTGCTCAGAAGGTCACTATCACTACCTTCGATCCTCCGGGCTCGGTGCAGACGACGCCAATGAGCATCAATGCCGGCGGGGCCATCACGGGGTCTTACTCGGATGGGACCACGACTCACGGATTTCTGAGAATGCCTGATGGCACTATTACCAGCTTCGATGGCCCAGGCACGACCGGAACCCTCCCCGCCAGCATCAACGCCGCCGGGGCGATCACGGGATATTACTTTACGAGCACCAAGTCTCACGGCTTCCTGCGTGCACCCGACGGCAGCATTACTACCTTCGATCCTCCAACAGCGGATTACACCTACGTCTACAGCATCAATTCGCACGGGGCGATCACTGGGTTTTACATTGCGGCCGCAGTCTCTCATGGTTTCGTTCGCGATTCTGACGGAACTATCACCACCTTCGATCCCCCGGCATCCATTGGGACCGTCGCCAGCGCCATCAACGATGCAGGCGCGATCGCGGGCTATTATCTCGATTCCAGCTATAAGCTTCGCGGCTTCCTGCGCGCTCCGGATGGCACATTCGCCACATTCACTGTGATCGAGGGTCAGAACACGCAACCTATCGCCATGAACTCCTCCGGGGAAATTACAGGAACGACGTACGACACGACCGGCAACATCGTCGCGGACTTCGTCCGCGCCGTCGACGGCTCGATCACCACCTTCTCGCCAACCGAAGGCTCAAGCATCACGGTTCCATTCGCCATCAACAATGCCGGAAGGATTGTCGGCTACCACACCAACCCGCAGGGCATTTCGCACGGATTCCTGCGTCGGCCCAACGGTTCCATCACCACCTTTGAAGTCCCCGGCGCAACTTTCATTTTCCCGGAGAGCATCAACTCGGCTGGAGCGATCGCCGGCTACTATCAGGCCAACAGCAACAGCCACCCCCACGGCTTCCTGCTGACCCCGTAGCAGCCCATGGCGGAAGTGGCGCCGTAAAAACCAGCGCCTGAAGGCGAGTTGATAACGCGGCGCTTAGGGCACGCGTCTAGAGGCGGTGCTTGGTCTCTCCCCGAGGGGGTGACGACGTGTTCCACTTCCTCACCAACACTGCAAACAATAACAGTTGAGAACAGTCCACTACGCTCATCGAGGGTTTTGAGCGTAATGGGGATGTTTCAAGAACTTTGGCCAGTTATCTCTTCGGTGCGAAGACTGGAAATGCCCCATCTTCCTTTGTGAGTTGTTCTGGTGTCGGGTATGCATCGAACGCTGGGGTAACAAAAATCCTACGAACACACTTGTTCTCACTTGAATTGGGTCCGGCCCTTCCGGCGCTACAGGGTGCCGAAACTGCGGTGCAGTAGAACGCGATCCGTTGGCCGTCGGGCGACCAAGAAGGCGCAAAACACTCCCAGGTGTGGTCCGTCGTGAGTTGGCGCTGCCGAGAACCATTCTCGTCCATCGTGAAAATCTCGTTGCGGCCGCTGACGCGGGCGTCGAACGCAATGTGCCGTCCGTCCGGCGACCATGACGGGGAACCCGCATCAAGGCCGGGATCGGTCAATTGAATTTCCTTCGAGCCGTCCGCGTTCGCAACATGAACGGCCCAGTGGTTATTCGAAAGATGCGATGAAAACGCGATCCGCCTCCCATCCCGCGACCACGCCGGTGTATAACCCTCCCTGAATAGAAGACGGGGTGCGCCTTGCCCGTCTAACCGGATCAGAAACAGGCCAGTGGCGGGAGGAGAAGGCGGCTCTCCCGGCTTTGCCGTGCTCGCCCATTCATCTGGTGAATAGGATGCGGCGACTAATTCTTCATCGGGCGACCAGGCGGCTTGAAGAATTGGCGTTTCCAATCGTAGCAGCAAGCGCGGGTTGCTTCCGTCACGGTTTATCACCTTCAGCTCGACGGAGTAATGCGTATCGGAGGTTTCAGCCGACTTGGAATTTAGCGCGGTGTCGTGAATGAACAGAATGCGCTGCCCGTCAGGAGACCAACTCGGGTTGTGACTATGGCCGTCGTTGGTGAGGGCCCGTAATTTTCGACCTTCCGTATCGAGCAAATAGATGTCTAGCACAGGCCATGGGGCAAGCGCGTCCGGCGCGCGTTCATAAGCGAACAGGTCGCTTTGAGTGGACGAAGGAACGCTGCGGCGAGCAACAGCGATAGACCCGACCATCGTCAGGATTGCGACCGCGCGGACCACGTAAGCCCGGAAAGACGCCACGCCAAGTTACCTCAATAGAGCATTCTACGCGGTCAGGCAGAGGTGAATTTGATGATTGATGTAACCAGGCCGTTACACTCAAAATCCGTCTTGGGACTGTCAACGATCCTAGTCGCAATGTTCCGCCGCTGTGACGGGCCGGTTCCTCTCTTCTTCAGGTAGTTTTCATGTTCAACCTCTAGCGTTATCCTGACAAATGCCGGGCACTTCTACTGGAGGAACTCATGTACTGTCGGACTGTATTTGCTGCCGTTGTGATCGCGGCGGTCTCATTCACGCTTAGCGGCCGGGTTGCCGCGCAGGGCACCTGGGCGGTCGAAAACACCTTTCACATCGGCGGTGAGGGCGGCATGGACTATGTCACCCTGGATGCCGGAAATCACCGACTCTACATTCCCAGAAGCACCCACACCATGGTGGTCGATGCCGATTCCGGCAAGGTTCTCGCGGACATTCCCGGCCAGAAACACAACCACGGTGTCGCTCTGGTTCCCGAGGTTGGACGAGGATTCATCACCGACGGCGAGGGGGCGGTGGTGATTTTCGATCTCAAGACGAATGCTGTCCTGGGAACGCTCAAGGCGCGGCCCGATGCTGACGGCATCATTTACGACAAAGCCAGCGGACTTGTGCTGGTCGTTTCCGGCGACGACGGAGTGCTGATGACGCTCAAGCCCGACGTCGATCCGAAGACAGGATCCATCGATGCGCCCATCGATTTGGGCGGCAAACCAGAATTTCTTGCCGCGGACGGCGCCGGTAAGGTCTACATCAATTTGGAGGACAAGGACCAGGTCGCAGTGGTTGACCTTAAAGCAAGGAAAGTTTTGGCGCACTGGCCGGTCGCTCCCGGGGGCTCACCTGTCGGGTTATCGATCGACACCATGAAGCATCGACTTTTCATTGGAGGTCGAAAGCCGCAGAAGCTGATTGTGATGAGTACGGACGACGGCAAGGTGCTCGCCGATCTGCCGATCGGCGCAGGCGTGGATGCTACGAAGTTCGACGGGCAACAGGCATTTGCGAGCTGCCGGGACGGCAAGCTTAACGTTGTGGGCGAGAGTGCATCGGGCAAGTTCGAGATCGTTCAAACCGTGACTACGGCGGTCGGCGCCAAGACAATGGACGTTGATCCGGAGAAACACAAGATCTATCTGCCCACGGCCGAGTTTGAAGAAGCGAAACCGGGAGCTCGCCCGGCAGCCAAGCCTGGGACCTTTATGATTCTCGTCGTCGGACGACACTGAGAAGAGCGACCGGTTTCCTGTTTTACTACGCTGATCCGGTACGTTTCGGGAGGCGACTACACGCAACCGGTCATCGACTATAAAGGGGATTTAACGGCGGGGCACAGTTGCCGGAGCGGAAGGTGACGGAGCCGGACAATCCTGCAGTTTGCTATTTGGATAAATAGTGCGTAGGGTTGCTTGACTTCCTATCTGTTTCGGTTCCGTCATTTCGCTTCCCAGGGAGGAAGAGAAATGACTGGCGCGCCAACTCTAAATGTTGGCTTGATTTCCCGAGCGCGCCGCACCACAGAGCCAGCCATCCTAGCTTAGGTGGAGAATGAGTACAGGTGAATCAAATGAAGAGATTGACTTTGGTTTTGGGTCTGCTGGGGATGCTGCTGGCGACTGGTCTTGGGCAGACTCAGAAAGCCGCGACAAGCAACCACATGAAGAGCGTCATTTATGTGACGGCAGATAAGGCGACGTTCAACAAGCCTCCCACGGGCGGGGTCTCGATGGCGACCCTTTGGGGTGATCCGGACAAGGGCGTTCATGGAACGTTCACGAAATTTGAACCGGGGTACGACGCGGGAATGCACACCCACACGAGCGATGTCTGGATCGTCGTGATCAAAGGCGCTTATCTGTATAAAGATGACGCGGGCGAAAAACGGGTGGGGCCGGGAGAGTTTCTCCGAGTTCCCGGCGGTCACAAGCATTGGAGCGGCGGTGACAAGACAGAAGGCGCGCTCTTTTACGAGGAAGCGTCAGGGAAGTTCGATACCATACCTGCGAAATAGAGTCGCACAAAGTGTTCCGTTCGTCCGGCGGAATTGGTCTTCTACTCCTGAAAAATGCCGAACGGGAGCGCTTCTCAAGGGTTGCATCGACGAGAACGAGGCCGCTCGGCTTCGCCCCTTCGACTTCGCTCAGGGGCAGGCTTTCGGGGGACGGACGAATGCGTCCGTCCCTACGTGTTTTTCTTTAGCCTTCCATCGTGGAGACGTCGCCGGCGTCTACGCCTGCTTCTTTCGCTTTGAGGAAGCGGCGGAGGATTTTGCCGGAGCGCGTCTTGGGGAGCGAGGCTACAAACTCCAGCGAACTCGGTGTGGCGATGGGGCCTAGTTCGCGGCGGACGTGCTCGATGAGGGCTGCGGACAGCGCGTCTGAGGGGACGTGGCCGGCGCGGACTTGCACGAAGGCTTTGATCGACTCACCTTTCAGCGGATCGGGAACACCGATGGCGGCAGCTTCGGCGACTGCCGGATGCGAGACCAGAGCGCTTTCGACTTCGGCGGTGCCGATGCGGTGTCCGGCAACGTTGAGCACATCATCGGAGCGGCCCAGGATCGCGATGTATCCGTCTTTGTCCTTCATGGCGATGTCGCCGGTGACGTAAGAGCCGGGGAAGAATTGCCAGTCGCGTTCATATCTAGCGGGGTCTCGCCAGACGGTGCGCAGCATGCAGGGGAAGGGACGCTTCAGCACGAGACGTCCGCCAACTCCGGGAGGCACTGGCTTGCCATCCTCATCGAGAACGTCGGCTTCGGCGCCGGGGACGGCGACTCCCACTTTGCCGGGACGCATCGCCATGGAGGGCGGCGTTCCGAGCGCAGGTCCACCCAATTCCGTTTGCCACCAATTGTCGATGACGTAGCCCCATTTGCCGTCGCCGGCGAGATGAGTTTGCGCCCAGCGCCAGGCTTCGGGATTCAGCGGCTCGCCGGCGCAGGCGATGACTCGCAGCGTGGTCAAGTCGTGGGCGGCGGGATAGCTTTCGCCGTAGCGCATGAACATTCGCAGCGCGGTGGGCGCGGTAAACATTTTCGTGACGCCGTAGCGCTCGACAATTTCCCAGGCGGTGCCGGGATTGGGATAGTCGATGGCGCCTTCGCGGAACAGCGTGGTGACGCCGGCGCAGAGCGGAGCGTAGACGATGTAGGAGTGGCCGACGACCCATCCGATGTCGGAGGTACACCAGAAGACGTCGCGCTCGCCGACGTCGAAGAAACTCTCGAGATGGTAGGTGGTGCCGACCATGTATCCGCCGTGCACGTGCACGACGCCTTTCGGCTTTCCCGTGGAACCCGAGGTGTAGAGCAGGAAGAGCGGGTCTTCGGCGTCCATTTCTTCAGCGGGGCAGTGCGGAGGAAATTTGAGGAGGTCGTTGAAATCGATTTCGCGAGGGGCAGTAATCTCCGCTTTGCCGCGCGAAAATACGATTACCTTTTCGACGCAGTCGAGCGATTCGATGGTTTCGTCGACGATGGCTTTCAGAGCGATGGTCTTGCCGCGGCGGTAACCGACGTCACCGGCGATCACGATTTTCGCTTGAGCGTCGGTGATGCGGTCGCGGAGCGCAGTGTGGCCGAGTCCGGCGTAGACGACGGAATGTATTGCTCCGATGCGGGCGCAGGCGAGCATCGCCACAGTGCCTTCGATGGTGAGCGGCATGTAGACGATGACGCGGTCGCCTTTTACTACCCCCAAAGACTTCAGGCCGTTGGCGAAGCGGCAGACCTGGCGATAAAGCTGGCCGTAGGTGACGATGCGTTCGGAGCCGTCCTCGCCGAGCCAGATGAAGGCGGCGCGATTGCAGCGCTCGGAGTTGGCGTGGCGGTCAAGAGCGTTTACGGTGATGTTGGTTTTTGCGCCGGTGAACCACTTGTGATGGACGCCGTCCCATTCGAGAACCTTGCTCCACGGTTGTGACCATTCGAAGCGGCGGGCGTAGTCCCCCCAGAATTCCTCGGGATTTTTCAAGGCGCGTTCGCGCTCCGAACTCCAATTCTTTTGCAGCACATGGTCGGCGACGATCGCGGGGGCTGCGTATTCCTGATCAAGATTGAGCAGGTTGGAGATGTTTTCAGGTTTGGTAAGGGGAAGCGCGCTCATGCAAAACCTCCGGAGAGCGAAGGGACACGGTTCGGGACGCAGTGGATTCTGCTGCGAACCCGATTGGCGGGCAGTGACTAGGATCACAAGTTGATGTGTTTTTGCGCAAGAGAAAAAAATCAACGGGAGTGGAGGGAGTCGAGGCAATTGAGTTTTCGATCCGCAAGGCGACCGTGACGAAGCAGGGCAAAATCGGTTGCATTATCGATTTTCTTCCTGGTTGAGACGTTTCATCTTCGAAGCACCGCAGTTCTCTTGGCGGCGGCGAGTGGTGATGAGAATCACATTCGTCGGTGAGTCCCCGCACATCCTCGCAAATGTTTCTGTCCTAGTGTCACTTCCCATTACGTCCGAGAAAAACCAGTCTCGGACGCAGGCCCCTGAGTCCCAAACTTGGGACTACGGTCGCGCATCAGCACGAACTGCAAGCCTCGCGCTGCGATCGCAAGACGACAGTGTCTCCCTGCGCCGGTGACGGCGCTGGTAAGTGGAACTGCTCCCGTGAAGGAGGAGAAATCAATCATGCCGAAGTTGAAGCCATGGATTCTTAGCTCGCTACTTATAGTCGTATCGGTCGTGCCAGCCCTGGCAGGGGCGAAGGATGCCACCGACTCGAAAGCACCCGCAGAAACCACAGCCAACCCAGTCTCCGGTAACCCAGCCGCGCAGCCGGCAGCCGCTGCCAACCCGAACATAGCGCCGGTCGCGGGAAATGCGAACGTGACGGCATTGTTGGGCGTGCTGGTGATGAAGGGAGTGCTTGCGCCCAGCGAAGCGAATGCGATCCGCACCGCGGCTCCCGATGCGGAGTTTCAACTGTTGGTGGAGGCGCTGGCGCGCAAGGGAGTGGTGAGCGCGGGGGATTTGTCGGCGGCCGGGACTCCGATGCCTGTGGCTCCCGCGGCGGTGGCAACGGCGGCGCCGGTAGCGCTTGAGGTTTCGACTCCGGCAGCGCAAGCCGCGGCGGCTCCGAAGGAGACCAAGCCAGCCGGACCCGTGGTGGTGCCGGCAGTGGCGCCGCTGAGGGTGCTTCCGATTGATGCGCCGGTGAAGGACGGGCTGATTCCGGGATTCAAAGTGGGAGCGGTGAAGGTCACGCCGTATGGATTCATCAAAGCGACGGCGGTGCGGGATTCGAGTTCACCCAACGGCGACGACTTTCCGTTTCCGGGGATCTTTCTAAATTCGAGCGACGTTTTCAGCACAGGGCCGACGAGGGACCCGTCGTTTCATCTGAAGGCGCGCGCCAGCCGTTTCGGCGCAAACTTCGAGTGGCCTGACGCCGCTCCGAAGCTGACGTTGACGGGGAGAGTGGAAGGCGATCTGGAAGGCGGATTCACGGAAGTGGATAACGCCGATGTCTCGTCGATCCGCAATCCCACGCCGCGGCTGCGTCTGGCGTATGTACGTCTGGACTATGCTGCCAGCGAGAGGACCGACGTCTTCTTCGAAGGTGGTCAGAACTGGTCGTTGTTCGGATCGACGGCTCTGCCCAACATTTTGGAAACTACATTCCTGGGGGCGTTCTCGGGCGACATTTGGGAGCGCACTCCGCAATTCCGCTTCGGCCTGGTGCAGAAGGTGGGAGAGAGTGACCGCAATTTCAAGTTCTCTCCCGAGATTGCGCTGATGATGCCCAGCACAGGGCAAATCTACAAACTCAATGGGACCGTGGGAGGGTTTGAGGCGCAGATCGGCGAAGGCGAACGACAGGGAGCGGATTCGGGCCGTCCCGAGCTGGAGGCCAGGGCGGTGCTGCAATTCCAACTGGACAAGGCTGCGGGAGTGGCACCGGCGCAAATCATCTGGTCGGGCTATGACGCCCGGCGTACCGCCATCACGACGAAGGCGAACCTAGGTGCGGCGCCGGCCGACCTGTTGGCGCAGTATCCGGGAGGCTTCACCAACAGCAGCAATCTTTTTGGTAACCAGTTTGCGGTTCAATTGCCAACGCGATGGTTCACCTTCGTGGCGAGCGCGTTTCGCGGCGGAGATATGCGGTTCATGCTCGCGGGACAATTGAACACGTTCTACACGGATACCAGAGGACTCTACGACGTACAAACGGTCAACACCGTGGACAACGTTGGGGTGGCCGGGGCGCAGCAGGTCGGCTGCACGAAGGCCATTACCGCCGGCACCTGCACGGCCTCGGGTGGCACGTGGCAGATTGCCCGGCAAAGGCCGGTGGGAGCGTTCGGCGGATTCCTGAATCTGGGGCTGCCGTTGTCGCGGTGGTTCAATGCCGATCCGAAGGGGCACAACGCAGGTTGGCAACTGCTGCTGCACGCGGGCAAGGACCAGGTTGTCCACGGGGACATCAAGAAGGCGCTGGGAATTGGGTGCGGAAGCGCGGACGGATTGACCGGCTGCAATGGCGGGATTCCGCTCTCGCAATCGAGGCTGCTGGCTGCGACTCTGTACTACAAATTGAACACCTGGGCCACGTTCGCGTTCGAACAATCGCAGTACCAGACGACGCTGACGCCGGAGGTTGGTCCGCGCTACACGATTGCCGGAACACCGGCGACCAAGTGGAAAGATCAGCGAACGGAGTTCGGTCCGATCTTCACGTTCTAAGGGAAAACTGGCGGGGACGGAATTGCTCCCAAAAAAGTTGAAACGGGAGTAATCTGTCCCCGGTCAGTGATCGCTCCAGCCCGCAACCAATCCAAAGGGTAGCCAGTTCGACGCAGACGACGAGGAGAGCCTATGGCAAACGCCGCAAAAGATTTGCAAGGGGTTCAACCCAAGCAATATGAAGCATCCCAATCCACCTGGGATGAAATTGCAGAGAGCAAACCGTTTCAGGATTTGATGGCGACGAAGAAGATCTTCATTGTGCCGGCATTCATATTCTTCGTTATTTACTACTTTGCCCTGCCGGTGCTGGTGGGTTATGCGCCGCAGTTCATGTCGACCAAAGTGATTGGCGAGGTGAATCTCGCCTACCTGTTTGCTCTGTCGCAATTTTTTGTGGCGTGGATTATCGCGGGGTTGTATGTGAGAGCTGCGAACAACTTTGACCGGCTGGCAAAGGACATTCTCGACAAGGCCGAGGATGCAAAGGGAGGCAAGTAAGCCATGTCGAATATTCCCCTCATCATGTTTCTGGTATTCATCGCCATCACCCTGGGCATTACGTATTGGGCGTCGCGGCGCTCGTCGGGGGCGAATGCGTACTTTGCGGCCAGCCGGCAGATCAAGGGTTGGCAAAACGGGATTGCCGTGGCCGGCGATTACATGAGCGCGGCATCGTTTCTGGGGATTGCGGGCATCATCGCGTTCCAGGGATATGACGGCTTTATGTTTTCGGTGGGCTGGCTGGTGGCGTATCTGACAGTTTTGCTGGTGATTGCGGAACCGCTGCGCAATGCGGGCAAATACACGATGGCGGACGTGCTGGCGTACCGGCTGAAGCCGCGGCCGGTGCGGGCCATGGCGTCGCTGAGCACGCTGACGGTGAGCACGTTTTACATGATCGCGCAGATGGTAGGCGCGGGCGCGCTGGTGAAACTGCTGCTGGGCGGTTCGGTGACCTACAACAAGGCGGTGATCGGAGTCGGAATTCTGATGATCGTGTACGTGGTGTTCGGCGGCATGCTGGCCACCACGTGGGTGCAGATTGTGAAGGCGATCCTGCTGATGGCGGGGACGTTCCTGCTGAGCATTCTGGTGATGGCGCATTTCCACTTCAGCTTCAGCGAATTTTTCGGAGCGATCGCGCACGTGACGTATCACGATGCGAAGGGAGCGGTGGTGGTGAAGGACTTCCTGCAGCCGGGGCTGCGCTACAAGCCGCCGTACGGGCCGCTGGATCTGATCTCGCTGGGGCTGGCGCTAATTTTTGGCACGGCGGGATTGCCGCACATTCTGGTCCGGTTCTATACCGTGCCGGACGCCAAGACGGCGCGGCACAGCGTGGTGTGGGCGATGGTGCTGATTGGCAGCTTCTACATCATGACGACGTTCCTGGGATTCGGAGCAGCGACGATCATGGGGCCGGATTTCATTAAGACGCACGGCGGCACCAACATGAGCGCGCCGTTGCTGGCGAACGCGCTGGCGGGGTCGGTGTTCTTCGCGTTCATCTCGGCGATTGCGTTTGCCACGATCCTGGCCGTGGTGGCCGGGCTGACGATCAGCGCGACGACCTCGTTTTCGCACGACTTCTGGACGAACGTGCTGCACAACGGGGTGGAACGGAAACCGGGCGAAGAAGTGATGGTGGCGCGAATTTCGGCGTTCGTCGTGGGTGGAGTGGCGATTGCGATTGCCATCGTGCTGGGGCCGACGGCGAATGTGGCGTTCCTGGTGGCGCTGGCGTTTGCGGTGGCGGCGTCGGCGAATCTGCCGGTGATTGTGCTGTCGATTTTCTGGCGGCGGTTCAATACGATGGGTGCGGTTTCGGGACTCGCGGTGGGATTGCTGTCTTCGATTGGGCTGATCCTGATCAGTCCGAGCCTGATGGCGATCGATCCGCCGACGGTGGTGGGAGCGGCGCGGCACTTGATTCAGGCCAAGGCGTGGTTCCCGCTGGAGAATCCGGGCATTCTAAGTATTCCGCTGGGATTCCTCGGAGCGATTTTCGGGACGCTGATCAGCCACGAACCGTCGTCGCAACACAAATTCAACGAGTTGCTGGTGCGGTCGAACACCGGGTTGGGGGCGGAGAAGGCGGGGGCGCGTTAGACATCGGCTTTCGGCTGCCGGCTTCGGACCTTAGACCACCTCGGACCTTAGACCTCGGACCTCGGACCTCAGACCTTTGGACTTCGGACACTCGGACCTGTGGGATTGGGGCTGCGGTCTGAGGTCCGGGGTCTGACGGCTATCGGTTGATATGCTAGATTGGGGTTCGCGGGCCTATAGCTCAACGGTTAGAGCAGCAGACTCATAATCTGTTGGTTCCAGGTTCAAATCCTGGTGGGCCCACCATTTTGCCAACGTTCCCGCATTTTTCTCAGTTCACGGACTCATTTGGTAGCACGGTTGGTAGCAACTGTTTGCCTACCACGTGGAGCGCCTGCCCGATGTCGGTGCTGCTGGCCCGGCCGTACACTTCTGCCGCCAGTTCCACCTTCTTGTGGCCGAGTGTGCCACTCACCACCACTGCATTCACGCCCGCACGTCGCATCATGCGGGTGAGGATGTGGCGGAAGTTCGTGCCAGCCTCCAATGTTCACTCCGACCGCTGCCGGATGGAGGAAACGGCGGCGGACGTTGCCGGAATTGATGGGCCATTCGTTGACCAGAAGTCGGCATTTTCTCAATGAGGGCGGGCTGGGAGTCTCAAAAGACCCTCCAGACATAGTGTAAAAGGGCCACGAGCAAGACACCGCCCACGCCAGCAATCCAGAATAGAAAAGTCGCAGTCAGCTTCGGAGAATTGATTTCCTTTTTGTCCATCGTTGCATTCTATCCCTGCGGAGGGCCGCTCAATGGTCGGCAGGTGCTCAACTGTCCGCCGCTGGCATGTCATCACCTTTCTCGGCAGGATTTCGGTAGCCAACGGAGTCTCCCGTTAACATCGAATGCATTGCGCTCCAGATATGTTGATGTCAGGCAGAAACTCCTCCGTTCTTGCGGAGCGAGAATGTGATGCTCATTGACGGCGGCGAGGCTTTCCGCGTTGTTCCGCCCAGTACTGCAAGTAGCTTGTCAGCATTCTGTTATTGCCCGGACTACTGAGCATTGCCGGAAGCATGATGATGCGCATC
>OBLW0100003315.1_pt1 | contig 12594 bp, 11 predicted proteins | sample 1520161 | NCBI WGS metagenome assembly OBLW01 (sample SAMEA3539309, study PRJEB22396) | soil metagenome | biome: tundra; feature: field; material: soil | place: USA | collected 2010-05 | depth 0.15 m
GTCACATTCCTCGTGGTCTACATCACCGAAGCGCATCCCACCGATATCTGGCAGACCGAGAGCAATATGAAGGAAAAGGTCCTCTTCGCCAGTCCTCGCAGTGAAGACGAACGCGCGTTCGTGGCCGGAGCCTGCGTGCGCAAGCTGGGAATTGAAATTCCCGCGGTTCTCGACGAATTTGGCAACTCGACCGAGAGCGCGTACACAGCATGGCCAGACCGCCTCTACCTGATTGACGCTGCGGGCCGGGTTGCCTATAAAAGCCGGCCCGGACCTTTCGGCTTCAGCGCCGACCTACTGAAGGCCGCGATACAAAGAACAGTCGCGGCTCACTGAAGAGTTGCTCCGGGATCGGGCCGTGGCAAATTGTGTATCCTAGCGGGTCTCAGGTCCGTATACTTCTCCATCGACCGTAGTTCACGAGGGAGCGTTGCCATGGGGGCTGACCAGCGAGCGCGCAAGCGCTTTACGTTGATCCTGATCAAGCCATCGCACTACGATGATGACGGCTACGTCATCCAGTGGCTGCGATCGGCGATCCCTTCGAACACACTGGCGGTGATCAATGGTCTGGCGCTCGACTGCCAGGAGCGGCGCGTGCTCGGCGATGATGTCGACATCGTCATCAAGGCGCTGGACGAAACGAACACCCACATTCGGCCGGGTCGAATCGCGCGGGAACTCGGGAAGGAACCGGGACTGGTCGCGCTCATCGGCGTGCAATCAAACCAGTTTCCCCGGGCGATGGATATCGCGCGCCCGCTGCGCGCGGCGGGCATTCAGGTGTGCATTGGTGGCTTTCACGTTTCCGGATGTCTTTCGATGCTGTCGGAACTTCCGGCTGAGCTCAAAGATGCGATGGATCTCGGTATCTCGCTGTTTGCAGGCGAGGCCGAGGGACGATTCGAACATGTTCTGAAAGACGCCTGGCAGCGCAACCTGAAGCCGCTCTACAACTACATGGCCGACCTGCCTTCGCTGGAAGGCGTGCCCCTGCCGATTCTTCCGGCGACGCGCGTCAAGCGGACCGGCGGCAAAATCACGACCTTCGACGCGGGTCGCGGATGCCCATTCCTGTGCTCGTTCTGCACCATCATCAACGTGCAGGGACGGAAGTCGCGGCGGCGGTCCGTGGACGACATCGAGCAGATTATCCGGCGGAATCTCGCACAAGGAATCAACCGGTTCTTCATTACCGACGACAACTTCGCGCGCAACACGGATTGGGAGATCGTTTTCGACCGGCTGATTGCCATACGTGAAGGCGAGAAGCTCAACATCAAGTTCGTCATTCAGGTCGACACCATGTGCCACCGGCTCCCGCACTTCATCGAGAAGGCGGGACGTGCAGGCGTGGCTCGCGTGTTTATCGGGCTGGAGAGCATCAATCCCGACGCGCTGCTCGGGGCCAGAAAAAAGCAGAACAAGGTTGCCGAGTACCGCAAGATGCTTCTCGAGTGGAAGAAGGCCGGCGTCACCGTGTTTGCGGGATACATCATCGGCTTCCCATCAGACACGCCGGAGTCCGTGATGCGCGACATCCAGACGATCCAGCGCGAGTTGCCCATCGATCTGCTGGAGCCGCACTGCCTGACTCCGCTGCCCGGGTCCGAGGATCATCAGAAGCTGCACAAGGCCGGCGCATATCTCGATCCTGATCTGAACAAGTACGACCTGGAGCACGTGACCGCAGCGCATTCCACGATGACGGCGGAGCAGTGGCAGAAGCTGTATCACGATGCATGGAGCGCCTACTATTCTCCCGAGCATCTGGAGACGGTGATGCGGCGCTCGGTCGCGACCAACAGCAATGCGGGCAATATGATGTTTCTGCTGTTGTGGTATTACACCTGCGTTGCGCTGGAGAAGATCGATCCGCTCGAAGGCGGCTACCTGCGGCGAAAATATCGCAAAGACCGGCGGCCCACGTTGCCCGTGGAAAGTCCGTTTGTGTTCTATCCGCGCTATCTCGCGGACTTGATCAAGAAGCACGTTACGCTGGCTGGGCTCGTTTGGCGCTACGGCAAGATCCGGCGTCAACTCAAACGCGATCCGAACGCCCGCAACTACACGGATCTCGCGTTGACCCCGGTGACGGACGACGATTCGGAGGAGATGTTCGTAACCAGCGCGCACGCGCATCCTCATGCGCACGTTAAGCCGGCACTGGTGACGTTGACCAAGCCCGCGCAGATCGTTGCCTCACAACCACACGCGTAGAAGTCTGCTCCGGCAGCGTCGATCTGCAGCCGGGCTTCGCCCCTTCGACTCGTTGCACTCGCTCAGGGCAGGCTCTAGCTGGACGGCCGAGGCGGCCATCATCCTCACATGGGCAAGTTTGGCATCCCACAAATACAAAGGGCCGCGAATGAACGCGGCCCTTTCATTTTCTAAGCAGGTTTATTGTTCGCCAGCGGCAGCGCTGCTTCCCCACAGCGCATTGCTGCCCCACAAGGCGTTGCTCCCCCAGAGCGCATTACTGCCCCACAACGCATTGCTTCCCCAGAGAGCATTCGATCCCCACAGGGCGTTGGAACCCCACAGAGCATTGCTGCCCCACAGAGCGTTACTGCCAGTCATGGTGGCAGACGGAGCGCCCGCCACGAACTGAGAAGATCCCCACACCGCCGAGTTTGCCCACGTTGCGGACGTATTCCAAACGGCGGTGGGATCATCGTTGAGGTAGACATCGCCCGAATTCGGGTCATACGAAGCAACGGGAGACATGGCCGTGCCCCTGGCAACGTCGTTACTCTCCAAGGCTTCTTCCACGTCGAGGTAGCCGGCGCCGACCGTGAAAACGTCGTACTCATCGGTGTACGTGATACCCGTGGTCGGATCGGTCGTACTGCTGGAGGTCGGGAAGGTCTTATAAGCGGTCTTCATCAACCGGGCCTTCACCTGATCGGGTGTCATCCACGGGCTCTTCTGCAACAGATCCGCGACGGCTCCGCTCACCACGCCAGTCGCCATGCTGGTGCCGCTGAGAGTGAAATAGCTGGCCGAGGATGCGCTGCTTCCGCCGTTGACGTAGTAGCTGTATGGCACCTGGTTGCCGGGGTACTCGTTATAGAGCGTCGAACCCGGAGCCTCCAGCGAGACCAGCAGGTTGCCGGGAGCGACGATGTCAGGCTTGGCGATGGCGTCGACCACAGTCGGTCCCTTCGAGCTATAGCTGGCGATCAGGTCGTCCGTGCGAGTGGGCGTTCCCATCGTCTTCATCGCGCCGACCGTAATGACGTACGGATCGTTGCCCGGCGACGTGATGGTCGCATAGCCGTTGGTGCCCTGGTAGCGGCCGTTGTTGCCCGCCGCCACCACCACAACGATGCCGTTCTTCCACGCTGCCTCGACCGCCTGGCAGAGCGGATCCAGTTTGTAGGTCTCGTACACCGCGCGACCCAGAGAAAGGTTGATCACGCGAATGTTGTAGCGCGACTTCAGAGAAATCGCCTGGTTGATGGCCGCGATGACCACGCTATCGGTGGAAGCCCCGTTCGCATCCAGGACCCGCAGGTTAATGATCTTCGCGCCCGGCGCGATCCCCTTAAAAGTCTTGCTGTACAAGGGGCCGGTTGAACTGAGACCATCCCCGGCGATCAGGCCGGCGATGTGCGTTCCGTGCCCGTATTGGTCACCGGGATTCGAGTTGCCCGGCACGAAGGACTGTTGGTAGACAACTCGCGACAACGGAAGCACACCTTGATACAGATCCAGGTGATTGCTCACACCGCTGTCGATGAGTGCCACACCGATGCCAGCACCGGAGTAGTTCGACTGCCATGCGAACTGGGCATTCACGGCAGCGGCGGCATTGTTGAGCGAAGGCGTCAACGGCCGATCCATGCTGATGTAGACGACGTTCGACTGGTTCGAGAGGTTCTGGATGCCGTTACCGTCAAGCAGCGCAACCACGCCGTTGACCAGAGGCAACTCTCCCAGAATCGTGCCGCCAAGTTTCACAACGTCATTGACGAGGCAGCCCACTAGGCCGAGCAGACCACTGCAGTTGACCTGAGTTCCGGGCGCATACTGCACAATCACTTGTACCTGCTGGTTCGTGTGATTGGCCCGCAATTCAGGCGATAACTTGGAGTCGTCGGCGTGTGCGAACGGCACCGCGACGATCAGAAGTAGAAGCAAGAGTCTTTTCATATCCCCCCACACTTTTCATCCGCGCCCCACAGGCACGTAACGTCGCCCAGTGACCTCTACTTGTGCAGGTCTAGGCCCAAAGATGACCATATTTGACTTTATTTATCAATGACTTACGAGAGTTGCGGAGGAATGCAACGGGCGATTTGTCCCACGCCCCGGGCACGGGACAAGTTGTCTCGCCCGAAATGGGACTTGCGCCATCGGCCACCTTGATGCATCGGCGAGTAAGTGACTGATTTATATAGAGAAAACCATGGTAATCAGAGGAAGTCTTTTTGGGCGGACATGCACCCGCATTTCGTTGAAAATTTAAGCACTTATCATGTCGTGGGTTCGTTCCATTGGCGCTCGTGCGTTCATCGCCTGTATGGCTTTGTCGGGAACCGTCTGCCTGGTGGTGGCATTCTCCCACTGGCAATCCAGCGATCCGACCAAGTTCGCTTGCTATCTGATTGCGGCTCTGCTGGCGTCGTCGCTGAAGGTGAGTTTGCCCGGCATTGAGGGCACGCTGTCGGTGAACTTCCTGTTTACTCTGCTGGGAATTCTGGAACTCAGTTTGCCTGAGACCCTGGTGATTGGCCTCGCCAGCACTTTGGCGCAGTTCTACTGGAAGCCGGCGCGGCGAGTGAAGCTGGTCCAGTTGGTCTTCAATCTTTCCCAGGTGACGGTTTCGAGTTCGATCGCGTACGGCGCATACAAACTGGTTGTGGTTTATGTCCTGCACGCGCCGGGGCCGCTCGCACTTCTGGTGGCGGCCATCACGCATTTCGCCTGCAACACAGCGGCAATGTCCACCATCATCGGGCTCACGGAAGATAAGCCCATTGCGAGAGTGTGGCGGGCCAGCTATCTGTGGTCGTTCCCGTATTACATGGTAGGAGCGGCCGCGGCGGGTTTGGTCAACTTCCTGAACCGTCACATTGGATGGCAGTCCTCACTACTGATTCTGCCACCGATTTATCTGATGTACCGCTCCTATCGTCTCTATCTCGGCAAACTAGAGACGGAGAAGCGGCACGCCGAGCAGGTTTCAAGTCTGCACCTGCGAACCATCGAGGCCCTCGCGCTGGCCATTGAAGCAAAAGACGAAACAACTGGCGAACACCTGCAGCGGGTGCGCGTATACGCGATGGAATTGGCCAAGGAATTGGGCTTAAGCGAGGACGAGACTGAAGCCCTGCGAGCGGCATCGGTGCTGCACGACATCGGAAAGCTGGCGGTCCCGGAGCACATCATTTCGAAGCCGGGGAAACTGACGCCCGAAGAGTTCGAGAAGATGAAGATCCATCCCATCGTCGGGGCGGAGATTCTGGAGCAGGTCGATTTTCCGTATCCGGTGGTACCGATCGTGCGTGCCCACCACGAGAAGTGGGACGGCAGCGGCTATCCGAATGGACTGGCCGGCGAGGCGATTCCGATCGGGGCTCGCATTCTCGCCGCGGTGGATTGCCTCGATGCTCTCGCCTCCGATCGCCAGTACCGAAAGGCACTCCCGCTGGACGAGGCCATGGCCAAGGTAGTCGCGGATGCGGGCAAGAGTTTTGATCCGAAAGTGGTTGCGATTCTGCGGCGGCGTTACATCGAACTGGAAAAGCTGGCCAATGAACAGCCGCTGCAAGCTCCTCCGAAATTGTCCACCGATATCAAGGTTGAGCGGGGCCTGGCGCCGGCGGCGGGGTTCGCGGAGTCAGGCGAAGGCAGCTCCGAGGCCTCTGAACCACGCAGGAATGCGGCTTCGCGGACTGCGACAGCAGGGCAACAACGACAGGAAGTCTTCGAACTCATTCGCCAGACCGGCACATCGTTGCGCCCTCAGGACATTTTTTCTCTGCTGGCGGTGCGTTTGAAAAACCTGGTGCCGCACGACTCCATGGCAGTCTATCTGCCAAAGAACGGAATGCTCGCCGCGGAGTTTGTGAGCGGAGACAATTTCCGTTTGTTCTCTTCCTTGAGAATTCCGGATGGAGAAGGCCTCTCGGGATGGGTTGCGCAAAACCATAAAGCCATCTTGAATGGAAACCCATCGGTCGAACCCGGCTATCTGAACGATCCCACGCAATACAGCACGCTGCGTTCGGCATTGGCCGTGCCTCTCGAGGGAAACGCCGGAGTTGCGGCCGTACTGGCTCTGTACCGCGCGGGTCAGGATGCGTTCACAGCAGACGACCTCAGCGTGTTGGAGGCAATTGTCTCGGGGCTGGGGACTGCAATCGAGTGCACGGGCACGCCGAAGGCCTCGGCAATGAGCGCCGGATTGTCGTAGCAGGTTTCAGCCTTGCTGCATCCAGCCATTACCAGACCCGCTCCACATGATACTCATCGAAGATGCGATCATTGCTGATAACCTTGAGGCTCTCTGCCTGCGCCTGGGCAATCAGCATTCTGTCGAACGGATCGCGATGTTCTCCCGGAAGCGTGCCCGCACGAACAGCGTGATCGAGCGAGATAGGCAGGGTATCGCATCCCAACTGAGCAAGGTAACGATCCAGATCGCCCACGAGTTCCTCGCCGGTCGGTAACTTTCCCAACCGAACCTTCGTGGCAATCTCCCAAGCGGAAGCCGCACTGACCAGAATTTTCGTTGCTCCCGTCTTCGATGATTCGTCGAGCTTTTGGGCATAAGGAAGGCGAAGCATTGAAGCACCAAAGGAGCGTATGCGTCTCAAGGAGAAAACGCATATTCACTCCCAGCGCGCAAGCTCTTCCGGCGGTAGCGGCTCGAAGAATTCGGGCCCTACCACCAGCTTTCCCTTCAACATGCCGAGCTTTCGACGGCCTTTGCGGCCTGCGATCGGAACGAGTCGCACGACAGGATCCTTGCCGCGAGCAATAATGATCTCCTCTCCCATGCATGCTTTTTCAATGAGCCGGGAGAGGCTGGTTTTGGCTTCGTGAATACCGACGGTTTTCATAGCGGTTCGCTAGCCAAATGAGATTAGCGAACCATATATTAGCTAACCCCAGTCGCGATGCAACATTCAATTGTTGACCGGCGCAGAATTCAGTTGCCACTGTCCGCCCCATCATTCCATCTCGAAGCTTACCCATAACAGACCGCCGCCGCGCTCGATTTGCAGAACGACAGCATCACCGGCCTTCAGGGCACCCACGGCGGCTCGGAGAGTGTCCATGGAATCGATCGGCGTTATGTTGAGCTGGTGAATCACGTCGCCCGCTTGAAGGCCGGTGTCGGGCATGATGAGATCGGCTGCCCGGCCCACCACGATCACACCGGACGGAATTCGCAGGGAACCAAACCGGGATTTGAGGTCGGCCGTGATGTCGATCGCTAGAACACCCAGGCGGGGGACCAGGCTGTTTTCAGGATTGACTGCGTCGAGAAGTTCGTCCATGTGATCGCGGCTCTCAATCGCCGGCACGTAGAGAGTCTTCTTTTCATTGCCGCGAAGAATCTCCAACTTCACAACCTGATCGAGGCGGTGCAAGTACAAAGCGGACGAGAGTGAGGGAAGAGTTTCGATACGCCGGTCATCCGCTGTGAGAATAATGTCCTGAACCTTCAGGCCAGCCGCGGCGGCCGGGCCGTCGGGGGTCACGTCGTCTACGACAACGCCCCAACGCTGCGAAAGGCGCAGGCCTTCCGCTAGGGTCGGCGTGATCTCCTGCGCCCCGGCGCCAATTTCGACCCGGTGGACGTGTCCGTGATTGCGCAAACTGTGGTACACGAAATCGACCACGCGCGCCGGAATGGCAAATCCCAAACCCTCACTGCCTCCGCCTTGCGACAGAATGAAGGTGTTGATTCCGAGGACAGAACCGTTCATATCCACCAGCGGACCGCCGCTGTTACCGGGATTGATGGGAGCGTCCGTCTGCAGGTAGGTCAGCGCCTTGGTCGGATCAGGCTGGCGGGCAAGGGCACTGACGACCCCCATCGTGACCGAATTCTGCAGACCTTCGGGACTTCCAATGGCGAAGACGAGTTGGCCCACATGCGGCCGCTGCTGACTGACCAGCGGCAGAGTCGGAAGATCGGTCTCGTCAATTTTGAGCAGCGCGAGATCGGTTTCCTTGTGTTGGCCCACCAGCCGAGCCTCAAGAATCCTCCGCTTCCCGATCGGCACCTGGCCGGCCGAGTCGCCCATGGGCAGCGGCAGCGCCACGCGAATGCGTTGTGCGCCCTCCACCACGTGGGCGTTGGTCATGATATAGCCGCTGGAATCGACGATCACTCCTGAACCCACCGCGTGCTGGCGCACGATAAACGCTGTTTGCGAGCGATCTTCCTCGCGGAGCGGCCCGTATCCCATGACGAGAATCTGCACGACCGCGGGCGAGACTCGCGCGGCCAGGCTCTCCAACGCGCCGTTGAGCTGGACCAAAACTCCCGCAGGCTCAGACGGCTTGGCGTCGGTTGCGCCCGGGCTCGCTCTCTTCTGGACGGGTGCCGGGGCAGGCGGCTTCTGGGCGGCCTGCGCCAGAGTCCCCCCCGTGGCTCCGAATAAAACCGTGAAAACGAGAAGACACCTCGCCTTCGCATTCCCGCTGATCCGACACGAATTTGCCATACGATTAACGACTCCTCATGAACATCGTGATGCCTGAAGAAGACACTAACATGCGGCTCCCCGCGGCGCTGTGCAGGTGGGTCAAGACGCTAGCGGCGTCGGCCGTCAACGGGTCTTTCGCCAGGGGGAATCTAGTTGCTACCGTTAACTAACGGGTTATCAGGCTTTTACAGGAGTGTCTTTCGTGATATAACCGGCCCTGAGCATAAAAGTGGGCCTGCGCCCGCCAGGAGCTTGGTTTGACGACGTTGGCCTCATTCGCAGACGAGACACAGACGACAGGCCAGTCTAGAGGAGGTACCGTGGGCGAAGAAGCACGGACCGGAAAACGGTTCCCGCTGGAATTGCCGATTAAGATACACAAGGGCGAAGTCGGCGGAGACGCCGAGGGAGTAACCGGGAATCTCAGCGCGGCCGGAGTGTACATCCGCGCCGATTCCTCGATGGAGATTGGTTCGCCCGTGGAATTTGAAATCACGCTTCCCCCGGAGATGACGGGCGGGCAGGAGAACGTGACCATCCAGTGCAAGGGACGAGTGGTGCGCGCCGACGAAACAGGAAGCGGCGGTGAAGGCCGCGGCGTGGCCTGCGTGATCGACTCATACGAGTTCGTTCGGAACTCATAGACTTTCTTGGAGCGTTAACAACATGCTCAAACTGATTCTGGCCGACAACCAGGCGATCTTCCGGGCTGGCATTGCCAAAGTTCTGGCCGTGGAAGATGAGATGCGCATCGTAGCCCAAGCCCAGACGCCTGAACAGATGTTCATGGCACTGGACAAATTCCGCGCCGCGGTGCTGGTGGTAGCGGCGGGATTCCATAATGACTTTGCCGCGATCGTGGTGGCTGCAAACAAAGCCAAGACCCGCGTGATCGTGCTGGCGGATACGGGCGAGAGCGCGCAGCGGCACATGTCGAACGGCGCGCACGGCGTAGTCTATCGCAACGTGACCAGCGCGGCGCTCGTCGACTGTGTGCGAAAAGTCGCGCGCGGCGAAACCTGGGTGCAGGATGTTGCCGTGCCCAGCGAGCTCACCGAGAACGACATGGTCGGATTGCGCGTGCGTGACCGGCTCACGGCCAAAGAGCTGCGCATCGTTGCCTTGATCGTTCAGGGGTATAAGAACAAAGAGATCGCCACGCAACTCGGCACTACCGAGCAGGTCATCAAGAACTACCTGCGCAACGTGTATGACAAGATCGGCGTGTCGGACCGGCTGGAACTGGCGCTCTTTACCATCCACCACCGCATTCTGAACGAGGCCGCGGCCGCAACTACGACTGGGATCGCACCGCAACCACCCGCGGGAGTAGCGCAGTAGTCTCAGCACGATGAGATCAGGCCGCCTGCGGGCGGCCTTTTTTTGCCTGTTCGGCAACCCCGCCCGTGGTTCTCGAAACTAATACCCGGCAAATCACCCCTTGCGCGGCCATTTTCGGTTTCCGAACCGGAAACATTCGTCCGATTTTGGAGTCAGCTATGCGTCACAAGACCTTTCAGATCGGCGTTTGCGCCGTTCTGATATTGCTAGTATCCACCACCACCTTTGCCGGCGACTCACCCTCCGCAACCGAACTCTTCCTCCACACCTTTACCGGAGGCGCTGATGGTTCCGTGCCGGACGGTCCGCTGACCCTCGCGGGCAATGGCACTTTCTATGGCTCAACCTTTTTCGGCGGAACTGCGAATGATGGGGTCGTCTTCAAACTTTCTCGCACCGCGACTGGAACGCGGGAAACCGTGGTTTACAACTTTCAGGGCGGTTTATCGGACGTGCAAAATCCCTCTGGACGGCTGCTCGTCACCAAGGACGGCACGATTTTCGGCACGGCTGCCGGTGGTGAACAAGGCTACGGTGCTGTCTACAAATTGACCCCATCGGGTACGACTTATACGGAAACGATTTTGCACGTCTTTGGCGTCGGTGAAGCCCCGATCAATGCCGGGGTTATCGTCGATTACGCCGGCAACTTGTACGGAGAAACTGCCAGCGGCGGGCAGTTCGGCTACGGCACAATTTATGAACTTCAGCGAACCTCCACGGGATATAGATATTTGCTGTTGTATAGCTTCCATCAAAGTGAAGGAGACTTTCCGTCCGGCGGACTCACCTTCGACCAGGCCGGAAATCTGTATGGCACGACAAACGCCGGCGGCGCAGCCCTCCTGGGGACGATCTTCGAGTTGCTGCATGGATCGAACGGGACCTGGACCGAAAGCACGCTCTACACTTTTGAGGGCACTGCCGACGGCATGTTTCCCGATGGCGGCGTAGTTTTCGATGCGTCGGGGAATCTCTTTGGCACGACCGCAAACGGCGGCGAACCGTCTTGTGCAAAGGGGCTTGGCTGCGGGGAGGTCTATGAGCTTTCCCCATCTGGCGGAGTCTGGACCAAAACTGTGCTTCACCTCTTTACCGATACGCCGGATGGCAGTGCGCCGGATGCCGGACTCGCGATCGACCGGTTTGGGAACTTGTTCGGCACCACGAACAATGGCGGGACGGCGGGAACGGGCGCTCTGTTCGAAGTGTCTCCCACTTCTAGTGGATGGACCAAGACTGTTCTCCATTCGTTCACCGATGGCGCTGATGGCGGTTTTCTTACCAGTCCGGTAACACTGGACCTGAAAGGCAACATCTTCGGCGTCGCCTCTTCCGGAGGAGTGGGTGGCTACGGAGTCGCCTTCGCCTTCATGGGTCTGGATGCGAAGTAATGCGCTGCGCATGATTCAGCAGGCCGCCTTCGGGCGGCCTTTCTTTCTGTGATTGGATGAATCGAAAGCTCCGAATCAATCCTCACGCGAGCGCATCTATGGCTGATATGGAATATCGACAGCTTGGACGATCTGGCTTGAAGGTTCCCGCCTTGAGTTTTGGTACGGGGACGTTTGGCGGCGGCACCGAGTTCTTTAAGGCCTGGGGTGCGAGCGATGTTGCGGAGGCAACACGCCTCGTCGACATCTGCCTCGATGCCGGCGTGAATCTATTCGATACCGCGGATATTTATTCAGATGGACTTTCCGAGACGATTCTGGGGAAGGCGATCGCCGGGCGGCGCGAAAAAGTCCTGATCTCGACGAAGGCAACTTTTCGCATGGGGACGGGACCGAACGATCTGGGATCGTCGCGCCACCATTTGATCCAGGCTTGTGAAGCGAGCCTGCGGCGGCTGGGAACGGACTACATCGACATCTATCACCTGCACGGCTTTGATGCGCTGACGCCGCTGGAGGAAGTTCTGAGCACGCTCAACCATCTGGTGACGAGCGGGAAAGTACGGTACATCGCCTGCTCGAACTTCTCCGGCTGGCACCTGATGAAGGCGCTGGATGTGTCGGATCGTTATGGCTGGGCGCGCCACGTTGGGCACCAGGTCTACTACTCGTTGATCAGCAGAGAGTACGAGTGGGAACTGATGCCGCTGGGCGCTGATCAGGGAGTGGGCGCGCTGATTTGGAGTCCTCTGGGATGGGGACGGCTCACGGGGAAGGTCCGGCGCGGCCAGCCCTTGCCCAAGGAGAGCCGGTTGCACAAGACAGGGGACATGGGCCCGCAGGTTTCCGACGAGCATCTGTACAAAGTGGTCGATGCACTGGATGAAGTATCCAAGGAGTGCGGCAAGAGCGTGCCGCAGGTGGCGCTGAACTGGCTGCTGCAGCGGCCCACGGTGTCCACGGTGATCTTTGGAGCGCGCAACGAAGAGCAGTTGCGGCAGAATCTCGGCGCGGCCGGATGGAATCTGACGGCGGAGCAAGTCGCGAAGCTCGATCGCGCCAGTGATGTTACGCCGATCTATCCGTATTGGCATCAGCGGCAGTTTGTGGAGAGAAATCCGTTGCCGGTGGCTCCGGCCGCGAAATAAAAGGTGCAGTGCCGACATCTTGGACCGGCAGTGGCGGCGAGA
>OBLW0100003317.1_pt1 | contig 12589 bp, 8 predicted proteins | sample 1520161 | NCBI WGS metagenome assembly OBLW01 (sample SAMEA3539309, study PRJEB22396) | soil metagenome | biome: tundra; feature: field; material: soil | place: USA | collected 2010-05 | depth 0.15 m
GATTTGCAAGACGGACAGAAGTTGGACGGAGTGGAAGTGGTGAATCCGTTTCTGCGCGGGCCTGCGTCGGTGCTGTGAATTTGCTCTCATCCTGTCGAGCTTCATTCATCCGGAAAGGGGGCTGCGGGCTTTGCCCGCCCGGACAGCCTAAGGCGGCTGTCCCCACATGGACTCAGACGCGGCCTAACGTCCGTACGCCGCGCTGGCAGCCAGCGGTTTTCGATGGAAGGTATATCCGTCGAACGTCTCCGAGCGGAAGTTGAGGTTCGGCGCGCAAAGCTTTTCGGTCTGGCTGAGGAACAGGTATCCGCCGGGTTCTAGGTAGAGATGCAGGCGCTCCATGAGCGCGGTGCGCTGGGCGCGTGACAGGTGCGGCAGCACGTCCATACAAAAGATGCAGTCGAAGCGGCCAATGTAGACCGGCTTGGTCAAGTTCATGGTGTTGAAGGTTACCAAGCTGCGCAAGCGCGGCTTAACCAGCAGGTGCGCGCCGTTGGCGGAACCGTTCGTCGAACCATTCCCGGAACCGTTACCCGAACCGTTCGCAGCTCCGTTTTGCGAAACTTCCTGGGTGCCATTCGAGGCCCCGTTGGGGCTCCCGATCTTCGAGAAGCAGGCCCGGATCGCCGCCGGAGGCAAGCCCGTCAGAGCCGATTGCGGATACAGTCCACGCTCGGCAACCTCAATCGCGGAAGGCAGCAAGTCGCTGCCAACAATGTGAATCGACCAGTCTCTTGTCGCCGATGCCGCCGAAGCCGGAGCCCCACTCTCGGAAACGCCGCCATTGCGGCCGGCTGCGTTTTTTTCTTTCGCGTCCTTGCTGCCGTTGCTCGCACCATTCCCGGCGTTGTTCCCGTTTCCACTGGGAAGTGTCTCGCACAGCGCCATCGCAATCGAGTAAGCCTCTTCGCCGGTGCCGCAACCGGCGCTCCAGATGCGAAGCGTACCCATGCCGTCGTCCGCTTTGCGGCCGTACAGTTGTGGAATCACCTGCCGGGCCAGGGCATTCATCGCTCCCGGATGGCGGAAGAAGCCGGTGTTGACGTTAAGCACGCCGTCGAGAAATGTAGGCAGCGCCGACGGATCCTGATCCGAGGCTCGCAGGCGGCCCATCAAAGCCGCGGGAGACTCCAGTTCATGGTTCTCCAGATACTCGGCCACATGCGCGGCTAGAGCGCTGTTCGGACAATCGAGCAGGATGCCCGTCTGACGCTCGACCAGCAGGCGCAGTTCGGAGAGTTCGTGTTCGAGAATAGTGACGCCCGCCATCAATCTATGCATAAATCCTTCCCCCGGAGGGTGCGTAAACGTTCATTCGCCGAACTCTTTGAGATCGACGCGGTGCGAGGGGAGGAAAAGTTCTCATACGTTTAGTCGCCGGCGGCAGTGGCCGCATACGACTTACCTGAATCTTGTTCGGCCTGCTGCGCCACCACGTTCATCTCTTTTTCCAGCGACGAGAAACGCTGCATGATTTCGTGGATGCGCAGCGTCATATTGCGAATGGTTTCGATCTGAGCGCGCGTCTGGGCAGAGAAACTGCCGGGCTCCAGCAGCAGCAGATCTGAGTTTCCCAGCACCGAGGTAAGGGCGTTGTTCAGATTGTGGCGCATTTCCACCATGTAACGGCCCAGCGTCGCCTGACGATCGAGAGTCGCGCAGGAGATCTCGGCGGCGCGGGCCCGGGATTCGGCGCGCGAGCGGTGCACCGCTTCGCCGGCGGCCAAAACCAGCGTTTCAAGCCAATGTTCGCTGTGCCGCAAAATGGAAATTCGGGGCCAACGCTCGTGTACCAGTTGCGCGGTGGCGGCGTCCTGACAGAGGCAGAAGATCGGCTGACCGGTGGAATGCAGGGGCTCCAGAACCACGGAGAGCAGGTCGCGCCGCAAATCCCCGACGATGGCCACATCAAATATGTCCACCGCGAACCGGGGCCACAAGTCTCCGCTCAGCAGGGTGAATGTAGGGACATTGCGCTCCATCTGCCAGCGGGCAGTGATGCGGCGCGAGAAATCGACTTCGTCGGAGATGATTAGTACGGTCGGCGCTTCCACTTTGCGGAACGTCCTTTGCCTTTGGCCCGGCTACTATGTCTATCCCTGTTGATGGTCCGCACAACTCCTGCGGCAGTTCAGTTCTTCTTCCCCGGTTGCGAAGCGGAACCCGGATCCCAGCCAGGTGCGCTCGAAACTTCAAATTCAGGAGCATCGGCTTTCGGCGCGACGGACGCGGCCTTCGCCTTCGCGGCCGGCGGGACGGCAGCTTTGGCCGCCGGCTTGGATGCACCGGCAGCTGCAGCCGACGCAGCCGGTTTCGCGGCAACCGACCCGGGTTTGCCCCCAACTACCGGTTTTGAGGCAGGCTTCGCCGCAACCGCTGGCACAGGCTTGCTCTCCACTTCGGCTTTCACTTCCGGTTCGGCAGCCTTGTCGCGGCCCAGCGCGTGCTCCACCGAGGCCCGCAGATCCACCAGCATTCGCAACGGTTGTCCGGAGGAATACTCTGCCTGGAACATCACTTTCCACGACTGGCAGATCATGCGCAGGCGGATGATCGGTTCCTGCGCCGAAAACTGGGCGCGCCGGCAATCGATGGTGGTGACGCCCTTGTCCTCGAGCTCGGTCAGGCCGTCAAGAATCGTATTGAGATCGCCCAACATGAGACGGAAAAACGACCGCCGCATGAGATAGCCGAAGCGGGTAAAAGCCGCGAGAGCGACCGGCAGATAGAATAACTCCCCGGCCAGGCCCTTGGCCTTGCGCCCTTGTTCCAGAACCCCGCCATGCAAAAGCTCATCGAGTGAGCGGCATTTCCGTGCCGCATCCAGCACACGATCCAGCGCGTTCAACCACACTGGCGGCTTCAGTTCCACCTCGCCCAGAACCGGCTCCAGAGACTGGGCCACGTAGGCCAGATCGACCTCGGCGTCGCCCACTCCGGTGGGCGCCAACTGGCTGAAATACTGCACCAGCAGAAAATCAATCTTGTCGCGGATGGCGTCGGTCTTAGCAGTGTTCGCCAGGAAGTGTTGCAGCAGGCTCACCAGCCCTTCCTGATTGACCAGCGAACTGGTTTGCAGGAACTGGCGCAACTGGTGCACCTGAATGAGCTGGTCCATTTGTTCCAGCCACTGGTTGGCCTGTTCGACCACCTCTTTGCCGGGCGTATCGACGCCGGCTTCAAGATCGGCGCAGGCTTTCACGTCAATGGCGAACTCACGCGCCAGTTCGAAATAAATGGGATAGAGCCGCCGCGCCGAATTCCATTGGGTGGCGAGATCCTGTACGGGTGTTGTAGGAGTCATGATTTCACGATCCAGTTGGGTACTTCCCCACGAAAGCGGGCGGCTACCACGGTTTTGCCGGGATGATACTGCACCGCCACGACCGAGACAGCGACGTCGAACGAACTGTCGGAGTTCCGCAGCCGAAGATCATCGCCGAACTCGAGCGGCGTATTGCACTCGAACAGGACTTCGCGGGGAGTACCAAATTCGATGACGACACTTTCGGCAAAATGAGCGGAAGCAGGTTCGCTACCTTGCATAATCCGGGCAAGCTGAACCGGCATGCGGACGGGCGAGGCTTCTGGAAAAAAACGGGCGAGTCCCGCCACGATGGTGGCGCTCTGTGCGTTGCGTGCCGTTGCTGTGGCTTGTTGCGCCAAGCGATGAGATTCCCCTAATCGAACTTCGTTAGCCCAGACCCGCTCTGCCCGATTGAAATGCGGTAGGGCTCCCCTCTTCCCGGTTAGGAAGAGCTGTGGGGAGCCAGAATCCGCGGATCAGAAAAGGAGAAGCAACACGGCAACCATCTCCGCGAACGAAAGGACTAGCACTCAGGTGAGCGCGTTTTCAGCGGGTTAGAAGCCCGTTGCGAAGTGCCAGATGAAGTCAGAAGTCATGGGCGTCTCAGGGTGAGACAGGAATCTCATATCGGGTATTCAGCGTGGGCTCAGATCTCAGGGGATAATGTCGAATACAGTACCCAGCCGGACGTGCCACCTTGTTGAGTTGTGTCGTAAACGACAATGCCGCTGGCGTTTCCACCAAGGGCCAGAACTTCGCCGGGATATTGCCCGTCCGCGCCCCCAAAAGCTATGCAGGACGCTCTCGTTGCCCGTCGTGTCGTACTCGTACACCGCTCCAAGACCATACCATCCGTTCGGTTCTTGAACGAGTAAGCGACCTTTTCTGTCTGCGCATGTGCGAATTGCACTGCCAGCACCGTTATCAGGAGGGTCGCAATCAAGGCGAGCGTTAACGGGCGAAAGCTCGCCAAGGCTGAAGAATTGAATAGGGTTCGGCGGGTCACAGCGATTCCTCCAGGGCGGGACACCAGTCCGTCAAGTTACCGCGCCTCGGCTTGCTGCTCAAGAGTTGCACCTACTGCAGCGTATGGCTCGACGGTCCGGTATCCGATTGCCCCATCCCGATGTTGTAGCGCTTCAGCTTGCGGTACAGGGTGGCGCGGCTAATGCCGAGCATGCGTCCAGCAAGGGCTTTGTCCCCCTTGACCTGCTCGAAGACGCGCTGGATGGTAGCGCGTTCGATATCTTCCAGATCGGTCGTGGACAGCGGAACCCGCGGCGATTCGGGTACGGCGCGCACGCTGGCAAGATCAGGATCGAGCACCGTCGGACGCTCCCTCTGCGCGGCGGTCGTCGCTCCCGCGGCGGAGCCCGAGGCGATGGCGGGCGGAAGATCGCTGAGGTCGATAATCTGTCCGTTGCCCAGTGCGACCGCACGCTCCACGCAGTTTTCCAGCTCGCGCACGTTGCCCGGCCAGTCGTACTGCATCAGGGACTTCATCGCGGCGCTGGTGACGTGCAGCTCCGACCCCGGAGCGTAGCGTTCCAGGAACCAGTGCACGAGCATGGGGGTGTCGCTGCGGCGCTCGCGCAGGGCGGGAACGTACAGGGTGACAACGTTCAACCGGAAGTAGAGGTCTTTGCGGAAAGTACCGTTCTTGTAAGCCGCTTCCAGATCGCGGTTGGTGGCCGCAATAACGCGGACGTCCACCTTGATTCTCTGGTTACTGCCCACCGGTCGAACTTCCTTTTCCTGCAACACCCGCAGCAACTTGGCCTGCAGTTCCAGAGGCAATTCGCCGACTTCGTCGAGGAAAATGGTGCCGCCATCGGCAGCCTGGAATAATCCCTGCTTCGATTTCAGGGCTCCAGTAAAAGCTCCCTTTTCATACCCAAAGAGTTCGCTTTCGATCAGCGTGGGCACCAGCGATCCGCAGTCGACGGCAACAAACGGCCGGCTCCCAAAGGCGCCGCGGAAATGCATGGCGCGCGCGACCAACTCCTTGCCGGTCCCGCTTTCCCCGTAGATCAGCACCGGCGTACGGGTATCTTTCAGTCGGGCAATCATGCGGAGAACATCTTGAATCTTGGCCGACGATCCAATAATGCCGTGCACCGCGGTTTCCGAATCCATGCGCTGCCGCAGAAACTCGTTTTCCTCGACCAGACGAATTTTTTCCGCCATGCGCCGCAGGAACAACCGCAGTTCTTCCAGCGGAGAAAACGGCTTGGTGATGTAGTCGTAGGCGCCCAGTTTCATGGCCTGGACGGCGGTTTCGATGGAGCCATGTCCGGTCATGAGTGCAATCTCGGTGCGAGGCAGAAGCTTTTTTACTTTCTCCAGGAACTCCAGCCCCGACATGTGCGGCATGACCATATCAGTCAGGACCATGTGTGCGGGCTGCTCTTCGAGCAGTGCCAGCGCCGACTCCCCGCTTTCCGCTTCCAGGCAGACGAAGCCGAGCGCCTCGCCCACGGTGACGCAGAGTTTACGAATACTCTGCTCGTCGTCGACGATCAGCAAGCGAATGCGAAGATCTTCCTTACTTCCAGGGCTGTTCACTCGGCCTTCCCAAAGGTCGTCGAGACCACATCGATAAACTGCTGCACGCGAAAGGGTTTCTCCACGCAGGGAGCGCCGGTCTGACGCAATGTTGTGACCGTCTCCTCATTGGCAATATCGCCCGTAATAAAGATGATTCGGTCCGCCAGATCAGGACGGTGGCGGGCAACCCAGGCGTGCACCTGGCCGCCGTCCACTCCGCCCGGAGTTCGCATGTCGGACACAACTCCGAGAAACGCCCCGTTTTCGAGCAAACGCAGAGCGTCCACGCCCGACTCGCAACAGACAACCGGATACCCGCTGCGCTCCAGAGCGGCTTGCACATAGGCCATGACGGCGGGCTCATCCTCGATGAGCAGCACGGGCAAAGGCTGGGGTTTCAAGGCCGGAAGACTCATGGTTGTTTTACTCCTGCAGCCACACTTAACGACGCTGTGTGGGATGCTGCGGGCAGGCGAACAATGAAGGTGGCGCCTGGCCGGTCCGTGTTGTTGTGACAGAGAATCTCGCCGCCATGCTCCTTCAGAATGCCATAGCAAATGCTGAGGCCCAGGCCGGTTCCCTTTCCGACCTCTTTGGTCGTGAAGAACGGGTCGAAAATCTTATCCGGATGGGAAATTCCATCGCCGTTGTCGCGGAACGATACTTCGACAGCATCCCCCGCTTTCGTGGACATGATTTCAATCCGCGCTGGACGTCCAACTTCGTGGACGGCATCGTACGCGTTGTTCAGGATGTTGAGAAACACCTGCTGCAACTGGTGCGCATCGCCCATCACCTCGGGCAGTCCCTCGTCGAGATGTTCCACCACATCTACACCATGGCTGTTGAAGTCATAGGAGCGCAATTGGATGGTCCGGCGCAGAATCGCGTTCAATTGCACGCCGTTGCGCTGCGGCGGCATCTGGCGGGCAAAGCTGAGCAGGTTCTGCACGATCTGCTTGGTGCGCTGCGCCTCCTGCAGAATGACGCGCATATCCTTGCGAGCCGTTTCGGGCAGGTCGGGATTCTCCATCAGCAGGTCGGCAAATCCCAAAATCGCTGTGAGAGGATTGTTCACTTCGTGGGCGACGCCGGAAACAAGCTGGCCGACCGCCGCCATTTTCTCGGCGTGGACCAGTTTGTCGCGCAGCACGGCTGAGTCGGTAATGTCGGTCAGCACCACGACGATACTGGTCACCGTGCCCTGCTCGTCGCGCATGGGACTGAGATTGGCCGAGAACTTTCCAGCGGCGCCATTGCCCCGCACGATCTCCAGTTCCAGGTTGTCGACCTGCTGGCTGTTCAGGGTTCTCTGCAGCGCCTCGGCCAGAGGGCGAACAAAGCCGGGCGCAGCCAGTTCGAGCAAGGGACGACCCAGCACTTCCCGCTGGTCAAATCCCGCGTCGTACCAGCGGCGGTTGGCGTAGCTGATCAAACCCGCGGTATCCGCAACCAGAATCAGGCTCTGCGTGTTGCTGAGAATTTTGCCGGAGAAATCCCGCTCGCGATGAAGTTCCGACTGGTAGGTGCGCAGGCCAGTCACATCCAGCATCAAGCCACGGATCTGTAACAGTCGGCCCAAGTTGTCGTGCAGGCCGAAGGCATTGATCAGGACATGAATCGGCGATCCATCCTTGCGCCGCAGCTTCGCTTCGAAGTTGCGCAAGTGGCCATTCTCTTTCATCACTTCCGAGTGCCGCTCGCGCTGTTCGGGCGAAAAATAAAGGTCCACCGGAATGTCGATTTGCAACAATTCCTCGCGGCTGCCGTAGCCGAGCATTCGCACCATGGCATCATTGACTTCAATAAAGCGGCCGCCCGGCGTGCTGAAGAACAAGCCTTCCTGAATATTGTCGAAGAGTTCGCGATAACGGCGCTCGGCTTCCCGCCGGTCGGAAATGTCTTTCAGCACATGGATGGTTTGCAGCCCTTCGTCGGACGCGCCATGTACGCGCGAAGTGGAAACCAGATACGTACGGTCGAACACCGGGTGCGCGAATTCGTCGGAATCGTCCGCCATGGCACGGCAAAACGGGCAAGAGTAAGACGCGGTTTCGTTGGTCAGGGCCATGAGGGCCCGCATATTCACGCCGATTAATTCCGCCGGCGGCACCCCGATCATCGCGGCCAGCGAGCGGTTCACGCGCAGCACCTTATCGGCCGAATCATGCACCACGATGAAATCGGTGATGGCGTCGAAGATCTCCATCCAATGCCGGTTCGCCTGCTCGATCCTGGTGAACAACCGGGCGTTCTCAAGCGCCATCGCGGCATGGCCCGCCATGGTTTCGAGGAAGACTCGATCTTCTGGATCGAGTGCGGAGGATCGTCCAGAAAGGCAGAGCAGTCCGGCCACCTGCCCATTAGCGCCCGGCAGTCGAACCAGCGTGCAGTCGGTCCAGCGCAGGCTGGCCGCGGCTTCGGCGCCCAGCATTTGTTCCGCTGCACCGGACACCACCGTCTCCGCATGCCGCGTCACGAACTCGTCCAGCGCCGCGCCCATGGGGCGATCCAATCGATGCCCCGGCGCCGGATCGCGCTGACGCTTGGGTTGCGGACTCTCCGGCGGCGTGATCGATCGACCTCCCTCGGACGGCAAGACTTTGACCGTTCGATCAACCGCAGACGACGGTCCTTCCGCTGTCTCCGCCGAAGATTCCGCTTTGGTATGCAATGCCAGGATTTGCCAACGCCCGTCCTGCAACACCGCCAGCAAACCCTCGCGAGCCCCTGTCAGCTCTGCGGTGCGGACGACGAACCTGCGTGCGAACTCGGGCAGGCGCAGAGCGCCACCCATTTCGCGCGCCAGTTCGATCAAGGCCTCGGCGCGGCGCCGGTGTTGTTCCGAGAGATGCAGATTGCGGGCCACCTCCAGCACCACGGCAGCCTGGTTTGAAAGCGCACGGGCGCGACGAATGTCCTCTTGCGAAATTCCAGTCCCGTCCAGACGGTCGAGCACGCCAAACATCCCAAGAACCCGTCCGGTCGTGCCCAGCAGCGGCACGGCGAGGAATTGGTGCACCTTGTATTGCTTGACGACCTCAAGGTTGACTCCGGGGGTCCGGGAAGCCTCGTCCGTCCAGAAAACTTCTTTGGCGCGCAGGGCTCGAGTCGCGACGCCTTCCGGAATCGGCGTGTCTACGCGCTGCGGTTGCCCCTTTTCGACTCCATAGCGAACCTGGAATTTTCCGTCTTCCTCGAGCGCGATTACGCAGCGCCCGAACCCAAGAAAATCGGCGGCCCGCACGACAAAAGCCTGGAGAAAATGCTCGAGATCGCTGCTGGAACTGAGTTCGGCGGAGATTTCAAGCAACTGGTGCAACTCGTGAGCCTGGGCATGAGCCGTAGCATGCAGTTCCGCATGCGCCACGGCGACCGCGCCGAAACCGGCAATCGCCGCCACCAGAGCCTTTTCCTCCGCGGTAAAAACGCCGTCCGGGCGCGGGTAGAGCAGGATGGCCCCTTGGGTGCGCGCCGTGCGGAAGGGAGCAGCGATCAGCATTCCGGGAGAAACCAGACTGCCCAGCGAATGCACGTCCGCGCCGATCGAAAGGGTAATGGGCTCTCCGGCGGACACCGCACGTTGGGCCAAGTCCGCCGCAAAGCGCAGCGTCTGCCGGTCATGACGGGCGCGAGCTGAGGTCGCCAGCTGCGGAGTCTCAGCCGAGACTGCCTTCAATTCAAAAGGCCCTTCGCGGCGCAACAACACGCACACCAGCTTGGTGCGCAGAAGAAGGCGCAGGCGGTCAGCTAAGGCCTCGATCACCGCTGAGACATCCGGCGTTCCGTGCAGGGCGTGAGCCACATCCGCCAGGATTTCGGCGCGGCGGTGCTCCTCGCGGGAAGCTTCGCTCAGCCGGGCGGCCTCCAGCAGACTGCCCAGTTGTCCCGCCAGGATCGTGGCCTTGGCCGCAATATCCTCGCTGAAGCACTCGTCGTTGGAATCGTGCAGAAACGTCGCCGCGCCAATCACTTCGTTGAACACCATCAACGGCGCCGCCATCAGGGAGCGCGCTTCGAATTCCGTTGCCGCCGGGAATGCCACCGACTTCACGTGATTGGCGAAGATTGTGCGCCGCTGCCGCACCGCCTCTGCGGTCACTGCGCTCTGGTCGGGTCGCAACCGGATGCCGATAAATCGGTCCGCCAGCTTCCCATCGGCTTGTTCCCCGATCAACTCGTCGGCAAAGTGGCAGCGCCAGAAATAGACGCCCGACACCTGAAAGAACTCCCGTGTCACCCGGCAGAAAAACTGGATCAGGGAGTTGGCGTCGGATCGCTCCCCCGCCTTCGCAGCAATATCCAGCAGTAGCTTCTGGAAGCCTTCGTCGGACCCCGGGACAAATGTGCGCACCGGGGGAACGATGCGATTGCCACCAGAAATGCTTAGTGCTGCGCCGATCGTGGAGGAATAGTGTTCTTGATTCACAAGTGCTTGAATCTATTGGGAAAGTACCTGTCATCTCAATTTGAGTCAAGGGAAATGGGCGAGCAGGTGCCTTTCTGTGAAATCCCGAGACAAACGTGAGACTCGGTCTCACAGTGAGAAACCAGGAGGCGTTCTGCTGAAATGAGACAGATCCAATTGAGGGTGCCCTCTCGGCGCTTGCTGCCAAGCTCCGTAACCTATTCATTTACCGCAAGATAGGGTCCATTACTTTGGTTTTTTCAAGAAGGTTCAGGTGGCCAGGCCGTTGCACGTTGAGGGTCACAGCTTTCTGTAAACAGGAGGAATTGTGTCTCGACGAACTGCGGCGGCCTTGCTGGCCGTGTTGACCTTGGCAGCGACTCTGGTTCCGATTCATGTAGGAGCGCAACAGGCTCAGAGTGAAGAAATCCTTCGCCGGGCAAAGAGTAAGGTGCAACCCGTGTATCCCGAGTTGGCGCGGAAGATGAATATTGCGGGCACGGTCAAGATTGAGGTTGTGGTCCTCCCCAACGGCACGGTGAAGGATGCCCACGTCGTGGGAGGTCACCCGGTCCTGGCCAGCGCAGCGTTGGATGCGGCCAGGAAATGGCGCTTTGAGCCGGCAGCGGGAGAGAGTTCTGGAGTGATTGACTTCAAGTTTGAGCCGCGGTAACCCCACGCGGAGGAGATGGGCATGACGATCGGGAAAAAGCTTTACACGAACTTCGGCATCATCCTCACGATGGTGCTGGTGCTGTTCATAGTCAACTGGTCGGCGGTACAGCGGGAGCACTCGGCCAAAGCCGCAGCCGCCGCGTCTTTGGAACTCGCTGACGCCACCAACTCTGTCCGCTTCCAGATGATGCAGAACCGTCTCTACCTGAGCAACTACCTATTGAGCGGCGACACGCGTGAGGTGGACCGCATGAATGAGGGCCTGCGCACCCTGAACGAGAAACTGGAACAGGGCAAGGCGCTGGCGAACTCGGAGCAGGTCAAGGCCGCGCTCGCCAAGGTTCAGCAACTGGAGCAGTCCTGGGGTAAGGAGTTTTCGCAACCCCTGATTGAAAAGCGGAAAGATGTCGACTCCGGCAACGCCACCGTCGCCGAACTGCAGATCTATTACCTCCAGAAAGACGCTTCTTCGTGGGTGAAGAATTCCACGGATGCGCTGGATATCGCCGACGGCGAGAACCGCAAACTGGTGGAAGAGCGGCGCAAGTCGGATGAGACCGCGGCCACGGCGACCATCATCGTTTCATTGCTCAGCACAATTCTGGCTCTGTCCCTGGGCGTCGCGATCGCCTACCGGACGGCCAAGTCGATTACCCAGCCGCTCACCAACCTGATGAACGTGGCTCGCGGCATCGGCAACACGGGCGATCTGGAGCACAACATTGAACTGAACCGCGACGACGAGATCGGCGAACTGGCCCGCACCTTCCACAAGATGGTTACCTACCTCAAGGAGATGGCGGGCGTATCCGAAGCCATCGCCGGTGGCGATCTGTCGGTGGAGGTGAAGCCCCGGTCTTCGCACGACACTCTGGGCAACGCCTTCTCTCGCATGGTCGAAGGTCTGGCCGGGTTGGTACGCAGTGTTCGGGACGCATCGTCCCAGGTGGCCAGCGCCTCCAACCAGGTGGCAGGAGCCTCCGACGACGCCGCCAAAATCGGGCTGCAGGCATCCTCCGCCATCGATGAAGTCACCAGCACGATGCACGAGATGAGCGTCAACGTGCAGAACATGGTGAAGAGCACGCAGGTGCAGGCTTCGAGCGTCAGCGAGACTTCGGCTTCCATCGATCAGATGGTGGCTTCGATCCAGCGCGTGGCCGACACGGCGAAAGTGCTGCTCGACATCTCCAACCGTTCGCGCGAGGAAGTCCACAACGGCATCGGCACCATGGAGAAGGCCACCGACGGACTGAACCGCATCAACACCACCATCAACTCTTCCGGCGAAATCATTGGAGCCCTGGGACAACGCGCCGACGACATTGGCAAGATCATCGAAGTCATCGACGATCTCGCCGAACAAACCAACCTGCTGGCGCTGAACGCCGCCATTGAAGCGGCCCGCGCCGGCGAACACGGACTGGGATTCGCGGTCGTCGCCGACGAAGTGCGCAAACTGGCCGAGAAATCGGCGCAGTCGACCAAGGAAATCTCGGAACTGATCCAGAGCATTCAGAAAGAAGCCCGCAAGGCGGTCGAGAACATGGACCGCTCCACCACCATCGTGAACGAGGGATTGGAACTGGGCGGCGAACTGAACTCCGCGCTGCGCAAGATTTCCAACGTGGTCACCGAAGTCTACAAGTTCG
>OBLW0100003318.1_pt1 | contig 12584 bp, 9 predicted proteins | sample 1520161 | NCBI WGS metagenome assembly OBLW01 (sample SAMEA3539309, study PRJEB22396) | soil metagenome | biome: tundra; feature: field; material: soil | place: USA | collected 2010-05 | depth 0.15 m
AACAACACGCATTTTGATACGACGCGCGCAAATGTTGAGTTTGTGGGCGCCGAGGCCGTCGATCTGCCGATTCCCGAAGCTCGCCAGCCCTCGACGCGACTGCCCTTCAAGGGAAACATGGATGTGGGAGGACTCGAAGACCTGGTCGCCCGGGTGGGACGCGAGCGCATTCCGTTGGTGATGCTCACGGTGACCAACAACTCTGGTGGCGGACAACCGGTGTCCATGGAAAATGCGCGGGCCGTTAGCGCAGTGTGCCGCAAGCATGGTATTCCGCTGTATTTCGATGCATGCCGCTTTGCAGAAAACGCTTACTTCATTAAGCTGCGAGAAAAAGGATACGAATCAAAGACACCCAAGCAGATTGCGCAGGAAATGTTTGCCCTGGGTGATGGCTGCACCATGTCCGCCAAGAAAGACGGCATGGCGAACATCGGTGGGTTCCTTTGCACCAACGACGACGTACTGGCGCGCCAGGAAAAGGATTTGCTGATCCTCACAGAGGGATATCCCACATACGGCGGATTGGCTGGGCGCGATCTTGAGGCGATCGCGGTAGGTGTGCAGGAAGCTCTGGAGGAAGACTACCTGCGTTACCGCATCGCATCGACCGCCTACCTCGGCAATCACCTTTCGGAGAAGGGTGTACCGATCGTGGAGCCTCCTGGAGGGCATGCCATCTACCTGGATGCCAGAGCATTCTTGCCCCAGATACCGCTGGATCAATTCCCCGGTGTGGCATTGGCAGCAGAACTTTACCTGGAAGGCGGAATCCGTTCGGTCGAGATAGGCACTCTCATGTTCGCAGACTCCGCCAGGATGGATTTGGTTCGCCTGGCGATACCCCGCCGCGTGTACACGCAGAGCCACATTGATTACGTAGTGGAGATGATCCTGAGGGTATGGAACCGGCGGCAGGAGATCAAGGGAATGCGCCTGACCTACGAAGCCCCCTTCCTCCGCCACTTTACGGCACACCTTGAGCCCCTCTCCTAGAAACGCGAGGCGTCATTGCGACGCCGCATTTTTCAGTATGAAACGTTTGTTTCTTACGCTGGAGAGATCTCGACTGGGGAAGACGAAAATTGTGAGACGCGACATGAAGCGGCGTCCGCGCGGGAGAGTAGTACACTTCTAAGGCCTATATCCATTGATTCAAAAGCCGCCATATAAATCAATAGTTTAAAAATACTAGTTCCCTTTCCTGTTCTCTCGTCACAATGGAGATGTACGTACGTCACCGACCATCGTGCGCCCCGAAGACTAGGGTACAAGCACGGAATGAAACGGTTGCTGACAACGTGAACTCTCGCTGGAATGGACAATTCTCATGTTATGAGCTGGTCGCGAAGACGGTCGCGCGGCCGAGAACCATTGTGCGCGCCGGCGGTATCGCGATCGGCGGCGACGAGTTTGTCGTCATGGCCGGTCCATGCGCCGTCGAATCCGAACGCCAGGTTCTGGACACTGCTGAATCCGTTGCCAAGGCGGGCGCGCGCATTTTACGCGGCGGCGCCTACAAGCCCCGCTCCTCGCCCTATTCGTTCCAAGGCATGGGTGTAGAGGGCCTGAAGATCCTAAGCAAGGCGAGGGACCTGACTGGACTGGCGATCATCACGGAAGTAATGTCGGAGACCGACGTGGAAGTCGTGGCGGAGTACGCCGACATTATGCAAGTTGGCGCGCGCAGCATGGAGAATTTCTCGCTGCTGGAACGCCTGGGCACCTGCGGGCGGCCGGTACTTCTGAAGCGCGGCATGACGGCCACTCTGGAAGACCTGCTCCGGTCGGCACAATTTATTGCCGAGAGCGGAAATCCCGAAATCATTCTGTGCGAGCGCGGCATTCGCACGTTCGAGACGGCAACGCGAAATACCTTTGACGTTGCGGCGGTACCGGTACTCAAGACGGTCTGCCACCTCCCTGTCATCGTCGATCCCAGCCACGCCGCTGGCGTACGTTCCCTGGTTCCAGTTCTGGCGCGGGCCGGAGTAGTGGTGGGAGCCGATGGCCTGCTGGTGGAAGTTCATCCGCAACCGGACAAGGCTGCCAGCGACGGCGAGCAGTCGCTGACCTTCGCGCAATTCGATTCCATGATGCTCGACCTCGAGCCCTACCTCAGCCTCCGCCACAATGCCGACAGGTTGTACGCCGCTGCAGGGGGACTGGACTAGTGCGCGTCGGTGCCATCGTTTCCTTTACACTAACGCTCGCCGCCTGCCTGCTTTGGATGCGAGTGTCGGCACAGTCCCCTGCTCAACCGCTTTCCGTTTCCGTAGCGTATACGTCAACCCCGCGCTACGAGGCAGAGGCGTGGCTGCGCGGGGGAGAACGGTTCCCTGCCGGAGCGACAGTTATGCTTCGGCGCAACGGAACAGCACGCAGCCTCGCGACGAGGTTCGCGGCAACAGCCGATCCATCCGTTTCGTTCGACGGAAGTGACGTGCTCTTCTCCGGAAAACGTGACGCGAAATCGCCGTGGCAGATATGGGAAGTGGTCTTATCTGGTGGCGAACCAAGGCAGGTAACCCATTGCAACGCTGACTGCATTCGTCCCTTCTACCTGCCGGGCGATCAAGTGGTGTACGCACACAAGGTGAACAACCGTTACGTGCTTGAAGCCGCGCCGTTGAGCGGCGGAACGGCCTTGCAACTCGCCTATGCTCCGGGAAATGCGCTCGCGACGGATGTGCTGCAGGATGGCCGGATTCTCTTTGAAGCAGCGTATCCACTCGGAAGCGGCTCGTCGTCCGAGATTTACGCGGTTTATTCCGACGGCAGTGGTGTCGAGGCTTACCGTTGCGATCACGGGAGCAATCGTCAAGCGGGCAAGCAGGTGGCGTCCGGCGACATCGTGTTTGCGAAAGAGCAAGGTCTAGGCAGCTTCACTTCGGCCTTGGCGCATCAGGTAGATCTGAAAACGCCTACGGGAGAGTTCGCAGGCGACGTGGTACAAACACCCGCCGGTGCATACCTGGTATCGTGGCGCCCCGATGCCAAGTCACAATATTCTTTGCAGGTTTGGAACCAGGAGACGGGCGCATTCGAACCACTCGTCGCAGAGACGGGTGCCAGCGTTGTGCAACCGGTCTTAGTCGAACCCAGCCCCATTCCGAAACTTCATCCGTCAGGATTGCATGACTGGAACTACGCGAACCTGCTCTGCCTGAACGCCTACACGTCCAAGTACCAGTTTCCTTCCGGATCGATTAAGTCGATGCGGCTCTATACCAAGGCGGAGTCCGGTAAACCGAGGCTCATGGGGCGCTCGGACGTTGAACCTGACGGATCGTTCTTTCTGAAAGTCCCTGCCGATCAGCCATTGCAAATTGAGTTGCTGGATGCATCCGGCAGGACGCTACAACGACAGCAAGGGTGGTTCTGGCTGAGAAAAGGCGAACAACGCATATGTGTTGGCTGCCATACCGGCCCCGAGCGCGCGCCGGAAAACGCCGTCCCTGCGGTATTGGTGAAATCCACGACGCCTGTCGATCTAACCGGGGCAAGCGCGCAATCTCACAAAGGAGGCCGATAGGTGCTGGCCCGGATATTCAGTGTTTTCGCACTCTCGTGTGCCCTGCTGGCGCAGGCGCCACCGACAAGCACGATTCGGTTTGAAGACGCAACGGCTGCTTCCGGCATCAACTTCACGCACAGCTTTGGAGCGCAGAAACTGGGTTCGCTGCTTGAGGGTACGGGCGGAGGGTGCGTGTGGTTCGACTTCAACAATGATGGATTACCCGACCTGTACGTCACCAGCGGCAAGCCGTTGGAACCGGGTGTGCATCCTTTTCCACTGAAGCAGCAGCCTCAGGAGCCCCCTCACAATCACCTCTATCGCAACGACGGGCACGGCAAGTTCACGGACGTAACCGACCAGGCTGGCGTGGCGGCGAACATTTATGGGATGGCGGCCATCGCCGCAGATTTTGACAATGACGGCTTCGTGGATCTTTTTGTCACCGGCTACGGGCGCGCGATCCTGTATCGCAATAAGGGGGACGGAACGTTTGAGGACGTTACGGCCAAGGCGGGGATCAAAGTCGACGGCTGGTCGATCAGTTCGACATGGCTGGACTACGACCGCGACGGATGTGTCGATTTGTTCGTCGGTCGCTACGTGAAGTTCGATCCTAAGTACCGCAACTTTTATGCCGGCGACAACTATCCCGGGCCACTTGATTACGAAGGCCAGACCAACATTTTGTACCACAACAACTGCAATGGCACGTTCACGGATGTGAGCGAGAAGTCGGGCATCGCGGCCTACACCGGCCGCACGATGGGTGTGACGGCGGCTGATTTCGATGGAGACGGCTATCCGGACATTTACGTCGCAAACGACAAGACAGAGAACTTCCTCTTTCATAACAAGCACGATGGGACGTTTGAAGAAATCGCTGTCGATGCGGGCGTTGCGTATGGACAAAACGGCGAGTCAACCTCGGCCATGGGGCCGGTCTTCGCAGACATCGATAACGATGGCAAACTTGATCTTTGGGTGACTGACTCGAAGTACAACCGCCTGATGCGCAACAACGGGAAGATGCAGTTCGACGATATTGGAACTGCGTCGGGTATATCGCCGGTGACCGCTCAATATGTGAGTTGGGGCACCGGGATCTACGACTTCGATAATGACAGCCTCCTCGACATCATGACCTTTCACGGCGGCTTGATTCACCTGATACCGGAAGAACATTCGGTGTTTCGCGGATTGGGGAATGGCAAGTTCGCCGATGTGTCCGGCCAAGCCGGGCCGGTATTCGACGTAAAGACAGTGGCGCGCGGCGCCTGCTTTGGCGATTACGACAACGACGGCAAAATCGACGCCTTTCTGGTCAATCTCGGTGAACCCGCGACCCTATTTCACAATGTCTCAAGCAACACGGGACATTGGATCACGATTCAACTGAAAGGCACGAAGAGCAATCGCGACGGAATCGGTGCGCGGCTGGAGCTTACGGCCGGCGGGAAGAAGCAGATTGCAGAACGGGTTTCCAGCTCCGGATACCTCTCGCAGGACGACGGCCGCGTGCATTTCGGGTTGGGTGCGGCAACCAAAGTCGAAAAGCTGACGGTCAAGTGGCCAAGCGGACGCGAACAGGTGCTGGAGAACCTTGCAGTCGATCGCATCATGACGGTGGAGGAGCCGAAGTGAATCTGGATTCCATTCGCGTTCCGTACAAGTCCGCTGCAGTTGCGGCGGCCATGGCAGTTGCGGTTGTGTTCGGATTTCTAGCGTTCACTCTGTCGGCCAAAGCGAGGTCAGAACCCGATGAAGCTCGTTACCTCAATCCGCGGGAGATGGTGCTCTCGCCCAATGGAAGCTGGCTGTACGTCATGTGCGAGGCCAGCGACGAGGTGAGGGTCGTCGAGACGAGCTCCGGAAAAATACTCAGGGTTGTCGCAGTCGGGCACGTGCCGCGTGGCATTTCGTTATCTCCTAACGGCCAGCAGTTGTTCGTGGCGAATTCGTGGGACGACACGGTTTCGGTGATCGACACATCTTCTCTACGAGTCGTGCGCACGCTGGCAACGGGCTTCGAGCCTAACAGCGTGATAGTCGATCGTGACGGCAAAACATTATACGTGGCCAACCGGCTGAGTAGCGATATCTCGGTGATCGATTTACAAAGCGGACAAGAGACCAAGCGCCTGCTGGCCGGCCGAGGAGCGAGCTACCTGGCCTTGTCGCCCGATGGCAAGCACCTGTACTGCACGCATGTTTACCCCCACCTAGGGGCACACCGAACTCCCCCAGAGTCTGAAGTCACGGTCATTGACACGGAACGACAGCAAGTCGTCGATCGCAAGGCACTTCACAACGTGGCAGGAGTGTTTCACATCGCGATTTCCTCCGACGGCAAACTCGGGGTGGCGCCCCAGCTACGCCCCAAGAACCTGGTACCGCTAGCGCATGTCGAGCATGGATGGGCCTTTGGCGATTCGCTGACTTTGTTCGGCGACGATGTCGGCGGAGTCGTGCAAGTGCCGATCGATGAACTGGACCGCTACTTCGCCATGCCCTACTCCGCCGTGATCACACCCGACAAGACAAAGCTTTATGTGAGTAGCTCGGGATCAGAGTCGATCACGGTCATCAGTATCCCGAAGATGATCAGTTATGTGAAAGCGGCGAATGGGCCCATCGCTAACGATCTTTCCGCGTCGGGCAACTATGTGATCGCCAGAGTTCCGGTGGGCCGTAATCCCAAGGGGCTTCTGCTTTCTGGTGACGGCAAACGACTCTATGTGGCAAACCGTCTGGATGACAGCATCAGCGTAATCGACACCAGCAACGACGTTGTCGTGTCCTTGATCGGCTTGGGTGGGAAGCCGGACATGACGTCCCTGCGGCGGGGCGAGCGCATCTTCTATACCGCCCGCTTCGCCTTTCAGGGGCAATTCAGTTGCGCCAATTGCCACATCGACGCCACTTTTGATGGCCTGCAATGGGACCTCGAGCCCGACGGTTTCGGCGTGGACATTGTCGATAACCGCTCCATCGAAGATCTTTCTGGGACGGAGCCGTTCAAGTGGAACGGCGGCAATCCCAATATGGCAACCGAGTGCGGCCCGCGGACTGAAAAATACTTCTATCGCTCGCAGAGTTATAACAGCGCGGAACTCGCCGACCTGGTGACTTACGTCATGGCGCTTCCCTTACGGCCGAATCGCTATCGTTTGCCGGCCGGAGAGCTTACCCCGGCGCAGGAACGCGGCAAAGCGATATTTGAGCGCACGGCGAATAAGTTTGGCAAGGCCATACCTGAGAGCAATCAGTGTGCGTATTGCCACAGCGGCCCCAAGTACACCAATCAGAAGCTGGCGAATGTGGGCACAGGGAAGAAGACGGACCGCTCACCGATGATCGATGTGCCGCAGCTTACTAACGTTGCGTACTCGGCTCCATACCTGCACGATGGGTCGGCGCGGTCACTGGAAGAGATCTGGACGATCTTTAATCCCGGCGACACCCACGGATTTACCAACGACTTGACCAAGGACGAACTGAACGACTTGATCGAGTACTTGAGGACATTATGAAACGGTCCTTACCAATCCTGCTGTTTGTGTCGATCGCAATTGCGACATTTGCCGCGACGCCCGAGATGCCGCGCTTCCGGTTCGAGAACTACACCACAGCCGATGGGCTTCCCGACAACCACGTGTTCTGCGTGTTAGTAGATGGAGACCGAGTCTGGGCGGGCACGGAGAACGGCCTGGCCTTGTGGGAAGGCGGCAAGTGGAAGGTGTTTACCACCTCCGACGGATTGGCGCATCGCGCCGTGCTGTCGCTGGCACTGGACAAATCGACCGGCGACTTGTGGGTAGGCACGATGGCTGGTTTGAGCCATATTTCCGCTGGACGAATCGACACCTACACCCAGCTCAACTCGGGGCTATCCAATGATGTCGTGTACGGCGTGGGTGTGCAGGGCGAATACGTATGGACGGCTACTGCGGCGGGCGCCAGCCGGCTGAACACTCGAACGGGCGAATGGGCGTTGTTCAACGAGCGCAACGCACCCATGGACGAAATCTGGGCCTACGGGGTAAGCACGGGCGCCGACAAAGTGTATTACGCGGTCTGGGGCGGCGGCGTACTGGAGTACACGCTGGCTACGGGACGCTGGAAAAACTACACCGACCCCGACGGCGAAAACGAACTGGTGCTATTCAAGGACCAGGGGTTGATTCACAAGATCACGACCTCGGTGAGTTATGTGGACAAGACTTTATGGGTGGCCACGTATTTTGGAGACAGCCACTATGACGGGCGGAACTGGCATAATTTCCTGGTCAAAGACAGCGGGCTGCCGTCTAACTTTACCAACCAGGTAAAGGGCCTGGACGCCACGCGCGCCTGGTTTTGTACGGACAAGGGACTGGCCTACTACGACGGGGTAAACTGGGCAATATACAGACCGTCGCTCACTACCGGCAAACCAGAAATGTATGTGCGCGACGCAGTGGGGACCACAACACCAATCGCAGTGGACACGGCTCCGGCGCACAACTACGTCCTCGCAATTGACTTCCAGGGCGAGGACATCTGGGTTGCGACGGCCAAAGGATTGAGTCATGGAATTCGACAAAAATAGCAAAGATGTTATCCAAGGAGAGAAAGTCATGAATGTTGCAGAGCTCTTATCTGAAGTGGCGAACGCGGCGGTTGAGAAGCGAGCCATCACCAACCTTGAAGTGCTCAATGAGGCGTACGACTACGCCAAACCCAGTTCATTCGTACGCGGGATGCGTCTGGACCTGAACGGGTTGGTGATCCTGCTGATTTCCGGCACCGCTAGCATCGACGACAAGGGCGAGACCGTGCATGTTGGCGATTTTCGCGCCCAGTGCCGCCGGACGTTCAAGAACATCACGGGATTGCTGGAAGCCGAAGGCGCCACCTGGCATGACATCGTACGTACCACCTGCTATCTGCGCGACATCGATCGCGATTATGCCGCGTTCAATGAAGAGCGCACTGCGTTCTATCAGGAACAGAAGCTGAATCCAGTACCGGCATCGACGGGCATTCAAGCTAAGCTGTGCCGTCCCGAGTTGCTGGTCGAGATCGAAGCCATCGCCATGTTCAAGAAGGCTGAGAAGTAGCACTGCGACGAGATTTTCGTAGGGGCGCAGGTGCATGAGGACGCGGTCATGAAGACACACATACGATCGAGTTTCGGCATGGTGCAGGCGGCGCTGCTGGTCGTGTCGCTTGCGGCGCTGTTAGCCACCGCGGCACTGGCGCAAAGCATTGCGGCCGGGGACGCCGGTAGTCCATGCACGTGTGGAAGTCATCCGCCCAAGCCTCGGCCCCAGCGCACCATAGAGCCGTACGCCAATGAGCCCAAGGATCTGCAGCCGTATTCGAAGTTTGTCGAGCCCTACGAGCATCACTACACGCAGACCAACGTTTACTCGGGGGCTGCGCGGGATATTCCTGATCCAGATCTGAAGGACCTTACGGAGATTCGCATTGGATTCCTCGGGCCGATCGACAAGAACCCCGACCAGGTCTTCGGCCAACGAATGTTGAACGGAGCGCAGTTTGCGGTGGATCGGGCGAATTTGCGGGGCGGCTATTGCGGCAAGCCATTCAAGCTAATGCCGCGTAATGACTACGACAACTGGCAGGCGAAGGCCGTCTATGGGGACAACCGTCCAACGTCGGAGGACATCTGGGGGGCAGCGTCTAACCAAACAGTAAAGATGGTTTACGACGACAAGGATTGGGCGATTTTTGGATCGATCAGTTCGGAGTCAACCCACATTCTGCTGCGCGTGGCGCTGCGGGCGGAGATACCGATCGTCAATTCAGCTTCGACCGACCCTACGATTCCGGAGACCTACATTCCGTGGTACTTCACCGACCTGCAGGACGACCGTGTGCAGGCGAACACGCTTGCCCGCTACATCTATGACGAGCTGAAGCTGAAGCGAGTGGCCCTGTTACGGATCAACAATCGCTACGGTCGGTTTGGCTCGCCGAAGTTCAAGGATGCATCGCAGCGGTTGGGGCATCCGGTGGTGATTGAGCAGCGCTACCCCGCCGGGACTACGGACTTTACCCGCGAATTGAGGGCTATCCAAGCCTCGCGAGCGGACGGCATTGTGCTCTGGAACGATCAGCCACAGACGGCGATGATCCTGAAACAGATGCATGAGCTGGGCATGAAGCATCGGGTGTTCGGGAGCTATCGCACCATTGGCGACGATCTGATCGCGCAAGCTGGAGACATGGCAGAAGGATTCGAAGCCGTGTTTCCCTATGATGCCGCGCGCACCGATCCCCGCTGGCAGAAATTCAACACTGACTACGCGGCGACGTATCAAGAGAAGCCTGAGCAGTTTGCCTCATTGGCCTATGACGCAATGAACGTGTTGCTCGGCTCTGTCTGCGAAGCTGGCCTGAACAAAGGCCGAATCATGGACGCGCTGGCCCAGGTGTATGAGTACGACGGCGTGACCGGACACATGGTCTTCGACACCAACAGCAAGAACATTGCGCCGCTGTATCTGGCGCGAGTGCATAACGGGAAGATCGAGTATCGACCGGCGTCCATGGAACCTAAATCGCGGCAGTCGGAATCTAAGCCAGTTGTTCCGGCCGCGACGCCGGTTTCGGAGAGCGCGCCGTTGAACGATCCGCCGGTGCCGTATGCGCGAGTGGGCGAGGACGGGGTTTCGTTCTCAGGTCCATCCGAAACTGATTCGACTGCTAGAGACGTGCGTATCGCGGTGTTCGGTCCGCACGCTGACCAACTGGTGCTATCACCAGAGATAATCAAGAAGATTGCCCTACTGAAAGCTGGAGGCAAGCAGTGGACGCTGATCGGCATTTCCTCGGATGTGCAGTGGGGGAAAGCGTCCAGCGAGTTGGTGCGAGCAGTGTTCGACCAGAATGTACTCGGGATCATCGCCCTTGATCGTGATTCCAGCCATCTCGCCGAGCAGTTTGGAGTGAAAGCATTCGTACCAGTGATCGCGATCTCATCGGATCACGCACTAACGTCTACGAACATCCCGTGGATCTTCCGCATGCCGGAAGGCACATCCCTCGACGCGGCCCTGGAGACGATGGTTGCAGCCGAACAGCAGGCGGGGCCGAACCGAACTAAACTGCGTGAAGTGCTCGCTTCGGGCACCCAAGTCGCGGGCGTGCGATTTCAGTCCACCGGCGAACCTCGATAGCCGATACTCGATCGTTTGCTTCGCAGACCACCGACTAGATATCCCCCAGAAACACGCAGCTTTTTTTCGCTCCGGCGCATCTACTATCTTCGAACCCGAAGGCCAGCGGCTCGCCAGGAGGGGATATGGCACAGCAATGCAGTCATCTGGACCAGATCAAGGTCACCAAGACCACCAAGCACGTGTGCGAAGACTGTGTGAAGATCGGCGACACCTGGGTACACTTGCGCATGTGCCTGACGTGCGGATACGTTGGGTGCTGCGATTCATCCAAGAACAAGCACGCCACCAAGCACTTTCAACACATCCATCATCCTCTAATGCGCTCCATTGAACCCGGTGAAAGTTGGATATGGTGTTATGTCGATGAGATTGAGCCGGGCGAAATCGGAGTTTGACGTATTGGGCAGTCGAGCGGCCTGCTTAAGAGCTATCGGCGTCAGGCGAAGTGCCTGCCACGCAACCCGTACCACACCGCCCATCCGATCGAGAGCAGCGTCACCAGCGCGACGATTCCTTGTGAGATCACGCAGTAAAGGCACCACACCCCCAGAACTCGCGCCTCAATGTTGGTCAGATAGAGGGCAAACGCCATTCCTATGCTCGCGGCGGCGAGCAATAGGCCCCGGCGGCGCAGCCAGGCCAGTATCCCAATTGACAGGTAGCCAGCGATGCCGATGGCAGCCACGGGGATGCCGCGAATCTCGGCATATGGGCTATGGTTGACGATTCCACAATCCCACTTCTCGTTAATGCTGCAGGGCGCGGTCTCGGTGCTATTATGCACCCGTAAAGCCATGACCGAGACAATGATTCCGGCAATGGCGAGCAGCGCGATCAAGTAGCGCAAAGCTTATCTCCAAGTCATTCCCCCCCAGCGCGTCGAATTGGCGTGAGCTGGAGCGTGTACTCTGATTGTACTGTTCGCAAGCGGCAAATCAGTAGTGCAACCGCCAACGAAACTCGGCGTAGACCTCGCGCGGCAGGTTCCAGTGGTACCCGCCAAAGGTCAGGCTATTATCCAGCAAAACCCTGAGATTGGTCACGTTGATCGCTGTCACGGAAACGGTGTACCGTTCGGCGAAAGTCTTGGACGCAGCAAGGTCAAGAGTCGTATGTGCCGGCAGGTAATCTCCTGGGTACTGCGCGTTCGGAGATCCGTTCGTGAACCCTGAACCGTAGGACACGTTGCCTGAGGTAAACGATTGCCATGGAAGTTTGACGTTGAACCCGACATTCAGAGTATTTCTCTGGTCGTGATCGAGGGGCGCAAATGTGCTCGGCGGTTCGCAATCAGGCGTAGGCGGGATGGCACAGACCAGTCCGCCCGTAATCGGTCCGGCTGCTTGTGCGATCTGGTTTGAGTAAACCAGATGGGCCTGCAATCGATGCCAGAGGCGAGGAGAGTTGAGCGAAACTTCCCATGCCTGAATCAGAGCGTTCGCGAAGGTCAGAGGGAAGAAGACGTTGGATTCTCCAATATTGTTGTGATCCATGAAGTTGGTGGCCCGGGTTTGAAATGTGTCAATGTCGAGGGTCCAGCCGCGATAAGGTATCCCGACTCCGAATTGATATTCCTCGTCTCTCTCGCCTCGCAGCGGTCCGAACGAAAGATTCTGGCTGTTGGCAAAATCCAGCAGCGGTCCAGTAGCGGTAAGCAACGGTGGCGGCTGGTAGTATTTTCCCCAAAAGGCGCGGAAGACCCAGTTGAGGCGCGGTACGCGAAGCGCTATGCCAAAACGTGGACTGGTGCCGCTCTCGCTTATACCGCCCGAGAAGTTCGATTGCCGCAGACCGGCCATCAGTGTCAGCCAGTTCGTTACCCTGAATTTGTAGATCGGAAGAGCGTCGTGTAGGGAAAGAGTGTAGATCTCGGTGGT
>OBLW0100003321.1_pt1 | contig 12582 bp, 9 predicted proteins | sample 1520161 | NCBI WGS metagenome assembly OBLW01 (sample SAMEA3539309, study PRJEB22396) | soil metagenome | biome: tundra; feature: field; material: soil | place: USA | collected 2010-05 | depth 0.15 m
GGCTTGCACGCACAATTCATCCTTGGTACAGGTATCGGTAATTACGTATGCCATGCTGGCTCGAACTGCAATTGCGATGCCAGCGCAAAACGGAAGAAAACAGGAGGCAAAACTCAACAGTTACGTACAGGTGGGTGGGGCATAGCGCGCAACGGCAGGCGTCTTCGCGCAACGCCGGTTATCCGACGCGGGCTTTGCGGCCGCCGGGGGCGGTGGTTTCGCTGCGCGCAGGCTTGCGTTCGGCGGTGGCGGTGGCGGTGAGGCGCCGGACCTGGTCGGTGACGCAAACCAGGAACATGGGCTGGCTGGCGTTCTTGAGCAGATCGATGATGCGGTCGGGCGCCTCTTCCAGGAAAATGGACTTGCCGTCGGTGAGCAGATGAACGTCCGCGGATCCGGCGAGAGCCTCGGTGAGCCGCTTTCCCATGTCTTTTTGCAGGAAGCGGAGCACGCGGCGAATTTTCTGCAGCGAAAAGCCCTTGCGGCGCAACTCGGCAATCACCGAGATCTCAACCACTTCCTCGGCCATGTAAATGCGCTTATGCCCGTCCTGCCGCGGAGAGACGACGCTGCGTTCATCCCACCACTGCAGTTGACGCAGGCTGACGCCGCAAATGCGAGCCACGTCGCTCGAGTTATATCCCTGCGCTTCAGGGGACGATGCGGGCCGGGTTTTCCTGGCTTTCAACATTTTGCGCCACTTCCGTTCCGGGTCTGAAAAATATGTGCCAATTTGGATTGTACATGCGCCAACGGCAGTGTCAATGGGCGCGTTCAACAGAATAGCAGAAGGCAACAACGTGGTGCGATGCCGCCAGGCGCCAGCTGGGTGCTTGGATCCTGGCACTGATTCCTTTGGATAGGTCCGTACCGGGGGCTGCGGGTAGTCCCCAGTACCTCCAGCACTCTAGAATAGTAACGATGGGCTAATTGTCATCCAGCCCGCTTATAGTAAAATTCAGAGTTGCGGGGGGAATATTCCGGAAAACTCCGGACGCCGGAAGGAACTTGCAGCCGACGTGGCAGATACCAGATTGGATTTTCTCAGTAACGAGGCGGTTTCAGGCGAGTTGCTTTCGGAGAGACTCGCGCGCGGTTTCCTGCCTCAGGAAGAAGCTCTGCGCTATGCCATCGAGATCGGCGCCGCGCTACAGAAGGCGCATTCGCGGGGCCTGGTGCACGGCGCGCTCTCCCCTTTGTGCATCGCTCTGACAGCCGGCGGAGCACGGATTCTACGCGCCACGTCGTCACCGGAAGATGTCGCCGCATACCGCGCCCCGGAACAGATCCGCGGCGAAGAGCCGGACGAGCGTAGCGACATATTCGCCTACGGCGCGCTGGTATATGAAATCGCCAGCGGCAAGCGGGCGTTTCCCGGAGTGGGCGCGGAATTAGACCAGACGATTCTGACGGAATCGCCAGGGCCGTTACCGGCCCAGTCTCCCATGTTGGCGGCGATCGAAGCCGTGATCGCCGGCTGCGTCGAGAAAGATCCGGCCCACCGGCGCCAGCGCGTGCAGAACGCGGTGATCGAATTGAAACTGGCGGGGCGGAGTCTGCCCCCCACCGGCGAGGACCTCCGGCGTATGCCCGCGCGTGCGCTCCCGGCGCCGGCTCCCGCCGCCGCGGTGAATTGGCCCAAGCCCACGGTAGAGCATCTCGCTCAACAGTTCACGCCCGCAAGACCGAGCGTAGCGATGTACGCGGCACAGGGCAGCGCCACCACCCACAGTCTGATGTTTACGCGGCGGTACTGGGTGATTGCCGGCGCGCTGTTCGCGCTGGCCGCAACCTCGGTGGCGGCTGTGCTGCTGCTCCAACAGAAACCGGCGCCCGCGGTTCTCAAGTTCGCCGTCACCCAACCGGAGAATACCAGCTATCCGGGAATGCCCTCGGTTTCTCCCGATGGCCGCTACCTGACGTTTTCCGCAGTTGGGCCGGAAGGCAAGCGCATGTTGTGGCTGCGCCCGCTGGATGCACTGCACGCCAGCGTAATACAGGGCTCGGAAGGCGCATCGGCGCCTTTCTGGTCGCCCGACAGCCAGGCGATTGCGTTTTTTGGCGGCAGGTATTTGAAGAAGGTAAAGATCACGGGCGGCGCGCCGGAGGACATCTGCCCGTCGGAAGCCTCGCCCGGCGGCGGCTCGTGGAACAGGAACGGCACGATTCTATTTGCGCCGAGTCTCTCCGACGGCTTCTACCGCGTGGCGGCGAGCGGCGGAAAGCCGCAGCAGGTGCTCAAACTGGACGAATCCAAATTCGAACGCGCCGACCTTTGGCCGCAGTTTCTGCCCGATGGCAAACATTTCGTGTTTTATCTGCAGACGGATCTCACCGAGACCTCCGGGGTCTACCTGGGATCGATCGACCCGCCGGAGTATCACCGCCTCTTCACCAGCCAGACCAACGCGGTATATTCGGCGGCGACGCCGAAAACCGGCCACCTGCTCTACATTAACGAGCGCAACCTGATGGCACAGCAGTTCGACGCGAGCCGCCTGGAAACCGTGCAAGACCCGATCACCCTGGCCAACGATATCGGGGCCGTGCGCAGCCTGGCGCTGGCGCCGATCTCGGTTTCAACCACCGGCGTGCTGGTCTATCAGGGCGTCGGACAGCCCACCCGCCAGATGGTGTGGATGGATCGCAGCGGCAAGCAACTGGCGGTTGCCGGCACACCGGGAACCTGGGGGCCGCCCAGGATTTCGCCGGACGGGGGCCGCGCCGTTGTGGCGAAGACCGGAACGGATGGCAGCACCGCCCACCTGTGGCTGCTCGATAGCAGTGGCGCCGCCCAGCAGATGACCGACGGACCGATGCACGAAGGGTCGCCGGTCTGGTCGCCGGACGGGTTGCGTATTGCCCACTTCGGCAAGCAGGGAGACGCCTACGACATCTTTGTGCGCGCCGCGCAGGCCGGCTCCAAAGCGGAGCTGCTGCTGAAGAGCGCCGGCCAGAAGTTCCCCACGGATTGGTCGCACGACGGCAAGTACATCACCTACAGCCTGGAAGGCGCGGGCACCCGGCTGGACATCTGGGGGTTTTCGCTGGGCGATCGCCACGCGGCGCCGATCCTCGATACCGTCTACGCGGAAGCTTTCGCCACCATGTCGCCCGACGGCAAGTGGTTCGCATACCAGTCTGACCAGTCCGGCCGCAACGAGGTACTCGTGCAGGCCTTCGACGGGCTCAACAGCGGCACCAAGCGGCGTTGGACGGTGTCCAATGGAGGCGGTCTGCCACGGTGGCGTTCCGACAGCGGCGAGTTGTTCTACATGACGCCGGACGGCCGCATCATGAGCGTCTCGATTCACCCGGGCAGCGACGGTGGCGTGGAAGCCGGCCAGCCGCAAATGCTCTTCCAGACCCGGCCCATCCCCAAGAGTTGGAATCTCTACGACGTTTCGCCGGACGGCCAGCGTTTCCTGCTGAATATTCCCCTGGAATGGACCAGCGCGGCCCCGATTACGGTGGTCACGAACTGGACTGAAAAACTTAAAGACTAAGTAGTGGAGATCTCCAGGTCTTGATGCTCACGGCGAACCCCGGGATTGCGTGAGCGGAACCGATACACGGTAGAAATCGGACAAAATACGTAAACCTTACACGCCAGGGGCCTGCCAAGGCGTTGCCGTCTGGTGCTCATGGTATTGAAAAATCGACATTTACCTGCATTGGCGCTCCGATTGCAACTTCCCCAGTGAGGTCTTGACGCTATGAGAGCTTTCCTTGCTACTACTTGCATCGTGACGGGCGCTTTGCTCGCCGGTGGGTGTGCAACCAAGAAATATGTGCAAAATACGGCCGCTCCCATCCAGGCTAAAGTGGATCAGGTGGGCGAGCAGACAAGCCGTAACGGTCAACAAATCGAAGACACTCGTGGCCAGTTGAAACAGGTCGACGAGAAAGCACAGACCGGCATCAGCGCGGCGCAGGAACGTGCCGGCGCCGCCGATCAGCATGCGGCAACGGCGGATCAGCACGCCGGCGCAGCCCAGAGCCGCGCCGACCAGGCCGAGCAACTCGGCGAAAAAAACACGCAGGAGTTGGGCAGCCTGCGTAGCGTTGTTGCCAACCTTGACGACTACAAATTGCAGACGTCGGTGGCGGTGCCGTTCGGATTCAACAAATACGACTTGAGCGGCGACGCCAAGACGGATCTCGACAAACTTGCCACGGACGTGAAGAGCGATCGCCGTTTCTTCATCGCCGTGGAAGGCTACACCGATTCGACGGGGACTAAAACCTACAACGAAACGTTGAGCCGCCGCCGCGCCGACCGTGTGGTGGCGTATCTGGTGGCCAACCACGATATCCCGATCTACCGCATCCACATGATCGGTTTGGGCCAGGAGAAGCCGGTCGACGACGCGCGAAACCGCGCGGCGCGCGCCAAGAACCGCCGCGTCGAAGTGAAGGTCTTTAGCGCCGATCAGGCGACCGCCTCGCTGAACTCCGTTGGCGCGACATCGGCCAGCAACGAGCAGCCGGAAAAGAAGCAGTAGCCGCCGCGCTACAACCCCCGCAAAAGAGCCGCTGCGCCCCCCTGGGCGCAGCGGCTCTTTGTCGTTCTATTGTGGCCATGGCCGTCGAGTGACTATTCCGTGGTTCGGGGATTACGTGGGCCGCCGCGCGGGCTCGTATCCACCCGCGCGGAAGGTGTGCGGAACGCCCGCCAAAGAATAAAGAGGCAGATCTGAGTTGACAAAGCGATCAGATAGGCCGTGAGTTCGACCGACGAATGGGAGAGTTGCCGCGCTGCCTGGCCGATGGCGCTGCCAGTGAACTGGATACCCAGAGCCCCGCTCACCATCAGAAGCCGGTAGTTCTTGCGCGGGGATCCGATGAGCAACGCCCAAAGGCCCAGATCGAGAATTGCGGCGCAGAAGTCCAGGTTCCTCAACCATGGAGTCATCCACCTGCCGAGGTGGCCTGAGCCTGGGTCGTAATCGATGAAAAGAGTTATGCCCGCAAACAGCAGGATGCCGCAGATGACTCCCAGCAGCAGAATGTGACGCGTCTTCTTATGTGCCGTGGCGCGGTATATCAAACTGATGACCAGCAGGAACACCAGCACCTGCATGAGCCGCTCATTCCACCAGTACAATAATGCGTAAGATCTCTTGACCTGTGCCGTGGCGCCGGCATACTGCAAGCCTGGTCCAATCTCCAGAACCGTGGTGAGAAAATCGCCGAGCACGTAGGCAAAGACGAACGGATACTCTTTCCACTGGCCGCGCAAAAGCAAGGCCATGATCATCAGTTCCAGGGTCAGACCGATCACATACGACGTGATTTGGACCGCCAGGTGCATCAACTAACAATTCTAGGCTGCCGCTGAACGATTGTCGTCAGGATTCGGCGCTCCGAGCCTCGAATTTGCAGATTGTTCAGGCTGCGATGCGGACGGCATCCCAGGGATCGGGCGGCAGGGAGGGACCGTGGGCGATGCGGACGGCATCCCAGGGATCGGGCGGCAGGGAGGGACCGTGGGCGATGCGGACGGCATCCCAGGGATCGGGCGGCAGGGAGGGACCGTGGGCGATGCGGACGGCATCGGGCGCCGTCATGCCGTGCCCAACAACAATCGCCCCCGCACTGGCAACGAGGTTCCACGTGAAGGCAGACGTGAACAAAACGGGAATCGCCATCAAGGCGAATTTGCTGGCGAATAATCTACGCATTTGGATTGATCTCCTTTTGGCAAAAGACTTACGGCCTCCGTTCCAAAAAGACTGGTCAAGCCCAGAGTCTACAGGTTGTCAAGCGCACAGACCTCAGTGGTGCCTGCTATCTCACCCGAAGTGTATCGTAATCACGACCTAGTGTGGGAGGCATAAAGCCCTAGGATGTGGTAGGGGCTATGGGGGCTTTTCCAGGGGAGGGTACTAATACCGGGTGTTGCACCTATGCGTGGTGGTGAATCCGGTGAAGGCTAATCGGCCCGAAAACGCACTTCCGGACGGCGCAGGACCTGTTCCGGGTAGTTCGAATCGGGACGGAAGGGATTCTTGCCGGGATACTCCAGCCGCATGTCGCCCGTGACCTCGTCCAACATTTCTAATGTGGCGGCCTTGCTCTCCATGGCAAACGCGGTGAGCAGAAGGTTATCGAAGATGGCGTTGATCAGGCGCGGGATGCCTTGTGAGCGAAAGTGGATTTCACTCATCAGGGGCGGACTCACGATGGTCTGATTCGGCAGGCCGGCGCGGGCCATGCGCGAATTCGCGTAGGCCACCGTCTCCTCCGCGCTGAACCCGCGCAAAGTACAGCGCAAGGCGATGCGCTGTTTGAGTTGGCGGAATTCAGGCGCTTCCAGTTTTCGGTCCAGTTCCTGCTGCCCGGACAGAATGATTTGCAGCAGCTTGCCGCGACGATTTTCCAGATTGCCAAGGAGCCGGATTTCCTCCAGAACATCCCACTCCAGATTGTGAGCTTCATCGACGATCAGCACGGTGGTGCGGCCCGCGCCGGCGCGTTCCAGCAACATGTTATTGAGTGAGAGCAGGACCTCGGTCTTGGAGAGGCGGTTGCACCGAAGGTCGAGATCGTAAGCCAGCAGTTCGAAGAACTGCTCGACGGTGAGACGGGAGTTGAACAGGGACGCGAAAGCGATCTGCTGGGTGTTGAGGAAATCGCGCAGACACTCCAGCATGGTAGTCTTGCCGGTGCCGACTTCGCCGGTCAGGGCGATAAACCCCTTGCGGCTCTGCACGCCGTAGATCAGGCTGGCGAGAGCTTCTTCGTGCTGAGGACTCCGGAACAGGAACGCCGGGTCCGGACTCATGTTGAACGGATTTTGGGTGAAGCCGAAAAAGGCGTTGTACATGTTCACCAGAGCCCGGCGGAGAAACCTCGCGTGTCTGAGGACGGCGCTTCTCGCATCTTATCATGCGAGCGGAGTGCCTCCAAGCGCACGAGGGCTGTATCGGTACCAGCGCGCGATGGTCTAGGAGACCGGAGGAGGGGTGGGCTTGTCGCTTTTTTCCGGTTTCTCCGGCTTGTCGCCCTTGACGAACGTCTTCACCGGGCTGATCAGCACGTGAGCATTGCGCCCTTCCAGGCGAGGCATGCCTTCCACGGTGCCGTAGGCGGTCAGATCGGCGGCGAAACGCATGAGGAGCTTCTTGCCGAGGTCGGCGTGCGCAATTTCACGTCCGCGAAACTGTACCACTGCCTTCACGCGGTTGCCTTCCTGGAGAAAGCGGATGGCGTGGTTCTTCTTGAAATCGTAGTCGTGGTCGTCCGTATTGGGGCGGAATTTCAATTCCTTGACCTGCACCACGTGCTGCTTCTTGCGGGCATCGTGCTGCTTCTTCTTCAGGTCGTACTGGTAGTGGCCGAAGTCCACCGCCTTGGCCACGGGAGGTACCGCGGTGGGCGCGATCAGCACCAGGTCGAGGCCCAGATCCTGCGCTTTGCGGAGCGCGGCGGCGGTGGGCATCACCTCGGTGGTGCCGTCCGGAAATACCGCGCGGACTTCACGAACGCGAATCGATTCATTCACGTTCTCTCTGCGATTCTGCCTGCGAGGAGGAAAGTTTCTGCCTGGATACATTGGTTATACGTTTGTTTGGAGATTAGGAAGACGCACGAGGTGAGTGGAGTTCCGGAGAACTCTCTCGTTGAGAATCGGAATGAAAAGAAGCGAAGGAAAGCTCAAAGTTTCGTCTGTCCCAGTGTACACCAAATTCTGGCGCGGAGTTGTGGAAGCGGCAAAGGCGGTTGCGGCGGTTGCTATCCTGGGGATCGGGAATGACCATCCGACATCTCTTCTGGCCGGCCGTGGCCGCGATTCTGGCCATCGCGGGCGCGCTCGAAGTGCGCTCGGCGATGGGCGAAACCCAGACGTGGGACGAGGGCATCCACATCGTGGCGGGCTATTCTTACCTGAAGTTGGGAGATTATTCCTGGAATGTGGAGCATCCTCCGCTGGTGAAAATAGTAAGCGCCCTGCCGCTGGCGCTGATGGGCCTCGCCGCGCAGCCTTACGAAGCGGACGGCAAGCGGAAAGATCAGGTCCGGTACGGAATCGATTTCCTGTACAAGAACCGGCGCGATGCCGATTCGATTCTGCTGGCGGCGCGCAGCGCCAATATTCTGCTGACACTGCTTTTCGCCTGCGCGGTGGCATGGTGGACGCGCAGGCGCTATGGTCCGGAAGCCGGGTTGGCGGCGGCCGCCCTTTGCGCGTTCGACCCGAATCTGATGGCGCACGGCCGTTATGTGACGACGGATTTCCCGGTCACGGTGTTTTTCTTTTTCGCCTGCGTGCTCTGGGTGGAGTACCTGGAAAAGGCGAGTCCGCGGCGATTGCTGGCGGCCGCGGCGGCACTCGGACTGGCGCTGATCACGAAGTTCTCCGCGGTGCTGCTGCTGCCGGCCCTGGCGATCCTGTATGCGGCCTGCTGGATACGGCGGCCGCGGGAGTTTCCCGTGCGCCGCGCGGCGCTCGCGGCGGCAACCCTCGCCGCTACCGTGGTCCTCATGGTGGGGGTGGTCTACTGGCCGGAGACCGTACGCTGCTGGCGCACCAATGTACCGCGGCTATCGACGCTGGTGGTTCGGGGAAATCCCACCGGGGAGATTCTGTTCTATCTGGGGCGGAAACTCCACCTGCCGGCGCACGCCTACCTGTACGGGCTGAACGCCGTGGCGGACCACAATGCCGGCGGCCACTCCGGCTATCTGCTCGGAATGCGCTCCGAAACCGGCTGGTGGTATTACTTCCCGGTCGTGTTCGCGGTAAAGAGCACGATGGCGGCGCTGGGGGCCGCGCTCCTGTTGCTTGGCGCGGGATTGTGGCAGGCGTGGCGCCGGCAATGGGTCTCGCCGATGGTTTTGGGCCTGGCGGTGCCTCCGGTGCTCTATTTTGTCTTCAGCATGACCAGCGGGATCAATATCGGGATGCGCCACATCCTGCCCGTCTACCCGTTTCTCTACGTCGGCGTGGCGGGGTGGCTGGCCACGCGGGCGAACCGGCGGCCGGGCGTTTACGTGTTGGCGGCGCTCGCAGCCCTGCAAATCGGGGAGTGCGCGCGGATCACGCCGGACTATCTGGCGTTTTTCAACGAGCTGGCCGGCGGTCCGGGGCGCGGACCCGAATACCTGGTGGATTCCAATATCGACTGGGGTCAGGACGTCAAGAAACTCGGGTTGTGGCTGGACGCCCATGCCGGGAACCGCCGCGCCCGCGTCTACTATTTCGGCAATGCGCAGATGCGCTACTACAAGATCGACGAGATGGGTTACCCCGGGCCTCTCGACCAAAAGGGTTGGGATGCAATCGACGAATACTGCGTAGCCAACGTGACGCCGCTCGAAGGCGTCTACGTGCCGCTGAACGACCTGGCCCGGCTGCGCCTGCGGCAGCCCGTCGCCAAAATCGGCTGGTCCATGTACGTGTACGATCTGCGCAAGCCGAAGGCCGCGCCGGCGCGCTAAGATTGTTCTACTCTATGGTGCGATGCCCAGCCTGCTCCCGCGAGTGCGCCCAGAACAGCCGCTTTTGCGCATCCTGCGCGGCGCCGCTGGATGCCACTTCCGCCGAGACCGTCGTATTGGGAAAAGGCGCCGCGGGCGCGCCGCCTCCGAGTGCCACCAGCAGTGTCGATGAAGGCCGCTTCCTGCCGGGCACGGTGCTGGCCGGGCGGTACCGCATTGCCGGGCTCCTGGGACGCGGCGGCATGGGCGAAGTCTATCGCGCCACCGACCTCACGCTGGGGCAGGCCGTGGCGTTGAAGTTCCTGCCCGAAGCCACCGCCTCCGACGATCGCGCGCTGGCCCGCTTCTACAACGAAGTGCGCATCGCGCGCCAGGTGACGCACCCCAACGTGTGCCGGGTCTACGATGTCGGCGTGGCGGAGGGGCTGCATTACATTTCCATGGAGTTTGTGGATGGCGAGGACCTCGGTTCCCTGCTGCGCCGCATCGGACGCCTGCCCGTGGACAAGGCCGTGGAGACGGCGCGCAAGCTCTGCGCCGGCTTGAGCGCGGCCCACGAGAAAGGCGTCCTGCATCGCGACCTGAAACCGGCCAATGTGATGATCGACGGCCGGGGCCAGGTGATCATCATGGATTTCGGACTCGCCGGCCTGGCCGAGCAGTTGCAAGGCGACGTGCGCAGCGGAACGCCGGCGTACATGTCGCCGGAGCAACTGGCGGGTACCGAAGTCACCGTCAAGAGCGACCTCTACGCGCTCGGCCTGCTGCTCTACGAGATCTTCACCGGGAAACGCGCCTTCGAAGCCGCGTCCCTCATGGAACTGATGCAAATGCAGGAGCGCGCCGCGCCGGCCAGCATCTCCAAAATAGTGCACGATCTGGACCCGGCGGCGGAACGCGTGATTCTACGCTGCCTGCAGCCGGATCCGCGGCAGCGTCCCGCCTCGGCGATGGCCGTGGCCGCGGCCCTTCCGGGCGGCGATCCCCTGGCCGCGGCCCTGGCGGCGGGTGAGACGCCTTCCCCTGAACTCGTGGCCGCCGCGGGAGAGACCGAAGGGCTCCCCCCCAAGCTCGCGCTCGGCTGGCTGGCGGCGGCGCTGGTACTGATTGCCGCGGGCATGATGGTCGGTCCGCGCGTCTGCATCACCTCGCAACTAAACCTGGAAAACTCTCCCGATGCCCTCACGCGCGACGCGCGGGCGCACCTGCGCAGCTTCGGCTACGGCGAAAAGCCCGCCGATAGCGCATGGGGGCTCGACTACGCCGACGACTACAGGAAATACGCCGCGCTCCACCCCACCGAAGCCGACGCCCGGTGGCGCAACCCGGCCGCGGGTCAACCGCCCCTGGTGAAGTTCTGGTATCGCCAAAGCCCGCAGCCCATGTCCGCGGCGCACCAGTTCAATGTCGCCGTGGTCTTCGAGGATCCGCCTTTCGAGCGCTCCGGGATGCTGCGACTGGAAACCGACCCCGAAGGCAGGCTGATCCGGTTTGAAGCCGTCCCGCTACAGGTGGAAAAACCGGCGCCGTCCGTACCCCCGTTCGATTGGAACAAGCTCTTTCAAGCCGCCGGGATCGAGATGACGCAATTTCAGACCACCGAACCCATCTGGACCCCGCTGGCCAACTGGGACACGCGCGCCGCCTGGACTGGCACCGACGCGGCCACCGGAGCGAAACTCCGCATCGAGGCCGCAGCCTGGCGCGGCCGCCCCGTTTCCTTCCGCATCATCGGTCCATGGACGGTTCCAGGCCGCATGACGCCGCCCGGCAATCAGTCCGGCAACTCGATTCCCGTGTTGGTGATCATTTACATCACGATGATTGCCGCCTGTGTGCTGGGCTGGCATAACTTTCGCACTGGCAGGGCCGATCGGCGCGGGGCAACCAGTCTCTCCGTCATTTTTTTCGTGTGTATGGCATCCGCCAACCTGTTGGTGATGCATCACACCGCCACGATCGCCGAAAACGCCGGCTTTTGGACCAGCATCGGCAACGCCCTGCTGAACGCGGTCCTCAACTGGGTCTTCTATGTGGCGCTGGAGCCGTGGGTGCGGCGCAAGTGGCCGCGCACCATGATCTCCTGGACGCGCTACACCGCCAAGGGAGCATCCGATCCGCTGGTGGGCAGGGATCTGCTGTACGGCGCCGCGTTCGGCGCTCTCCTGGAATTGTTCGACACATTCCTCGTGGCGCTCCATGGCAACAGCCGCCAACCTGTGTTCCCGCCGCTGAACGCGCTGTTGGGCGTGCGCGCGGAACTCGCCGGTGTGCTTCAGGCGATTCCCTCCGCCATCTTCACCGCGATGCTGTTCTTTTTCATGCTTTTCCTGCTTCGCCTGGTGTTGCGTAAGGATTGGATTGCCGGTACGTTGTTCGTGGCGATCATCACTTTCGCCACCGCGATCGGCAGCACCACGCCCTGGGTGGACTTTCCGGTCAACGCGCTGGCCTTCGGCATCTTTGCTTTCGCTCTGCTGCACTTCGGCCTGCTGGCCGCGATTGTCACCTCCACGGTGAGCCAGATTCTGGCATTGGGTTGGCTCCTCGACTTTTCCGCCTGGTACGCCGGCATGGCCGTCCTGCCGTTCGTCCTGATTGCGCTGCTCGCGGTCTACGGCTTCCGCGTCTCGCTGGGCGGGCGCAAACTCCTCAACCAGGAATTGTAGACAGCGCCTGCTCCAGATCGGCGATCAGGTCGTCGGCATGTTCCAGGCCGATGGAGAGGCGCAGCAGGTTCTGCGGGGTGCGCGTCGCGGGGCCCTCGACGCTGGCTCGGTGCTCGATGAGGCTGTGCCCGCCGCCCAAGCTCGTGGCGCGTATGAAGAGCTTGCATTGCGCGGCCATACTGAGCGCGGTTTCGCGCGATCCGCGCACCTGGAAGGAGAGCATGCCGCCGAACATCGACATCTGCCGCGCCGCCACTTTGTGCCCGGGATGGGTGGCGAGACCCGGGTAGTGCACCCTCTCCACCGCGCGGTTCTCGTCGAGGAAGCGCGCCACCCGCATGGCGTTTTCGGATTGCGCCCGCACCCGCCACGGCAGGGTGCCGATGCCGCGCAGCGTCAGCCAGCAATCGAACGGCGAAGGCACGCTGCCGCCATAGCGCTGCGAGTTGCGCGCGCGCTCGAACAGGTA
>OBLW0100003322.1_pt1 | contig 12580 bp, 9 predicted proteins | sample 1520161 | NCBI WGS metagenome assembly OBLW01 (sample SAMEA3539309, study PRJEB22396) | soil metagenome | biome: tundra; feature: field; material: soil | place: USA | collected 2010-05 | depth 0.15 m
AAGCGGCTCCACGAATTTGTGGCGCGCGAGATTACGCGAATTCAAGATCGGATCAGAGCCGCGCGGGTGGGCGCCGTGATCGCCACCTCCGGCACCGCCGCCGCCTTGGTCGGAATGGCCAGCCATCTGGCGCGTCCGCGGAATCGGCGCCCCGCCACCTACGCCACGCGCGAGATGATGCGCCGCATCGTCAAACAGATCACAAAGCTGCCACTCGAGCAGCGGCAGAAGGTTCCCGGAATCGGTCCCCGGCGCGCCGAAATTATTTGTGCCGGCGCGGTGGCGTATGCGGAATTGCTGGAGCGTTGCCATCTCCCAGGCTTCCGCTACTCCGAGCTGGGATTGCGCGACGGCATCCTCGCGCAAATGGCAGCCGATTACGATCGCAGCACGCGCTCGGGCCGGGCAATCGAGTCGGAGCGCTGGGAATCGATCAAGCGCGCCGTCGAGCGTTACCGCGTCGATCTGCATCATGCTCTGCACGTGCGCGACGCGGCGCTGCTGTTATTTTCCTCGCTGAAATCCGTGCACCAGCTTCCCGAAGAGTATCGCGAATGGCTTTCGGCGGCGGCCATGCTCTATGAAGTCGGCGACTATGTAAATCGCAACGGACATCACCGGCACACTTACTACATCATTGCCAACTCCGAGATATTGGGATACACGCCGCAACAGCGGCGGATCATTGGCTCGATCGCGCGTTACCTGGGAAAATCGCGCCCCACTCCGGGCGACGGCCCAATGAGCGCGTTAAGTCCCGAAGAGCAGGAAAATGTGGAGAAGGCTTCAGTATTGCTCCGCATCGCGCGGGCATTGAACATGGGAAGAAGCCAATCGGTGGGGAAATTTGCCGTTTCGGCGCGCAGTGGCAAAGTCGCGATGAAGCTTTCTCCGCGCGGAAAGGCGAGCCTTGACCTGGAAGTGTGGTCGATTGAAAAAGATCGTTCCTATTTTCGCGAGGTTTTCGGTCGCGAACTCTCCGTAGCCGCGGTGTGAAGCGCTCGCAGGATGCGCGGCGTGATGCACCAACTCAACGACCCGGAGTTGCGCCGCATTTCGACTTTGGCGACCGCGCCTTTTTTCAGCTCCACCACGGCTTCGCACCCGCTGTCGGTAATCACGCGTCCGAGAAAGTCGCCGAGATTCGGATTGTGCCCGACTACCATCATCGAATCCTGGCGTGCGTATTTCTCCAGCATTTTCTGAAAATCGGAGAAGCTGGCCTGCGGGCGCAGCGCGTTCTCCATCACCAGTTTGCCTTCGTGCCCCATTTCGTTGCCCACCAGCGCCGCCGTTTGGGAAGCGCGTTTTAAGGGGCTGGAAAGGATGATTTCAACCTGCACGCCCAGCGCAACCAGAGCGCGGCCAATGTAGCCGCACTGCTCGATGCCATCTTTGTCGAGGCCGCGCTTTTCGTCCTTCTTCGCGGACATCAGCCGTTCACCGGCGCTGGCGTGACGCAAAAAGTAGAGGAACATTTGGAACCGCTATTCCTTTCCCATAACCACTCGGCCGGCCGGCGCCCGCCGGTTCGAAGAACGCCGCGGAATGGAAGCGGGAATATCCTCCGGCGTCTTCGTGCCTTCCGCGACACCGATGAGGAAATCCTGGGAGCTAAACACGGCGGCGCCGCGCGGCGCACGCTTGCTTCGCCCGCGCGCCGATTGCCACGGACGCAAGTAGCGGCCGTCGGGCAGCAGAAATCTCGATTTCACGTTGTCGGCTAGACAGGCGGCGAGGATTTCATGCATGACCCGGTCCCGCAACAACGGATTTTTCAACGGGAAGAGCACTTCGACGCGCTCGTGCAGATTGCGGTTCATCCAATCGGCGCTGCCCACATAAATCTCGGACTCGCCACCATTTTCAAAATAAAAGATGCGACTGTGCTCGAGGAAGCGGCCCACGATGCTGCGCACGCGAATGCGGTCGCTGACGCCGCGAATTCCGGGCCGCAGGGCGCACATTCCGCGCACAAGCAACTCAATTTCAACTCCCGACTGCGATGCCGCATACAACGCCCGAATAACATTCACGTCGAGCAGCGCATTCATCTTGGCGATAATCCGCGCCGAACGCCCCAGGCGAGCATGCTCGGCCTCGCGCTCAATCAGTCGCATCGTCTTTTCCGCCAGATCGAGCGGCGCTACCAACAGCGGCCCGTATCCCGGATGCTCGGCATAAGCCGTGAGAAAACTGAAAACATCGTGGACCGCGCTCGTGATCTCCGGGTCGCAGGTCAGCAGACTCAGGTCGGTATAAATTCGCGCGGTGGTCGCGTTGTAATTGCCTGTGCCCAGGTGCGCGTACTGCCGGGTTACGCCGTCCGGATCGCGGCGCACCAACAGACAAAGTTTGCAATGCGTCTTCAGTCCGACGAGTCCATGAAACACCTGCACGCCCGCATCTTCCATGTCGCGGGCCCAGCGAATGTTCGAGGCTTCATCGAAACGGGCCTTCAATTCGACCACCGCGGTCACTTCTTTATGCGCCGCCGCGGCCATCAGCGAGGGAACAATCAGCGAATGCTCACTGGTGCGATAGAGCGTCTGCTTGATCGAAAGCACGCGGTCGTCTTCCGCCGCCGACTGAATGAACGACAACACCGCATCGTAAGAGTCGTAAGGATGGTGCAACAAAATATCGTGGCGGCGGACCTCTTCGAATAAATCGTGGGACTTCGCGGTCAAACGCAACTCGCGCGGAACATACGGGTGAAATTTCAGATCGGGCCTGTCCGCTCCATCGTAAAGATTGAACAGACGCGAAAGATTCACCGGGCCGTTGACCGAAAAAATCTGCCACGGGTCAAGCTCAAAGACGGTGCCGAGGCGCTCGATGATTTCCGGATCGGCTTCGGACTCGATCTCCATCCGCACCGCATCTCCCTTGCGCCGGTTGTGCAATTCGGCGCGCACCGATTCCAGCAGGTTGCGCGATTCTTCTTCCTGTAAATACAGGTTGCTGTTACGGGTCACGCGGAAAGCGGCGGACGAGACAATGTCGTAGCCCTGATACATGCGCACCGCGTGATGCACAACGAGATCGGCGAGAAAAATGTAATCGATGGTGCCCTGGGAAGGCAGTCGAATCAGCCGTGGCAGCGCCCGGGGAACGGTCACCACTCCCGTATAAGTCAGAGAAGAGCGCCGCCGCCGCCGAAGCAGCAACGCCACGCACAGCGCCTTATTGATCACACGCGGAAACGGGTGCGCCGGATCGACCGTGACCGGAGTGAGCAGCGGATCGAGTTCCCGCTCACAATAGTTTTCTACGAAAGCCAACGCCTCTTCATCGAGCTCGTCGATGCTAAGAACGCGAATTCCCTGCTCCGCCAGTTCCGGCCGCAGGTCTTCATTCCAGTACGAATACTGTTTTTCCACGAACTCGTGAGTTGCGTCTTTAATCAGGTCTCTCTCCTCGACCATGGAGAGGCCGTCGGCGGTAGTGGAGTTGTGGCCGTCCTCCAGTTGTTGGAGCAGGCCGCCGACCCGCACCTCAAAAAATTCATCCAGATTGTTGGCGGAAATGGCCAAAAATTTCACGCGTTCCAGCAGTGGATTGCGGAGGTCCCCTGCTTCTTCCAGAACGCGCCAATTGAATTTCAGCCACGATGCTTCGCGATTGTTGAGAGGCAGGCGATTGCTCGGAGTTTGTGCAGCCATATACGGTTAAGACCGAAAGCCCATTGGGATCTTGGGGAGTGAGTTCGTGCGGCGACTGGCCGTGAATATAGTATACCAACCGGAGTGTGCCCCAGGTTCGCGGCCGTTTTTTGGCCGCGAACCTGGGCCCCGCCAAATCGAAATTGCGCAGTCCGCGAAAGAACACTACGCAGACTCAGAATCGGAAGGCTGACGGAACGCTTGATCGAGCGAAAATCCTAGTGAACCTGCTTAATCGCCACCTTGACCTGCTCCGCGACGTTTTGGGACAGTGGCGCGTAGCTGAGTTGGGTAGTCATCTTCTGGCCGTCGGTCACCATCCAGTTCAGAAAGTCGGCGAGGATCTTTCCCTTCTTCGCGTCCGTAGACTGCTCCGGAATCAACAACCAAGTGAAACTGGAAATGGGGTACGCCGTCTTGCCCGGCGCATTGGTGATGGAGACGCGGAAATCCGCCGGCATTTTCGCCGAGGCAGCCGCTTCGGTCACACTTTCCAGCGAAGCTTTCTCAAAGTTGCCGGCAGCGTTCCTCACCGATCCGAAGGTAATCTTATTCTCCACCGCATAGACCAATTCGACGTATCCGATCGATCCCTGCAATTGCCGAATCTGCCCCGCAACACCTTCGTTGCCTTTTCCGCCTAAACCCACTGGCCATTTCACCGAGGCCCCCTTCCCCACCGACCCTTCCCACTCCTTGCTGATTTTGGAGAGATAGTCGGTAAAGATGTAGGTAGTGCCGCTGCCGTCCGAGCGGTGAACAACGATGATCGACTGGTCGGGAAATTTGACACTGGGATTAGCCTGAGTAATGGCCGGATCGTTCCACTTCTGAATCTTCCCGAGAAAGATGCCAGCCAGAGCTTCGGGAGTGAACTTGACATCACCGCTCACACCAGGAACGTTGTACGCAGGAACGTCAGCACCCAACACTGTCGGGATGTGCAGGATTTTCGTCTTAGCCTCCTTCAGTTGGTCATCGCTCATCGGGCCGTCACTGGCACCGAAGTCAACCGTGCCCGCCAGTACCTGGCGGATGCCGCCGCCGCTGCCGATCGACTGGTAGTTGATCTGCACGTCCGGGTGCAGCTTGTTGTATTCGCTGAACCACTTCGAGTACATCGGATACGGAAAGGTGGCGCCGGCTCCGTTGAGTTGTGTCTGCCCCATCAGCGGCAGCGCCAAGACCAGACCTGCTAAAAGCAGCGCAATTTTACGCATCACTCGATAAATCCTCCTGGAATTTAATTTAGGTGTGCATCTTGATTTCTATGGCGGCAGTGTTAAAGGAAGGTTACAGCCGAATGAATTTCTGATGAACCAATATTATTTTCCAAGCACTTAGCCGCCAGCCGGGGCCTAGCTCGTATGGTGACGGGGCTCTGCCCCGTATTAGGCGGGGCGGCCTGTGATCCCACAAGTCAGATTACTCTTCAGAATTCTCAGTGACTGCCCTTCTGATCCAATCGCGCCAATTCCCGTCCAAAGAGCGTGTTGTTGGGAAATTCTTTTTGCAGCCCCAGCAAGATCTCTCGGGCCTGAGCAAACTGCTTCTCGCGCACATAGGCAATCGATAGCAGAACACGAGCGAATGGAGCAAGCAGATAACCTTTCGCCGCCGTCGTTTGCAACTCGGCAATGCCCGCCGCCTTGTCTCCCGAAACTCCGCCCAACCGAAGCACCCACCGCACCGGAGCCGCCATCGACCCGATGATGTACCGGCTCACGCCACTGGCTAAATGAGCGTCGTAACAGTCCGGATCGGCCGCCAGCGTTTTCTGCGACCAGGCTGTAGCCTCTTTCGTATAGTGCAGCGAAGCCAGGTTCCGCTTCTCGATGAGGGCGGCGAAGTCGGAGCGCAGTCCATTGGAGAGCGTCATCGCCAGCAGTGCGTCGCGATCGTTAGGATCGCGGGCAAGGCGCGCCTTTGCCAAGTCCTCGGCGCGGTCGAGCTGCTGTTCGAAGCGCGTACGCTGCTGCGGATCGGCCTCATATTTTTTCCGCGCGGCGAAGACTGAATCGTCCTCATAAAACTGCGCTTCCAGCACGCCCAGCCGGTTGAATTCGGAAAATAAAATGCCCGCCGCCTCGCTCACCGGACCCATGGCGTCATTGGGAAACACTTTTTCCCACGACTCGAATTCCTTTTGCCCGCCGCTAAAATCCAAATCATAGAGACGGCGGAAGCCGGGATTGAGGCCTGCCGAGGGCCGGTCCGCCGAGATCGTATCCCCAGCTACCGCCAGAACATTCACTAGCAGCAGAGCGAGAAGAGTTCCGGCAAGCGCCTTTGCCCTTGAGCGAAACAGATGCGACGGGTCCATGAAGAGGCGTTCTGACATGTGCCGAATTAGATGCGCGGCGCCGCCATTATGTTGAAACCTCCGGCACGATTGCGCATCTTCTGCCAGAATGCTTGACGGCGAGGACAACGTACTTTGAGCGACGGCAACGAGATTCGTCACGCACCCGGATGGCCCGGAATCCCTCCGCGCTGGACTTCGAGCGCCAAGACCGGCATCGGCACCGCGCTGAATCTCCAGAGCAGGGTTTGGTTCACGCTGAGTCATGGCATTCTGAACGAGATTTATTTTCCCCGCGTCGACCAGGCCTGCACCCGCGACTTTGGCCTGATTGTAACCGACAGCCGCGAGTTTTTCTCCGAAGAGAAACGCCACTGCACGTTTGAGAATGTCGCCATCGAGCCCGGAGTGCCGGTTTATGAACTGACCAATACCCACATTGACGGCCGGTACCGGATCGAAAAGGAAGTGCTGACCGACCCGTGGCGAAACGTGGTGTTGCAGAAAATTCGCTTCGTACCGCTTCAGGGAAAGCTCGCCGACTATCGCCTCTATGGGCTCTTGGCGTCGCATCTCGCCAATATGGGATACGGCAATACCGGCTGGGTGGGCGACTACAAGGGCAAGGCGATGCTCTTTGCCCAGCGCGATTTCGCCGCCCTGGCGTTGGCGTGTTCGGCGCCCTGGCTCAAACGTTCGGTCGGATTTACCGGCACGTCGGACGGCTGGCAAGATCTGTCGCAGAATTTTCAAATGACCTGGGAGTACGACCGCGCGGAGAATGGCAACGTCGCGCTCACTGCCGAGATCGACCTCGCGGCTTGCAACGGCGAATTCATACTCGCACTCGGCTTTGGCGGAATTTGGGCCGAGGCCGGACAGCAGGCCCTGTCTTCGCTGCTCACTTCCTACGAAACTACCCGACGCGACTACGTCTCGAATTGGCAGAACTGGCAGCGCACTCTGAAGAACCTCGACGAGAAGCCGCGCGAAAAAGATCTATACCGGGCCAGCGTGGCCGTGGTTCGCTCGCACGAATCCAAAGACTTCCTCGGCGGCATCATTGCCAGCCTGTCCATTCCCTGGGGCTTCAACAAAGGGGATGAGGATCTGGGCGGCTACCATCTGATCTGGCCGCGCGATCTGGTCGAGAATGCGGGAGGCTTGCTCGCCGCGGGCGCGCACGACGACGCCACTCGGGTATTGCATTATCTGGAAGCCACGCAAGAAGCCGACGGACACTGGCCCCAAAACATGTGGCTGGACGGGCGCCCCTACTGGAACGGCTCGCAGATGGACGAAACCGCTCTTCCCGTTCTGCTGGTGGAGTTGCTGCGCCGGGAATCGCCGCGCTGTTTCGGTGAAAAAGACCGCTGGTGGCCGATGGTGCGCAAGGCGGCGGCGTTCATTGTCGCGAATGGGCCGGTCACGCAACAGGATCGCTGGGAAGAAGACGGCGGCTACTCGACCTTCACTCTGGCGGCCGAAATTGCCGCTTTGCTGATCGCCGCCGATCTGGCGCAGTCGGTTGGACAGATCGCACCGGCTGAATTCCTGCGCCAGATGGCGGACACGTGGAACGACAACATCGAGCGTTGGACTTATGCCGTGAACAGCGACCTGGCGCGCCAGGTTGGCGTCGAAGGCTACTACGTCCGCATTGCGCCGCCGGATGACGACGATGGCGCGGCATCGCCTCTTGCAGGATTCGTTCCCATCAAGAACCGCCCGCCCGGCACTTCGCAAACCCGAGCGGTGGAGATGGTCAGTCCCGACGCGCTGGCGCTGGTGCGCTTCGGCCTGCGTGCGCCGGACGATCCCCGCATCCTTAACACCATCAAGATCATCGACGAGCTGCTGCGCGCGAAGCTTCCGCAAGGTCCGGTCTGGTATCGCTATAACGGCGACGGATACGGCGAGCACGAGGAGGGCTCTCCCTTCGATGGCTCCGGCATTGGCCGCCCCTGGCCGCTGCTGGCGGGCGAGCGCGCCCACTATGAATTGGCCGCGGGACGGCGCGCCTCGGCCGAGGCTCTGTTGGGCGTGATGGAAAATTCGACCGGAGCGAGCCGCCTGATTCCAGAACAAGTCTGGGACTCGGCGGACATTCCGGAGCGCGAGCTGTTTATAGGCAAGGCTTCAGGATCGGCGTGTCCACTGGTCTGGGCGCATTCCGAATACGTTAAGCTGCGAAGGTCGCTCCTCGACGGCGAGATTTTTGATCAACCCGCGCAAACCGTGGAGCGGTATCTGAAAAAGAAAACTTTCTCCGAGTATTTCAACTGGCGGTTCAACAACAAAGTGCGCACTATGCCGCGCGGTAAGAAGTTGCGGATTCTCCTGATGGATGCAGCCTCGGTGCACTGGAGCTTTGACGACTGGCAAACGGGCGTGGACAGCAACTCGACGGAAACTGGATGGAATCTGCAGCATGTCGATCTGCCAACCGAAACCCTCGCGACCGGCCGGCAGGTCGTTTTCACCTTTTTATGGAAATACGAAGCGCGCTGGGAAGGCAAAGATTATCGCGTGACTATCGAGTAGGACGGCAGCGTAATTCCTGAGTTCTCCTGCGCGGGTCGCAGAGGAATTCGGACGTCAATCCTTCCACATTCCGAACCGCCGGGGCAGGCGGGGCGAGCCAATGCGACAGATTCCGATCGAGCAAGCTCTCCAAACTTCGTATCTCGGGAGCGTACTCCAATTCCAATTCGCGCCGGAACCCGGATTCCATCGGGCGGCGTGGCTCGTATACGAGGTTCATGCGCTCCGCCGCCGCCCTCATTCTTCGACACGAATCGGGAAAGCAGCGGCGGAGTAGTCGAAATCTCGCCGAGAGTTGCCGCAGAACATCCTGCGCCGTTTGAGAACGCCTCCGCCGGTTTGCATTCACAATCCCGAAATGATGCCGCCCGTCCGAAGGCAGCCCCAGAAAACTAAGAACCTTCTCATATTCCACGCCTGGCGCCCGGGCGAAATCGTCGAACACGATGACATGAACCCGTTCCCGGCCAAACGCGTTGAAATATCGACGAATGTGTTCCGAGAATCTGGTGGTCTCGCGATAGTCCAACCCCAGAACTGCCTCTCCTCGGAATGGGCCATGCTTCCAATATCGCGTAGAACCGGTCTTCATCGCCAATTCGAAGTCGGTAATGTGCTCGGACCCGCCGAAGATTCTCTGACTGTGCAGGGAATGCAAAACATCGACCGGGTTCCGCACCATCACGATAATTTGCGCGTTTCGATTGAATGCCAGAATCTCCCGAGGCGCTCGTTGCGAAGCCAGATATCCCGTGGAAGCCTCCCCGATTCGGCTCTTTCCCGTCGCATGATCGAACATGCTCAGATAATGGGCCAGGGGTACCGATCCGCGCTGCGGGCCTCTCTCGGAGGCAAAAAAAAGCGGCTCTTTGTGGTGTGACATACCAATGTCCGGGTGACCCGCCAGGTAGGTATAGAGAGCCGTGGTGCCGCATTTTGGTGCGCCCACAATGAAGAAATCGGGTTGGTTGATGCTCTGCATCCTCCTCTTTTTTCAACCGAGGTTACTCTCGTCCTGTCTCTATCCTAAGATGTCCGAGGGAGTCACTCCAAACACCAATTGGGCGGGGCGCTTTCATTCATTTGCGATAAAGGCCATCTCCGGTGGGTCCGCACTGTTACACTTTCGTGTTCCCGATTCCATCCCCACACCGTTTACGAGGCTACATGCGCATTTCCGCTCTGTTTGTTATGGTCGTATTCATGAGCACTCTAGCCGTGTCCCAGAGTCTTCCTGCGCCGCAAGCGGTTACCGACCCTAAGCAGATAGCGTCCAAGTCCGATGCGCGGGTGGAAAAGAATCTCTCCATCGAAAAGCTCTACATGACGCGCCAGGTGGGCGGCGCTAGCTGGTCGCCGGATGGCAAGACCGTAGCTTTCATCTGCAATTTGAGTGGCCGCAATAATCTCTGGCTCGTTCCTTCCGAAGGAGGATGGCCGACCCAACTTACCGTCAGCGACGAACGCCAGACCAGTCCAGTATGGTCGCCGGACGGCAAATGGATCGCTTACATGTCCGATTATGAGGGCGACGAGCAGTGGGATATTTTTCTCGTCTCTCCCATCACCGGGCAAATCGTCAACCTGACGAATACACGCGAAATCGCAGAGGAGAGTCCCGCCTGGTCGCCGGACGGCCGTTATCTCGCCTACATGGTCAAACCGAAAACTTCCTCCGTCTTCGAAATCGACGTCTACGACACGGTGATGCGGGAGGTGAAGCATCTGACCACGGGAACCGCCGCCGATCGAATGAACGTGTCGCCCATCTGGTCGAAAGATGGCACCTTTATCGTCTATACCCAGGAACAGTCGAAAGGGACTGACTCGAACATATTTCTCGCCGACATCGCCAGCGCGCGAAGCACTTTGCTCACTCCGCACGATGGCGAACGCACTCACTCCGCGAGCGACGTTTCGCCCGATGGCAAAAGCGTCTTGATCACTTCGAATGCGGGCAACGGTTATGACAACGTCGGCTTGCTCGACATCGGCAGCAAGAAACTTCGCTGGGTCACCAGCGATAAGTGGGAGATTGCCGCCGACAGTTTCTCGCCCGACGGTAAGCTCGCGACTTATTCGGTCAACCTCGATGGCAACATTGACGTTTATTTCTACGACATTGCCTCGGGAAAAGCGCACGCCTTGCCTTTGCCGAAGGGCGTCAATTTTGTTACAGGACGGCCTTCGCCTTTTAGCCGGGACGGATCGCGCATGCTCTATTCGCACACCGGTCCCACGGCGCCTGCGGATTTGTGGGTTTACAACTTTGCTGAGACAAAAGTCAAAGGCACGCGGGCGGGGGCGCCCGCGCCACACGAGCAACAGACTCTTCAACTTACTCACTCTTTAGTGGCTGGCGTGCGGTCGGAGGACATGGTCGAACCGTATCTCGTCCACTACCCGAGCAAGGACGGTAAGTGGACCATCTCCGCATTCGTCTATGTGCCTTATAACCTGCCTCGTAATCCGGAACACCCTGCCATCGTCTTTGTTCACGGCGGTCCTACCGCGCAGACCGTCAATACTTTCAACCGCTTCGTTCAATACATGGCGAATCAAGGTTACATCGTGATCGCGCCGAATTATCGCGGATCGACCGGTTACGGTAGAGAATTTCAGCACGCGAATTTGTTCGACATGGGCGGCGGCGACTTACAGGATGTGCTGGCCGCCGCGGATTGGATCAAACAAACGGGCTATGTCGATCCCAAGAAACTCATACTGATGGGCGGAAGTTATGGCGGTTATATGACCATGATGGGAGTTACCAAGGCTCCCGAATTGTGGGCGGCGGGAGTTCCAATCGTGCCCTTTGTGAACTGGTTCACCGAGATTCAAAACGAAGACCCCGTGCTGCAGCAGTCGGATCTAGCCACCATGGGCGATCTGGTCAAAAACAAGGCGCTCTACGAAGATCGGTCGCCTATCAACTTCGTCGATCGGATCACAGCTCCTTTGTATCTATTAGCGGGCGGTAACGATCCGCGCTGTCCGAAAGAGGAGACGCAGCAGGTGGTCGATGCGGTCAAGAAGCGCGGAGGCGTCATCGAGCACAAAGTCTACGAGAACGAAGGCCACGGCTTCTCCAAGGTCGAAAATCAGATTGATGCCTACAAGCGCGTGGCGGAATTTCTGAAGGCGCACGTTCCGCCTGCGGATTGCGGGTGTTCGTTGAATGAGTAGGGCAGTCATTCCTCTGGCTGGAACAAAGCCAGCAGATCGCGCCCCCCATAGACAACCCGTTCGATTCTAACGATGTCGCCGACCATGCGAAACAAAATCGCATACCGACCGACAATCGCCATTCGCGCGCCCTCGCCGATCTCGGGCCTGAGCTGATAGATGAGTGGATTTCGTCCAACACCATGGATTTGGGCCTGGATTTCCTGGAGAAAGGTGACGGCCCGCGTGGGATTATCCTGCGCGATGTAGTCGGCGATCGAGTCGAGGTCGCTTTCAACAAAGCTTGAAAATTCAACCCGCATTATTTGCCGGCGTCGGCTAGAGTCTGGTACTTGCGCTCGAGACGGTCCAATACCTCATGGACCGGAACGCCGGGCGTTTTGTCTTCCATGGCTTGCCGCCATACTTGCCGCAGTTCGTCGATGCCCTGCTGCCGCGAGCTGCGCTTCTGCGTCCAATCGCGCAGCGCATCGCGCACTACCTCGCTGCTGGAAGCGTATTCACCGGTCTCAACGGCCTGGCGCAGGATGGCCACCATTTCCGGCGGCAATGCGATGCTGATTTTCTCGACGTTCGGCATGGACTCGACTCCCCGATTTGGTAGGAATATTTCCTACCTTAAGATATTTGGGTGATAAAAAGCAAGCTGGAGCCAGACGGCTGCGAGTTAAGGGGCGGTTTGGATAGTTCGAGTCTCGGATCGTCAGGCGCTTCGCCACTCTTCGAGTCGCTTTCTGACCTTTGTGGCACTGGGGTCTTCGTTTTCTTCAAGAATCTTAAGTGCGGCCTCAGCGCGTTCAATGGCTTTCCTGCGGTCGCCGCCCCAAGCCATGGTTACTCTAGTAACCTCGCGATTCTAAGACCAGCCTCTAGAATGAAGGTC
>OBLW0100003323.1_pt1 | contig 12574 bp, 13 predicted proteins | sample 1520161 | NCBI WGS metagenome assembly OBLW01 (sample SAMEA3539309, study PRJEB22396) | soil metagenome | biome: tundra; feature: field; material: soil | place: USA | collected 2010-05 | depth 0.15 m
CGATCAGGTCGTTGCCCTCACGGGTGCGCTCACCGACACCGGCGAACACCGACACTCCACCGTGGTCCTTGGCGACGCGGGCGATCATCTCCTGGATCAGGACCGTCTTGCCCACACCGGCGCCACCGAACAGGCCGATCTTGCCGCCCAGGACGTAGGGGGTCAGCAGGTCGATGACCTTGATGCCGGTCTCGAACATGACCGTCTTGGACTCGAGCTGGTCAAAGGCCGGCGACGGGCGGTGGATCCCCCAGCGGTCAGCGACCTCAAGCTTCTCACCGTCCTTGAGGTTGAGGCAGTCGCCGGTCGTGTTGAACACGTGACCCAAGGTGACGTCACCCACGGGAACCGTGATCGGGCCACCGGTATCGCTGACCGGCGCGCCGCGGACCACACCGTCGGTGGGCTGCAGCGAGATGGCGCGGACCATGTTGTCCCCGATGTGCTGGGCGACCTCGAGGTTCAGGCTCTTCTTCTCACCCGACAGCTCCACCATGACGGTCAGCAGGTTGTACATCGCCGGCATCGCGTCGGCGGGGAACTCGACGTCGATGACCGGGCCGATGATGCGCGAGACGCGACCGGTTCCGCCTTGGGCGGGGGCGCCCGCGGTGTTCTCAGAAGTTACGGCAGTCATTTGCTCTCTCTACCCTCTTACTTGGCGGACGCGAGGGCGTCGGCGCCGCCCACGATTTCGCTGATCTCTTGGGTGATCTCGGCCTGGCGGGCTTGGTTGGCCTGCTGGGTGTACTTGCGGATGAGTGCCTCGGCGTTGTCCGTGGCAGACTTCATCGCGCGCTGACGGGCGGCGAGCTCGGAAGCCGCCGACTGCAACAACGCGTCGAAGAGACGCTCGGTGACGTACTTGGGCAACAACGCGTCCAGAACCCGCTCGGGGCTCGGCTCGAACGTGTACAGCGGCAGCACCTCGTCGGGGGCCGGGAGCTCGGTGCCCTCGACAACCTCCAGTGGCAGCAGCCGGATGACCTCGGGGTCCTGGGTGACCATGCTGACGAACCGGGTGAACACCACGTGTACCTCGTCGACACCGTCGTGCTCGAAGTCCGCGGTGAAGTCGGCGGTGATCCGCTCACCGATCTCGCGGGCGACCTCGAACGTCGGGCTCTCGGAGAAACCCGACCACTGGTGGGCGTACTCGCGGCGGCGGAACTTGTAGAAGCCCAACGCCTTGCGGCCCACGAGATACGGGACGACCTCCTTGCCCTCTGTGCGCAGCTTCTCGGCGAGCTTCTCGCTCTCCTTGAGCACCGACGAGGAGTAGGCACCGGCCAGGCCACGGTCGCTGGTGATGACCACCATGGCCGCTCGCCGGACGGTTTCGTGCTCGGTGGTCAGCGGGTGGTCAACGTTGGACCACGTCGCCACCGCGGATACGGCCTGGGTCAGCGCCCAGGCGTACGGCGTGTGGTCGTGGACCCGCTGACGAGCCTTGACGACCCGCGAGGCTGCGATGAGCTCCATCGCGCGGGTGATCTTCTTGGTCGCCTCGACGGTCCGGATGCGCTGGCGGTAGACCCGCATCTGCGCTCCCATGTGTTCCCGCCTCTCCTCGTAGAGTTCGAATCCGGTATGTCGGGTGCTCACCGTGGTGAGCCGGTCGCCGGTTGGTCAGCAGGTGTCCACCCGGGCGGGGTTCATCGCTTCTGCTTGACGATCCGGACCTGCTCGACATCTGCCTCGGGCAGCGGCGCGTGCTGTGGCTCGTGACCGACCGGAACGGAGTCCTTGCCGCCGGCCAGGAACTGCTTCTTGAAAGCGTCGATGGCCTCCTGCACTCCGGCCTGCGTGTCGTCGTCAAACTTCTTGGACTCACGGATGGTCAGGAGCAGACCGTCCTTCTCGCGGCGCAGGTGGTCCAGGAACTGCGCCTCGAAGGACTTGATGTCGGTGACGGCAATGTCGTCGAGCTGACCGGTGGTACCGGCCCAGATGACCACGACCTGCTCCTCGACCGGCATCGGGGAGGCCTGCTTCTGCTTGAGCAGCTCGATGAGGCGCGCACCCTTGGCGAGCTGGGCACGCGAGGCCGGGTCGAGGTCGGAGGCGAACATGGCGAACGCCTCCATGGCACGGAACTGGGCCAGGTCGAGCTTGAGCCGGCCGGCCACGGACTTCATCGCCTTGATCTGTGCCGCACCACCGACTCGCGAGACCGAGACGCCCACGTCGATGGCGGGCCGCACGTTGGCGTTGAAGAGGTCGGACTGCAGGTAGATCTGGCCGTCGGTGATCGAGATGACGTTCGTCGGGATGTAGGCCGAGACGTCACCGGCCTTGGTCTCGATGATCGGCAGGCCGGTCATCGAGCCGCTGCCCATCGCGTCCGACAGCTTGGCGCAACGCTCGAGCAGCCGGCTGTGCAGGTAGAAGACGTCACCGGGGTAGGCCTCGCGGCCCGGCGGGCGGCGCAGCAGCAGGGACACGGCGCGATAGGCCTCGGCCTGCTTGGAAAGGTCGTCAAAGACGATCAGGACATGCTTGCCGGCATACATCCAGTGCTGGCCGATGGCGGAGCCGGTGTATGCGGCCAGGTACTTGAACCCCGCGGCGTCAGAGGCCGGGGCGGCGACGATCGTGGTGTAGTCCAGCGCGCCGGCCTCTTCCAGGACGCCACGCACGGCCGCGATGGTCGAGCCCTTCTGGCCGATCCCGACGTAGATGCAGCGGACCTGCTGGGCCGGGTCGCCGGACTCCCAGTTGGCCTTCTGGTTGATGATCGTGTCGACCGCAACCGTGGTCTTCCCGGTCTGCCGGTCACCGATGATGAGCTCACGCTGGCCACGGCCGATGGGGATCATCGAGTCGATGGCCTTGATCCCGGTCTGCAGCGGCTCGTCCACCGACTTGCGGTCCATCACGCCGGGCGCCTGCAGCTCAAGAGCGCGACGTCCCTCGGCGACGATCTCGCCCAGGCCGTCGATGGGTACACCGAGCGGGTTGACCACCCGGCCCAGGAAGTTGTCACCGACCGGGACGGAGAGGACCTCGCCGGTGCGCTTGACCTCCTGGCCTTCCTCGACACCGGAGAAGTCACCCAGAACGACGACACCAATCTGGTGGGCCTCAAGGTTGAGCGCGATACCCAGGGTGTCGTCGGCGAACTGCAGCAGCTCGTTGGTCATCGCCGAAGGAAGGCCCTCGACGTGGGCGATGCCGTCACCGGCGTCGGTCACTCGGCCGACCTCTTCGCGCGAGGCCGCGCCGGGCTCGTAAGACTGAACAAAGTTGTCCAGCGCGTCCCGGATCTCCTCCGGACGGATCGTGAGCTCCGCCATCAGTGTCTCTCTCCTCGTTTGCGGCCCGAATTGCGTCCGGGCCGAAGCCGTGTGTCTTGTTCCTGCATGGGTTCGGTTCTTGCCCTCGGCCTTTGCGGCCATCGTTGCGAGCGTAGGGGTGGGCCTGTGTGCTCGGGCGCCGGCTACATGAGCAGCGCTCGTTCTGCCTCCTGGAGTCGGCGCAGGATCGTGCCGTCGACCACCTCGTCGCCGACCTGCACCCGGATCCCGCCGACAACGCCGGGGTCGAGCACCACGTTCATCTGGACCACCCTGCCGTAGATCCGGGCCAGGACCCGCTCAAGACGCTGCGTCTGGGCCTCATCTAGGGGCAGGGCCGCCGTGACGGTGGCGGTCAGCTGCTCGCGGCGCCTGGCCGCTACGGCGAGATAGCTCTCCAGAACGGCGCTGAAGCGCCGGCCCCGCGGGGCCATCGCGCCCTGACAGGCAAGCCGGACGGCCTCGGGCGACGCCTTGCCCTCCAGCAGTGCCTCGACCAGGGCCGCCTTGACGTGCTCGTCCCCGCCATGGGCCGACAGGGCGTCACGCAGACCCGAGTCTGCCGCGACAACGCGCCCGAAACGGAACAGGTCGTCCTCGAGAGCATCAAGGCGTCCGCCCGCCTCGGCGCAGGCCACGACCGCCTCAACGGCCAGGGACTCGGTGGCGTCGCCCAGGTCGCGGTCATCAGCCCAGCGCTGAGAGACCAGGACCGTGGCGATCCCGTTCGCCGCGGCGCCCGTCCTGGGCCCGAAGAGAGACTCGACCAGGCCGCGCTTGGCGCTCGCGTCCCGGGACGGGTCGACCAGAGCCCGGCGCAGCGAGGCGCTCGAGTCGAGCGCACCGGTCACGGCGAACAGGTCCCCGGCAAGTGCTGAGACGTCGGCTCCGGAGGCCAGTGCCGCGACGAAGGCGTCACGGCCCGCGGCGAACGCGCCACGCGAAGAGCCCTGCATCAGGCGTCCTGCCCGACCGTCTCGGGCCGGACAGCACCCAGCTCGAGCTCGGCGAGGAAGCGGTCGACGATGCCGCTGGCACGAGTCTCGTCGTGCAGCGACTCACCCACGATGCGGCTGGCCAGCTCGGTGGACAGGCGGCCCACCTCACTGCGGAGCGAGACAACAGCCAGCTGGCGCTCAGCCTCGATCTGCTTGTGCGCCGCCTCCGCGATCCGGTTCGCCTCGGTCTGAGCCCGAGCACGGAACTCGGCCAGGATCGCCGCACCCTGCTCCTGGGCTTCGCCCCGGATCCGGCCCGCCTCGACCCGGGCCTCGGCAAGCTGGGCGTTGTAGTGCTCCAGAGCGGCCTGGGCCTGCTGCTGAGCCTCCTCGGCCTTGTGCATCCCGCCTTCGATGGCCGCGGTGCGCGCTGCGTAGATCTTCTCGAGGTTGGGTACGACCCATTTCTGCACGATGAAGTACAGGAGGGCGAACGCGATGATGCCGAAGATCAGCTCGCCCCAGTGGGGCAGAACGGGGAGCTGGTTGGCCTCGCCGGCGGTCACCAAGGCTGCGACGTGCGTCGCGGCGAATAGCTGCACGGGAATCTCCTAGTGCTGAGTGCCAAGAACTGCTGTTGCCATGTGTGCTGCTGGCGTGGTGCCGGCGAGCCGGCAGGTGGTGTTACTTGAAGACGAAGGCGAGTACCAGACCGAAGATGGCCAGCGCCTCGGCCAGGGCGAAGCCCAGGATGGCGATCGACTGCAGCATGCCGCGGGCCTCAGGCTGACGGGCGACACCGTTGATGTAGGCCGCAAAGATCAGGCCGATGCCGACACCGGGGCCGATGGCGGACAGTCCGTACCCGAGGATGGCGATGTTTCCGGTCACGATGTGAGCCTCTTTCGTTCTTGGTGCCCCACGCGGCACGTCACCGCGCGGAAGCCATGGGTTGAGTACCTCTGTGTGTGCATGTATTCGTGGATCTCTTAGTGCTCGTCGACCAGGGAGCCGGCGATGTAGGTGGCTGCAAGCAGGGTGAAGATGTACGCCTGCAGAAACTCGATCAGGATCTCGAAGATGGTCAGCACGAAGGCCATCACGTACGAGCCTGCGCCCGCGACCTTCAGGCCGATGCCGCCGGTGGTGATCATGTACTGGCCACCGGTGATGAACAGCAGCAGCAGCAGGTGGCCGGCGAACATGTTGCCGAAGAGCCGCAGTGCCAAGGTCAGCGGACGGGTGACGAAGAAGGTGATGACCTCGAGAACGAAGATCAGGGGCACGATCCAGCCGGGCAGACCATCCGGCACGAGGTGCTTGAAGTACTCGCCCAGGCCCACCCGCTTGATGCCGATGTAGTGGTAGGTGACGTAGACCACCAGGGTCAGTGCGATCGGGATGCCGATACGGCTCATCGTCGGGAACTGGATCGGCGGGATCACGCCGAACAGGTTGTTGACCAGGATCAGCACGAACATCGAGAACAGCAGCGGCACGAAGCGCAGGAAGTCCTTGCTGCCGATGATGTCGCGGGCCACCCCGTTGCGGATGAACCCGTACATGCTCTCGGTGACCCACTGTCCCTTGCTCGGGACGATCGCGGTTGCTCTGGTCGTGGCAATCAGCCACCACGCGATCCCGGCCACCGACAGCATCAGCACGACGGCCGGCCGGGTGATCGCGAAGGGACCGTCGAACCACAGCGGCTGATAGAACTCCGCGGAGGTTGGGGTCTGGTAGCCGCCACCACCGGCCGAAGCCAGGCTGACCAGCGCGTTCAGGCTCAAAGGGTCTCCTCGATCGTGTGCAGCGAGCCGGTTCGGGAGGCCGTCAGGCCAGCGATGCCCGGTACATCCCCAGGCATGGCGCGCTTGACTCCAGTGCGACCAGCGGACGTCACTGGTGCGTACCGTACCGGAACCAGACCAGGTACAGCGACACGAACATCCCCGAGAGGATTCCCACCGGGACCAAGAAGGCGGTTCCCAGCCAGTGATCCAGTCCCCATCCGATCCCGCCGAACACCACCGGGCCCGAGATCAGGTATGACACGACATTCCACATGTACGCCTCTTCGAGCCGAGGATGGCCCGCGTCGGGGTCCGGTGGCCCTCCCGAGTCCCCGGTCGGTTGGTCGCGCTGGTTCATCGGCTCCTCCATCGCTGCTGGTCACGGGACCCGCGGCTGGGCTAGCTCGTCATCTGGCTGGTCGGCCGGCTGGTCATACACGTGCTGGCGCAGCCTCATGAAGGCCACGACCTGGCACAGCTGCCAGATCAGGGCGACCGCCAGCACGGACAGCCCAAAGGCCGTCCCGTCCAGCCAGTGGACACCCGAGAGAGTGAGAATCACCACGCCGAGAAAGACGACCTGCCCGAGGTAGACGGCGATGGCCCCGGCCAGAACCGACAGCGGGTTGGCGTTGGTCACCCGGCCCATGACGTACAGGCCGCTGGCGAAGAAGACCACCGCGATACAGGCCCCGAGCAGCGCGCCCAGCCCACCGCGGGACCCCCTGGTGACCCAGAACACGGCCACGATGACGGGCACGGCGGCGGACATCGGGACCACCGTGGCGCGAAGTATCGCCGCGAAGGGCGCAGCGGGCGCCGGTCCCGGTCCCGGTGCGTGCGCCTGAGTCATGCGGTGTGGGTCCTCGCCTCAGTCATGGTGTCCGGATCGTGCGGTGTGGGTGAGGCCTTCTCGGCCCTGCAGTCGAGGTCCTGGCCCTGGTCATGGGGTGGTCAGCCACCCCGAGACCACGCCCTGAGCGCTTGTGAAAGGTATCACAAGCGGTGGGCAGGCATCCACCTGGGCAGCCAGAGCGTCAGGACTGCGGCCGCCACGGCGACCACGACAATGACCACGATCGGGACCCAGCCGGAGACGAAGGCGAAGGACACGACGCCAAGGGCGACCACGGCGGCCCACAGGTAGAGCAGCAGCACCGCCTGCACATGGGTGTGACCCAGCCGCAGCATCCGGTGGTGCAGGTGCTCGGCATCGGGGTGCCAGGGACGGCGTCCGGCGCGGGTCCGGCGGACCACCGCGAGCAGGACATCCAGCAGCGGTACCGACAGGATCGCCAGCGGGAGCACGACGGGTAGGAAGATCGCGACGTTCGGGTTCCCGCCGACCTGCGCGCTGGGGTCGATGTTGCCGGTCATCGAGATCGTCGCCGCAGCCAGCAGGAGCCCCAGCATGAGAGATCCCGAGTCGCCCATGAAGAGTCGGGCCGGATGGAAGTTGTGCGGCAGGAAGCCGACGCAGCAGCCCACCAGCGCGGCGGTGATGAAGGTGGCGGAGGAGAACACGTTCGGCGGGTCGTAGCTGCGCGACAGCAGGTAGGAGTAGCTGAAGAAGGCCAGCCCGGCTATGGCGACCACCCCGGCCGCCAGCCCGTCCAGGCCGTCGATGAAGTTCACCGCGTTGGTGGAGATGATCACGATCAAGATCGTGATCGTCACCAGCAGCGACGCAGGCAGGACGGTCACACCGAACAGCGGCAGCGACAGCAGCTGCACGCCCTTGAACGCCATCACCCCGGCCGCCAGCATCTGACCCGCCAGCTTGGTCAGCCAGTCCAGCTCCCGGATGTCGTCGAGCACCCCGACGGCACACACGATGACAGCCCCGATCAGCACGCCCGTCATCTCCCCGCCATGGAAGATCTGCGACAGGTAGGGCAGCCGTCTGGCCACCAAGAGCGCAGCCACGAACCCCAGCAGCATCGCCAGGCCCCCCAGCCGGGGAATCGGATGGGTGTGGATGTCCCGGTCGCGCACCGCCGTGATGGCCCCGGTCGCGAAGGCGAGCCACCGCACGAACGGGGTGGCGACATAGGTGATGACTGCGGCTACCACAGAGACCAGGAGGTACTCCCGCATGGGTCAGCGCCTAGCTCGAGAACGATGCAGCCAGATAGATCAGCTACTGGCCCGAGGGTATGCCGGGAAGCGGGCGACGAGCTCGCTTACCTGCGCGCGGATCTCCTTGGACCTGGGGTGGTCTGGGTCGCCGTCGGTCTGGGTCACGGCCTGATGGATGAGGTCGGCGATGACCTTCATCTCGCCGGTGCCCATGCCCTGGGTGGTCACCGCGGGGGTGCCGACCCGGATGCCGGAGGCGGTGTTCGGCGGCTGTGGGTCGAAGGGGATGACGTTCTTGTTGAGCACGATGCCGGCGGCGCCGGCCCGGGCCTCGGCATCCTTGCCGCTCACCCCGATCCCCTGCAGGTCATGCAGTGACAGGTGGGTGTCCGTGCCTCCCGTGATCGGCCGAATGCCCTTGTCCCCCAGCGAAGCTGCCAGCTGCCGGGCATTGGCGATGACCTGCTTGGCGTACACCGCGTAGGCAGGCTGGGCACACTCGTGCAGGTTGACCGCCTTGGCCGCGACGCAGTGCATCAACGGGCCCCCCTGCATCATCGGGAACACCGCCTTGTCGAGCTTGGCGGCGTGCTCCGCCTTGCAGACCAGCATGCCGCCGCGTGGCCCCCGCAGCACCTTGTGCGTCGTGAAGGTGACGACGTCGGCGTACGGGACGGGGCTCGGGATCGCCTTGCCCGCGACCAGCCCGATGAAGTGCGCGGCGTCAACCCAGAAGATCGCGCCCACCTCGTCGGCGAGGTCGCGGAAGAACTCGAAGTCGATCAGCCGTGGGATGGCCGAGCCACCCGCAACGATGAGCTTGGGCCGGTGGGTGCGCGCCAGCTCGCCCACCTGCGCATAGTCGATGTCCTCGGTCTGCTTGTCCACGCCGTAGTGCACGGCGTTGAACCACTTGCCGCTGAAGGAGACCTTCGAGCCGTGGGTCAGGTGACCACCGTGCGGCAGGGACATCGCCAGAACGGTGTCACCCGGCTGACAGAAGGCGCCATAGACGGCCAGGTTGGCGCTGGCCCCCGAGTGCGGCTGGAGGTTGGCGTGGTCGGCGCCGAAGAGGGCCTTGGCACGCTCGATACCGATCGACTCGGCCTTGTCCACCTCGGAGCAGCCGCCGTAGTACCGGCGCCCGGGGTACCCCTCGGCATACTTGTTGGACAAGGTGGAGCCCAGCGCGGCCAGCACTGCCGGACTGGTGAAGTTCTCGCTGGCAATCAGCTGCAGGCCGCTGCGCAGCCGCTCGAGCTCGGACAGGAGAACGCCGGCGATCTGCGGGTCCTGGCTGTTCAGCTGGCCAAAGTCGGCGCCGAAAAAAGTCTGGTCCATGGACATGGAGGGCTCCTAAGCGGAGTGATGGCGAACGCGCGGTGGTGAGCCGCCGGGCCCGACCACTCTATGGGGTTCACCCAGCTCGTCCAGACGGGGGCGCCCAGCAGATGACGTGCTCACCCACGGTGCGGAGTCCACCCACGGTGCCAGTGCCCGGGCCCCCTACCTGAGCCCAGAGCCTGACGGCGAACGAGCTCACCGGTCGCGGGGCCGCAGCAGTGCGCTCACCGGTCGCCCTCGGCGCCAGCAGCAGGGTCCTGCTGGCGGGCGCGGGCCTCCAGCTCGCCGACACCGACTTCGCCAAGCTTCTCGGGCAGGTCGGCAGCGGCGGGCACAACATGGCCATCTCAGCGATGACCGACGCCCCCGAACGTGCCAAAGAGGGTCGACTTCGCCGCCTACGTCAAGGCTGGCACGTCGGTCGTGGTGCAGCACGACAGCCCCCGCCGGCCGGTACCAGGCTCGCCCGCAGGGATGACCTCGGCACGGTGCGCACCGCGAGAGTCCCTGGCCGGCGCAGACCGCTACCTGCCTCCTGCCGAGGAGGCCAGGTCACGGGCCAACGGCGCGGTTGCATCCATGATGGCGCCGCCGATGTCTTCCAGGGGCAGCACCCGATGGGCCAGACCAGCCTTGGCCACAGCCCCGGGCATGCCCCACACGAGGCTCGAAGCCTCATCCTGCACCAGGACGGTTCCGCCCGCAGCGATCACGGCCTCGGCGCCCCGTAGCCCGTCTGAGCCCATCCCGGTCAGTACCACGGCGAGCAGATCCCCGCCATAGACGCCCACCGCGGAGTGGAAAAGAGTATCGACGGACGGCCGGCAGGAGTTGACCAAGGGACCCTCCTGGAGCACCGTGCGGACGCCCCGATCCGTCTCGCGCAGCTCAAGGTGGTGACCGCCCGGCGCGACGTACACGTGCCCAGGCTGCAGCTGTTCGCCGCCGGTCGACTCCAGGACGGTACTCATGCACACGCGGTTGAGCCACTCTGCCAGCTGCCGCGTGAATATCGGGGCCATGTGCTGCACCAGCACGAGCGGGACGGGCAGCCTGGTGACGGACCGGAGCACCTCCAGCAGGGCCGCCGAGCCGCCCATCGAGGCACCGACGACCACCGCCTGCGCCGGGCGCACCGGTCCCTGCGGGCGGGCCGCGAGGCGGTTCAGGTCGGCGCGCCCTGCGCCAGCAACACCAACGGCGGGGCGCAGCGTCGGGCCCGGTCCGGCATGCGGCACCAGGGCCTTGATCTTGGGCACCAGCGACTCGGCCACACCCGCGACCGAGGCACCTGTGGTGACCCAGCTCGTGGGTTTGGTGACGAAGTCGTTGGCGCCCGCGGCGAGCGCAGCGAAGGTCTTCTTCGCGTCCTGGACACTGACACTGGTGAACATGATCACGCGACACCGGTCGCCGCGGCGACGCATTGCCCGGACGGTCTCGATACCGTCCATGAGGGGCATCTCCATGTCCATCGTCACGACGTCGGGGCTCAGCTGCTCCACCATCGTCAACGCGACCCGGCCGTTGGCGGCCGTGCCGACCACCTCGATCTGGGGGTCGTCTGCCAAGGACTCCACGACGATTCTGCGCGCGACGACCGAGTCGTCAACTACCAGCACCCGGATCCGAGACACTTGCCCTCCAGAGGGGGTGCCGGCCGCTGCTCGCGGGGGCACCCTTGCACCTTTCTTCTGAGAGTAATGCCTGCCCCAGGCCGGCATGTCGTGAACCAGAAAACGCGTCGGGGCCAGGGCGGACCGTCGCCAGCCTTCGGGCCTCGCCCGCCACGGCCGCCTCCGGGGACCGGCCCGCAGGTGTGATCAGCGACCGGGTCCCAACCCTGCGCCGCCCAGCTCGACGTCGCCGAGGACCTCTTGGATCTGCCCGGCGGAGACGGCGCCCGCCCTCAGGATGACTGGAACCTGATGGGTGCAGTCCAGGATCGTGGAGGCCAGTCCGCCGGCCGAGGGCCCGGTCTCCAGATAGACACTGACCGCCGAGCCAAGCTGGGCTGCGGCCTCAAGGATGGTCGCGGCCGGCGGCTGGCCGGAGATGTTGGCGCTGGTGACGGCCATCGGGCCGACCTCGCTCAGCAGCCTGAGTGCGGCGTCGTTGCGGGGCATCCGCAGGGCGACGGTGCCGTTGGTCTCGCCAAGGTCCCACATCAGGGAAGACTGCGCGTGCAGCACCAGCGTCAGGGGGCCGGGCCAGAAGGCGTGGATAAGGTCGCGCGCGTAGGCGGGGACGTCGGCGGCCAGGCCGTCGACCGTCTGCTGGTTCGGGACCAGGACAGGCACAGGCATATCGCGGCCCCGACCCTTGGCCGTCAGGACCGCGGCCACGGCTTCGGCGGCGAACGCGTCCACGCCCATGCCATACACGGTGTCTGTGGGCAGCACCACCACCTCGCCGCGACGCACGGCCTCGGCCGCGGCGGCCACGCCCTCGGCCAGGCCCTGCTCGTTCGTACAGTCAATTACCGGGCTCATCCCTCAGATCGTATACAGCGAGATGACCAGCGGCGCTCCGCGCCAGGCGAACAACGCCTCGGCGCCTGCGACCCCGCGCTGGCCGGGCGGCTCCGCCCGGCTCACTTCGGGCAGCGTGAGCCCCACGTGTTCAGGCAGGAGCGCCTTGATGTTGCCGCCGAGCACGTTCGCGATCTCGCCGAACGCATCCACCACGTCATCGGCCGAAACCGGCTCGGCCTGCCCCATGGTCAAGAACGCGCGCGCCAAGGCGTGCGCGGTGGCGGCGTCGGTGGCCAGCTGCACCCGGCTGGCAGGCACGGTGCCCAGGTCCACCCAGGCGTACAACGGGTCGGCCACTGTGGCCGGGCCTGCCGGCCATGACGTCAGGAGCCCGGGCTGGCGGTCGATCATGGCGGCGAAGATCTCTTGTGCGATCTGCGCGACCTCTGCACGGCCCACGGCGGCGAGCACGCTCATGGGACCTGCTCGCCGCGCAGCAGCCCTAACAGCACGAGCTTGGACGCGAGCGCGTCCGGCGTGAACGGCTTGATCACATACTCGTGGGCCCCTGCCGCCAGTGCGCGCACGACCTGGCCCTGCTCACCCTCGGTCGTGACCATCATCAGCGTCAGGTCGCGCCACCGCCCTCG
>OBLW0100003324.1_pt1 | contig 12574 bp, 9 predicted proteins | sample 1520161 | NCBI WGS metagenome assembly OBLW01 (sample SAMEA3539309, study PRJEB22396) | soil metagenome | biome: tundra; feature: field; material: soil | place: USA | collected 2010-05 | depth 0.15 m
ACCTAAGCCGGTACAGTCAACTCGCCTCGCGCTCGAGAATGGACGAGCGCAAAATTACCACCCAAGACCGTATCCGCTGCACATGATGTTAGCCGGCCTATGTCAGAAAGAGCATTTTTGCGACGGAAAGTAGCTAGTTCTTCTCTTCGGCCGCATTCTTCCACACAATCACACCCATGCGAAAAAGGTGATGACGGGAAATCTCCACTTGCGGAGCGATCTCCCCCGAAAATTCGGAGGCGAGCATAGTTCGAATTTCATCCGGCATATATGCGCGGCGTACCGAAGTCAGCCCATCCAGCCACGCCACCCGGTTGCGAATAACGGGGTAGCCGGCATACGCCAAAAACAGATGCAATGGATGCCGGACAAGGTCGTTGATCAGCAGCGCGCGCCGGCTCACCCTCAGCCCTTCGCCCACGAATTGCTGCACTCGCCGCGGGCCCAGATGGTGCGCAAAAAGATTGCAACCAACCAGGTCGAATGCTCCATCGCCGAAAGGAAGAGCGAGCGCATCGGCCACTACGCTTTGATTTTTTCCGCCATGATTCGCGGCGGGATTTCGTTTAGGCAGATGCGAGGCTGCGATGTCGAGTAGAGTTAGATCCAGCGTGATTCCATGTCGCGCTAAATTCGCTCGCACCGTCTGCGGAACTTCACCCAGCCCGGCGGCCACCTCCAGCAACGAGAAGTGATTCATACCGGTCGCCCGCGCGACGCGTTCCACCATTTTCTGCGTGGTGGCGATCCCACCGAACCATCGATTGACGCGGCCGATAGCTTCTAACACAGCCTGCGCGTCGCTCGGCGAACAGGCGTCAGAATCGAGAATCTCCGGAGCATCGATTCGCTGCATGAGAAGGGTTGAATTTTCCGGGGTACGTCGTCCGCAACGCTAGACTTCCGCCAGTTCCTCTTCCAGCAATTGCTTGTTATACAGGTCGCTGTAGTAGCCGTTCAAGGCCAGCAGTTCGTCGTGGGTGCCCAGTTCCACGATCTTGCCGCCGTGCAACACGGCGATGCGGTCGGCATTGCGCACGGTAGAAACGCGATGGGAAATGAAGATGGTGGTGCGGCCCTGCATCACTTCGCGCAGATGATTGAGAATTTTGTCTTCGGTGTGAGTGTCCACGCTAGAGAGCGCGTCATCGAGAATCAAAATTCGCGGATTGCGGATCAAAGCTCTGGCGATTGCGGTACGTTGTTTCTGTCCCCCGGAGAGCGTTATGCCGCGTTCGCCGACCATGGTTTGATAGCGGTCGGGAAAGCCTTCGATGTCTGCCGCGATATTGGCTGCATCGGCTGCGTCGTGAATCTCCTGATCGCCGGCCGATTCCACGCCCAGCGCAATATTTTCGCGGATGCGGTCGCTAAACAAAAATGTTTCCTGCGGCACAAAGCCGATATTCTGCCGCAGCGACGCGAGAGAAAAGTCTCGGATCGGCCGTCCGTCCACCAGCACCATTCCCGGAGCCGCATCGTAAACGCGCGGAATCAAATTGACCAGCGTACTTTTTCCCGAGCCCGTCGGACCCACGATCGCCATGCTGCTGCCCGCCGGAATTCGCAGGTTCAAGTCATGCAGCACGCGCTTGCCCTCGTAGTCAAAGTTCAGGCCGCAGAATTCGATTTCCCCTTCCACCTGCCGATCCTCCGCGTCGGCCTCATCCTTGATCTCAGGCAGTTGCTGCAAAATCTCATTCAGCCGCACCAGCGAAGCCGTGCCCCGCTGGAAAATGTTGACCACCCATCCCAGAGCGATGATGGGGAACGTGAGTTGCATCATGTAAATGTTGAATGCGGTGAACGCGCCGATTTGCATGCGCCCAGCCAAAACTTCGCGACCTCCGATCCACAACACCAGCACCAGCGCCAGGCCAAGCATGAACTCCAGCGTGGGCCAGAGCATACCCATCAGTCGCACTAGTTTCAAGCTGCGCGCAACGTATTCCTGGTTGGCAGCTTCGAAGGACGCAATTTCCGCCTCTTCCTGCACGTAAGCGCGAATCACGCGCGCCCCCGAAAAATTTTCCTGGGCCCGGGCCGAAATGTCGGAGAACATCGCCTGAATTCTTTCGAAGCGCTCATGAATCCGTCGTCCAAAGTATTGAATGGTAACGCTGACGATGGGCAACGGCAGAAAGGCGAACAGCGTCAGTTTTGGACTGTTGTGCACCATGAACCACAGGGCCGCAGCCGTGAACACCAGAGTGTTCGCCGAATACATGATTGCCGGGCCCATCAGCATGCGCACCGCATTCAAATCATTCGTCATCCTGGCCATAATGTCGCCAGTGCGCATGCGCTGATAGTAAGAATAAGAAAGCGTTTCCAGGTGGGCAAAAAGATCGTTGCGCAGATCGAACTCAATATCGCGCGAGATGCCGATCACAATCCAGCGCGTGAGAAACAGGAAGATGCCTCGAACCACCGCCAACCCCAGCACCTGCAGGGTGAAAATCAAAAGCTTGTGCCGGTTGACACCGCTTGCCAGACTCTGAGCGACGTTACCGATCACTCTTGGCAGTCCCGCCTGAGCTCCGTTGCTCAACACGATGCAAAGGGCACCAACCACAAATCCCCAGCGATAGCGCTTGAGATAGGGCAGCAGCGGTCGCATGCTCTTCGGAATCATGAATGAGTGATAGATGAAATTTTAGCAGGCGTGGGATCAAACTTTTGCAAAGGTGCCAAGATTGCCTTGGGACAGCGATTTCGCAGGAGCGGAGATGCGACTCAATCCGTGGCGAGACTAATGACGGTCAGATTGGCGGGTGAGCCGTGGGAAGAATGCCGCAATATCTCGCCCAAAGGCGATCACGCTAACCGTTGCAAGTACTAATCCCCAGACCGCGAAGAAAAGCCATCCTACATCGAAAATGAAGACTTGTTCTAAATCCATAACATCATTCCTTCGAGCAGTGCCTGGGGAAAAACAGCGGGCCCAGGAGATTCCCAAGCCCGCATCCCCAGTTAAGCCATGACTCCAAATCACTTACGCGAACCAATTCTTAGTTCTGGTCGACCGCCGGGGCGTTCTGCATTCGTTGCTGCATACGCGCTGCCCGGTTGGCCTCGAACTCCTTCAACTTGCTCTGCTGATCGGGTGTCAGCAGTTGGTAAAGTGCGTTGTGAATGCGGGTTTCCTCCACCTTCAGTTGCACCAGCGTCTGCGCTTGCTGCGCGACCGCAGCTTGCACCTTGGCTGCGTCATAGGTGCCTTCCTCATACGGCTTGAGTTGTTGGTCCAGCTGGCGAACCTGCTGCATCAACGGCTTCAGGGTAGCCCGTTCTTTCTGCACGACCGCCTTCATCTGTGTCTTCTGGTCATCGGTCACATTCAGAAACTTGGCATAGAACTCCATCCTGTGACCATCCATGCCGAATCCAGGGCCGTGGCCATGCGGAGGCGGAGCGGCAGGCGTGTCCGCGGTTTGTGATTTGGCCAGCGCACCGCCCAGCAATACAGCCAGCGCCGCGATCAGCAAACGAACTCGAATCGATTTCATAAATCTTGGCTCCTTCAGAGCGGCTCCTTCATCAAACTTCAGAAACTCGGCTCTTTTGCGTACACTCATAGGAACACGATTCGAGCCGGAAAGTGGTAAAAGCTGAGTAAATCCGAGTAAAGTTTTGTCACCAGTAAGCGGAGCCTTTTTGACAATTCTTTACCGCGGGCTGTGGGTCGGTTGGTGCACAATGAAAACCAGAAATATGGAACGCATTCTGGTCATCGATGATGACGTCGAACTCTGTACTCTTGTGGGCGAATACCTGCAGGCCGAGGGCTTTGTCGTGGAAGCTGCTCACGACGGCGAAAGTGGGCTGCAGCGAGCCACCGGTGGGGGATATCTACTGGTTATCCTCGACGTAATGCTGCCCGGCATCAACGGTTTCGAAGTATTGCGGAGGATTCGTGCCACCTCGCGCCTTCCCGTGCTATTGCTGACCGCGAGGGGAGAAGACGTGGATCGCATCGTTGGTCTGGAGATTGGCGCCGACGATTATTTGCCCAAGCCCTTTAATCCGAGAGAGCTGGTGGCGCGGATTCGCGCCGTGCTCCGCCGTACCCGCGGCGATAAGTCGTCACCGGCCGCGCCGGAAATCGTGCGCGTCGGCGAGATCGAGCTCGATCCCGCCACGCGCAGTGTGCGCCGTGATGGCCAGCCCGTGGAACTGACCTCAGTCGAATTCAACCTCCTGGAGGTTCTGCTCCGGGAGGCGGGACGCGTCGTGCCGCGCGAGCGTCTGGTGAATGCCGTGCTGAGCCGCAAGTTTTCGCCCTTTGATCGCAGCATCGATATGCACGTCAGCAAAGTGCGCAAGAAACTTGGCGATACCGACACCGACGAGCACATCAAGACCATTCGAGGCGTGGGTTACATCTTTGCCCGTCCGCGTGAGAAGGTAGAGAAGCTAGGGGAAAAGGAAAAAGCCAAAGTCACCTCATGAAGAGCCTCTTCCTCAAGATTTTTCTTTCTTTCTGGGTGGCGCAGGCATTGTTTATTGTCCTGGCGATCCTGGTTACCCTGGCTTTCCGTCCCCGAAGTGCCACCTGGGAGGCTCTGCGCGCGACGGCGTTGAACGATGCTGTCAACGCCTATGAAGAAGGCGGAGCTCGCCAGCTGCGGCAGTATCTGGAAAATCTGGAAGCAACCCAGCACGTGCGAGCCTATCTTTTCGACGAGCAGGGAGAAGAAATTTCCCACCGTGGCGCCCCCGACTGGGCGATACGTGTGGCCTCGGGCGGAACCCGCTCCCCGCGCGACGGAATTGTTTTCCCGCCACCTCCTGTCCAGCGGGATTCGCGAGCGTCTTCCGACGGGAGACATCGTTACACTCTGGTGATGGGCCTGCCGCCCGGTCCGCGCGTTTTTTTCGGACCACGCGGTATGCCGGTGCCGGGTTTGATCATTGCCGTATTGTCTTCTGGATTGGTTTGTTATTTTCTTGCCTGGTATATGACCAAGCCCGTGTCCCGGCTTCGGGCTGCGACCCAACGGTTGGCCGCCGGTGACTTGACGGCTCGCGCCGGCAATCCCAAGAGCAGGCGGCACGACGAGATTGCAGGTCTGGTCCGCGATTTCGACACCATGGCCGGCCGGCTGGAGACATTGGTCAAAGCGCAGTCCCGTCTGCTGAACGACATTTCTCACGAGTTGCGATCTCCGCTGGCTCGCTTGAATGTGGCGCTCGGCCTGGCTCGACAACGCTCCGGACCAGAGAGCGCCAGCATGCTCGAACGCATCGAGCTCGAAGCCAGCCGCTTGAACGAGCTCATTGGCCGTCTGCTCACCCTGGCCCGGCTGGAAGATGGTGAGCAGCGCGTGCCGCCCACGCCGGTTCTGCTCGATGAAGTAGTGCTGAATGTCGCCGAAGATGCCGAGTTCGAAGCCCAGGCGCGGCACTGCCACGTACGCAGCGATATTCCGCCGGGCAATTGGGGAGTGCGCGGGGAAGCTTCGCTCTTGCATAGCGCCATCGAGAATGTGGTACGCAACGCCATTCGCTACACGCACGAAGGCACAACGATCGAGATTCACCTGGAGAGGAAAGAGCACTCCGATGGCACGGAAGCGGTGGTGAGTGTCACGGATTGTGGATCGGGCGTGCCGTCCGACGCGCTCGAGAAATTGTTTCAGCCGTTCTACCGCCTCGACGATGATCGCGGTCGACAGACCGGCGGAGTTGGTCTCGGTCTGGCGATCACCGAACGAGCTGTGCGGTTTCATGGCGGACGCGTTGCCGCTCTTAACCGATCGGAAGGCGGGCTGCTGATCGAGATTCACCTTCCGCTGGCGGTCAGCGCCCAATCGGGGAAAGTCCCGGAACCCATTCCGGCAGAACAAGAAGCGTAAAGCATAAAAGAAGTGGCCAGTGATCAGTGGCCAGTGATCAGTGGCCAGTAAAGTCAAGCTGCAGCGCAAACTGACCACTAACCACTAGCCACTAATCACTAATCACTGCACCTAGGCAACTCACAGTCGCATCCGCGGTTCCAATGAGCTGGGTGGCGTTTGCTCTTCCCGCTCATTCCTGATACATAAATGGATGGCAATTCACGCCTTACACAAAGTGTTCGAGCCCGGTAAGTGGCTGCCGGGGTGTGCATCAGCACGTTCACGGGAGACAAAGCGAAGAATGCGGACTAGGTTCACCTGGATTTTGGGAGTCGCAGCTCTGATTTCGGTGGCGTTGCTGCTGGCATGCAGCACGAAGTATTCGTCCTCCAACAATGGGCTGGTCGTAGTCTCCACGCAGGGCAATGCGGATATGGATACCTTCAGCCTGGACTTGGGCAACGGGCATATCACGCAGATCTTCAATACCGCCGGGCCGCCCACGAGCGGACAACCAACCGCCGTAGTTCTCGATCCAGCCGGCGCCTATGCCTACGTGATGGTCTATCAGAGTGCTGCCGTTGCTGCCAGCGTCACTGGAATCGAGAGGTTCACCATAGCCTCCGACGGAAAGTTGGGATCGGGAACGACGACAGCTTTGAACGGCGGTGTTACGCCAAAAGCGATGGTGGTAGATTCGGCTGGAAAATTTCTTTTCGTCGCTGACTCCACTCCCGCCGCGGTATCAGTACTCGCCATCAGTGGTGGCACTTTGACGGAGGTCTCGGGCTCACCCTTTCCAGTAACCGAGCTTCCCGGCGGCGCCACGCAAGGTGCCATTCCGAGTCCTTCCGCGCTTGCGATCACCCCCACGGTCTACCCTCCCGCCTTCGCGACTTGCTCGGGCAATGTGCCTCCCACCACGGAGAATCTTTACGTCACAGATTCCACCAACTACATCGTGCTGAACTACTCTGTTTCATCCACGGGTACTCTAACGGCCGTTTCAGAAAATGTTACGGGCACGGTGCCTTCGGGAGTCACCGTCGATCCATGTAATCGATTCGTTTACGTGTCGAACTCGCAGCCCAATAATAGCGTCAGCGCTTTCACCATCTGCAATAGCATTTCGTTGCCGAGCTGTCCCAATGCGGACTTCAGTCTGCTCCCCGTCAATGGTTCGCCATTTGCCGCGGGCAACGCGCCCGGCCCGTTGTTGATGGACGCGTACGCCAATTTCTTGTACGTACTGGATACCGGGCAGAACGCAATCTCAGCCTATAAGGTCAGCACCACCACCGGCAGCCTGACGCCGCTAAATCCTACTCCGGTGACTACCAATTCATATCCCACCTCGATAGCAGTTCGTAGCGATGACAGCTGGCTGTTCGTGGCTAATCTGAACTCGGCCAATCTCTCGCAATATGCCATCACGCCTTCAACCGGAGCGCTCATTCCCCAAGCGCCGGTCCAAACCGATAACTTTCCCTGGGGAGTAGCGGTGAAGTAGTCTGTGGCCCGGACAGGGCCGGCGATCAGGTGGGAATCTTCAGAATCATGTAAGCACCCACCAGCGCAAAAATCAGGTCCGGCGACCAGGCTGCCAAGGCCGGCGGCAGCTGGCTGAGGTCTCCCATGGCCTCGAATAGCCGCGATACCACCGTATAGACCACGGCAATTCCCACCGCAACCGCGACGCCGGTGATTGCGCCTTTCTTGGATGCCGACAGAGAAAACGGAATGGCCAGCACGGCCATAATCAGTGTGATCAGCGGGAACGAAAGCTTCTTGTTGAGTTGCACCCGGAGCCGCACCACGTCGAAGCCGCTTTGCTGCAGATCGCGGATGTAGCGCCGCAACTCCTCGTAGTTCATCTCGGAGTACTGTTTCACTTCCTTCTTGAAATAGGACGGAGCCTCGCTTAGTTCCGGGAAAGTGGAGACGTCGAAGGTGCGGAAGTCGGCAATCGCCGGGCCATTCAGCGAGCGCTGCCAGCCGCGTTCGAAGATCCAGCGATTCAGATTGTCCGCCCAGTGCGCCGAATCGGCATGGATACGCTGCGTGATGGCGAAGCTAGCAGGATCGACTTGAAAGATCGTGACATTCGCGAACTGATCGCGGTCGGGATCGAAGAACTGGTAGTAGTAAATGTCGTTATGCTGTCCGAAAATCCACTTGCGATCGGGACGCAGATAAGTTTGCGCGGGCTTGCCCTTGATCTGGTTATGTAGCGCTTCCTGGCGCTGGTTGGTATGAGGCAGGTAAAACTGGTCGGCGAAAAATAATCCCACCGCCAGCACTGCCGCTGCAACCAGCACGGGAGTGACGATGCGGTAGATGCTGGTTCCCGTAGCTTTGATCGCCGTGATCTCGTTGGAGCGGTTCATCAACCCAAACGTGATAAGCACCGCCAGCAGCATGATCAACGGAGCAACGTTGTAGAGCAGGTAAGGAGCGACATTGAGAAGATATTCGGCCACCACCAGAAAGGGCGTCTGATTGCGGAGGATGTCACTCAGCAACTCGAACAGGGTGAACACCAGCAGGAGCACGAGGAATGCGGAAAGGATCATTCCCAGGTAGACGAAGAAATCGCGCAACACGTAGTCATCCAGCAGGGTGGGGAAGCTGGCGCTGAAGACGCGGCGGCGAGTGGAGGCGCGCTCGAAGGCGTTGACGCTGTCGCGGCGCCCCAACCGGAATGTTGGGACGTTGCCGTTGATCTGGGGCGTGCCGCGCTTGCCCCACAGCCGGAGACGGAATGCCGAAAGTGCAATCGGCCGCCGTTCCGCTTGCCATAGCAGGATTGCTCCAGCCACGAAGAACACAATGGTGGCTAGCCACGCTCCGAGCATGGGCCCGACCTTGCCTTGCCGCGCCAGCGACACTCCGATCAGAGAAACGAAGTAATAAATGAAAACTAGCGCGATAGTGAGGACGAAACCGCCCGACTTTCCGCTTTTCTTCGACGACAGGCCCAGCGGGATTCCAACCATCGCCAACACAAGGCAAGCCGTGGGAAGGGCGAAGCGCCGGTGAAATTCGATCAAGTACCAGCGCGCCGAAACAGGATCGACGCGGTGCGCATAATCGCGCAGCGCCCCTGTGCTTACCAGTCCCACCGGGACCTGTTCATCCGCCTTGTTTTCCGTGGAAGGCAAATCCAGGGGAATGTCAGTTTGCTGAAACGTGGAGATCTGGTAATGGTCGGCCAGTCTGGGATCTGTCTCATGAGTCGAGCCATCAATCAGATGCAGATGCAGCCGATCCTGCCCCTCAGGGACAAGGATGCCTTCGTGCGCCAGCGTGATCCGAGGATTGGCGGGATCGGAGATGTCGGCGAGAAATACACCTTTCCAAATCGCGGCTCCTTGCGCGGTATGCACGTCCTGCACGTAGAGCACGATCTTGGGAAAGCCTTCGTAAAAAACTCTCGGTTGGACTTCAAACGAGACTTGCGAGCCTTTAAGTTGATCCTCCAGATGCCCCAGGGATGCCAGCGAGTAAGGAGCCAGGTAAAGTCCATTGCCCAGAGCCAGCAGCCACGCGGCCACGACGAAAATTGCCAGCACGCGGCCAAAATTCCACACGCCCATGCCGCTGGCCCGCATGGCGGTGATTTCACTGTCGGCGGCAAGACGGCTCAGTCCAATAAGAATTCCCACCAGCACGCTCATCGGGATGGTGTAGGTGAGCGCGAGCGGCACCGTGTAAAAGAAAATCTCGGCCACGCTGGGCAGCGGCGCGCTAGCCCGAACCACGAGTTCCAGAATGCGCCCCAGATCGCGCGTGAACAGCACGAAGGTGAAGATGGCCGCGCCGATGAGGGCGTGCGAGCTTACTTCACGAAGAATGTAGCGGGTGAGAATCCGCATTAGGGCGCTTCTTACCGCAGTCTAGCATGGGGTTAGAAGCGCATACGGGCGGACGGATTTGCTATCCAGCCTTCAGAAAGAGCGCCGCCAGAGGCGGCAGCGTCAGTTTCAACGAATACGGTCGCCCGTGTGCCGGCTCGGCTTCGGCATGCACACCGCCCAGATTGCCCACCCCGGTGCCCCCATATTCCAAGGCGTCGCTGTTCAGCAATTCGCGCCAGTAACCGCCCGACGGCACGCCGATGCGATAGCCGATTCGGGGAATGGGCGTGAAGTTACAAACGATGAGAACGGTGTCTTTGGCGGACTCAGACTTGCGCAAAAGCGAAATCGTGCTGGTAAGACTGTCGTTGCAATCCACCCACTCGAAGCCGGCTGCGTTGGCGTCAAGCACGTGCAGTGCTGGTTCGGCGCGGTAAAGCCGGTTCAGCTGTCCCACCCATTCCTGCAGGCCACTGTGAACCGGATACTGAAGCACATGCCATTCCAGGCTGCTGTCGTGGGCCCACTCGCGGACCTGGCCGAACTCGTCACCCATGAACAGCAATTTCTTTCCCGGCTGAGCATACATGTAGCCGTATAAGAGCCGCAGGTTGGCGAAGCGCTGCTTCTCATCACCGGGCATTTTGCCGATCAACGATCCTTTACCGTGAACCACCTCATCGTGCGATAGCGGCAGCACGAAATTTTCCTGGAATGAATACAGCATGCGGAAGGTAAGCTTGCTGTGATGGTATCGGCGGTGAATGGGATCCTGCTCGAAATACTCCAGCGTGTCGTGCATCCATCCCATGTCCCACTTCATGCCGAAGCCGAGGCCGCCCAGGTAAACCGGCCGCGAAACCATGGGCCACGAAGTGGATTCTTCCGCGGTGGTCTGAATATCGGGATGCTCTTTATACACTTCCTGATTGAATCGGCGCAGAAAATCGATGGCGTCGAGGTTCTCCCGCCCGCCAAATTTGTTGGGAATCCACTCCCCGGCGTTCCGGGAATAGTCGAGATAGAGCATGGACGCGACCGCATCCACCCGCAGACCGTCGATATGGTATTTGTCCAGCCAGAACATCGCGCTCGACATGAGAAAGCTGCGTACTTCCGTGCGTCCGTAGTTAAAGATGTGCGTCTTCCAGTCGGGATGGAAGCCCTGCCGCGAATCCGCATGTTCGTAAAGATGCGTTCCGTCGAAGTAAGCCAACCCGTGAGCGTCGGAAGGGAAGTGCGAAGGCACCCAGTCTAGGATCACTGCGATGCCGTGCTGGTGCAGGTAATCCACTAGGTACATGAAATCCTGCGGCGTCCCGTAGCGCGAGGTGGGAGCGAAATAGCCGGTGGTCTGATATCCCCAGGAGCCATAAAAGGGATGCTCCATCACCGGCATGAATTCCACGTGAGTGAAGCCCATGCGTCCCACGTAATCGGCAAGACGCGGCGCAGTCTCGCGATAAGTCAGCGGACGATTATGTTCCTCGGGAACTCGCATCCAGGAGCCAAGATGAACTTCATAAATGGACTGCGGAGCCCGCAGCGAGTTCCGCGCGGCGCGTTTTTCCATCCATTCCCGATCGCCCCATTCATAATCGAGATCCCACACCACCGAAGCCGTGCGCGGCGGTTTCTCGTGCCATAGGCCGAGCGGGTCGGCTTTGTCGACTTGGTAGCCTTGACGTCGCGATTCAATGTGAAATTTGTAGATCGCCCCTTGGGTTACGCCGGGGATGAATCCTTCCCAGATTCCCGAGTTGCCCCGGGACTGGAGCAAGTTGCTTCGCGCGCCCCAGGAGTTGAAGTTCCCAATCACGGAAACCAAGTTTGCATTCGGAGCCCACACGCTGAACATCGCGCCAGCTTTTCCATCTCGCGTCACCAGATGCGCGCCCACGGTTTCGAAAAGACGATAATTGCTACCCTCATTGAACAGGTAAAGGTCCTGGTCCGAGAGCAGAGTGGGGCGATCGGCGGCGATGGGAGCTTCTGGCATGTTACGAGTCCTTAGTGTACCGGAAGATGCATTGGACAATACACAGAGACTCGGATGCGCCAAACTCACAGAAGGATGACGCTCGATTTCCTGCGCGCTTGTTGCCATGTTCTTTGGTGCGCTGTTGCGCCGAATCCCCCATGCTAGACTGACTCTTCCAGCCATGCCCGCCCTGCGTCTGATTCTTCTCTGGCACCAGCACCAGCCCTTCTATAAGGATTTGGTGACGAACGAATACCGTTTGCCTTGGGTGCGGCTGCACGCGCTTAAGGATTATTACGGGATGGTGCAACTCCTGGACGAGTTTCCCAATGTTCATCAGAACTTCAATCTGGTGCCGTCGCTGATCACGCAAATTCAGGATTACGTTGCAGGGACGGCGCAGGATCCATTTTTGGATGTGGCGGCCAAGCCCGCTAAGGATTTGACGCTAAAGGAGCGACACTTCGCTCTGCAGTATCTGTTTCAGGCCAACCCGGCGAACTTGATCGGGCGGTATCCGCGGTATCGAGAGCTGTACGAGCGCTTCCGCGAGCATGGGTTTTCGCCCGAGAAGGCAGAAAAATATTTCCATCCCCGTGATTTCACGGACTTGCAAGTGCTTTCCCAAATCGCATGGTTCGACGAGTTTTTTCTGGAAGAAAAAGACGTTGCGGCGCTGATCAGGAAAGAGCGCGACTATTCTCTCGAAGACCAGAGTTTTGTGATTGCTCGCGAGCGGGAACTGATGGGCAAGGTTGTGCCGGCGTATGCCGCGGCTGCGAAGAAAAAATCAATCGAGATCTCGGCGACGCCTTTTTATCATCCCATTCTTCCCCTGGTCTGCGACACCAATGTGGGAGCCGTTTCCTCGCCGGGGCTGCCTCTGCCGCAGAACC
>OBLW0100003325.1_pt1 | contig 12571 bp, 12 predicted proteins | sample 1520161 | NCBI WGS metagenome assembly OBLW01 (sample SAMEA3539309, study PRJEB22396) | soil metagenome | biome: tundra; feature: field; material: soil | place: USA | collected 2010-05 | depth 0.15 m
AGGGCTTCGGCCTGCAGAAAAAAAGCGTAGCCGGGCTGCGCGCGCAAGGCCAGGCGCAGGAGGCCCGCGGCGCGCCATGCATCGCCCGCGTGACGCGCCAGACGGGCGCGGCGTAACAGGATCTCGGGAATTTCGCGGCCCGAGGGGTCCACCACGCGAGCCATCAACTCCTCGGCTTCGCGCGGTGAAACTTTTGGTTCCAGCAGTAAGGCACGGATCCAGCAAGCGCTGGTATCGGTGCGCAATTCCAGCCGCCGCAGCGCTTCGCTTTCCAGTCCTGCCTCACGGATGACGCCGGCCGCGTGCTCCACCGCTTGCCGCAGCGGGTGTCCCGTCTGCTGGAGGATTCCGTCGAGAGCATCCATCGTCAACCGCCAATGCCGCGCCTTCGCAGAGTCTTCAGGAAGTCGCCAACATTCGAAAGCGAGGCCACCTCCTCCGTGGCCAGTCGCACGCCGAAGGCTTCTTCCATCGCCAGCACCAGTTTCATCTGGGCGACGGAATCCCAATCGGCGATGTCCGCCGGAGAAGTCTCGGGGGTCACCTGTAGCCTGGGGTCGTCGAAGATCTCTTGAAAGATGCCATTAATGCGCGATTGAATCACCATAAGATCACAAAAACCTGGTAAGTAACTTGCCGCGGATCAGGGGGGAGTCGCCGCGAAACACCCTCACCGCAAGCGAGACGGTGCGCATCGCGGCCTGTATCTGGGTGACCTCGGCGCGCACCATGACGTGGTCGCCGGCAAACGCGGGCGCGATGAAATCCACCGAAACCGAGGTGCAGAGGGCGGTGTGGAAGTTCCCACCAACGATGGCCGAAAACAGAGCCAGCACCTGGAACCCGTAGGCGAGCCGCCCCTCGAAGCCGCACTGGCGAGCGGTTGCCGGATCCTGATGAATCGGGCTGTAGTCGCCGCTGAGGGTTGCGAAAGCATCCAGCTGGCTTTCGTCGAGCAGGGCTTCGACGGAAAACACATCGCCCACGGAGATCTCCTCAAATCGTAGATCGCGGCGTTCAGCGCCCGGCATGCAACACCTCGCCGTGTTCCATGATCGGGCCGGCCGATACGCCGCTCTGCTTGCTCACCTTGTAGAGTATAGCGAGAGCACCATGCCGCTGTCGCGTTCGAAGGCGCCAAAGTATAGAGTACAATGAGGGTTGTCGTTCCGTGAAACAAGACCCATAACGGAGAGCCAGGCCGCAGTCAAGACCGGCGCATGATGCCAGTGGATTTGATCATATTGGGATCTGGAGGTTCGTCCCGAGAAATCCTGGGCGCCGTGGAGGATATCAACCGTCAGACGCCGCGCTGGCGGGTCTTGGGCTTCCTCGATGACAACCCCGCCTTGCAGGGGAAGAGCGTCGATGACGTTCCCGTGCTTGGGCCTCTGGCTTCGGCCAAAGAGCACACCGCGCAACTGATTGTCGGCGTTGCCAGTTGGCGCAGGCCCGGGGCGCGGCGTGAAATCGTGGCGCGGCTGGGGCTGCCGCGGGAACGCTACGCCACGGTGATTCACCCTTCGGCGTCGATCAGTCCCCGCGTCACCATTGGCGTGGGCACGGCCATCTTACAGAACGTCGTGATTACTTCCGGGTCCGTGGTGGGCGACCACGTTCTAATCTCGCAAAACGTGACCATGGCGCATGACGACGTCATTGGCGATTTCGTTACCATCGCTTCGGCCGCCATCATCACCGGCGGCGTCAGGCTGCGCGCCGGGTGCTACCTGGGCGCGGGCTGCACCATCATGAATGGAGTCACTGTAAATGAAGGTGCGCTGGTCGGCATCGGTGCCGTGGTGATGATCGATGTTCCGGCAGGGGTGACGGTTTCCGGCTACCCCGCCCGCTCAATTCCGCAAATGAAACGGTCTTGACTGGCGCAATTCAGTGCGAGCCCTCGTGCCGCACCCAGATCTCAAAATTGCCGAAATCCCTAATGTGGTCGAAGTTGTCGGTGAACCAGGCCCAAGTGCGGGGAAACACCGCGTACGGATCAGGGATCGGTAGCGGCTCGGCCATGACCTTCTCGCGGACGATAAGGCGTATCCCGTTGCGTTCCAGCGAAGCGGAAATCATTTGGTCGAGCCGGGGAATCTGCCTATACAGAAAGGAATGCCCCGGCACGAAGTACAGCAGAGGCTGCGGAGGGCGGACGCCGAGGAGCCCATACAGTATTGTGGAGTCGCCCATGACAAAGAAATTGCTTCGTCTGGCGGACAGATAGGAAACCAGATTTTCGAAATCGACTCTGCGCAGCGTTATCTCCTGGATCACATGTGGTTCACCCCACCGAACCCGTTCCAGGCCGCGGACGCGGATTGGGTCGCGGAAAACCGTGCGTGCCGTGAACTCCTGCACCATGCGGGTCCAGGCGGATCTGACTTCGTATGCCATGACAGCCGCACCCCAGATGCCCGCCAGCGCGAAGATACAGATCCTGAGGGTGCGGGCCGATGGGAAGTGCACACCGGGACCGGGACCGGGATCGGCAGCAGGTGCATTCGGCAGGTAGCCCGCCAAGCGTGACAGCAGGCTGACGCCCAGGCAAGCCGCCAGGCCCACAAACGCAAAATCGTTCTGAAACTCCTGCTCCGTGGACGCCTGGGTGAGGCTGTGAAACAAGGGGAGCAGCAGCGCAGCGACGCATGCTGGGGCCGTCGCGCGCCACAGAGGCCGCCGAAAATTGAAACACGCGAGGCACAGGGCGACGGCGCCGCCAAAGAAGCCTATCAGATCGATCTGCCACAGATTCGGCACTATGTTGAACGAAAGCGCCCTGGCGATCACCTTCAAAGACAGTCTGGATCGGCCAATCTCGCTGGCGAGCACGAGAGTGCACTCAACAAACGAGGACAAGTCCGAGTACACCCATACCCAACCAAGGAAGATGGCGAGAGCGGCAGCCATCCCGGTCCCGGCAAAGAACACCGATCGGCAAGCCCGGCGCACGTCCGGAAGTTCTCCAGCCACTAAAACGGCCACAACGATCGGGACAAAGAAGGCGCCAAAGTTCTGTTTGCCGAGAACCGCGAGGGCCAGTGACACTCCGCCCGCGAGTTGCCAGAGGCTTCGGCGATACGCGGTGGCACGGGAGGATTCGACTATCGCCTGCAGCGCCAGAAGGTCGAAGAACATGGCCACCTGCTCGAACCAGAGGGTACCGAAAGGAGCCTGAAAACAGATGGCCGTCGCCAACCCTCCACACAAAGCGAGCACGCGCGATCCCCCACCTAGAAGCCGGACGATTCGGATCACACTGAGGGTCGCCAGCGAGTTGAACACGCACGCTGGCAGGACCATCGCCGACCAGTTGACGCCAAAGACCCGAAAAAACAGTGCCTGAATGTAGAACACGAGCGGTCCGAATGGGAAAAGAAAGTCCTTGTATGCGGCCTGCCCTTGAAGGATGCGCCACCCTCCATCGAAAATCACCGACGGATCGGTCAGGAACATACCCCTGTGCCCGGTGGCCCAGTTGAAGGCAAACGCAAACGCAGCCAGGATGACGCATGCGAGCAGGTACGGAATACCGAGATCTCCACGCGTCCGCTGAACGCGCGAGAGCGGATGAGCAGAATCAGCGACCCCGCCGGTTTGAGACATGATTACACAACCCTAACATACCGCTTTCACTGCTCAATCCCGATGCCATGGCCGCCAGCGATTGCCGTGCAGGCTTCGCGGCGGACCACCGTCGAGTCTCGGGGATGACCTTCACCCCCGCTATCGATTGCTCGGCGCAATTTCCAGTTGCCGTCCTTTGCGTACCATGAACCGTCACCAGCACTTCGCCGGCATAAAGAAACCCCAGTATGGCAACGATCAGGCCGGCGTAGGACATGTACCGGATCGGCAGATACGTGAACGAGGTAATGCAATCGACGGCGAGCTTGAGCTTTTTCTCCAGGCTCCACTTAGAGACGCCGTGGGCGCGAGCTTCCTTCACATAGAGAAGGCTCTCCTGGCGGAAGCCCATCCAGGCAATCAGGGTCAGGACGTTGGTATTGCTCTCCTCGAACTGGCGGAAGGCATCCAGTACGCGCCGGTCCACCAGGAAGAAATCCGCCGCGGGCAGATCTTTCATCCCGGTGAACCGCCGGAAGAACCAGGTGAACGATCGGGACAACGCGAGAGTGGAGGCCTTTTCTCCCAGCCGGGCCGGCACGAAGGGCCCATACCACTTGTACGCCATCGCGCCACCGCTCAAACAGCTTCGGGATAATTTCGGGCGGGGCCTGCAGGTCGGCGGCCATGATTACGGCACAGTCGCCGGATGCCTCCCGCAAACCGCAGGTGCAGGCCAGATGGGAACCGGAGTTCCGGGCAAAGCGCAAAGCACGGACTCTGGAATCGCGACGGGAGAGTTGGGTGAGCACGCCGAACGTCGTGTCGGAGGAGTGATCGTCCACCACCAGCCACTCCCAGTCGACCGGCATCTGGTCGAGCACCGCGCACAATCCCCGATACAGCAGCGGCAGGTTTTCCGACTCGTTGTAGGCCGGGGTGACGATCGAGATTCACGGCCGGACACTAAGGTTTTCCATTGGCGGGTAATGCTCCTATCGGCTCCCGGGACAAGGGTTCAAAAGCCCCTTCTTGCCTTGGCGCACGGCAGGCGCGCCGAGATCCAGGATGGCCGCCGGGTTACCGAACACCGTCTTGCCCGCGGGGACGTTGCGGAGACACACCGAGCCTATGCCGACCTTACTTTCGGCGCCCACCGAAATGCCCCCCCTCAGGTGGGCTCCGGTTGAGATGAATGCGCCCTCACCCAAGCGGACATATGCCCCAACGGTGGCGAGGCTGCAAATGGTTGCAAAGCTCGAGATCTCACAATCGTGCCCGATGCACGAACCCTCCAGGACCACCACGTGCGAGCCCAGGTTTGTATCCCCCGAACAGCGGGCTCCGAAGAGAATGATGCAGCCCGGCCCAACACGCGCCTTGGGTGAAACCGATGAAAACGGGTGCGCGATCACCGGGTAGCGCTCCGGCGGCAGCCCCAGGCGTTCGCTGATCTTCTTGCGGATCAGTAACTGTCCTTCGTTAGCCACGCCGATCACCACGGATACTTCACGAAACTCCGGCCGCAAGACGAGTTCCGCCCCCCCCAGCACGCTGTATCCGTAGGCTTCTGTACCGTGTAACGCCGGATTATCGTCGACAAAGCCCAGTATATTCCAGGTCGGCCCCACCTGGTTGATGCTCTCGATGGCGTCCATGATCGAACGCGAAGTTGCGGCTGCACCTAAAACGACAATGTCTTTCGCCATCGTGCCCGCTTAAACTCTCGAAACGCACCGCGAGCGCACGAGATTTTCAAGATCGGCCACCGTGGTCACCGACCGGAGATCTCCACGAGATAGAGTCACCCCAAAATTGGCGCTGACCGATGCCACCAGCGACAACGCCGCCAGGGAATCCCAATTTTCGAAGCCCGCTAATACCTGATCGGGGCCGACTTCGTCCACTTCCAGGATTTCGCGCAGCTCCTCATATAGCGTTTCCAAGGAGTTCTAGGTTCAGTATACCGTAGCGGCCCGGCAGTTAGACGATTTCCGCCGGTCTGTCGATTGCGAAGCGCTCCCTATTTGAGCGACATATTGACCGTCCGGCCGCCGTCTACCACGATCTGCTGGCCGGTCAGCCAGCGAGCCTTGCCGGAGAGGACAAACTCTATGGCATCCGCGATATCTTCAGGCCGTCCGATTCCCATCGGGCAGTCCCGGTCGAGGTTTTCGATGGTGGACGGATCGGCGAAACTTTCGGCGGCCATGGACGTCCGAATGGCGCCGGGCAGGATGGAGTTGGCCCGTATGGCGGGAGCGAGTTCCACGGCGAGTGCCCGCATCAAGCCGTCCAGCGCCGCCTTGCTGGCGCAGTAAGAGCTGAAGCCGCGCGCTCCGAATTGGCTCGAGATGCTGGAAATGAAAAGGATATCGGTGAGCCGGTGGTTGTTGATCTTCTTCCTCAGCAAGAGGTTTACAATCTCCACCGCCGAAAAGAAGTTCACATTCATGATCTCCTGCGCCACCCGGTGATCGATGCTGCGCATGGGGAGAACCGTGACCATTCCCGCGCAGTGGACGAATGCCGTGACCGCCCGGCCGCTTTGGGCGAGTAACGGAGCCAGCGATGCCGCCAGCTCCGCCACGTTCCTCAACTCGAACGGCCACAGGACATGGCGGTCCGGCGACTCGCACAGGCGGCGTGTCTCCTCCAGCCGCTCCAGGTTCCGGCCGTGCAAAATCAGCCCGCGCTCGCCGGACAGGCGGATCGCGGCGGCGCGGCCCAGACCCGAAGAAGCGCCCGTGATCAGTGTGTAGAGTGATGGCTCCATTCGATTACCCCGGCAGCCGCATTACGCGAAATCGATCAACTCGCAGAACTCGAGCGGTCCCAGACGCAGCAGCATCGACGACCACGCGAGACCCACGCCGAAGCCGGCCAGGCAGGCGTGGATCGTGCCGCTGGTAAGCCGCTCCCGCAGGTTGTGGGCGATCGCCATGGGAATCGACACGCCACTCGAATTCCCGTAGTGCTCCACGATATTGCTGGGCATCTTCTCATAGGGGACCTTCATCCTGTCCGCCAGTTTCTGAAGCATGAAACGGTTGGCCTGGTGGAAAAGGAAATAGTCCACCTCATCGCCCGTGGAGCCGGCGGTGCGGAGCAGGTCCTCAATCATCGGCGGCACCTCCACCTGCACGAAGTTGAATACTCCCTGGCCGTCCATTCGCAGATGATCCCGGGAACGGAAGTTGTTTTCGCCGTCGTCCTCCAGAACGGCGGTCTCGGGCGAGGAAGGCAGGCGGAAGCCGCCGGCGGGGATCATCAGCGCTTCGCGGCGCGTGCCGTCCATCTTGAGATTGGCGTGGATTGGGGCCGGGTCGCCGGAGCGCTCGATGATGGCGATCGACGCCGCGTCGCCGATCAGCGGATAACTGTTGCGATCCCTGGGCGAGACTTTGCGGCTCATCACGTCGACGTTGATCAGTACCACCTTGCGCACCGACTGCTGATCCAATAACAGGAACGCCTGAATCAAACCGATCAGGAAGCCGGCGCAGCCCTGGTTGATGTCCATGCAAAACAGGTCGTGCTGCAAACCCAGGCGGCCTTGAATCACACTGCTGGTCGGCGGCATGAAGTAGTCCGGTGACTGAGTAACTACGAACATGGCGTCGAAATCGTCACGGCCAAGCAGGCCCCGGTTGAAGAGATGCTCCATGCCGAAACAGGCGAGATCGGAGGCACAGACGGGGCCATCGACGATGCGGTGCTTATCGTATCCCATCACCGCCTTGAGCTTCATCGAGCGAGCCCTCGGGAAATTGAAATCCGACATCTCGTCGACGAAGCTGCGTTCGTTCGCCGGGACCACGGCCAGCAGACCGCTAATCTTGCGGTGGCTGAAGATGAAATTCATGGTCTGGTATGTTTCCGCAGGAGCCCTTCAATGGAAGCGATGTTCCGAAAATGCTCCGGGACGATGTCCACTCCCGAAATGGAAATTCCGTAAGCCTTGTCCAGGTCCGAAACCAAGGTCACGATGTCGTACGAATCCAGCATTCCGTCACCGACAAAATCCTGCGATGCGGTGAAATCGAATTCCGGGCGAATGTCTTTCAAGATCTCTTCAATGGTTCGCACTTCCGATTATCGCCTTCTGATCATGATTCGGTCAACCAACGTCTCCGGCCGGAATCCATAGTGGCCGTATTTCGCGATTGCGTCCGTATTGCCGTTCACCACCCACAGAATAATCCGTTTGCTGCCGCTGGACAGGCGGAGAAACTGCCGCATCAAACGGGCACCGATCCCCTGGTTGCGGGCGACGTCATCGACGTACCAATAACGCAGGTGCGAGGTGAGGCCCGTGCTTTCGAACAGGAGCATGCCGCCTACGGATTCTCCGCTGCGGACCAGGATTACGTTCCGGCGCGAGACGGCTTCGTGGATCTCGTCCTTACCGGGAAACTGGTCGGTATAGGGGTCGAGGAGCCGGTCGAGAAAGGCGGCGACCGCTGCGACGTCGGCGGGCCCGGCGAACGCCGCGTCCGGCTGGGACTCCCCAACTTCTTCGGGAGCTGCCATGCGGACCATACGGACCAGGCAGTTGTGATCGGTAAAGCCGCTCTCGCGATAGATTGCGGCGACGGGCTCCAGGTCCACGGGCTGCCCGACGAGATCGGCGGTGAGCACGCCGTCGCCCGCCAGTTCCTCTGTGAAGGCCCCGAGCAAGGCGGAGAGTGCTCCGAGATCCGCGGCGGAATGATAGACGCGATGGAATCCGCGATCGCGGAGCAGGATCAGGAGCGCGCCCTCGCCTTCCAGGCAGGAGAGGGACCTGCCGGCGATCCAGTGGTCGATTCGTTCCGCTGTGGCGAACCAGTTCGTCACCCGTCCCGCGCCGGCGCGCCGAACGCGTTCGAGGGCTGCCAGCAGGTCCGCTCGGCTCTGTACCAGATGAATCGCGTCCAGGCGCATCTCTATGGCTCCAGCGTGGCGGCCAGCGCTTTGCGATCCGTCTTGCCGTTCGGATTCACCGGCAGCGAAGCCATTTGGGTGCAGACCGACGGGAACATGTATTTCGGCAGCAGCGGTTCCAACGCCTTCCGGATCGCACCCGCGTTCAGCTCGCGCTCGCCTTCGAAGAACAGCACAATTTGCGATTTCGCGTGGTCGTACACGGCGCAGGCGTTGCGCACCTCGGGCAGACTGAGCACGGCGGTCTCGATTTCGCCCAGTTCGATCCGATAGCCCATGTGCTTGATCTGCTGGTCCGCGCGGCCGGTGAAGACGATCTCCCCCGCCTCATTGCGGTACACCAGGTCGCCCGTGCGGTAGAGCCGCTCGGGATAGTGCGGCTGCAGCGGGTTCTCCACAAAGGCCGCCGCGGTCTGTTCCGGGTCGTTCCAGTATCCCAGCGCGAGCGAGGACCCGCGCACGCACAACTCGCCACGCTCACCAACGGCTGCCGGGCGATTTTCGGCATTCAGGATCAGTACGTCGCTGTTCCGGCAAGGGAAGCCGATCGGCAGCGGCTCGTTGTCGGCCAGTTCGCGGCTAACGATGTAGTATGTGCAATCGACAGTGATTTCAGTGGGGCCGTAAAGGTTGGAGAACAGCGCGTTGGGGAACCACTTGCGCCAATAGTTCAACTGTTTGCACGGCATCACCTCGCCCGCAAACAAGATTTGCCCTAGCGGCGGCAACTCCGTGTGAGCCAGAATGTCCATATTCGCCACCTGCATCAGAACCGAAGGCACCCAGAAGACGAAATTGATGCCGCGTGTCCGCATATACTCGATCAGCTTGACGGGAAATAGAAACAGCTCGCCCGGAATCAGGTCGAGCGTCGCACCGCGCGAAAAGCACAGATAGATGTCGAGGGTGGAGTTGTCGAAGTGAAACGGGGCCTGGCTGCCGATGACTGTGCTCTCGTCGACTGTGTAAACGCTGTTGGCCCAGTCTATGTAATCGATCACGCCGCGATGGGCGATGGTCACTCCCTTCGGTATTCCCGTGGAACCCGAGGTATGGATGATGTAGATCGGATCGGTGTCGATCACGCGCTCGAAGCGCCGCTCCAGTTCGGGCGTGACCTCGCACCTGGGCGCGTCTTCCAGCACCACAATACGGTCCAACGGCGCGCCGGCTTTACGCAACTCCGCCAGGTTCGCCAGGTCGGTGACGAGCAGGGCCGGCCCCAGCTTTTCGAGGACGGCAACAGTCCGCGCCGCCGGGGACTTCACATCCAGCGGCGCATAGCAGTTCCCGCTGTATAGGATGGCGGCGAAACAGAGGACCGCTTCTTTCGATTTCGGCAAATAAACCGCAATCGGGCTGTTCGTTGCATCCGCCCGGGCAACCAGCACCGCCGCCAGTTCCAGCGCCTTGCGCCGGAACTCCCCGAACGTGTACGCCCCTCCCGCATCGCGCACTGCGGTTCGTTCCGGAATCCTCGCAACTGTCCGATTCAGAAACTCAAGCGCGTGGGTCGGCATTGCAAAGACGAAGTATAGCAACCGGCGGGTAACCGCTCGTTCCGGTCCAAATCCCCAATTTGCGGCCTTGCACGGAGTCTATTGCCCAAACACCAAAACTATATTTCAACTGTTTTCAATTGGTTGAACATCCTGAACGGCGGTCGGCGTGAGGCTGGCAGGTAACGTGGGATCGGAGGGGCTGGCGGTCGAAACCGCCGGTCGGATTAGTCAACCAACATGAAATCCCATAGAATCTCGCTCAGATGCTTTCGCGTGGCGGCGGTGACCATCGGCGCTGCACACTACCCGTATGCGGACGCCGGAGAACGGAACGTTGCTCCGGCTCACGCCCGCCGGCTACGCGCCGCGGCGCATGCCATGAAGACGCTCGTCAGCCTGGCGCTGGTCGCGCTGCCGGCCTTCGCTGCCTTCCCGAACGGGTATAGCTACTGCAAAGTGGTGACTACCAGCCACGCCATGGTATCCGGCACCAACGACCTCGCGAACTATCCCCTAACGGTGATTCTCACCGATGCGGACTTGAGGACCTCCGGCAACGGTGGATTAGTAAACAATTCCAACGGCTACGACATCGGCTTCTACCCGGACTGCTCCGGCTTCGGCACGGCGCTCAAATGGGAAATGGAGTCCTACAGTGCGACCACTGGCGCGATAGTCGCCCACGTCCTGCGGCCAACCCTCTCGCACACCACGAACGACGCTATCGGTATGTTCTATGGCGGCAGCTTCAGCAGCTTTCAAAGTACCGCGTCGGCAGTGTGGGACTCCACCTACAAGGGTGTATGGCATTTGGCAAACCCAACGAACCCAACCGATTCTACGGGCAGTAGCAACGGAACTAACCACGGCTCCACGGCTACAACGGGACAAATCGATGGGGGCGCCGCATTTGTGGCTGCCAGTTCACAGTACGCAACCGCGCCCCTGGACCTAAGTGGCACCGCTATTGTCACGCTGGAGTTTTGGTTGAATCAAACGGCATTTTCCAATAATGACGCTTTGCAGTTTGAGTTCACCAGCAATGTTAACAGCGTCACAACAGGGTTTATCGTTGACGGCGGCAGCTCCGCACCAGCCAGCGGGAAATTTGTGTTTGGGTTCAAGGGCAACGGCAGTGTTGGCGGCTTTCTTGAAGCTGCATTTACCCGTCCTACTACCGGCGCGTGGCATCATTACGCATTGATAATGAACAAAACCGCGGGCGCAAATTCAGTGACGCCGTATGTCGATGGAGTCACGCCCACCGGACTACAGACCGGATTAACAGGGTTTTCCGACACCTCCAATAGCAATAACTTTGGAAACAGTACCCTGTATTTCATGAGCCGGAACGGTGCCAGTCTGTTTAACGGGGGCAGCCTGGATGAGGTGAGGGTATCCACGATTGCCCGTTCCGCCGATTGGGTTCTCACCGGGTATCGTAACCAGAGCGCTCCCGGGACTTACATCTCGGCGGGTCCGAGAACCGTATGGGGTGCCACTCATGTGCGGCATGTCGTGACCGGAGGAGCTTGAGTGCCCCGGGGTCCCGGCGGGGTGCGCAGCACGCCGGCATCGCCTTCCTCCCTACCGATTGCTCGATGAGATTTCCAACTGGCGCCCTTTGCGAACCATGAACCGATAGTCGCCGGACTGGCCCACCGTCTGGAACTCATCCAGGATGTATCTGGCCAGCGGCCACACCCGCACATCCAGCTTCGCCTTGTTCCAGAACGCCACACCCTTGGGCGTGTACACCGCGCAGTTGTTTGCCGATCGCGAGAAGTCATCCACCATCGCCTGCTGTTGCCGGTCGGTGAGGGTGTACATCCAGTCGTCCCAATCCAGCGGACCGGGCGGTGCGTGAAGGGGACCGGGCACCGCTTGGCCCGTCCAGAAATAGAGGCTCGGCATTCCCGGCAAACCGACGAACGTGTCGCAGTGTTGTTTCAGGTTGCTCACCAGCCACTGGTAGTCCGCTGCCTCTGCCGGCTCCACGTGGACGCGCTCCGCTCCCGGCAGATTCAAGGGGACCATCGAGTTGTACAACTGTTTCGCGCGGTATGCGAACACCGGGTAGGCGAGCGCCACGCCAGCCAAAGCAACTGCTGCCACGGGCCTCGCGAATCTCCGGGCAGTCGCCGGAAGCCCGCGAATTCCGTCCATCAAGGTCACCGCCGAAGCCACGATCAGCAGCACGCGCAGAAAGTAGCCCTGGCTCCCCGCCATCGGGAATGCATAGAGCGTCTGCAGCACGGTCGCCGCGCACAGCAGCGTCCTCGCATACCTTTCCGTGGGGTCCGCGCGCTCCGGCGGCACGCAAACCAGCAGCCAGCAGAACGGCGTCACGAAACCAAGCAACAGCTTTGGTATCGCCAGCCCCATCCCGAGCGCCAGCGCGCCGAACGCGGCCTGGAATATCGCGAGACACTGCCAGGCCCGCGCGTCGCCGCGCCGCATGACGCGTGAGAATATCAGCGCCGCGGCCAGACCAATCAGCGCCCAGGCGATCCAGAATCGGCTCAACTCGATGGCGAGGTACCAGAACGTCATGTTGATGTTGACCCGGAAAT
>OBLW0100003326.1_pt1 | contig 12571 bp, 10 predicted proteins | sample 1520161 | NCBI WGS metagenome assembly OBLW01 (sample SAMEA3539309, study PRJEB22396) | soil metagenome | biome: tundra; feature: field; material: soil | place: USA | collected 2010-05 | depth 0.15 m
GATCGAAAGCACGCCGAGTTCAACGGGGATGAAGGCAGATCATCGGCTGCCGCTGAAGGCCGCGGAGATAGAGGCTTTCGCTCAGACATTGGCGGCGCTTGTCGGCGTTGAGGTAGGAGAGATCGGCCCCCCAGGGGAATCTGAGTTTGTCAAGGCGGTTGCGTCCGATCTAACTAAGAGTCGCGGTTCGAGCGTTGTTGTCGTCGGCGATCACCAGCCACCATTGGTGCACGCCTTAGCGCACGCGATGAATCAGGCGCTTGGCAACGTAGGACAGACGGTTTTCTATACCGGACCGGTCGATGCCAATCCGATCAACCACAACGAATCATTGCACGAACTGGTCGAAGACATTCGTGGCGGAAAAGTTGATGTGCTGGTGATTCTCGGGGGCAACCCCGCCTACGATGCGCCCGCCGAACTTGAATTCGCTTCGGCGTTGAAATCGAATGCGGTCAGCCTAAAAGTTTTTCTCGGCTCCCATCGCAACGAGACTGCCGAGCTTTGTCAGTGGCACGTTCCGGAAGCGCACTATCTTGAAGCGTGGAGCGATGCTCGCGCCTACGACGGCACAGTCACTATTGTTCAGCCGTTGATCGAACCTCTCTACGGCGGCAAAAGTGTGCACGAAATAATCGCGGTTCTTGCGGGACAATCGAGCTCAACGGGCCACGATCTCGTTCAGGCCTATTGGCAGAAGCAGCACCCCGGCGCTGACTTTGACTCCTTTTGGCGCAAGTCGTTGCACGATGGCTGGATCGAAGGTACCGCCTTTGCCACGAAGCAAGGCAAGTTTGACCTGTCGCGGTTGAATCTGGCAAAAGAGTCAATCTCAATTACCGCCTTCCGTGAAACTGGTATCTTCGAGCTTAATTTCCGCCGCGACCCCTCAATTTACGACGGACGCTTCTCCAACAATGGATGGCTGCAGGAGCTCCCCAAGCCACTTACTAAGTTGACTTGGGATAATCCGATCATGATTGGTCCCGCGATGGCCGAGCGCCTCAAGTTAACTTTCAAGGACGTTGCCGAATTAGAGTTCAATGGCAAGAAAGTCAAAGGCGCAGTCTGGGTCCAGACCGGGCACCCCGATAACTCCGTCACCGTTTTTCTCGGCTACGGGCGGACGCAAGCGGGACGCGTTGGCACTGCGCAAGGTTTCGATGTGTATCCACTCCGCACCACTCAAGCTTTCTGGTTTGGGGACGGCGCGAAACTCACCGCCACGGGCGAGACTTACCAGCTAGCGAGCACGCAGGGTTACCAAACGCTGGAGACCCCTAACAACAGCGAGCGTCCGCTGGTGCAGGAGCGCGATCTCGAGGAGTACAAGAAAGAGCCGAATTTCGCGAAAGAAGGCGAGCCGCCCGCGGAACTGACGCTCTACAAGCCTCCAGTCGACTATTCGAAAGAAATGTATTCGTGGGGCATGGCGATCGACTTGAACTCGTGTGTCGGATGCAATAACTGCATCGTCGCCTGCCAGTCTGAAAATAACGTCGCCGTGGTTGGCAAGGAGCAGACGCTTCGCGGCCGCCACATGCACTGGCTGCGCGTGGATACTTATTACAACGGTCCGCGCGAAAATCCCAAAGGATTCTTCCAGCCTCTGCCTTGTATGCAGTGCGAAGACGCGCCTTGCGAACTGGTTTGCCCCGTGCAAGCTACCGCTCACAGCAGCGAAGGCCTGAACGACATGGTTTATAACCGCTGCGTTGGCACCCGTTATTGCTCCAATAACTGTCCTTATAAGGTGCGGCGGTTTAATTTCCTATTGTTCCAGGATTGGGAGACGCCGCAGTTTAAGCTCATGCGCAATCCTGACGTGACGGTTCGCAGCCGCGGCGTCATGGAAAAGTGTACGTACTGCGTGCAGCGCATCAGCGAGAAACGCATTGACGCGGAGACCGCTTCCGTCCGCGAGGGTAAAGACATTCGCATCGGCGAAGATTTGCAAACCGCCTGTCAGCAGTCGTGTCCGGCGAATGCAATTGTTTTCGGCAATCTGAACGATCCAAACAGCCAGGTCAATAAGTGGAAGGGGCAAGCGAGAAACTACTCGCTGCTTGGCGAGTTGAATACCCGGCCGCGCACAACTTATCTCGCGGAAATAAGAAATCCCAATCCCGAGTTAGCAGGTAAGGCAGAGGCATAAGTGGAGTTCAAGTAAGGCATGGCGACGAACACACAAATACCCGTGGCAGATAGGCGAGTTCCGGTAATTGCGCCGGGGCACACCTTCTCCACCATCACCGACAAGATCAGCAACATTGTGCTGAGCCGGCCCATCTCGCTCGGCTGGATTGTCGGCTTCCTGATGGTCTTCGGATTGATGAATGTGCTGATGCTCGCACTCGGCTATCTGTTCGTAAAAGGTACAGGGATCTGGGGCATCAACATCCCGATTGGCTGGGGATTCGCGATCGTCAACTTTGTCTGGTGGATCGGAATCGGCCACGCCGGCACGCTGATCTCCGCCATTCTCGCGCTGCTGCGGCAGACGTGGCGTAACTCGATCAACCGCTTCGCTGAAGCGATGACGCTTTTCGCGGTTGCTTGCGCCGGTATTTTCCCGCTGGCGCATACCGGACGTCCGTGGCTTGCTTACTGGCTTTTTCCTTATCCCAACACCATGCGCTATTGGCCGAACTTCCGCAGCCCGCTGGTGTGGGACGTATTCGCGGTTTCGACTTACTTCACTATCTCGCTGGTGTTCTGGTTTGTAGGATTGATTCCCGATCTCGCGACGCTACGCGATAAGGCCGAGAGTAAGTGGGTGCAGCGCATCTACGGACTGCTCGCGATGGGATGGCGCGGTTCGGCCAAGCACTGGCATCGTTATGAGACCGCCTACTTACTTTTAGCCGGTCTCGCAACGCCGCTCGTGCTCTCCGTGCACACGGTCGTGAGCTTCGATTTCGCCGTCGGCATCGTTCCGGGTTGGCACACTACGATCTTCCCTCCTTATTTTGTTGCGGGCGCGATCTATTCCGGCTTCGCCATGGTTCTCTGTTTAGCGATTCCGATTCGCGCTATTTACAAACTCGAAGATTTCATCACCATGCGCCACCTGGAGAATGCAGCAAAAGTTATGCTGGCGACCGGCCTGATCGTCGCTTACGGCTACGGCATGGAAGCCTTTATGGGCTGGTACAGCGGCAGTCAGTTTGACTCGTTTCTGCTCTGGAACCGGTTCCACGGGCCGTACCGGTTATCGTATGCGGCGCTTCTGGCCTGCAACATCGTGATTCCTCAGGTGCTCTGGCTGAAGAAGTTTCGCGTCTCCACGGGATGGCTCTGGATCATCTCGTTTGTTGTACTGGTCGGCATGTGGCTGGAGCGCTTCATTATCGTTGTAGTTAGTTTGAGCCGTGACTTCCTTACTTCTTCGTGGGGCATGTATTACCCGACTAAGTGGGATTGGATGACCTTTGCCGGAACCTTCGGTCTCTTCCTTACTGCGATGTTCTTGTTTGTCCGCATCCTGCCGATGATTTCGATTTTCGAACTGCGCACCCTTCTACCGGAAGCGCACGCGCACGAGGCCCCGGAGGTGAAACAATGAGCGCGATCACTGGACACGGGGAGATTTTGGAATCCGGGATCTATGGACTCATGGCCGAGTTTGACTCGGCGCAGGACTTGCTCGATGCCGCTCATAAGACGCACGAAGCGGGCTATCAGAAACTCGACGCTTACAGTCCGTTTCCCGTCGAGGGGCTCGCAGAAGCGATCGGCTTTGAAAAGAATCGGGTAGCTTTGGTCGTGCTCATCGGAGCCATCATCGGTGGACTCTCCGCTTATGCGCTGCAGTATTGGGTGGCAGTCATTACCTATCCGGTCAATGTTGGCGGACGCCCTTATCACTCGTGGCCATCGTTCATCATCGTGACCTTCGAACTCACGATTCTTTTTGGCGGACTATCCGCCGCCATCGGAATGCTGGCGCTAAACAATTTGCCCATGCCTTATCACCCCGTGTTCAATGTGGCGGAGTTTGCCAAAGCGTCTGAAAATAAATTTTTCCTGGTGGTCGAGTCGACCGATCCGAAATTTGACGCCGCCAGCACGCGCTCGTTCCTGATGGGGCTTGCGCCTCGGATGGTAGCGGAGGTGCCGAGCTAGCTATGCGCACCCATCGCAATCTCCGAAAAGCTTTGCCTGCCCTTGTTTTGATGGTGGCCGCGACCGTAGGATGCCGCATCGACATGCACATTCAGCCGTATTACCGCCCCATGGCAAAGAGTGATTTTTTTGCCGACGACCGTTCCGTTCGTCCACCGGTCGAAGGCACCGTCGCCCGCGGAGATCTTCACGAAGATACTTATTTCTATACGGGAAAAGTCGGCAACGCCCCCGGCGATTACGTGCCTTTCCCGGTGACCGCCGAAGTTCTTGCCCGTGGACGCGAGCGCTTCAACATCACCTGTACGCCTTGCCACGGACGCGTTGGCGATGGCAACGGATTTATTCCCACGCGCGGTTTTAGACAGCCGCCATCGTTTCACATTGATCGCTTGCGCAAAGCGCCGATTGGATATTTCTTTGACGTTGATACGAACGGCTTCGGCGTCATGCCCGACTACGCTGCGCAAGTTACGCCGCGCGACCGGTGGTGCATCGCGGTTTACATTCGAGCTCTGCAGTTGAGTCAGAATGCAACTTCCGCCGACATTCCTGCCGGACAGGCCGTACCGTCGCCTGCGCCCCAGTATAAGGATATTGGCAACGGCGCAACCTTGCCGCAGATCGCGCCGCCCGCGGCCGTAGAAGGGGAGTCCAAATGACCACGGCCGCCATCAACAAATCGGAACTCATGGCCCCTCCCGTGGCGCAAGTCATGCAGCAGCGGTCGTTCGTTATTGGCATAGTCGGGACAATTGCCGCGGTCGCCGGAGCCTTTCTCGTTCCCGAAAGTTTTTACTCCGCCTACCTTGCCGGCTACATGTTCTGGCTCGGCCTTTCGCTTGGATGCATGGCAATTCTCATGCTCTATCATCTGGTCGGTGGCGCGTGGGGCACGGTAATTCGACGCATTCTCGAATCGGGCATGATGACGCTGCCGCTCATGTTCGTGCTCTTCATTCCGATTCTGCTGAATCTGTCAAAACTTTATTTCTGGGATCGTCCCGAGGCATTGGCTGATCCGAAGATTGCCGAGATCGCGCACTCCTATCTCAGCTTCACTGGCATTCTCGTGCGCTACGTCATTTACTTCGTTATCTGGATTGGGATGGCGTATTTTCTGAATCGCTGGTCGACGGAACAGGATTCGATCGCCGGACAGAGCACGCTACGCCTCCGCGCGATGAGCTCCATCGGACTTGTTATCTATTCGCTGACCATCTCTTTCGCGGTGGTCGATTGGGTGATGTCGCTGCAGGCCCGCTGGATTTCGACAATCTACGGATTGCTTTTCGTTGCCGGAGAAGCGCTCTCCGCCTTCTGCTTTTGTGTAGTGATCGAGAGCATTCTTAGCAAACGCAAGCCGATGTCCGAATACATCAGCCCTACCGAAGTTCACGACCACGGCAAGTTGATGCTTGCCTTCGTAATGGTCTGGGCATACTTCAATTTTTCGCAGTGGCTGATTATCTGGGCTGGCAACCTGCCCGAAGAAATTCCCTGGTATGTGCGGCGCATGAATGGCGGGTGGGAATATGTTGGATTGTTCCTGGTGCTCTTCCATTTTGCCGTGCCGTTCGCGGCGTTGCTTTCGCGCCAATTGAAACGCAAAGTTCGCAGCCTGGTCTGGCTCGCTTCCTGGCTTATTCTCATGCGTATGGTCGATATCTATTGGCATGTCGAGCCGGGAGTTAGCGTAATGAATGGCAAAGGACTAGTAGCGTTGCATCCCACCATTCACCTGAGCTGGGTGTTTCTTGCCATCATTGTTGGAATGGGCGGCCTCTGGACCGCCTACTTCTTCCAGAACCTGAGATCGCGTCCGCTGCTGGCTGTAAACGCGCCGCAGACTTTGCGACTTTTGGAGCCGACGCATGAGTGATGAAAAGACTGGGCAAGGCCACTCCGGCCCAGAGGTCGAATTTGAACGCGAAGACTTGGGCACGCGCGGCGTCTTCGCTTTCATGATCGGCCTCGCGGTCGTGGGCATCGTCATTTACTTCATCATTATTGGTATGTACTCATTCCTCGATAAGTACGAGCGCTCACAGATGGCGGCGGCCAGCCCATTGGTCACTACGCCGGGGGCGATCTCGCGAGTGGTGACGCAGGAAGATATGGATCGGACATTCAAGGATAACGGCGCTCCCATGCTTGAAACCGACGAGCGCGGACAGCTTCGCGGTTTTCTCATCAATCAGGAGAGCCGGTTGAACAGTTACGGGTGGGTCGATCAGAAAGCCGGCGTCGCGCACATTCCGATTGAGCGCGCGATGGAGTTGATTGTGCAGCGTGGGATGCCTGTTTATCCGCAGGGCAAGGTGGGAACGAGCGGAACGAAGGCCAGTGCCGCGCCCGCTCAAAAAGCTCCGGTTGAGAAACAGGAACCGGTTAGCCCTTAAGCTTTATCAACCGTTCCGGCCGGATTCGCCGGAAGAGGAAACTGCAGTGCGTAGCATAAGCGGTAGCTTCACCAATTCGACAGAAGGATCAAAGCTTCGTTCAACTCGACAGCGGAGAGCGGCAATCGCGGTATATTTCTTTGCGCTCGCGCTTCTCTTGCTTGCGATTACGCCGACGTTTGCTCAGGTCGGGCGCGGTCCGATCATGGGTGGTGGCATCATGACTCCGCCGACCAGCCAACGGCCGCCGGGGTTGCAGTTTGTCGGTATCGAACAGCATCTTGATGCCGATGTTCCCACGAATCTCGAATTCAAGGATGAACTCGGCAACCCGGTAAAACTGTCCGATTACTTCGGCCATGGGCGTCCGGTGATTCTGAACCTCGGCTATTACCAGTGTCCGATGCTTTGCAGCGAACTTCTGCAAGGGCTGGTCGGTTCGATGAAGGCGTTGACCTTCGATCTTGGCAAAGACTATGACGTCGTAACAGTCAGTTTCGATCCGCGTGAGACGACGGAAATGGCGGCGGCAAAAAAGCGCGACATCATGAAGCGCTACGGCCGCGCCAATACCGAACAAGGCTGGCACTTCTTGACCGGCAAGGCTGACCAGATCAATGCGCTGACCAAGGCGGTGGGCTTCGAGTATCAGTTCGATCCAGTGACCGAGCAATATGCGCATGCTGCAGCAATCGTGATGCTCACGCCCGACCACCATATCTCTGGATATTTTTATGGCGTAGAGTTTTCGCCGAAAGACCTGCGGCTCGGATTGGTGCAAGCGTCGCATCACAAGATCGGCAACATCGGCGACCAGGTGCTGCTTTACTGCTATCACTACGATCCTCGCACGGGAAAATACGGAGCCGTCATCAGTAATATTTTGAAGTTGGCAGGCTTGGCGACGATGCTCATCCTCGGAACATTCATGCTGGTGATGTTCCGCAGTGACCGGCGTTCTGGTGACCATCATTCGGATCATCCGGGAACGCACGGCGATTTGAGACGAGTTACGTAACTATGTCGAAATTTTTTCCATTGTGGCCCGATCAGGCCTCGACCATGGCAAGCCAGGTAGATATGCTCTACATCTATCTGCTGCTGGTTTCTGGCGTCATGACGACGCTGATTTTTGTCGCGATCACCGTGTTCGCCATCAAGTATCGCCGGCGCCCGGGTCGCGAGGCGCACCAGATTGAAGGCTCGCTCATTCTCGAATTGTCATGGTCAATCATTCCATTCTTCGTGATGCTGACCTTCTTCATCTGGGGCGCGGTTCTCTACTTTCAAGAGCGCACTCCCCCTGCGAACTCAACAGAAGTTTACGTCGTCGCGAAGCAATGGATGTGGAAGATCGAACACATGGAGGGGCAGCGCGAGATCAACGAACTGCACGTCCCGACGGGCCAGAACGTCAAGCTGATCATGACTTCGCAAGACGTGATTCACAGCTTTTTCGTTCCGGCGTTCCGAATTAAGCAAGACGTTTTGCCCGGCCGCTACACGACCGCATGGTTCAAAGCGACCAAGCCCGGCCGCTATCATTTATTTTGCGCTGAATATTGCGGCACCATGCATTCAGGCATGGGCGGCGATATCGTCGTCATGGAGCCGCAGGACTACGCGCTCTGGATGGCTGGCGGTGCGACCGCGCCTTTACAGGACACTGGCAAAGAATTATTCGGCGCGCTCGGATGCGCCACCTGCCATCGTTCCGATGTTCAGGGCCGCGGGCCAAGCCTCGTTGGAATTTATAACAAGCCGGTCATGCTCGAAGACGGGCGCACCGTTACCGCCGACGAAAACTACGTTCGCGAATCCATCCTCGATCCGACAGCAAAGATTGTGAACGGGTTCAAGCCCGTGATGCCGACCTTTCAGGGCATCGTCAGCGAAGAGCAGTTGAACGCGCTGGTGGCCTACGTTAAATCATTAAGCCAGCCACCCACTGGGACTGCCGGACTGCAGAATCAGCCCGCCACTCCTCAGGGGCAAACCCAGAATCAGCAGGTGCAATAGTCATGGCGAGTACAGTCTTACCGGCAAATCGTGCCCCAGTTTCTACCCCGAAGTTGAACTATCTCAACAACGGGCACACGCTTAGATCATGGCTGTTGACGACCGACCATAAGCGCATCGCGCTTTTGTATCTGATGTCGGTCACAGCGTTCTTTTTCCTCGGCGGCTTCTTCGCCATGCTCATCCGGCTCGAACTGCTCACGCCGGAGGGCGACTTGATGCAGGCCGACACCTATAACAAGGTGTTCACGATGCACGGCATGATCATGGTTTTCTTTTTCCTGATCCCGGTCGTGCCTGCTGTGCTTGGAAATTTTCTTGTGCCGCTCATGATCGGCGCGAAAGATCTCGCCTTTCCGCGCATCAACCTGCTGAGTTGGTACCTCTACATTATTGCCGGAACCCTCTTTCTGCACTGCATGCTGATCGGCGGCGTCGATACTGGCTGGACGTTCTACACGCCCTACAGCACGGTCGGCAGTAACACCAACGTTATAGAAGCGGGACTGGCAGTCTTCATTGCCGGCTTCTCTTCGATTTTTACGGGACTGAATTTCATCGTCACTATTCACCGCATGCGCGCGCCCGGCCTCACCTGGGACCGCCTGCCGCTCTTTATCTGGGCCAACTACGCGACCAGCTTGATCATGATTCTGGGCACGCCGGTCATCGCCATCACCATCGTGCTCGTGGCCGTTGAGCGCCTCTTCCATCTCGGAATCTTTGACCCCGCGCTTGGCGGAGACCCGCTGCTCTTCCAGCATCTGTTCTGGTTTTATTCGCATCCCGCCGTCTACATCATGATTCTGCCGTCGATGGGCGTGATCAGCGAACTCATTACCTGCTTCTCTCGCAAGCGCGTATTTGGATACAAGTTCATCGCGCTTTCAAGTATCGCGATTGCGGTCATCGGCTTCTTGGTCTGGGCCCACCACATGTTTGTGGCCGGCATCTCGCTTTATGCGGCCATGATCTTTTCATTCTTGACCTTCTTTGTCGGAGTGCCGTCGGCCGTCAAGGTCTTTAACTGGACCGCAACGCTCTATCGAGGATCGATCACCTACGCCACGCCGATGCTCTACGCCTTCGGCTTCATCGGCCTCTTTACGATCGGCGGGTTGACCGGCCTTTTCCTGGCGACCCTTGGCATCGACGTGCACGTCACCGACACTTACTTTGTCGTGGCCCACTTCCATTACGTGATGGTGGGAGGTGTCCTCATGGGATTTTTGGGAGGCATGCACTTCTGGTGGCCCAAAATTAGCGGACGCATGTATCCCGAAGGCTGGGCGCGTCTGTCGGCGCTCCTCGTATTCGTCGGCTTCAACCTGACGTTCTTCCCCCAATTCATTCTTGGCTACGTCGGGATGCCGCGCCGCTACTGGCAGTATCCGCCGGAATTTCAAGTGCTGAACGTGCTCTCCACCGCAGGCGCCAGCGTGCTGGCCGTCGGCTATCTTTTGCCCATGATTTACTTCATGTGGTCGTTGCGCTACGGGCCGATCGCTCCGGACAATCCTTGGAACGCGGCTGGTTTAGAGTGGAAAACCACGTCGCCGCCTCCGACCTTCAATTTCGACGAAACTCCCGTAGTGACCTGGGAGGCTTACAACTACGACGAGATTCCAGATGTGCCACTGGAGGGCCCCGTTGCCTGATAGCGCGCACAGCAAGCAATCGATGACCCAGTCTCAGGGAGGTCCCTCCGGAACTGCGACGATGGAGCATGCTTATAATCCGGCGTTGCTGCATCACTTCGCCGATGCGCAGCAACAGAAGAACGCCGCGTCGCTCGGAATGTGGCTCTTCCTCGTCACCGAAATCATGTTCTTCGGTGGCATGTTCTGCGCCTACCTCATTTACCGTCTTAAGTATTTCGATGCGTTCGCCGCAGGGAGCCAGCAGCTCAGCATCAAGCTGGGCGCCTTCAATACCGCCGTCCTGATCATCAGTTCGGTCACCGTTGTGTTGGCGGTCAAAGCGGCGGAAGTGGGCAAGCGCAAACTGCTCACGATTTATCTCGTGGTCACCGTCCTGCTCGGTATGACCTTCCTCGTCGTCAAAGGTTTCGAGTACAAGGAAAAATTCGAGAAGCACCACGTTCCTGGTCCGACGTTTAACTTTACCGATAAGTTCGATGACAACGGCAAGCAAATCCCGGTCAATCCGAAGCAAGCCGAATTGTTTTTCTCACTCTATTTCGCAATGACCGGAATGCACGCGCTGCACATGATCATTGGCTGCGGACTCTTTGGCACGCTGGCCGTACTGTCGTGGAAAGGCCACTACTCTCCGGCTTATTACACGCCCATCGAGAACGCGGGCTTGTACTGGCATTTAGTGGATATCATCTGGATTTATTTGTTTCCGCTGCTCTATCTGATCAGTAGGCATTCGTGACGTTGGAAAGCTGAGAGTAAGAAACCGGAAACTGAGAACCGAGAACTGTCTTATGGCGAAACAAGAGCAGCACGAAGAACATACCAGCCACTCCCTGGGATTTTCCCTGGGAATTGGCCTCGCTCTGCTTGCACTGACCGCGACCACGGTCGGCGCAGCTTTCGTCAACCTCGGTCCTTTCAATCCGATCATCGCCCTGCTTATCGCCACCATCAAGGCCACGCTCGTCATCCTCTTCTTTATGCACGTTAAAGGCGCAAGCGAAAAGCTTACCGGCGCCGTAGTAGTCTCCGGATTCTTCTTCCTATCAATTCTGATCGCGCTATCGCTGGCCGACTACCTCACCCGATCCTGGCGTTAGTGAGGCAGGTCAGAGGGAGGTGAGATTGCAGAGGTGAAGAGCCTTCGCTTGAGTTTTGCCACTGCAATTTCGACTTCCAGCCTGTTCTTACCTCTGCAATCTCACCTCTGACTTCTGACCTCTGCGCAATCCCCTTGCGCCGAACGCCCGCATCCTCGAATATGTTCTGTGCATTATGTCTGAAACCACTGCTCCACCTCTCAGTCACAACGTGCAATTCGACGACTCCGCCCTCGAAGCCTCGCTGCGCCGTCATCTTCGCGGAGAGGTTCGCTTCGACAAAGGCAGCCGCGCTGTCTATGCCACCGACGGATCGAACTATCGCCAGGTTCCGATCGGCGTCGTAGTTCCGCGTGACAAAGAAGATGTTCTCGCTACGGTCGGTATCTGCCGCGATCACCGTGCGCCTCTCTTAGCCCGTGGAGGCGGCACTTCCCTCGCCGGACAATGCTGCAACGCCGCCATCGTCATGGATTTTTCAAAATACATGGCGCACATCCTCGAAATCGATCCCGAGCGCCGCATCGCCCGCGTAGAGCCTGGAGTGGTCCTCGACAACTTGCGGGCGGCCGCCGAGAAGCACCATCTGACTTTCGCTCCCGATCCTGCCACTCACGACCGCTGCACCCTCGGAGGAATGATCGGCAACAACTCCTGCGGCGTGCATTCCATCATGGCCGGAAAGACCGACGACAACATCGAGGCGCTCGAAGTCGTGACCTACGACGGCCAGCGGCTGCACGTAGGCGCAACCAGCACCGACGACTTTGATCTTTTTATTCGCGAAGGTGGACGCCGCGCCGAAATTTACTCCGGCCTCAAGTCTCTGGCTGATCGTTACGGCGAACAAGTGCGGCGGCAGTTCCCCAACATTCCGCGGCGTGTTTCGGGATACAACCTCAACCACCTGCTGCCGGAGAATGGATTTCACGTAGCGCGTTCACTCGTCGGCTCCGAAGGCACATGCGTTACGATTCTGGAAGCCACATGCCGCCTTGTGCAGAGTCCGCCGGCGCGGGTGCTGCTCGTCATTGGATGGCCTGACGTTTTTATCTGCGCCGATCACGTTCCGCAAATCATGGAGCATCGTCCCATCGGCCTCGAAGGCTTCGATGACGTTGTCGTCCATGCGAGCCGCCGCAAGGGCGTCAACCTTGAGGCACTGGCAATGTTGCCCGAAGGTTGTGGCTGGCTGATGGTTGAATTTGGCGCCGACACGGTCGCTGAAGCCGAAGAGATCGGAAGAGCGTCGTGCAGGGAAAGA
>OBLW0100003327.1_pt1 | contig 12570 bp, 12 predicted proteins | sample 1520161 | NCBI WGS metagenome assembly OBLW01 (sample SAMEA3539309, study PRJEB22396) | soil metagenome | biome: tundra; feature: field; material: soil | place: USA | collected 2010-05 | depth 0.15 m
CCTCCGTAACCGCCGTCATGGTGCTCTGCTCAAAGTTGGCAGCGCCTTTGACGGTGGCCACCAGGTTGGGCACCAGATCGGCGCGCCGTTGATATGCGTTTTGGACCTGCGCCCACTGCGCTTCGGTGGCCTGATCGAGCTGCACCAGTGAGTTGTAGATTCCGCCGATTGAAACTCCCGCGATGAGTGCGAAGACGATTACTACGCCGACGCAGCCGATGGCTATCTTTTTGCCCATTCACACTCCATTCTTCGCTTCAATTATACTGAACGCGGCGCGAAGACTGTCGGGCCGCCCGATGCTTAAGCGTCTCGGGGAAGCCGCTCCCTTACGGTCGCGGCTCGGTAACAGTCTCGTCGATTTCGCTAGTACATCGTACAGATAGTCCCTTATAGAATACTGGCAGTTCGGTTGCACCGTGGGGCGGCCAATCTTGGCCGGCTGCGGGCAGGATTGCCGGCAGGATTGCCCGCCCCGCAAACGCCATGCTCACTTGTCAACCAGCGCGGATATGGCGCTTTGGCCGCAACATCGATCTATAAAGAACTAACTGGACGATGTACTAGGTTCAGCCCGTAGCCGCGTTTTTTGCGCGCCGGACAATGGTTTCGGCCTCGTCCAGCAATTGCTTGCTGTGCTCATGCAGCGCCCGGTATTTCCCGGCCAACGCGCGCGCCGCATCTCCCCCAAGTTCGCCGCTGCGCTCGTAAAGATCCTCGCATTTCTCTACTAATTCCTTGCCCGCGTCGATCAGGGAATCCGCGACTTCTTCTCCATTGCGGACCAATCTCCGGCGAGTTCGTGCGCCGGACTCCGGCGCCAGCAGCAGAGCTGCCGCCGCGCCGATCGCGGCTCCCAGCAGGAAGAATGCCGCTCGGTCGCCCGTTCTTGTATCGCTCATAGTCTCTCCTTAGAGTAAAGAAGCTCTCAGTCTGAGCTTAGCGCGCTTTGCATCCCTCTGGGTCCCGGCCCGGATGAATGGGCGTGCGACACAAAAGTGGAGAGGCGTGAAAAACTCAAAGAAAGCCGCCAGATCCTTGCGTACCCGTACTGCAGGCCGCTCGGTGAGCCACGCCGGGCGAGGGGAGACGCGCTTCCCGGCCGCAGACGGTCTCGGGCGCCGCGGTTTTGTGCACTTCGTCCGCTCAGGAAAACTTCCGTCTGGCTCGTTTTTATCGGCGTTCATCGGCGGCCGATATGGGGTTTTCGCATTCGCGTTGGACCGGGAAAAAAGCACATGAGGTGCTGCTATCCGGCGGCTCAAGTGGCGTTGCCGGAATCTCCACTTTCATGTCGCGCACCCCAGATGAATCTCCACTCTTGTATGGCGCACCCAACGAGCCATACGAAAGTTGGCCTTGGGCTGACGATGGTGTACGGATTGCGCGCATACTTTCACCCTGAGCCTGAAGAACGCCGCGCTCTTCGCCCTGATCGGGACGACGATCCTCACAGTTTTGCTCACGGTAGATTTCATCGACACTTTCCTGAACGTCGCGCGTGGACTGGTCCCGGCGATGAAACTGCCGACCTCGTTCGTCGATTGGCTGGCGAGCGCCTTGTTGATGGCGCGACCATTGATCGCGAGAGCGTATAGTTAACGTCGAGGCGGGTGAGCACGTCGCCGCCTCACTTCTTGCAATTCTAACGGAGCGCTGGACCGCTGGTCAAAAACGATGCTGCAGGATACCCCGCGCGGGCGCGACAATTTGGGAGAAACTTCAGGAACAGCAGCCGCGTGTCAAGATTCACGGACACCCTGACGACGGCGATCCGGCGATTGCTATGATGACGGCTGGACCATTTGGATCACTCCATGATCGGCGAAATTCTCGACGGCAAATACCGCATCGACAAGCAGCTCGGCGCGGGCGGAATGGGTAATGTCTACCTGGCCACGCATCTCGGAACGACGCGCGTGGTGGCGGTGAAGGTGATCGCTCCGCGGTGGGCGGCGGAACCGCAGTTTCTGGCCCGTTTCCAGCGCGAAGCACAGGCATGCGGCCGCCTGCGCCATCCGAACATCGTCAATGTCACGGATTTCGGAATCGCGAAAGCCGCTAGCGGCGACATGCCCTACCTGGTGATGGAGTTTCTCGACGGACAGACGCTTTCGGATTTCCAGAAAGCCAATCCGCGGATCGCGCTGCCGCTGATCGCAGACCTTCTGGACCAGATCGGACTGGCGCTTGCGGAGGCACATCGGCATGGCATCGTCCATCGCGATCTGAAGCCCGACAACATCTGGCTGGAACCAAACGGCCGCGGTGGATACACGGTGAAAGTGCTCGACTTCGGAGTGGCCAAGATGAATTTGCTGGGCGAGTGGGCTCCGCGCTCGCAAGAGGTGCCGGAGGCGATCGGGCCGAAGACGGTCATTCCCCGGCCCATGATGCCCGGCGACGAATTGGAAACGGCCGCGATCGACATGACGCATGAGCCGGGGTTATCGAAAGTCCGCACGCCAGCCGAGGAGACGGAGACCGTCGCTATCGCGCCAGCTCCGTCCGGCCTATCCTCCAGATCGTTCGACAGCGGCGCAAGCGCGCCAACCATGCCGGGCAGCTTGATCGGAACCCCCGCGTATATGTCGCCGGAGCAGGCGTTGGGCCAGGAAATCGATTTCCGTTCCGACATCTACAGCTTGGCCGTGGTGGCCTATTCCCTGGTTTGCGGCGCGCTGCCGTTTACCGGAAAGCATAGCGGGTTATTCGAGTTTCACCGGACTGGCAGTCCTCCGCCGCCCGCGAGCATCCAAAAGATTCCGCGCGACGTGTCGGACGCGATTATGGCCGGGCTGGCGCGCAATCCCGCGGATCGCCCAGCCTCCGCAATCGCATTTACACGGCTGTTCCATAATGCCGTGGACGCCGAATTTCTCGCGCTACGGAGGTCCAAGGCATTTCTGCTGCAACATCTGGCGGCATATGCTCTTTTGCTGGTGCCCATCTACGGGACAGTCTTGTCGCTGACGGCCCTGCTGGGCTCATTCAGCAGGAAACTGCTGCCGGTTGACGCGGTGCGCATCGTGCTGGTACCGCTGGCAGCGGCGGCTCTTTTCATTTTTTCAGACAACGTCCTGCGGGCGGCCGCGGCGCTGATGGCGTTGGACGAACAAGTCCGCGTGCGGAAGTTCCTATCGCTGCGAGTCTTCTGGAGGCTGGTCAGGAGCATGCCGGTTCTGGTGGTGACGCAGGCCCGATCTCTGTGGTTCCTGGGGCCTGGCTGGGTGTTGGCCGATTGCCTGTGGCCGGTGATTTGCGTGGTTGAAAAGCGATCGGGGAAAGCGGCCATCCAGCGCTCGCGCGATCTAATGACCGGCTTGCGTTCCGCCGGGCGCGCGCTCGCCATTCGCCATTTAGCGCTAGCGGCATTCGCGATTGCAGACGCGATCAAATCGATCGGCTTCCTTTGGCAAAGTGGGCCGCTCAAGCAGGCGAATGTGGTGATCACCGCGGTGTGGTTTCCTGTGTTTGCGCTCTTTGCGGGGGCTCCCCTGTTTCTGTACGACCGGACGGCTGCCAATGAGAGTGGCCCGTTGTTGCAATTAGACCGCACGCCGGAGGTGCGCATCACCGCGCGCGCGTTCTCGGTCAGCTCGATGATCTGGTTGGCGGCTGGGGCTATCTACTTGATATATCAGCCGATCAAGCTATGGCTGTTCGGCGCCCGCTGAGGGCGCGATGCGACTTTGAACGTTGCCAAGTAATTCGTGATCCGTGGGCGGTCCGTCAAGACAAAGAGCGGGTCCTGGAGGACCCGCGCAGGACTGGAGTCCCGCCCCACTTATAATGAGGGAATGGAACAGACATTATCCGGCAAGATTGCGATCGTGACAGGCGGCACGCGGGGGATCGGGCGGGCCATCGCGGAGCGGCTCCTGCGGGAAGGCGCGGCGGTGGCGGTTTGCAGCCGATTGCAGCAAAATGTGCAGGCCTTTGTGGAAGCTTGTGAACCCGGCGCGGGCGGGCGGTTGCTGGCGGAAACGGCCGACGTCTCCCAACTCGAAGAGGTGCAGCGTTTCTTCGCGAGCGTGGATGCGCGTTTCGGCGGTGTGGATTTTCTGATCAACAACGCGGGCATCGGCATTTTCAAGAGTGTGGCGGATCTCACGCCGGAAGAGTGGCGGCGCAGCATCGACTTGAACTTGAGCGGGGTCTATTATTGCAGCCACGAGGCGCTGCCGCGCATGCGGAAGCGCGGCGGGGGATACATCGTCAACATCGGCAGCCTGGCGGGGAAGAACGCGTTTGCCGGAGGCGCGGCTTACAATGCGTCCAAATTCGGACTGAACGGATTCAGCGAGGCGATGATGCTGGATCACCGTTACCAGGACGTGCGCGTCAGCTACATCATGCCCGGCAGCGTGGACACGGACTTCGGCGCGCGGGCCGGCGCGGCGGCGTGGAAGATCCAGCCGGAAGACATTGCCGAAGTGGTGGCGATGCTGCTGCGCATGCCCGCGCGTACGCTGATTAGCCGGGTGGAAATAAGGCCTTCCAAACCTCAGAAATAGAAGGAATACCGCGTGCCATTAAATTGGCAGGCGACGTGCTATTGACTCTGCCGAGATGCACCTCATGTTACGAGGGCTGACGAGAGGCAAAGTCATGGTCCGAATGAACAAACAGCTTGACCCGACGCTTACGGGAACTGAAGCGGTAAAGCTCGAGGCCGATTTACGCCGGCGGATTGTCGGGCAGGACGAAGCGATCGACCAGATCGTGAACATCTATCAGACGTTTCTGGCGGGCATGTCGAGCCCGGGGAGACCCATCGGCAATTTCCTCTTTCTGGGGCCGACTGGTTCGGGCAAGACGCGCATGGTGGAAGCCACCGCGGAGAGCCTGGTAGGCGATATGCGGGCGGTGATCAAGATAGACTGCGCGGAGTTCCAGCACAGCCACGAGATCGCTAAATTGATCGGTTCGCCTCCGGGATATTTGGGACATCGCGAAACGCACCCTTTGCTGAGCCAGGAGGTGCTGCAGCAGCATTACACGGACAAAATCAAGCTGAGCTTCGTGCTGTTCGACGAGATCGAGAAGGCCAGCGACTCACTCTGGAACCTGCTGCTGGGGATTCTGGACAAGGCCACTCTGACACTGGGCGACAACCGGCGCGTGGACTTTTCGCAAGCCATGATTTTCATGACCAGCAACCTGGGCGCGGGAGAAATGAATTCGATTATGCGTCCCAACTTGGGATTCGCGGCTTCCGAAATGGAACGCAAGTGTGCCGAGGGTGAGGTGGACGGGAGCCTTACGGACAAGATCGCGCGGGCCGGGGTGGAAGCGGCACGGCGGAAGTTCACGCCGGAATTCATGAACCGCATCGACAAGGTGGTGGTGTTCCGGCCTCTGGGCGCGCCGGAGCTGCGCAAGATCCTGGGGCTGGAATTGAACATCCTGCAGCACCGCATTTTCCATTCGGCGAACGGCGCGCCATTCCTCTTCTCGCTGACCGACCCGGCCAAGGAATTTCTCCTGCGCGAGGGCACCGACCTGAAGTATGGCGCACGGCATCTGAAGCGGGCCATCGATCGCAGCCTGGTGCATCCGTTATCCAACCTGATCGCCACCGAACAGGTGCGCGGTGGAGATTTGGTCAGGGTGGACTACGACGCCGAGCGGGCGAGCATGACGTTCTTCACGGAAGCCGAAGACATGCCGCCATACGCCATGATGCAGATGATGGAGGCGCCGGTGACGGCGGCTCCCGGGACATTCGCGAGCAGCGCCAGGGCCGAAACGCCGCGCAGCACCAACGCCAAGTCGTCGCGCTGAAGGGTATGGCCGCGCGCCCACCGTCGCCGCGGCACTGCGCGAGGGTGCTACAATTCGGCTGCTAATGTCTATTCCAGCCGAACGGCAAGACCTGCGTCTGATGCGCGCGATGTTCAGCACCATCGCGCCGCGCTACGACTTCATTACGCGCATTTTCTCCTACGGGATGGACCGGCGGTGGAAGCGGCGCGGTGTCGAGATGGCGAGTTTGCCGGAGCGGGCGACGGTCCTGGATCTGGCTTCCGGAACAGGCGACTTTTCGCGGCTGGTAGTGGAGCGCTGCCCGCAGGCCAAGTCCATCGCGGTGGATCTCACAGAGGGTATGCTGCGACTGGCGCACGCGCGCGGCATCCGCTACGCGGTGTGCGCCGATGCGACCATCCTGCCTTTCCCCGAACACACCTTCGACTGCGTGTTCATCGGCTATGGACTTCGCAATTTTCCGGACTTGAATGCGGCGCTACGGGAGATCGAGCGCGTGACGCGGCCTGGCGGCCTGCTGGTGACGCTGGACTTTTTCCTGCCGGCTAATCCTGTGCTGCGCCAGTTGTATGTCGGCTATCTGTACGTGCAGGGCGGATTTTGGGGACTGATGTTGCATGGCCGGCCGCGCATCTACACGTATATTCCGGATTCATTGCGCTCCTTCATCTCCATCCAGGATTTCGCCGACCGCCTTCGGAGCTTTGGCTACGCTTCGGTTAAGGCGCGCGGTTTCATCTTCGGCGGCATCGGGCTGCACTGGGCGGCAAAGAGGGAGAATCCGGGGCGGGTGGCGGCACCTTAGAGCAGGAGACCTTTCCATTTGAAGCTGGAAGAGCAAGTTCCCGTGAGGAGCACTAGAGCTTCGATCGGGAAAGCCCGGGAAGCGCCCGGGCCTTCCAGTCTAAGCGGCAAGGAGGATCAACCCAATGATTCTATTGGTAGAGGTAATGGTCGAGCAGGATCGGGGGCCGCAACCCCCGGTCCCGCTACTAGCATACTCAAAATGAGCTTCGATTGGAATGCCCCGATTTCACAAAGTTCGGGTGCAAACGCCGGCGTTGTGTGTGCGGGTGTGTACAGATGTTGAACACTTGGTCATAGAACCGTTTTCCCCGCCGGGAGGTAACGCATCGGCCGCGTGAGCGTCTTGTGATAAAAGATCCGCGATTCTGCACTAATGTAGCAGCCGATGGACTAAAAGCCGGCCCAGGGTCGTTTGGGTGGCCGTTTGAATGTAACTTTCGGTATAGTACTTGTGCTTTTGGAATAGTTTTGCAATTTGGTACGCGGATTGCTACAGTGGTTTCCCGTGTAGGGGCGTTGCGGAAACAGACGCCCCGGACTTGAGCCGAAGAGGCTGAGGTTTTTTGAAACTTTTGGAGTGAAATTTCGTCTATTCTCTGTCGGGCAAACGAACCCGACAGGATAGAACGAAAAAAGATAGGAGAGAATATGATGAACAGAACCGAGCTCGAAAAATACAAGACGATCCTGTTAGCCAAGCAAGCCGAACTGTCGGGTGGGCTGCGCAATCGCGACGAGATCCTGATCGAGAAGACCCCGGATGCTCTGGATGAAGTGCAACTTGCTGGAGAGAGGGAACTTGCGATTCGCAACCTGGACCGCGAGGCGCGTCTGCTGCGCAACGTGCGGGCGGCTCTATTCCGCATAAACGAAGGCAGTTATGGCGTTTGCCTGCACTGCGAAGAGGAGATCAAGCCAAAGCGTCTGGACGCGGTGCCCTGGGCTGGCTTCTGCATCCGTTGCCAGGAAGCTGCGGACCGTAATGATTTCGCCGCCGCGGAGTCGATCGACGACCTGCTGCGGGCCGCCTAATCGCGGCAGGCTTCAGCGCGATTGAGGGAGAGCGCGGGAATAATCCCGCGCCCTCTGCGTCTCAGGTCAGTTTCCTCAATGGAGTTCTTGAGCCGACGTCAGGGACAGCCCTCGCGCCTGGGAATTCTACCGGGTAGCTTCAACCCGCCAACTCTAGCCCACCTGGCGCTCGCCGAAGCCGCATTGGCGGAACTAGATGAAGTGGTGCTGGTCCTGCCGCGCAGTTTCCCCCACAAGAACTACGATGGTGCGAGTTTTACCCAAGCGTGTGGAGATGTTGGGCGCGGTTTTGGATGGGCGTGCGCGGTTGGCCGCGGCCGCCAGCGTGGGAGGCTTATTCATCGAGATTGCGCACGAGTGCCGTGCCGCGTACGGTCCGAGCACCGCATTGACGTTTGTGTGCGGTCGGGACGCGGCTGAGCGCATAGTTGGCTGGGACTACGGCAACCAAAATGCAATCAGCAACATACTAGAAACATTTCAACTATTGGTTGCTTGCCGGGAGGGGGCCTATGAGCCGCCTGAGCGTCTGCGGCAACACGTCCGCGCACTGGCATTGCCCGCCGATGTGCATGCAATCTCAGCCAGCGACGTGCGGCGGAGCATTCGCGCAGGGGCCGCCTGGCGGCATTTGGTGCCAGAGGTAATCGTGCCGATGGTGCGCGAGATCTATCGCCCCCCGGCGGCATAGTCCTGATAGAGCCGGGCGACGTGCGCGCCGCGGACGTCTCCCGGATGGATTACCACGCGATAGCGAAAGCGCAGGTTCTCGCCGGGCGCCAGGGTGAGGCTGCCGTCTTTACTCTTATCGTTTTCGAAATCGCGCAGACCGAAAACATTCGCCGCGAACAGGCCGTAACCGCGGGCGTGCCAATAGGATGGGTGCCTGGGATTCGACGGATGGTCGAACATCGCGATGCCCAGCGGCTCGCCATCCACCACGCCATAGTAATCCACCCAATCGGCGCGCTTGCCCCAGATCTGCTTTTCGCCCTCGCCTCCCTGGGAGTCCACCATGTGGCCGGTGCGCGCCGGTTGCGCGGGCCCGCCGCTGTGCGGTTCTTCCAGGGCGGACGCCACGCGCAGAGCGAACGTGCCTTCCTTAGTGTCGCCAAAGGTGGCCTTTTCGCGCGCAGTCAGAGTGATGTCAAAGTCGATGGTGCGGGTCTTGAGCTCGCCGTAGAAAATCATGTGGCGCGCTTCGGTCAGCAGCACTTTGCCGGCGGGGTCGCGCCACTCGAACGTGGCGTCGATCGCGCCTGAGTCCTTGCCTCCAGACAGGTTGTCGATTTTGGCCAGCACGATGCGGCCGAATTTGGGTCCGCGCGTCTCGTTACCCCAGAAGTCGAACCCGTTCACGTCGCCGTGGGCGAACCAAAGGCCGCGATGGTGGGGATGGTCGTGCGCTTCGCCCGGTATATCCTCCATCGGGTAGCCGCGCGTCACGATCTTGCCGCTGGCCGAGCGCAATGGGTGCAAGTAGGGCTTGTTGGTTTCAGGCCCAATGAAGAACTGGGTGAACGGCTTACCCTTGATCTCGACTGAGATGTACTCGATGCCGTGTTGCGCGATGCGCACCTGGGCGGCGAGGGGCGCGGCCAGCAGGATTGCCCACAGGACTGGCTTCATCATGGCAACAGTACAACACACGGCGTAGCGGCGCGGCAATCTCCGCGGCGCGTAAGGGCTTGGGTACTAGAACAAATTCGATAGAAGAAGGTGCAAACAGATTGACATTTGAGATCAGTTGAGTAATTCTATCTATTTATGAGTAAGATGGCTGGCGGCGGACGTTTCCCTGGTCACTTGATATCGAAGGCGATTGGCCTGGGTCTTCTCCTGCTCCCCGGGCACCTGCTGGCGGCGGAAAAAGCCAGCACCATGGTCATCGTGGCGGACAGCCGCCATCTCACCGGCCTCACGGCCTGGTGGGTCAACGTGTACAACGAAAGCCATCTTTATTTCGCACTGCTGACGATTGTGACAATTCCGCTGGGGGGCGCCATTCTGGGCGGCTTGGCCGACCTTTTGATGCGCCAAATCGGAATCGACCTGAAGTCCAGAGCACTGCGGGAGAACTAGCGAGATGATCATTTTGACTGAGGTGATTTCATGAATTGGTTTTACGTGCTCCTGCCCATTGCCGGGGTGCACGTCTGGTGGCCCGGCCTGGTGATTCTGGGGCTGGGCGTCGGGATTATCGGAGGCTTCTTTGGCATGGGCGGCGCTTGGATGGTCACGCCCGCCCTGAACGTCCTCGGTCTTCCCATGGCCTTTGCGATCGGGACCGACATCACCCATATGGCGGGCAAATCGCTGATTTCCACAATGCGGCATGCCAAGTTCGGCAACGTCGATTACAAGCTCGCGTTGATCATGGTGTTCGGCACCATCGGCGGACTGGAGATCGGCGCCCGCAATATCATGTGGCTGGAGCGCATCGGAAAGATCGATTTGTATGTCCGCTGCGGTTACCTTGTGCTGCTGACCGGGATCGCCTGGCTGGTGTTTGCCGACGTGCTGAAGCGGCGGAACAAAGACCGCGCAGCCAGGGCCGCCGGCCGGACGGTGGATCAGCTCACCACCGGCATTGAATGGTACAAGACGCTGCAGCAGATCAAGATTCCGCCGGTGGTCAACTTCCCAAAGGCCGGTGTGCGCTGCTCGGTTTGGCTGCCGGTGGCGGTGGCGTTCTTTACCGGATGGCTGGCGGGCGTGCTTGGAATTGGCGGCGGATTGATCCGCATGCCCTCGCTGATCTATCTGATCGGCTGCCCCACGCACGTGGCGGTGGGCACGGACCTCTTTGAAATCGCGGTCTCCGGGCTGTACGGCGCGGCAACTTACAGCTACAAGGGACGTGTGGAATTGTGGGCCGCGTTCATCATGCTGATCGGGGCTGCCGTTGGCGCACAGATCGGCGCGGTGGCCACCAAATACGTTAAGGGCTACGGAATTCGCATCTTCTTCGGATTTGCCGTGGTGGGCTGCGACATATCCATTCTGATGAAGATCGTCGCGGCCACGCAGCCCAGCCTCAAATCGGTGCTGGACCTCTCCGCGACCATTCTGGTTATGGGCCTGGTGTCGCTGCTCTCGCTATTCATCGTGATGAAATTCGTGATGGGTGTACGGGAAGAACTGGCCATGAAGAGAGAGGCGGTGCTGGTTGCGTAGAACGACTCTGGCGTTGCTTGCCGCGGCGCTGGCCCTAGCGGGCTGCGGGCCTCTGGGCAAGGTGGAACAGGGCCGGGTCATCGCCTATGACCCGCAAACGCGCCAGGTGACCTTGATCCGGGATGCCGCCGCCGCCGCGACCCGATCCGGCCCCGGGGTTCTGCCGCCCGTCACCATCGAGGCGCCCACGGATCCGAGCGAAATGGGCCCCGCGCCGGCGGCCGGCGGCTTGATGCTCCTGGATGCCAAGAACCGGCGCATCGTGATTTACGATCGCGCTACGCAAGCCTTCCGGACCATCCCATACACGCCGCTCGCAGAGCGCCGCAATGTGACCAAGAGCCCCGGGCCTCCGGTTGTGGACCGCGCCAGGAAAACCATTACCCTGTACGCCGCAAAGGATCGCACTCTGATTACATTCGGCGCGTCCGACGACCTGCTGGCGATGCCCGCCGATACCTGGCGGGCTGGGGACGTCGTTCGCTACTATTACAGGGACCCTGCCCAGGCGCTGCGATTGATGAACGTGACCCAGACGGATCTCTCCAACGCCGCCGGCTAGAACCAAAACTGTTCACTTTGGTGGTGCAGACCATCGTCTTTCGTGGTCTGCCGCCGCTGGCAGACGACACCATTAAGTGAACAGTATTGCGGCTAGGCGCACTCCCTCACGGTCGCGCCTCGGCAGCCGTGATGGCATCCACCAGGATGGTGTTGGTCTTCGTATCCAGCGTGCCTGATACCTTTACCTTCTGCCCGGCAAAGGCGTCCGCCGCCTTGGCATTCCCGAGCACATAAACATTGCCGCCTTCCACCAGCGCGTACTGCGATCCGGCTTTGACCCATTCGCGCACGCACTTGGCGTCCGGCTTCACGTTCATCGCGGTGTGATCGGCGCCGCACATCTTGTCGGTTACGATGCCTGTGAACGTGCGCTTGGCCTGCACCGCTTCGCTCAAGGCTTCCTTCAATTGAAAATTGAATTGTTTCCGGTCGCCGTAGTCGAGCCGGGCCCTTTCGAAGGTGACGATGGTCAGCTCGAACGGGCCGGAACTGCTGATGTTCTCGATATCCGAGATGCGCCAGGTGCGCGAATCGTCCGGCCGGTATCCAAGCGGTCGTGAGCGGTGACCAGCGTCACGCCCGGCGGCAGGCCCGGCTCGATCTCCTTGATCTTGGCCTTGACGCGATCGATCGCGCGCAGCGCGTTCTCGCCCTACCGCATCACGATGATGCCGGACGCCACTTCGCCCCGGCCGTCCAGATCCGAAACGCCGCGCCGCAAATCGGGACCCAGCGTCACGTTGCCGATGTCGCGCACCGTCACCGGAACGCCGGACGGGCTGGCGGCGAGCACCACGTTCTCCAGGTCCGCGGTGGATTTCGCGTAACCGCGGCCGCGCACCATGTACTCGCGGCTGGTGAATTCCACCAGGCGTCCGCCCATGTCGTTGTGGCCTTCGCGCACCGCTGAGACGCCTGAGGACTAGAGCGGGCACCCTGAACCTCATAACGCCAGCGGGCGCCGGTTGACGTAGAATTAGAAAGGGACAACCATTAATTTAATGCAACGACGCGTCTGGTTCGCCGGGTTGATTTGCGTTCTTGCCGTATTAGCTCTGGGGTACACGGGGTGGAAGACTTTTGCTAACACAGATGTCGATCAGTGCTATGCCTGCAAGCGGCCGATTCACGCTCACTCCAAAACGGTGGCATTCATCGGCGGGCGATCGAGACTCTTCTGCTGTCCCGCGTGCGCCCTTTCCCAACACCAGCAGACGGGCA
>OBLW0100003328.1_pt1 | contig 12568 bp, 12 predicted proteins | sample 1520161 | NCBI WGS metagenome assembly OBLW01 (sample SAMEA3539309, study PRJEB22396) | soil metagenome | biome: tundra; feature: field; material: soil | place: USA | collected 2010-05 | depth 0.15 m
CAGGCGGCGAGCCGGCTAAAAGCCGGCTGCGGCCGAGATTGGCCGCCCCACAACACGATGACCCGCTATTGGTATCATGGAGTAGATGAAATCCCTGCAACTCTGCCTTTTCCTGACACCTCTGGCCTGTCTGCTGGCGCAGACTCCGCCAGTTTCGCAACCTGCGCCCCTTGCCGCGCCCGCGGGTCAAGCAGCCAAGCCGCCGGCCGTGCCGATGCGGCCTCCCGCTCCCGCCGTCGTTAATGTTCCTCCGGAAACGGTCGTGCTCACGATCGGGGAGGAAAAGATGACCGCCGCCGAGTTCGATCACTTGATCCAGGTAGTGGTCCCTGAGCGGGCCCGCATGCAGTTTGGCACGGGCGTCCGCCAGCGGCTAGCTGACAGCCTCGTCGACTCAAGAGTGAAGGCACGGGAAGCGCAGCGCCTGAAGCTTGACGAAACGTCCGACTACAAGGCGCTGTTGGCCTTCGCGATCCAACAAATACTGGCACAGCAGTACACCCAAAATCTGACGGCTACCACCAAAGTGGACGAAGCCACCGCGCGCAAATACTATGACGAGCACAAGTCGGATTATTTGCAGTTGAAAGCGCGTCACATTTTGATTCGGGCCAAGGGATCCGCGGTTCCGCTGAAAAAGGATGCGAAGGAACTGACCGACGAAGAAGCCCTGGCGAAGGCCAAGGAGATCCGGAAGAAGCTAGTAGATGGCGCGGATTTCGCTACGCTGGCCAAGGCTGAATCCGACGACGCGGGGTCCGGCGCAAACGGCGGGGACCTGGGGACATTCGGACACGGCCGCATGGTGCCGGCTTTCGAAGAAGTGGCCTTCAAGATTCCCGTGGGAGAACTCAGCGAACCGGTGAAGAGCCAGTTCGGATATCACATCATTAAGGTCGAGTCGCGGCAGGAGAAAACCTTCGTTGAAGTGCGGCCGGAGATTGAGAGGAAATTGGCCGCGGACATGGTCAAGAAGACCATGGACGATCTGAAGGCCGCCACGCCCGTGGTCATGAACCCCGAGTATTTCGTGGCGTCTCCCCCGCCCATGGCACCGCCCACTCCCAGGCCGGCAGTCACTATCCAGCCGCAGCCCCCGGCGCCGCAACCGAAGTAGTACTGCTGTCCTGTGGGGCAGGTTGTCAACCTGCAGGCCGATTGTTAATCGGCCTTTCCTGTTCTGACCGCCTCCTCCAGGCTGAGCTGCCGAGCTACGAATATAACCCGCGCGCTAGCTCTTCGAGCACCGAAGGTGCTTCTGGCCGCCAGCCCAGCACAAGCTGGGCGCGCTCGCCGGAGATCTGCTGATCCAGGGCCAGCGCATCGGCGAACGGCCCCATACTCTTGCGCGCTTCCTCGATTGGCACGGTTTCCACCTTACCGCCCGCGCCGGCTGCGCGGCTGGCAGCCTCCGCCACATCCCGCACGCGGATTGCCGGGCCATGCGCGGCAAACAGCAGAGTGCCCGCGGCCGCCCGCAGCGCCTGTACGTAAAGTTCAGCCAAATCGTCAAGCTCGACGAAGGTCCAGCGATTCTCGCCGTTGCCGATCACGCGCGCGGCGCCGTGCTCGCGCGCCGACTGTACGAATGAAGCGACCAGTCCGCCGCCACGTCCAAAAACCATGGCCGGCCGCAGCACGGTTCCCTGCACGCCATGTTTCGCGGCCTCCAGCACCAGCCGCTCGTTGGCCGGACGCCAGGCCACCAGCGGCGTAGGCGCCAGCGGTGTGTCTTCATCCGCGACCCTATCGCCGGTGTTGCCCAGTACCCAGCAACCGCTGGTATAGACAAACGGCCGGTTGAATTGCGAGAGCGCGCCGATAATGGCTTCCACGGCGGCGCGGTCTACTTGTCCTGTATCGGCCGTCGCCGCCAGCGCCGTATGAATCACGGCATCGGCGTTGCGCGCGCCCTCGGCCAGACTGGCCGGATCCCTCAGATCTCCGCGGTGCGCGCCCAGCCCCTTGGCCGCCAGCAGGCGCGCCTGATCGTCCGATCGCGCGAGGCCGACGACGGCGTAACCCGCCTTCACCAGCGCCTCGGCCACGGCGCTACCGATGTATCCGGTCGCACCAGTCAGAAAAACCTGCATGTTCGCTCCAGCCTCCGCTTTCTCAGTGTAGAACACGCTCGCCTGCCAACGCTCTCCGAAGGCGGCAGACCACAAAGTGCGATGGTCTGCCCCACCAAAGTGAATAGTATTGAGCCCTAACCTTGCTTTCACACCCGTGTAAGGCGCCGGTCGAACCCGCCATCCAGAAACTCCTGCTAGTGGACCGGCTGGGCGGCATGTTGCATTCCGCCTGCCGCGAAACCGAGGGCCATGATCGCCATGCCGTGCTCGAGCGCCTGCTCGCGTTGCTGGACGTAACTTATTGCGTGACGCCCGAGGATCTGGCCCGCATTCCCGCCACCTGGAAGCCGCCATCCTGGCCGCGGTGCTCCGCCGCGTCCGGCCGGACTTCAAGCTCATGGCCAACTCGCTGCTGGCTTCCGTGCCCCAATTGCAGGCCGATTTTATCTTCGTCAATCCGTACGGCGGTGGCGCGTCGGTCCGCGAGAACCGCCGGCCCACCCGCCCTGGAACCCGTCGGTGGCGCATCTCATCCGCATCGCGGATTGCCCCGCTTTGCCGCTCTATTTCAAGGGATCCAACGGCCTGGGATTCCAACTCATCGGCGCGCTGCACCCGCGCTTGCGCACAGCCGATCTGCCGCGCCAGACGCTCAACAAGCGCGGCCAGAGTGTCGAGGTGCGCATTGGCCGGCCGGTCGCCGCCAAGAGCCTGAAGTCGTTCGCGGACGAGCGGGAAGCGATCGAATATCTCCGCTTCCGGACTTTCCTGCTGGCGGGCCGCGGCAATCCGTCGCCGGACGGCGGGCTGGTGCGGCTTCCGATCGGCTTCCCCAAAAAGCGATTGCTGCCCTTGGCCGACGAAACACCGCGCGAACTGACCATCGCGGAGACCGGCCGCCTGACTCCCGTCTGTGAGAACCAGGAGTTCGCCGTCTACCTCGCTCGGGCGGCCGCGATTCCCCACACCCTGCGCGAGATCGGCCGCCTGCGCGAGCTGACCTTTCGGCGCGGGCGAAGGCACCGGCGATGCGCTCGACCTCACTGCCCGCGAGGTGGCCGGTGCTTACCGGCTCGGCCCCACGGCGGAGTTGCTGCCACGATTCGGCGTGCCAGGGTTGTACTCCAGCACCCTGTTCCGCCTCGGCAGGGAATTGTTCGCGCGCATCGGACCGGCGCTGGAGATGGGCCGCTCCTTCGTGCGGCTGGAGTATCAGAAGCAGTATGCGCCGCTGCTGCTGCTGTGGAAGGGCATCACGCGCTATGTCTCGACGCACCCGGAATGCGCCGTTCTGTTCGGAGCCGTTAGTATCGGCAACGATTACAATCCGGTTTCGCGCAGTTTACTGGTAGGTGACCCGGAAACACAACAAGAGACGGATCTCGCGCGCCTCGTGAAGCCCCGGCATCCCTATCGCCCGAACCATCGCTCAAAGCCTGGCGCGCATTGGCCCGCCGAAGCCGCGAGCCGCTTCTCGCAGGACGTGGAAGAACTCTCCGCGCCCATCGCCGACCTGGAGCGCGACGGCAAAGGCGTGCCGATCCTGATCAAGCAATATATGAAGGCCGGCGGGCGCGTGCTCGGATTCAACGTGGACCCGCGCTTTTCGAACGTGCTGGACGCGCTGATGATGGCGGACCTGCGCCGCGCGCCGCAGCCGATCCTCGAACGCTATATGGGCCGGGAAGCCGCCGCTCGGTTTCTCGCACGATAATTTCACCCGCTGTTCATCGTTCTGCAACAGACCAAGCCTTACTCTTGAGTAAGAACATTTCTAAGTCGAAATGTTTTGAGACGCCCAGAGGAGGCCATGTGAAGAGAACTTCGCTGCATTTTCTGTGGAAAGACCGGCGCGCGCCCCATCGTTACCCAACCGCCGTTTCGCTGCACGGCCACACGCTCCATTCCTGGGAAAACCTGCGTTTCCTGCACTCGTTCAAACTCCCTTTACCTTTGATTCCCGCCGTGCTGCGCGTCGCGGGCTGGCAACACCGCCGCGCTACCGGGCGGGATATGGCGCTGGCGCGGGTGCTATGGACTCCGCCGCTCGCGCCCGATGAGGCCTACCGCCTGGAAGCCCGGCAAATCTCGAATCTCGGCCTGCAGCCCATCGTCTCGCTCACCGATCACGACGACATCGAGAGCGGCTTAGCCCTGCGGCGGACTCCGGTGGCGCCCGCCGCGCCCGTCTCCTTCGAGTGGACAGTCCCGTTTGGCCCGACCTTCTTTCACCTGGGAGTGCACAATCTGCCGGCCGCGCAAGCCCGCGCCATCTTTGCGGATCTGCGCGACTACACGGCACACGCGGGGCGCCCTCTGGTCCCGGCGCGTCTCGCGGAATTGCTGGAGATGCTCCATGCGCGCGAAGACCTGCTCATCGTACTGAACCATCCGCTTTGGGACGAGGCGGATATCGGCGCGCACGCCCATCGCCAGACGCTGGCGGCCATGCTTTCCGGCTATGGCCGATGGATTCATGCCATTGAGCTGAACGGCTTGCGCTCCTGGGACGAGAACAACGAAGCACTGGAACTGGCGCGCGCGTGGCAACTGCCGGCCATCTCGGGCGGGGACCGGCACGGCCTGGAACCCAACGCCAACCTGAACTTGACGCACGCCGTCAATTTCGCCGGGTTCGTGGCGGAGATCCGGCGCGAGCGGCTGAGCTCCATGCTGTTCATGCCGCAGTACCGGGAAACGCTCGGGTTGCGCTGGTTCGAAACCGTAAAGGACATCGTGCGCTGCCACCCCGCGGCGCAACGGCCCCGCTGGGTGGATCGCTTCTTCTATGAGTGCGAAGACGGCGTGACGCGTCCCATCGCGGCGCTTTGGCCGAATGAAGGTCCCGCGCTGCTGCGCTCGGTCTTTGCCATGCTGCGCCTGTCGGAATCGCAGAGCCTCCGCGCCGCGCTGCGCTGGACGGTTCCCGACCCCGCCGAAATGCTGCCCTGATGTGCGCACCCCCCGGTACGTACCCTGCTAGTACCCGCATGACTACGTATTCCTGCGATCCTGCCTGATAATTAGGCTTTCCAGGAGATCCAGGTGACCACAGAGAAGATCCAGGGCGACCGCCGGCTACAGCGGCGCTACCCCGTAGAATTGGATTTGGAATTCAGAATTGTCGAAGACGACAAAGTCGTGTCCACGGGCACAGGCAAGACGGGGAACATGAGCAGTGGAGGCGTTCTCTTTTTTGCCGCGGAGGGTGTGCCAATTGGACGCCACGTGGAACTCGCGGTCCGCTGGCCCGCGGTTCTGGGGAACGCGCCGTTTCTCGAGTTGCGCATTTTCGGGCGTCTGGTCCGTAACGACTCGCAGGGTATCGCCATGCGCATGAGCCGCTACCATTTTGAGAAGCTGGGCAACCCGCGCGCAGCATTCGAAGATATTTTCACCAACGCCGTGATTCAGTAGGTGGGGCAGACTTTAGTCTGCGCGGGTCCTCCAGGACCCGCCGTCCTGCGGATCGTGTCAAGGGCTTGACAATCGCTTGTGTTCGGGGACAATGGCACTTAGCGGTCTAAATGCCCATTCGAGCCGAATACCGGAAATACTATGGCGCGCGGTGGCGCAAATTCCGGTTGACCATGCTGGAAGCCGCCGGCCACGTCTGCCAGATGTGCCACCAGCCGCACCGCTTGCTCAACGTGGTACACCTCTCGAACGATCCGGCGGACCGCACGCGCCTGACCGTCCTTTGTCCCAGATGCCATTCCAAACATAACGCCGCTCACGTTACCGCTATGTCCCGCCGCACGCGCGCCCGCCAGCGCGGCCAACTGTGGCTGACCGACGAGTTGGAAGTGGCGCCGGTGCCCGTGCGGATGTGGCCCATACGCCTGCGCCAGATGGACCTCTTCTGAACCGCCACGTCGGGACGCCGCGCGCTACAATTCCCTAGTTATGGACACGTTTAACCGAAGAGGTTTTCTCAAGGCCGGCGCGGCGGGAATGGGCGGCACCGCAGCCCTCTGGCAGGCGGCCGCCGCGGCCCAAACCGCGCCGCCACATGCAGCCCTCCGCCATATCCTGCCGATGAACCGCAACTGGCTTTTCGGCGGGCGCGCAGTCCCGGGCTGCTCCGCCCCGGATTTCGACGACGCCAAATTCCAGCGCGTCACCATCCCGCACTCCAACAAAATCTTCCCCTGGCACAGTTTCGACGAAAAGGATTTCCAGTTCGTCTCCATCTATCGCCGCCATTTCAAGCTGGCGCCGCAGGCCGGCCGCCGCGTTTTCGTGGATTTTGCCGGCGTCATGACCGCCGCCACAGTCACCATCAACGGCCACAAGCTCGGCGAATATCGCGGCGGCTACACGCCTTTCTCCTTCGATCTGACGCCGCACCTGAAGCCGGACGCGCCGAACGTCCTGGCCGTCGAGGTGGATTCCACCGAGCGGCCCGACATCCCGCCCTTCGGCGAGAACATCGACTACCTGACCTTCGGCGGCATCTATCGGGAAGTCGCGCTACGCATTGTACCGCCGGTATTCATCGACAACCTATTTGCCAAGCCGGTGGATGTCTTGGGCGACGGCCGGCGCGTGGAGGTGAAGTGCCTGCTCAACGGACAGGCCGCGAGCGCGCTCACGCTGAAGGTGGAACTGCGAGACGGCGCGCGCGTGGTGTCTTCGGTGGAAGGGGAGGTTTCCGGTCAGCCGCTGAGCCTTTCGAAGCTTGGCTCCATCGAACTTTGGGACCTCGATCGCCCGAAACTCTATACCGTCACCGCCCGCCTCCACCAAGGCGGCGCCCCCATCGACGAGTACTCCACGCGCATCGGTTTCCGCGAAGCGCGATTCACCCCACAAGGCTTCATGCTGAACGGGAAACACATCAAGCTGCGCGGTCTCAACCGGCATCAGACATTTCCCTACGTCGGCGGAGCCATGCCCGCCCGCGTGCAGCGCCGCGATGCGCACGTCCTGAAGCGCGAGCTGAAGTGCAATATCGTGCGTACTTCGCATTATCCGCAGTCGCCGCACTTCCTGGACGCCTGCGACGAAGCCGGCCTGCTGGTCTTCGAGGAAATCCCCGGCTGGCAGCACATCGGCGACCAAGCCTGGCAGGATCTGGCGGTGCGCAACGTCGAAGCGATGATCCGCCGCGATTGGAATCATCCGTCCATCGTGCTGTGGGGCGTGCGCATCAACGAATCGCAGGATAACCACGATTTTTATACGCGCACCAACGCGTTGGCTCACGAACTGGACAACTCCCGCCAGACCGGCGGCGTGCGCTACCTGTACGACACCGAATTGCTCGAAGACGTGATGACCATGAACGATTTCGGCTTCCCGCTGAGGCCGCCGAACCACCCGCTGTACCTCAACACCGAGTTCAACGGCCACATGTTCCCCACCAAGCGCAACGATAACGTGGACCGCGTGATGGAGCATGCCCTGCGCCACGCCCGCGTGCACAACCAACTGGCTTCGGACGATCGCTACGCTGGCGGCATCGGCTGGTGCGCCTTCGACTACAACACCCACGCCAACTTCGGCTCCGGCGATAAGATCTGCTACCACGGCGTGACGGACATTTTCCGCATACCGAAACCCGCCGGCCAGTTCTACCGCTCGCAGTGCGATCCCGCCGAAGAAATCGTGCTGGAGCCGTGCTTCAACTGGTCGCAGGGCGATCAATCCGAGGGCGGCGGCATTCACCATGCCGTGATCGTTTCCAACTGCGATCACCTGAAGATCCACGTGAAGGGCGAGTTGAAGGCGGAGGTCGAGCCCGATCGCCAGCACTATGGGCACTTGCCGCATCCGCCCTTCCTGATCGACTTAGCGGGCGAGCACCTGGAGGATTGGGGCGACCTGCGCATCGACGGCTACATTAAGGGCGCGAAAGTAATCTCGAAGACCCTGCCGGGCAACGATTACGACCGCCAGTTGCATGTCGAGCCGGACGATTCGGAACTGGTCGGAGACGGCATCGATGCCACGCGCGTGGTGCTGCGCGTGACCAATGAACACGGCGGCGCGCGGCCCTTCTCGACGGGCGCGGTGATGTTGCGCCTGGAAGGCCCCGGCGAGATCGTCGGCGAGAATCCATTTTCGCTCGCCGGCGGCGTGGGCGCTGTGTGGGTGCGCACCAAAGAGGCGCCGGGCGTCATCCGGCTGCACGCGCGGCATCAGTATCTGGGGGAGAAGACCGTCGAGATCCGCGTGACCCCTGCCGAGCCGGAGCAGGTCTAGAGGTGGGACAGGCCTCCCGGCCTGTCCGGAAGTAGTGGGATACTGGATGCGTGCCAACGGTTTTGCGGTCGGGTCCGTACCGCCGGTATTTCTATAGCCACGAACCTAACGAGCCGCCGCACCTGCACGTGGATCGAGACGATCTGTCGGCTAAATCCTGGTTGAGGCCCATCGTACTAGCGGTCAACCTTGGGTTTAGTCCCGTGGAGCTTCGTCGCATACAACGGATGCTCAGGGAAAACGAAGCGGTCCTGCTGGAGAAATGGAATGCAAGATTCGGAAATTAGGCCGGGAGAACGGGTGAAAGATGTTCACTTCACCGAGGACACGTTGGCGGTCGATCTCATCGACGGACGCACGATTGTTGTACCTCTGGTTTGGTACCCAAGGCTTCTCGACGCCACCCCCGGGCAGCGTCGGAATTGGACAGTCAGCGGCGCAGGCTATGGTATCCACTGGCCGGATATCGACGAAGATCTAAGTACGGCAGGCCTTCTGCGCGGGGCGCCCGCGGCGCCGGAACCGGTCCGGACTCGCGGCTAGAGCTAGACGTGCTCGAAGTAGATCCAAAGCGCTACGGTCGCCCGTTGGCGCGCAAACTGCCGGCGGTCATTCGTGCCGGGGAAGAGAATGAGCGCCTCATCGCCGAATTGGAGCAGCCCGACGAACGCCATGACGAACTCACGCCGGAAGAACGCGAGTACTCCGAACTCTTGACCGTGCTGATCGAAGCCTGCGAGGACGCCAACCACCCCTCGAGGGATCAACCTCGGACAGCCGGTTGCGCAGCCTGATGGAAGAGCACGGCGTGCGCCAGCGCGACTTGCTGGACGTGTTTGCGGCATAGCGTCTGAAGTTGTGAGCGGCAAGAGAGCGATCAGCAAGGCGCAGGCGAAGAAGCTCGCCGAGTTGTTCCACGTGCCTGCCGATCTCTTCGTTTGAAATGACGCGCAACGGCTTTTTTGGAGACGGGGGCGATCTGGCTATCCTGACGATCTCACGACGGCCGCAGTTTCCCCTCCTCGAAGAGAGCGCTTTAGTAAGCCATCAACATCTCAGCCAGTTTGCCCGAAAGCGTCACATCGCGCGGCGTGCGGCCTTCCTTATCGCGGCGCCGCGGGTCTCCGCCAGCTTCCAGCACAGTGCGCATGATGTGCACGTTGCCCCGCGACGCCGCCTGATGCACGGCAGTCCAACCGCGCTCATCCGGCACATTCGGGCTGGCCTTATGTTCCAACAGCCACGTCATCTGTGGAATCTGCCCCCAGCGAATCAGGTCGTTGAGCAACGGCTTCCCGTTTGCCGTGGCACGGTCGATGGCCGCGCCGTGCTCCAGCGCAGACTCCGCGAGTTCATAAGCTCCGCCCCACACTGCGTGGCTGAGCGCGTCCGTAGCGTCGGCGCCGTTCGCCAGCAGCAGATCGAACATCGCCTTGTCCTTCCTGCCGGCCGCGAAGTAGGCTGCATTCACATCGTGCGCCCACGACCTGGTGAGCGCGCCGACCTCGGCGCCAGCGTCAATCAGGAGCTGCGCGATCCCCAGCGTGTCCGCCTTCGGCATGCGCGAGCCGGCGGCACATTGGAGCGCGGTCAAGCCGCCATGATCCCGGTCGCGCGCGAAATCCGGCCGCTCATGCAACGCCTTCGCGCCGCCCTTGGCAGCAGCTTCACGTACTCCGGCGAACCCACGAACGCCGCCACGATAATCGCGCGCGCGGAAGGCCACGCCCCGAGTTGTTCGGGATCGGCGCCGTAATGGAGCAACCACTCCAGGCACGCCAACCGCGTGGGCGCGGCTTCCCGGCCGCCGCGTGCGGCTCCCCCTGCAACAGGTTGTGCAGGGGACGATAGTTGCGCCAGGAAGCGTTCAGGTCCGCGCCGGCTTCCTTCAGCAACACCAGCGCAGGCTGCATTGCCCGGCCCGCCGCCGCACCCACCACACGGGCTTGGCGCGCCACTTTGGGGTCGGCTTCGATGGCGGCGCGCACGGCATCCAAATCTCCCCCTCGTAACGCTTGTATCAGTCGATTGACGTTGTGCGCGGCGGTCACAATCACAAACAATACCGAACTGGCTGCTATCTTGTCGAGGGTGCAGCCAACCGCAGCAGCGGCTGCAAATACCGCATCACCGTGGCCGCCACCAGCCGGTTGCCATCCGCCGTGGGATGCAGCCCGTCGCGCTGCATCCGGCTGGTCCCCGCCACTCCCTCCAGCAAGAACGGAATCAGCGCGACTTTGTCCTTAGCCGCCAGATCGCTGTAGACGCGCTGAAACGAGGCAATGTAATCCGGGCCATAGTTCGGCGGCAGCGTCATGCCCGCCAGCAGCACCTGCGCGCCGGAATCCTTCAGCCCCACGACGATCTGGTCCAGGTTCGACCGGGTAGTGGAGACCGGCAGGCCGCGCAGCCCATCGTTGCCCCCGAATTCTACGATCACCACGGCCGGGGTGAGCGCCGTCACCGTGCTCAGACGCGCCAGCGCATCGGTGGTGGTTTCCCCGCTGATCCCACCGTTCACCACGCGGTAGCGCAGGCCGCGGCGATCCAATTCCTGCTGCAGGAAATCCGGATAGCTTTTGCCCGCGTCGGCGCCGAACCCCGCCGTCAGGCTGTCGCCAAACGCCACGATCGCGGGCCGGTCGTCGCGCGCCGGACCGGGCTGCGCGGACCGGGCGGCTTCCCGTTCGGCGTCCGGCGTAGGCTCCGGCGTGGGGCTGGGTGCGCTGCCGCAGGCGCACAATACCAGTAAACCGGCGAACAAACTGACGATACGCATCTGAATGCCATAATAAAACGTAGACAGACCATCCATGATTCAGGCACACGGCCTCACCAAGACAATCGACACGGGCACGCATCGCGTGGATATCCTGAAAGGCATCGATCTGGAAATCCCGCGCGGGCAATTTGCCGCCATTATGGGCCCGTCGGGCAGCGGCAAGAGCACGCTGCTGGGGCTGCTGGCCGGCCTGGATACGCCTACCGCCGGCAGCATCTCGCTCGACGGCCAGGAGATCACCGGCCTGAAAGAAGACGAACTGGCGCTGGTGCGCGGCCGCAAGATCGGCTTTGTGTTTCAGTCCTATAACCTGATCCCTACGCTGACCGCCGAGGAAAACGTGCTGCTGCCCATGGAACTGGTCGGCAATGGCAGCGGCGACGGCGCGGCCCGCGCGCGCGAACTTCTGGATCGCGTGGGCCTGGCCGACCGTCGCGATCATTACCCCGTGCAGCTTTCCGGCGGCGAACAGCAGCGCGTGGCGCTGGCCCGCGCCTTCATGGTGCGTCCGCCCATCCTGCTGGCCGACGAGCCGACCGGCAACCTGGATTCCGAAAATGGCCGCCTGGTGCTCGACTTGCTCCTCTCGCTCAACCGCCAGGAAGGCACCACGCTGGTACTGGTGACGCACGACCAGGAACTGGCGAACGTCGCCGACCGCCGCATCCAGTTGCGCGATGGCCGCATCGTATGACTCGCCCACCAGCCACCTTGAAGATCGCCTGGCGCGACATCCGCTCCGCGCCCGCCAAGTTTCTCTTCGTGATCCTGGCGGTGGCCGTAGGCGTCGGCGCGCTCACCGGTGTGCGCTCCTTCAGCCGCGCCTTTCACAATCTGCTGCTGCTCCAGGCGCGCACCTTGATGGCCGCCGACCTCTCTCTGCGCGTGTTCGAACAACCCACCCCGCAACAGACCGCGGCTATCGCCGGCCTGGAACAACGCGGTGTGCGCCGCACGTCCCTCACCGAAACCCTCACCATGGCCAATACGGTCGCGGTGCCAGAACCCATGCTGGTTTCCGTGAAGGCTGTCGATCCGGCTGCCTATCCGTTCTACGGCGAGGTCAAATTCAACCCGCCGGGCGCTCCGCGCGCCATCCTGGACAGCCGTTCGGCAGCGGTTTCCGACGACCTGCTCTTGCGGCTGAAGACGCGCGTGGGAGGCAGCCTGCGGCTCGGCGGCCAGGACTTTCGCATTGCGGCGCTGCTGGTGTCTGAGCCCGACCGCTTGACCGGCAGCATCAACATCGGGCCGCGCGTCATGATCAGCCGCGAGGGCCTCGACCGCACCGGCCTCATCAGCCTCGGCAGCCGCGCCGCCGAGCGCTTCCTGTTTCTGCTTCCGCCCGGCGGCCCAGACGTGCAGCAGGTCCGCAACGTCCTGAAGCAAGCTTTTCCCGAAGGACTGATCGCCGATTACCGCGAAACGCATCCCATCGTCACGCGCGGTCTGGAGCGCTCCACCACCTTCCTCAGCCTCATCAGCCTGATCGCGCTGATTGTGG
>OBLW0100003332.1_pt1 | contig 12561 bp, 8 predicted proteins | sample 1520161 | NCBI WGS metagenome assembly OBLW01 (sample SAMEA3539309, study PRJEB22396) | soil metagenome | biome: tundra; feature: field; material: soil | place: USA | collected 2010-05 | depth 0.15 m
CACAGCCTGGGGCTGGTGAGGCCGGAGGAAGAAAACAAGATTGTCGGCGAAATCCAAAGCAGTATGCAGGTCGAGCCAGTGATTACGACGATGAGCGAGGCGGCGACGACTCCGAGCGGGAAGGTTAAGAAATCTTCCGGCAGCAACGAGCCCTTGCCGGGTTTCAACGTAGTGTTCACATCGAGCGATCCGGTGCGTTCGCAAAAAATTTGTAACGCACTCACCACCCTGATGGTGGACGAGAACTTGCGCAATCGCTCTGAAATCGCGACGAACACAACTGACTTTCTTACGCGCCAGCTCGAAGATGCGAGGCGAGCGATTGACGATCAGGACGCCAAGCTTGCGGCGTTCAAAAAGCAATATATGGGCCAGTTGCCCACGGATATCGACAACAACATGCGCATGTTGGTGTCGCTGAACTCGCAACTCGATGCCAGCACGCAGACCCTAAGCCGCGCGCAGCAGGACAAAGCCTATACCGAGAGCATGTTGGCGCAGCAGATTGCGGCATGGAAGAGTTCGCTATCGAGTAGCAATCCGCAGACTTTGCAGCAGCAATTGACGCAGCTGCAAGGGCAGTTGATGCAATTGCAGGGGCGTTATACCGACGATTATCCGGATGTCATCAAGACCAAGAATGATATTGCCGAGGTGCAGAAAAAGTTGAAAGAAATTAATAGCGCTGCAGCCGCGACGCCCGAGAGCAGCGAAAAGGGCGAAAGTGCGAGCAACTCCGAGCCGCCGGAAATCCGGCAGCTGCGGTTGCAGATTCACCAATACCAGAACGTGATTGAGCAGGCGACACTCGATCAGAAACGGTTGCAAAACGCGATCACCGTCTATCAGGGCCGCACCGCGATGAGTCCCAATATCGAAGAACAGTACAAGGTGCTTACCCGCGACAACGATACGGCCCAGGCCTTTTACAAGGATCTGCTGGCCAAGCGTAGCTCGGCCGGACTGGGCACCAGCATGGAGAACGCGCAGCAGGGCGAACAGATGCACATCGCAGTGACGGCCGAGCTGCCGTCGGCTCCGACATTTCCGAACCGTCCAATTCTGGCTGCCGGTGGCTTAGGAGTGGGCTTGGCTTTCGGCGCACTGATCGCGATATTTCTGGAGTTCAGTGACAAATCGATCCGCACCGAAAAAGATGCGGCTGCGATTATGGACCTGCCGCTTTTGATTTCTGTGCCATGGCTCGGCGAAGAAACTGAGGAAGCCGATGTCAATGGAAGTGGTAACGGGAATGGCGGTAGCCGCAGACGGTTCTGGGGACGCAGCGATTCCGCGCCACCAAAAGATAAAGAGCACGTGCAGGTCTAGTTTAGGAAAGCCAGCGCAATAACATGTACAAAGAGTTTTTTGGGCTTCGTGCCAATCCGTTTAACGTTAATCCGGACCCGCGCTACTTGTTTCTCACGCGGCACACCGAGGAAGCGTTGGCCTGCCTCACCTACGGCATCCAGAGCCGTAAGGGATTCGTGTTGCTCACCGGCGAAGTCGGCACGGGTAAGACGACGCTCATCAACAAGCTGATGGAGTGGCTGAGATTGCAGCAGGTAGCGACCGCGTTCATTTTCAACTCGCGCATGGACGTGCCGCAGTTTCTGGACTTCATGATGGCGGATTTCGGCATTCCGTGCGACGGACAGGCAAAGAGTCAGCTCTTGCAGCGGCTTTATAACTGGCTGCTCGATCGTTACCGGGCCGGAGAAACGGCAGTGTTGGTGGTTGACGAAGCGCAGAATCTGACCGACGAAGTGCTCGAGGAGATTCGGATGCTTACGAACCTCGAGACCTTCACCGAGAAGTTGCTGCAGATTGTCCTGGTAGGGCAACCGGAACTGGAACAACGCCTGAAGCAGCCGCAGTTACGGCAGTTGCGTCAGCGGTTGACGTTGCGGGCCAAGACGCATGCGCTGAATCTCGAGGAAACGAAGTCCTACATTACACAACGTCTGCGCATCGCAGGATCAAGTGGCGAGGCGATTTTCGAACCTGAAGCGACGGTCGCTTTATTCAGATATTCGCTGGGTATTCCGCGCATCCTGAACCTGCTCTGCGAACATTGTTTGGTCAGTGCGTTCGTCGATCAGAAAAAGACCGTGGCGGTCGAGGTGGTCGATTCCGTGGCACGCGATTTCGATTTGACGGACGGCAATGCGGCGGCGTCGATGATGGCGCCGGTTCCATCTTCAGAGAAGTTTGATCTGGTCGAAGCGTTGCGTACCTTGGCAACCTTGGCTGACCGGCTGCGCCAATCGGAACAACAGGATCTCCCCAAGGAAAGGAAACTATGAGCCGCATCCATGACGCTTTAAAACGCGCCGAGCAGGAAAGAGCAGCCTCTACGGGGACGCACGTCGAGCCCGCGTTCGACCAGCCGGAGTTTAGAGAGCAGGTAGCTCGGGAAAACATGCCTTCGCTGCAGCCCACGATGGCACCGACGATGCAGCCGATACCAACGGCGACGATGCCTACGATGACGTCGGCGTTGAACTACGAGACGCTGGTTGCCCGCTGCCCGCAAGTTGAGTGGACTCCGGACCCGAAAACGATGCTTTTTTTCACGGAAGATGATCGCCGCATGGGAGCGGAAGAGTTTCGCACGCTGCGCTCTCGCCTTTATCAGATTCGCGAAAAGATGCCCTTGAAGCGCCTGCTTGTCACCAGTGCGCTGCCGAAAGAAGGCAAGTCTTTTGTCGCCGCCAACCTCGGCCAGGTCATGGTGCGGCAGCAGGGGCGCCGCGCTCTGGTGATTGACGCCGATCTGCGCAATCCCGGAATGCACCGCCATTTTGGCGCGCCACAGACTCCAGGGCTTACCGAATATCTTTTGGGCGAGTGCGACGAGTTCGCCACCTTGCAACGTGGGCCCATGGAAAATCTGTTCTTCATGCCTGCCGGCCGAATTGCGGGGAGCGCTCCGGAATTGCTTTCGAATGGGAGACTCAAACTTCTGCTGCAACGTGTCGAGCCGTTATTCGACTGGATCATCATCGACTCCTCGCCAGTGATTCCCGTATCGGACGCCACTCTAGTGGCGAAGGTCTGTGAAGGAATTCTGATGGTGGTGCGTTCGAACGTCACGCCAGCAGACATGGCGCGACGCGCCCGCGAGGAATTCCCGGACAAGCTCTTGCTCGGAGTCGTGCTGAACGGCGCTCCGGCCGGACAACTTTCGCAGTCCAAGTACTACTACGGCGAGGCGGTAGCTACCAACGCGTAGGTGAACCGAGGCTAAAGTGATTCGGCTGTTCCATGTTTATTATCCGATTCGAACACTGATCCTGCTCTTGGGTGAGGCCCTGATCGTTTGGACTTCGTTCCTGGTGGGAGCGGTGGTCGTGCTTCGGGAAGACAGTTACCTGGTGCTGAATTATGAGGGTGGCTACATCAAGCTCTTCATCTTCACCGGAGTCGTTTTGCTGTGCTCGCATTGGTTCGATCTTTACGATACGGCGCGGCTGAACACGCGGGGAGAGCTTTATTTCCGGCTGCTGATGGTGCCCGGGCTGCTGGCTTTTGTGACGGCGGGCATCAGCTTTGTCAGGCCCGATTTTTTGCTCGGCGGGGCGTCGACCGCGCTTGGCCTCTTTATTGTGGCGCTCGCGCTTTTTGGATGGCGTCTCGGCTACGGGTACCTGGTCCAACTGCCGATGCTGGTGGAGCGCGTTTATGTTCTCGGGACCGCCGAGCGTGCGCAGCGTTTGGTGCAGGGTTTCCGCAAGAATCCTGAAATTGGCGTCGAAATCGCGAGTTGGACCGGCAAACTTGAGGGAGAGGTCACGCGCGAATCGGTTGCGGCACACCTCATGGAGGTGGCCAACAAGCAGAAAGTACACCGGGTCATCGTCGCTATGCCCGACCGGCGCGGCACCATTCCGATGAAGGAACTGCTCGAATTGCGAATGCAGGGAGTCGTGATCGAAGAGGCGACGTCGTGGCTGGAAAGGATTTCGGGGAAGATTGAAGTTGAAAATCTGAATCCAAGCTGGCTCGTGTTTAACGATGGATTTCGGCGTAGCGCGGCGTTCGTGGCGATTCGGCGAGTACTGTCGGTCACGATCTCGCTGATTGGATTGGTTCTCACACTGCCCTTGTTGCCACTGGTGATGTTAGCCGTGTGGCTGGATTCCGAAGGGCCGGTGTTTTACACGCAGACGCGTGTGGGCAAGAACGGAAAGCTCTTTAAGGTGGTGAAGTTCCGCACCATGCGAGTGGATGCGGAGTTTGGAACAGGGCCGCAGTGGGCGGGGAACAATGATCCGCGAGTGACGCGCGTCGGCAAGTTTCTGCGGACTTCGCGGCTCGATGAGATTCCGCAGCTATGGTGTGTGCTCAAGGGCGACATGGCATTTGTTGGACCGCGCCCGGAGCGACCGGAATTTATTGAAATGCTTTCGAAAGAAATTCCGTATTACGTCGTGCGGCACATGGTGCGGCCAGGGGTTACGGGATGGGCGCAGGTTAAGTACAAGTACGGCAGTACGATTGACGACGCTCGCGAGAAGCTGCAATACGACTTGTATTACATCAAGAACGCTTCGATCGGCCTGGATTTGCTGATCATGTTTCAGACGGTTAAGACAGTGTTATTGCGCCGGGGAGCGCAATAACGTGACGTGGGGTGCGCCACATTGGCGCGCAAAATAGATGAAATGGATATTCTGGATTGCGGCTCTGCTGGTTGGTTATGCCTATCTGGGATATCCGCTGTGGCTGTGGTTGCGCAGCCGTTGGTCGCCGCGACCGGTTCGCCGGGGAGTGTTAGAGCCCAATGTAAGCGCGGTCATGGTCGTTCGAAATGAAGAGGAAGTAATCGCAGAAAAGATTGAGAATCTGCTGGCGCTGGACTATCCGGCGGAGAGATTGGAAATCGTAGTTGTTTCGGATGGTTCGACGGATGGGACGGCGGCGATACTGCAGAATTTCGCCGGCAGAGAAAGTAACCCCTCGAACGGGCAGCGTGTGCAGGTCGTTTTGAAGGACGTTTCGCAGGGCAAGGCCGCCGGTCTGAACGATGCGGTGCAGCATGCGAACGGTGAAATCTTGTTGTTCACCGATGCGCGGCAGCAGATTGAGGCAGGTGCATTGCGGCGTTTGATGGAGAATTTTGCCGACCCTGAAGTTGGTTGTGTAAGTGGCGAGTTGTTGCTCGGCAACCGTGAGACCGGAGAAACCGGGAAGGGAATGGGCTTGTACTGGCGCATTGAAAAGAAGATTCGCGAACTGGAGTCAGCCGCGGGATCGGTCGTGGGCGCGACTGGAGCGATCTATTGCGCGCGGAAGGCGTTGTTCGAAGAGTTGCCCGAGGGAACGATTCTCGACGATGTATTGGTACCGATGCAGGTAGTACGGGAGAATTCGCGCGTGCTGTTTGATTCGCGGGCACGCGCATGGGATTCGCCAGATCTCGGTCAAAGCCGCGAATTTGCCCGCAAAGTGCGGACCTTGAGCGGAAACTACCAACTCTTGCAGCTTGCGCCATGGCTGCTGAAATCGGAGAATCCGATTCGATTCGAATTTATCAGTCATAAGCTGATGCGGCTGGTGGTGCCCTTTGCTTTGCTGGCGTTGTTGATCGCATCGCTGTTTGTGGCGCAGCCGTTTTACCGCGTCGCGCTGGCAGCGCAACTTGCATTCTACGGACTGAGTTTGACAGCAATGGCGGAGTTGAAAATCGGTCCACTGTCGCGCGTAGCTGACGCGGCGCGGACTTTTGTGGTGCTGAATTCCGCCGCGGTTGTGGCATTTATTAATTTTGTGACGGGAAGAAAAGCGATCTGGATCCGCTGAACTCTGCGGCACTGAGCATGTCGAGTAACGACGCGAGTTAAGAGAGCAAGTTTAGAAAGAAGGAATCGTGGCCATCGGCGAAGACATCACGGTAGCGGCAGAAACGCCGGCGTGGCGCAAGCGAATCCAGGTGGCGGATCCGACGAAGTCCGCGTTTTTCTGGTTAAGTGCGTTTTATGTGGTTTATTGCGCGCGCCCCGAGGATTGGGTTCCGGGACTAGGATATCTGCCGTGCGCAAAGATCACCGCGATTTTGGCGATGTGGGGTTTTTTCAACGCTGTTGGTAAAACGAAGCGCACTTTCAAGGATGTTCCGAAAGAAGGAAAGCTGCTCCTGGTTCTGATCCTGCTCTTTTTTGTGAGCGGTTTTCTGTCGCCGATTTGGAAGGGTGGCGCCATTAGTCACACCATCGATTTTGCCAAGGTGTGGGTCGCATGGATGCTGACTTTCCTGCTGATCACCACTTTCGAGCGCTTGCGCCGGATCATCTTTATTCAGGCGGTTTCCGTATCCGTGATCAGCATCGTTTCGATCATCAAAGGTCACGACCAGCCGCGGCTGGAAGGCGTGCTGGGCGGCATTTACGGGAATTCAAACGATCTCGCGTTCGCGATTGTACTCACCTTGCCATTCACGCTCGCGTTTCTGTTGACGAGCAACAGCATATTTAAAAAAGCGATATGGGCGCTGGCGATGCTGCCCATGATGGCTGCATTGTTTATGACCGCCTCGCGGGCAGGTTTCATCGACCTGCTCATTTCAGGCGCGGTAACTTTGTGGCACTTTGGAATCAAAGGCAAACGTCCCGGGCTGATTGCGGGAGTCCTTCTGTCGGGTGCTTTGCTGGGCGGGGTCGCGGGCGGAAAACTGTACGACCGCTTCCAGGCGCTCGGCGGAGATAGTACCACCGACGAGTCGGCGTACGGCTCGTATCAGGATCGCATGTTCCTGATGAAGAGGGCGCTGGTTGGGATTGCGACTTATCCCGTCTTTGGCATCGGCGACAAGAATTTCGTGAGCTATTCAACCATCTGGCATGAAGTGCACATGACGTATTTACAGATTGCCGTGGAAGGCGGCATTCCGGCGTTCGTCATTTTCATGATGTTCTTTCGGCGTGGTTTCAAAAATCTCAAAATCATGCGAAAGGCGAAGGGCCTTGATGAACACACGGTGCTGTTCGTGGGCGCTTTGCACAGTTCGTTGATAGGGTTTGCCGTAGGTGCGTCTTTTGCGCCCGAGGCATACCAGTTTTTTCCCTACCTGGCTGTGGCTTTCACCGCAACTTTGTTGGCAACCCTCAAAGAGCGGGATGTGGAACTCGGCGCGCCATCCGCGGGCCCGAAAAAGACTCGACATTTTCTGGAGGTTTATGCCGATCATGGAGCAAGTGGCGCCGTCACCCCTGTCCGCTGAACTTGAGGCGATTCTGCGTTGCCTGAGCTGCGGGCAGAACCTCGCGAGCGATTCCGGTGGCTACGTGTGCGTTGGATGTAAACACGCCTATCCGAACGTGCAGGGGATCGCACGCTTTGTGGACGCACAACATTACGCCGCCAGTTTCGGGTTTCAGTGGCACCGTTATCAGAAGACGCAGTTGGACAACGACGAAGTGCGCGAATCGGAAGACAATTTCTTGAGGAAGACGGCGCTGCATCCCGAAGACGTCAAAGGCAAGCTGGTCCTGGACGTCGGTTGCGGCATGGGTCGCTTCGCTGAAGTAGCAACCCGCTGGGGTGCGCGTGTGGTGGGGGTTGATTTGAGCGCGGCGGCCGAAGTTGCGGCCAAGAATCTTGCCGATCGCGATTTCGTCGCGTTTCAGGCGGATGCATTCGCCTTGCCGTTCGCTCCCGAAAGCTTCGACGTTATTTATAGCATCGGCGTTTTGCATCACACTCCCGACTGCGAAGCTGCCGTAAAGGGGCTGAACAAATATTTAAAACCCGGCGGCCTATTGGTGGTTTGGCTCTACAGCGGATACAACAAGTGGTATCGCTTCAGCGATTTTTGGCGTCAATATACGCACAAGATGAAGCCCCAAAATCTGCATCGCATCTTGCGGTTCGCGGTGCCGTTTTTCTACAACCTGCAACGGGGCTTGAAGCATATTCCTCTGGTGGGGCGACCCCTCGCTGGTATCGTCCATCACGTATTTCCGGTGAACCGCCAGAAGGATCCGGAGGCTCGAATGCTCGATACGTTCGATTGGTATTCTCCGAAGTATCAGTCGAAACACACCTACGAGCAGGTGTTCAAGTGGTATGAGGCCATGGGCATGGAGGATATGCGTGTGGGAGAAACTTCCATCGCCGTTCGTGGACGCAAGCCAGTGCAAAGATAGAAGAGTGCAAAGATAGAAGATAGAAGATAAGTGCTGGAGCGCCGGTTGGCTTCCTCCGCCAGTTGAAATTGGGTAAGAAGTCATTTCTGAATGGGCCTGAAGAAACAAATCTCGTATGTCAGAAAAGTTCTGCCATCCGCCACGTTGCGCGCGTTGAAGTCGCCGCCCAGCGGCCACAAGCATCTGATCTTCGCTGTCGCCGATCATTTTGAGCCAGCGATCGTTCCGGAAGACGGTCTGAAACGGGTTCCGCGATTGGAGCAGGAAGGGCGAGTCGCGTGGTGGAACCGCGAGTATCCGAAAACGATCGATCGTTGGCGTGACAGCGACGGCTCCCCTTTCGTCCACACATACTTCTACCCGGCAGAACAGTACGACGAGGGCTTGCTCGAAATGATTGCGGAGCATTGCCACTCGGGATGGGGCGAGGCGGAGATCCATCTGCATCATGGAATTCCATCTGCGGATACGGCCGAGAATACGCGAAGAGTGTTGAGCGAGTTTCGTGATCGGCTGGCATTTCGACATGGCTGCCTGGCGGTTGAAGAAGGGTCTGGCCAGCTACGCTACGGCTTTGTGCATGGAAATTTCGCGCTGGCGAATTCCGCCGGCGGCCGCTTCTGTGGCGTCGATTCCGAGATGAAAATCCTGGCGGAAACCGGTTGCTATGCTGACTTCACGCTGCCAACCGGAGTTTTGCATCCTGCGCAGACCTCAAAGATTAACTCGCTTTATGAGTGTGGATTGCCGCTTGATCAGGCAGTTCCGCACCGGAAGGGAAATGATCTTCGTGTTGGTCACGCGCCACGTATCTTACCTTTGATTGTGCAGGGGCCGCTGGTGACGGACTTTCATCGCACTCGACGCGCTTTGCTGCCGATGTTCGAAACGGGAGCCATGATCTCATCGAATCCGATGAGTCTCGACCGTCTGGCGTTGTGGAAGCAGGCGGACATTCACGTTGGCGGGCGTCCGGATTGGTTGTTTATCAAACTGCATTGTCACGGCATGGATCCGACCCAAAAAGATGCTGTGATTGGCGCGCCGTTCCAGAAGTTTCTCGAGCGATTAGTCGGAGGTGCGAAGGACCGGAAAGAAACATTGCATTTTGTGTCGGCCCGCGAGATGGCCAACATTATTCTTGCGGCTTGCGACGGAAAAGACGGTAGTCCGGGTGAATATCGTGATTATCGCTTCAAACGATTTCGAAGCGTGTCACCTGTCATTGAACGATCTGATTCTCAACCCATCGCGGTGAAGGGATAGAAGCCAGCTCATGTGTGGAATTGCGGGAGTGGTCAGCGCGAGTCGCGAGAGCAACATCAGTGAAGCTCTCGTGCGGCATATGTGCGACCAGATTATCCACCGTGGGCCGGATGACGAGGGAATTTATGTCGCCGATGGCGCCGGCCTCGGGATGCGCCGGCTGAGCATCATCGATCTCTCCGGCGGCCACCAGCCGGTGTTCAATGAAGATCGCAGCGCCTGGATTGTCTATAACGGCGAGGCCTACAACTTCCCCGAACTGCGCGAGGAACTGGAAAAGCGCGGCCATCGCCTTTATACCCAAACCGATACCGAAGTGGTCATCCACCTTTACGAGGAGATGGGTGCGGACTGCGTCAAAAAACTTCGCGGCATGTTTTCCCTCGCGATCTACGATAAGACCAAGCGCAAACTCATCCTCGCCCGCGATCGTTTGGGCAAGAAACCATTGCACTACGCACTACTGAAAGACAAGCTTTACTTCGCTTCCGAAATTAAGTCGATTCTTGCGGTCGCTCCTGAACTGGCCGAGGTCAATGCGCAAGGGCTGCTCGAATATCTTTATTACGGCTACGTTCCCGATCCAATCACGGCGTTCACAGGAATTCAGAAGCTGCCGCCGGGACACTTGCTGGAATTTGAAAATGGCAAGATCAATATTCGTCAGTATTGGGATTTGCCGCAATACAGCACGCACAATCCGAAGAGCGAAGAAGAGTGTCTCGAAGAACTGGAGCACCGCCTGTTGGAGGCGACTCGAATTCGGTTGATCTCCGACGTGCCGCTTGGCGCGTTTCTCAGCGGTGGGACCGATTCTTCGACGATCGTAGCGCTGATGGCGCGCGCCAGTTCGGCTCCGGTGAAAACATTCTCGATTGGTTTCACCAAAGACGATTTCAACGAGGCTCAATACGCTCGCATGGTGGCACAGAAATTTGGCACCGATCATCACGAGATGATTCTGGAGCCAAACGTCGTTGAAACGGTCGAGCATCTGACGAGTTCATTGGAAGAGCCCTTCGGCGATTCTTCCATGTTGCCGACATATTACGTTTCGCAGATGGCGCGAAAGCATGTGACTGTGGCGCTCTCGGGCGATGGCGGGGACGAGCTTTTTGCTGGCTACGATCGCTACCGCATTCATTCGAGCCGGCGATTTTTTGAGTACATTCCCGATTGGGCGCGGCGTTTGTATCGCGATCAATTATTTCGTTTGTTGCCGCGTTCGATGAGTGGGCGCAAGTTCAGCTATAACGTGAGCCTTCCCTGGCGCGAACGCTACGTCGATGGATTGTCATTTGTGCCCGCGTTTGAGCGCGATGCTCCGCTGCTCTCCGATGATTTCCGGCAGGTGCTGCGCCGTAGCGACGATCCGCAGAATGTGATGTTGCGATACTTTGCCAAGGCTCCTGCGCACGATCCCGTGAGCGAGTTGCTTTACGTCGATACCAAGACGTACATGGTCGGCGACATTCTGACGAAGGTTGACCGGATGAGCATGTTGAACTCGCTGGAAGTTCGCGTGCCGATTCTCGATCACGAGTTTGTTGAGTGGGTGACGGGGCTTCCGCCGGAGTGGAAACTGCGCGGCAACACACAGAAATATATTCTGCGGAAACTGGCGGAGCGCGTGGGCGTGCCGCGCGAAGCTCTCTACCGTCCGAAGCAGGGATTCGCTCTGCCGCTGGTGCACTGGATGCGCAACGAGCTGAAAGACGTCTTGATGATCCTGCTCGAGCCACGTACGTTGCAGCGTGGATATTTCGAGGCCGATGGCATTCGCAAGTTGATGAACGATCATCTCTATGGTGGCAAGATTTTTACGGGTCGAATCTGGCGCTTGCTGATGTTCGAATTGTGGCACAGAAACTTTTTGGAAAAGTTCAGCAAGCCGGCGGGACTGTTTTCGACCCGGGTTGCGGATGTGCGAACCAGCGTCGCGGCTCCATCTTCGGCGATGGCCACGTCGCGTGCCGGAGAATGACTTGGGCAACCTCCGCGCCGAGGATCGATCGCAACACCTCTCTGCAAATCATTCTCCGATGATTGGCGCGAGCGTTGACGGCCCGCGCGTTAACGAATCTCACATTAACGACTCTCGCAGTAACGACTCTCGCATTCGCCTGTTTCTGATGACCAATAGCTTCGAGACTGGCGGATCGGAGCGGCAGTTCGGAGTGCTGGCGCGGAACCTGCGTCCCCAGGAATTTAACGTTCATCTGGGTTGCATTTTGCGAAAGGGACCGTTTGCCAACGATTTTGGCGATGTTCCCGAATATTGGCTCGGCGGCAGCCTCTACGGCTGGAAGTCTTGGCAAACGCGGCTGCGGCTTAGTCAAAGTCTGCGGCAGCAGCGCATCGAGATTGCACACGCATTCGATTTTTATACGAATCTCACGCTGATTCCCGCCGCGCGTTTTGCCGGAACGCCGGTGGTGATCGGAAGCCAGCGTCAGATCGGAGACTTGCTGACGCCGAGACAATTTCGCGCGCAAGCGGCCGCATTTCGCTGGTGCGATGCGGTGATCTGCAATTCGCGAGCGGCGGCGGATCGGCTCGGTCAGGCGGGAATATCCAACGACAAACTTGTTGTGATTGGAAATGCGCTTCCGGAGGAAGCGTTTGTTCTGGCGCAAGCGGCCCTGTCGAAGCGACCCGGCGTGCTACGCGTCGGCATGGTGGCGCGAATGAATGCGCATTACAAAAACCATTCTGGATTCTTGCGTATCGCGAAACGAATCAACCAGCAGATGCCTGACGTTGAATTTCTGTTGGCTGGAGATGGGCCGCTGCGCGCGGAACTTGAGCGCGAGGCTCAGAATTTAGGTTTAGGCGAGCGCGTCATCTTTCTCGGGGATCGTCGCGACATACCCGCCGTCATGGCTTCGCTCGATGTGGCCGTGCTCACGTCCGATTCCGAAAGTCTTTCAAACGTTATTCTAGAGGCGATGGCAGCGCGGTTGCCGACCGTTGCTTACGGCGTGGGCGGAAACATCGAACTCATCAACGAAGAACGCGGCGCGCTCGTGTCTGCTGGAGAGGAAGAGGCCTTTGCTTCCGCAGTCGCGCGATTACTGAGCGCGGCTTCGGTGCGTTCTCAGCTTGGCGAGAACGCGCGCAAATTTGTCGACGATAATTTCAGCCTTGA
>OBLW0100003333.1_pt1 | contig 12556 bp, 16 predicted proteins | sample 1520161 | NCBI WGS metagenome assembly OBLW01 (sample SAMEA3539309, study PRJEB22396) | soil metagenome | biome: tundra; feature: field; material: soil | place: USA | collected 2010-05 | depth 0.15 m
GTAAGCATGTTGCTTCTCCATCATAAGTAGCCGAATATGTGCGCGAGGGTGCGAAACATTCAGCGAAAATTGGGAACCAATCGGACGTTGCTTACTCTTTGATTTTTCTCTCGCTGTATGCGAAATCGCCGAGTCATTCATCGAGTTCTGAGCGGTTCACCGTCCACTCGTCAGTAACACGTTGAGCAACAGCCGCGCATGGTTTTGGCCCGGGCGGTGCCCTCTCACTGAGGAGGTCAATGATCCACTTGTCTGTAAAGTCGGCATTTCGGACAAGTGGCCCTTAGCGCAACTGCTGCCAACAGACCAAACCGCGTTTCCAGTTGCGACTGGCACGAAGCTGCGGCTTCCGGTAGTGAGCGGAAAACCCCATCGGAAAATGCCTGAAAGAGCAGTGCTTTTAAAGGGCTTTGGCATATACAGCGAAGTGTGCGGAAACCTAATGATTTACGCCCGTTGAGAGGTCCGGTGATTCACTCTCTGACCGGACCTGTGAGCAGGGCAAGAACAGCCGATCCCCGTTTGAGCGATAATCAGGGAATGGTGTTGAAGTGATACGAATCTATATTTGGATTGCTTTGATATTGGGTTTTGGCGGGATAGCACTGTGGGGCTGGTGGTACCAACATCGCCGCGCTTGGTCCACGCATAGGCAAGATGAATCCATGCGACGTCACGTAAACAGAAACTATGACTGAAGGCTAGTTCGCTAAGCTCGGATAAATGTCGAACAGGTAGCCCGACTCCTGCAGCCCGAACTGTAAAGGGCCCACAATTTGATCAAATGTAGAAGCAAGATGGGGCTCGACTGGATGGGGAGCGGCCGCAATGAGGACTTGGAGATTTTGCGAAGTGTCCGAACCCTTCCGCGACTTCTTCAGGAATTCCCCCAGGAAAGACCTGGGCTCGTCGTCCTGATCTTCGGCTCACTCCCGGTCAAGTCGGCTGGGCCGGGGAGGTAGACGAACAGGTATTCGAACAATGGTAAAGCGCGCTCGCGCTGTGGGCGCTCGCGGCGACTGTACTACTTCTATTCTCTAGTTCAGCAGCTTTTCGCTTTCGGCGTCGACCTCAAGAGCCACAGTATAGGGCTTGTTGTAAATTGTCGTGATCCTGCCCAGGAACCATCCGTCCGTCTTCTTGTGCGAATGATGGACCCTTTTCAGAGATCCGAATGGAGACTCCACGTCCTCGCCGCGCGCGAGTGTCGCAGCTACTTCATCGAGAATGGAATTGAGAATCTGCACCGAGCGGCGGCGAGACAACCCACGTTCCTTCAACTTGCCGATAATAAAGCCCTTGTTCAGGATGTCCCCTTCCTTTCCATCGGCGCTCACGCATCCCCAAGCTTTCACTACCAGCGTCGATACCCGACCGCTTAAGACTTGAGGAAGCCAGGATTGCCATTTCTGGCTTCCCGGATGCCAACTATTTTACTCTCATCCGCAAGAGAGGGGGCGATTCTTTCCCTTCGTCGTCGCGACTTGGATTCAACTTGCTCTTGCCCACCGGTCCGGCCTATCAGATACAGCCTGCGGATCGGCGGAATCCTGCTGATCCGCGCCAGCTACAGCGGAACCAGGGTCGATGTATCTCGAAACCGCAGCATTCAAGTCGACGCGACCACCAGGGAGCGGCGACCAAGCATGAGACCCAACAGGACACAGCTACTCTGGTTCCGCTCTAGACCTGCAAGTGCGTCAGGCAGTGGGGTTTTATTCCCAGTGGTCGCAGCAAACGCGCGTCGCCGTTGGCCTATACTTCAGAGAGCAATCCTTGGCGTATTTTAGACACAAACTCATTTGCCCTCCTACCGGGGATTGGAGTTTCAATGAACGTTGCTCGACGCACAGCGAACATCGAAGATCTAGTCGATAAACTAATCGAACTCAACCTGGCTCAGGTCGCCGATCTACGCGAGTATGCCCAGGCAGCTATGGCTGGTGAGGGAACCATACAATTGGAACGCAACTTCCGCCGCCGGGAAGCTCAACGGACTGACCTTTACCGCCAGTTTGAGCAGGCAGCCTTCTCGACATCCCCAGCTAAAGACCTCGCCGACCAAACTTAAACTGGAGAGCTGGGCATTCCGAAGAGGGTGATGAGCGGCTCTACGCATTCTGGTGGAATGGAGAGATTTATCTCTGAAGGGTGGAGCGTAGCATTTTTCTCCTACAAGATGCGGTGATGTTGATTGTTTCGCCCAAAATGACTCCATGGCCCGGGATGATCGCCGCCGGGTTTATCTGTCCTTCCAATTCCGGAATGGACGGCAATGCCAGTTCGTTTAGGCTGACCTGCAGACTCCCCTGCTCCGGAAGCTGCACTTCACATCCTCGGAAACGGTGATCGAGCCCTCGAGCGGGGCGGCGGAATTAAAGATCAGGAGAGCCGACTGATGCTAGCCCAAGCCATCGTGACTGGACGGGGTCGGGTGTTCCTGAACCTCACGGCCGAGCGGTGCACCAAACTGAGTCGATCATTGAAACGGCAAAGGCCCTGGGCTTCAAAAGCACCCAGGGCCTTTGCCTTTTGCATTCTGAGGAAGAAGCTCGCGCTTTACGTGCCAAAAGCGTAGCACGATTCGCACCTTGGTGGGTGCGGAGCCGGCAGGAAATCCAGACTTGCGTTTTGGCCTAATGAAAACAGATCAAAATGCTCCTTAGGAGCGGTTAGACAGAAAGAGGTCGCCAAAGGCGGTCGTGCGGGGGATTACGTTTTTGTGGCAGTCATAAACGGGCGATGACCTTGCTCCTAGAAATGATGCGCAATACTCGCGATCACCGTGTAATCAGCAAAGAACGCATCGCCGTTTGTAATGTTGTTCTGAATCTCCGGCACGCTGGGCGGACGATTGCGATAGAGCGCCCACGGCCCGTTCACATAGATACTGTCGTGCTTGTAGTGGAAGATCAACCCTGGATCGAGCGAAACAATCGCCCCCGGCCGCCGGAATCCGTTGCTGTCGCCCAGCAGGTCCCGCACCGGCACGCCCTCACCACGAATACCCACGCTCAGCGCCAGACCCTTCACCTTCGGAATCCCCTGCGAAATGCCCCCGCGATAGAGATACTGGTCGGTCACAGACATCACGCTCTGCCCCGGCTGGCTGCGGAACGTGGCCACGCCGTTTGTGTCGCGCGGATTGAAAAGATACGTTCCCTGCGCATACAGCGACGCAATCCGCCACAGCGACTTGTATGCCTGCGTACCGACGTTGAAGCCCCATGACCCGTCGCCCGGCTGCATCGACTGATCCGCCGTCGCTTTCACAATCTGCCCCTTGTAAAGCGCCGATCCGGTCGCATCATAGATACCGGTCGGAAGCTTGACTGATGCGCTCACTGCCACGTTGCCGCCGTTCTCTGTCGGAGGCCGGAACATCCACCGCTGCGCCCCCACCGTGATGTCGCCCAACCCGCTCACCTGAAAAATACCCGTCGGTGGATAAAGCTGGTTGCGCGTTCCGTCGTACACAGGCACGTCCGCAATCAGGCTCCACTTCGGCGACACAACATACTCGATCCCGATATCGAAGATGTTCTGGTGGTTCCGGATCGCCGTCGGCCTCGGAATCTCGTTGCTGCCCTGGTAGTACTTGTTCGAGTTGAAAACCCGGTAACCGATATCGACGGTGAGATTGTGCTCCCACTTCGACGACACGGTTCCCCCGGAATCCATGCTCATCAAACCTTCAATAACGCGCTGGTTGCTGTGGGCGGCAACGCAACCCTGCGCAAACGTTTTGGTTCCAATCAATGTGACGCCGGCAACGGCAAGACACAGGGATACTCTCAATGCAGATTTCATGGTGGGCCTCCGAATGGGGAAATCATCCAATGTGATTTACATCACACAAAACGATGTGCTAACGCTACGTGAGAAAACACCGGCTGTCCTCAACCATTAGGTGGAGATTTGGCGAGATCCGGGCATGTGCGCGCCTGTCCCGATGCCTGCACAGCTTCCCGGACCGGCTTCTTGTTACCCTTTAATCGGAATCTCCTTTTTCGGCACCGGTTCCGCGGAATTGTATCGCTTCTGAGGCAGATTGCGAGGCCAAAAGAACGTTTGCCCCGAAAAAGCCAGCGCTTGCGGAAGAAAGGCCGGGCGATTCGCTACCGTGCTTGCCTCACCCGCCTCATCGAGAGCCCTCGAAGTTAATTGTGCCGACACCTATCCACCCTCCATTGCCCTCCGTGATTCTGATTCACGGCGTTGCAGTGGGTCGGCTAGTTTGCAGGAAGTGGCAACAGCGCCCTCGAGTTTCCGGGAAGAAAACATGCCCCAAGACCGGAGAAACACCTGTTTCCCCTCGGAGCATTGACACTTTGTGCTGGTTGAAGGGGTATAGGCTCCACGAGGATACTGGTAGCATGACCATTGCTTTCGCGCTATTCTTGTGCTTCGCCTTGAATCGACGATCCGGAATATCGATCCAGAGAGTTTTACGGTTGCAGGAGCAGGCATGGGTGTTCTGAGCAGAATTGGCATCGCCATTGATTCTGACCTTTTGAATCGGTTTGACCGTTCGATCCGGAACTCCGGGTACACCAACCGCTCAGAGGCCTTCCGCGACCTCATCCGAGACCGCCTCGTCAGCGAGCAGACCAGCGCCCCCGATGTCACCGTTGTCGGCACGGTCACGCTGATCTACGATCACCACGCCCACGGCGTCGGCGAAAAGCTCACCGATCTGCAACATGCCTTCCATCACCTGGTGGTTTCGACCAGCCACGCGCACCTGGATCACGAATCGTGTCTTGAGGTGCTGATAGTGCACGGCAAGTCCGCCGAAGTCGAGCAGTTCGCCGACCGGCTGATTGGCCTTAAGGGCGTCCAGCACGGGCGGCTGGTGAAAACAGTGCCTGCGCATGCGCTGGATGCCGGTAAGAAACCGGCGCGCAAGCATACCCACAGGCATCCGCACTAGATCGGTATTCGCACAACTCACCCATGGCATGCTCCAGCAGTAAGTCGCGCTGACGCAGACGGCATTTGTCAAAAGCTTCTTCTTAGCGCAAATCGCACCTGGAACGGTTCGACGGGGTGGGCAACGCGTGTGAATGCCGTCGGGCCTATTGGAGTTCCTCCTGAAGTTATTCCTGGAATGACTCGTGACTCATATGCGTAGTCAATGTCGCTATCGCTGCGGTCTAGCATATTCAGGAATTCGGCCGAGACGTGCCATTTCTTTTTAATTTGATAACCGAGCTCCCCATTGAGCAACACCGTTTGATTTGAGCGAAAGATTCCGTCGGACGTTAAATCCCGCGGACCAAAGTAGCGCAGGCGCAAACTCGCCGAAAAGTCTTTGTAATCGTGCAGTGAGATGCCCGATGAAATTACTATCCCAACCGCTTCGGGCACATGCTTGCCACCAGGGCTGTTCGGCGCCGAATCACCGTCGTCGATCTGGGTAAACTGGGCTCTCGAGTCCGCGAGGTCAAAATCAACAGCCAAATGTTCCATTGGCGTGTAGTAGTTTGCCCATTCAACGCCATAGCGGTTGCTCGACTGTTCTGAAGCACTCGTGCCTCCGGTGTCGCCATCCTGCTGCAGTTCGGAATTGCTGTGGAGATACCAGAGCGCGAGGGTGCTTTGCAGATGCGGGACGGTCAAAGTGCGCACGCCGATTTCCCCGCCTTTGGTTTGGACCAGGGGAGGGATTCTCGAGCTGGGCGTATTGGGGTAAGGATTGTCCGCCGAAACCGGCTCCACCGTTTGCGTTGTGCCGCGCCCGTCATTCGAGTGAAAACTGAATCCGCCCTGTGCATAGAACTCAGTATTGGCCCACGGGCCGAAAATCAAACTTGCCTTTGGACTGGGCAGGAACTTGGTGGCCGAGCCGGAATTGGCCGCGTTCACCGAGGCCGAGTAAGCCAGGCTGGAGACGACGAATTTCTCGTCGTCGCCGCGCAGGGCCACGACCGAGCGGATTTTATTCGCCCACTGGATCTTATTTTCCGCATAGAAACCAACGATCGTGTCCGTAAAGCGATCCCGCTCCCTAGTCGCGGGCAAAGTCGGGGGAATAGGGTCGCCGGTGTTGTAGTCGGTTTTGTCCATGCGCACGCGATTTTCCGCCACGTAAAGGCCGTTGTTGATCCAATCGTTTCGGACCTGCAGGCCGAACGCATTCCCCACCTTGCGGCCAAACCATTGGATGAAAATCGTGTGGTGCGCATCCAGCCCAGAAACCCAGCGCCTATCCTGCTGTTCGAACTGGTCGCCGCGAATGGGGTCCACCAGGTAATAAGTGAAGTTAGAAAACAAATCGAGATCGTAATAGAATCCATAAGCCATGAGTTTCGACTCGGAATTTGCGCCTTGGCGATGCCACTCAGACTGCAAGCTATAACGCTGGCTGTGGCCACCGTCAGTCGGGTCCAGTGTGCCGTATAAACCCACGAGAGGCACGGCGGTCACGGGGATTTGATCGCTCGAGTTCCATTTTCCGTGGTAACCGCGGGCCGTGATGATGAAACCATCGGCGTCTCCGCCCTGGCTGTAGCTTAGTAAGTCGTTGAATTTGCTAAAAGCATCCGGATGCACCCATGGGCCGTTGTCGTAATACGCTTCTCCGCCGTACAACAAACTGCCCGAACCGAGCTTTTGCGATGCGCCGAAAACGGCACGCCCATAGGTAAACATGCCGCCTTCCACCTTGACGAAGTTCTGGGGCAGCGTCTTGAAATATTCCACATGGGCCGATCCGGCCGAGCCATAGTTGCCGATATCAGCGTAATAAGGACCTTTCTCGAAATTCACCCGCTTCACAAACTCCGGGATGACGGTGTTCATGTCCGAGTACCCCTCGCCGTGCGCGTGCGACGGCAGGTTAAGCGGCATATCGTCGATGAAAATGGCGAAATCTGTGCCGTGGTCGAGATTGAAGCCGCGAAGATAATATTGGTTGGCCTTGCCACCGCCGGCGTGTTGAGTGATGATGAGGCCGGGAACCGTCTCCAAAACCTCTCCCGATCGAAGAATCGGACGATCTTGGATCTCCGTTGCGCCGACCGTACCCTGGGTGCCGGATTCGGCAATTCCGATAAGGTCATCCTCCCGGCCCTGCACGTTGATGGTGGTGCTCACGGAGCCCACTACCAGAGAGATGCGCAGCGGGGCCAGTGCGCCGGTGGTCCCTAGGGTGACAAGGATTTCTTTGGTTTCAAAACCGGGATTCGATACGACGAGCCGATAATTACCTGCCGCGAGTCCAGAAATAATGAAGGAGCCGTTCGTCTCCGACAGTGTCGTTCCTTGCACAGTACCGTTCGTGCTTCGAATCTGCACGGTAGCCCCGGCAATCACCGCGCCAGATGTGTCAACGACAGTTCCTGACAGCTGAGACGGATAGACCTTATCGCGCGTGGCGACCGGGTGAACCTGCGGATCGAGCGCATCCCCGCTGATCGCGGGCTGCCGCGCGGAAAGCAGCGAGGCCGCAGTGAACAGGACAAATGGAACAAATCTGCAGAAACACATCCGCACTGGCTCCTGAAAGGATTGGATAATCTATTGCGCTTGCAAATAGTCTGGTTTCGCGGCCAGGGCGTTGGCGCCCCGGCCGGAAGTACCTGGACAAATCGGTAGGCATGGGTTCGTCTGCAGGGAATTGTCACATACGTAGCACGAATATGTAAACAGTATGTAGCATAATATTTCTAATATCGTATGCTTAAGTGGTATGGACGCACGGCTCCTGACTCCCGCCCAATACCGTTTAGCTTCCGGCCAGCCCGCCCAGTACCGATGCCGGGGTGCAATCAAGGGGAAGAATCAATGCAACAGCTCCAGTGGAATCTGTTGAACGACGAACCAGGCAGCACCAAGGCCAGAGTCATCGCGCTATACACTCTTTTGCTCACCTTCAATCTGGCGGCGTGGTGGTGGGCATTCGCCGCCTTTCATCGCTTTCCAGTGCTATTGGGAACCGCGTTCCTTGCATACAGCTTTGGACTTCGACATGCGGTGGACGCGGATCATATTGCCTCGATCGATAACGTGACGCGCAAGCTGATGCAACAGGGAAAGCGGCCTGTCGCAGTCGGCCTCATGTTCTCGCTGGGGCATTCCACCATTGTGATCGTGGGTTCTATTGCGATTGCGGCCACGGCACTCGCCCTCCAGCATCGCATCGATGCGGTGCGAGAGATCGGAGGAGTGATCGGCACCCTGGTGTCGGCCCTGTTTCTCTTCGGAATTGCGATCGTCAATATCGTCGTCCTTCAATCGATCATTCGCAGCTTCTGGCGGGTCAAGCGCGGAGAGCCCTATGTCGATGAAGACTTTGACATGCTGCTCGGGAACCGCGGGTTCCTTTCCCGCTTGTTCCGCCCCATGTTCAACCTGATCAGGTCCAGTTGGCACATGTATCCGCTTGGACTTCTGTTTGGCCTTGGATTCGATACAGCCACCGAGATTGGGCTGCTGGGCATATCCGCCGCCGAAGCTTCCAAAGGACGATCGCTGTGGTCGGTCCTGGTCTTTCCAATTCTCTTCGCCGCGGGCATGTCGCTGATAGATTCGACAGACAATGTTCTGATGCTGGGGGCATACGGCTGGGCCTTTGTAAAGCCGATCCGCAAGCTCTACTACAACATCACGATCACCTCTGTCTCCGTTATCGTGGCCCTGGCGGTGGGAGGGATAGAGGCACTCGGGTTGCTGGCGGGACATTTCCACCTGACAGGCGGCGTCTGGGATCTGGTCAGCAAACTCAACGAGAACTTTGGACTGCTCGGCTACGGCATCGTTGCGCTGTTCGCTCTCAGCTGGCTCTTGTCGATCGCAATCTACAAGTGGCAGAGGTTTGACGAACTCGAAGTAAGCGCAGAAGATGCGGCCTGACGTCCGGACTTCTTCTTTGACTGGCGACGCGCCAATTCTCAGCGAGGAGAACAATTTGAAAACAATCACCAAGACACTGGCGCTGAATTTCAAATCGGTAAACGCTTCGGGTACGACCCCAGATAACGCTGCCGGACCTATATTGATTGGACTGGAGGGATCCTGCGCGGCTGAGCTTTCAGAGTTAGTGGACGATGCCCTCCCGCTGGATGGCGCAAAGTTCAACTTCGTTTTCGACAAACCAGCAAGTGACCGGCTCCGGTCTCTGTCTTATGCTTGTGCATTCAGTAGAGGCAGCTGGTTGGCTTTCGCTAGCAAGACGATTCCAGGGTCGCAAATTTGAAACGCTTGTCAATTGGCCACATTTTCGTGGAGGTCGCAGCTGAATACACAAAAGAAGAAATGCATTGGAGAAGAGATTGTTCTCTTGAGGAAAAACATGAGACCAACCATATTGGCACTCTTTTTGACCATTTTGCCGCTTTTGATTGCCACAGCAGGAATGGCTTCGTCCCCGACGGATGCACCGCATCCGCTGGCAGTGCCGCTCCATTGCGAGCATGGTGATTGCCGGGTGTTGAACGGTGTTCCCCAGACATCTGGAATGCGGAGCGGCTTTGTACGCCTGCAGCCTGGCGAGACGGTCGGTTGGCACACTACCGGCGAAAATGAGGAGGCGATTGTGATTTTGAACGGCCACGGCGAGGCACTCATCGAGGGCCAGCCGAATCAGTCGTTCGAGGCCCCAGCGCTCGTTTACATCCCGCCTGCCACACGCCACAATGTCGCGAACACCGGAAAGGCACCACTTGAGTATGTGTGTGTCGTCGCCCCCGCGAAGCAGCTTTTGGCCGGCTTACCGATCAAATAGGAAAACTGCAGCGCTGAACAACAGCGGCGCCTGCGGCCTTGTTCTCACCGGCAACTCGTCTCCAATTCCATTTGGGGGTAAGGGCCCAGTAGGCGACCAAACGCCCGGAATCGCGGATACCTGGTCGAACCGTAGCGCTAATGTTCATAAGGAGTCAGACAACTTGGGGTGTTTCGCGCCCATTGGAGCCCAAGTCCGTGTACTATCTTCGTGAGGACGTTTCGTTGACAGGATTGCGGGCTCATTTACGCAGTGATTGGCGGCCAAGGCCAAGAACTTTGGCAGTGTTAACTGCGGTTTGCCTGGTCCTGCTCGCTCTGCTGGCGGTGGCCCAGGTAGTGCACGCGCATCCTGTCCAGAGCGATGCCGATCATTGTCCGCTATGCATCGTGATGCATTCGGTAGTGCCCTTCGTGGTCATGGTCGCTGCGCTTGTTCTAGTCAGGATCGAGACCGTCGCGCCGCTGCCTCTCGCAGTTAACAAGATCATCCTGTACTGGTATCCCACTCTCTTTACTCGACCTCCTCCCACTAGCTGCTAGCGCATCTTTCCGATTCCCATTACAGCCTGATTCCGTCTGCCGGTCGCCGTCTCTGGGCGACGAGTCACGGGCATTTCCCCACGGGCTGACCCCGAAACGGAACGAAAAAACCAATGCGCAGAGGATGCCGCGACTGTTCCCCCTCGGCCCGGATCCGCATCCTTCAGCCGTCACATGGAGGCCATGTTCGTGCGAGTGATCAACTTCGACAAAGGTAGCAAGCGACGCCTGCGAAATATCCGGTGGAAATACTTCGAAATCGTTAGTCTAGGCTTGCTCTTTCTAGTAATGATTATCACTATCGCTTTGGCCCTAGTCTGGTTGGTGTCTTATGATTCAGACGAGCCCCGGACTCCCTATCTCAAAGACCAGCGCTCGTCCGTTCCATGCGGAGACTAAGCCATCTCATTCGAGTGAGCGGCAAGATTGCTCGATAAGAGGCGACAAGTAACATGCGCTTCCAGCAATTAGCCAAGCTTGGTAATCCGACTTGGCTCACAAAGCTCCAATCAAGTGCAGATCGCGATACCATTTATCGATGGATTCACTCCAAAAGACATCAAGTTCGATTGACCACGCACCGCTCCAAAAGCTTTTGGGAATGGAAAGCGTCTAAATCACCAGGCGGTAAACGAGGAGCCGCCGACGAATGGCATTTGATTCTGTTTTGGTCTTCTGAAATCATGGGGCTGGGCCTGGACAATCTCTGTTGTTTGTGGGACTTGCACTAAACTCTGATCATGGAAGCCTCCCGAGTTTAAATCGGGATTGGCACGCTGGCTGGTGAGGTCCGGGTCTTCCCGTTTGCCCCGATTCTGTGTACTATCCTGTTCAGGATGTAGCCTTGACTGCAATTCTGACACACTTACGAAGCGACCGCTGTCCAAAGCTAAGTGCTTTGCAGCTGGCGATTGTGGTGTGCCTGGTCTTGCTAATGCTGCTGGGGCTAGCCCACACAGCGGACGCGCATTCGACCGCCAGTGATGCCGACCGTTGCCCGCTGTGCATAATGATGCACTCCGTGGCACCCTTTGTGGTCTTGGCAGCCATAGTTATCCTAATCAGGATCGGAACCCCAGCGCCGAAGCTGCTTGAAGTCCGCCCGATTGTCCGATACTGGCATCCCACCCTCTTTACTCGCCCCCCTCCAGCCGGCTGCTAGCTCATCATTCCGATTTCTATATTCAGTCTGATTCCTTTTCCCCGTCGCACGTGCAGACGGGCGAAAGTGCTTCGTATTTCTTAGATTGAATCCGAAACGGAACGATTTCCTTTTTGTTAAGGATGCTGCGGCTGTTCGTGTCGCGGCCTGCTTCCCCACATCATTCAGCCAATATTCGGAGGTTTCTTATGTCGCATCTTCGCGGCACCATTTCCTTCTTTCTCCCTTGTCTAGTCCTGTTCTTCGCGGCGCTTTCCGCGCCCGGTCAAAGTGGCAACGCAGGAGCCGTGCGCGGTACGGTCACCGACCCGAGCGGTGCAGTGATTCCCAATGCCACGGTCCACCTGACCAATGGAGTCAGCGGACTCAACCAAACCGCTTCTACGGATTCGCTCGGCCAATTCAACTTCTCCAACGTCCCGTTCAATCCCTACCAGATCAACGTCTCTGCGAAGGGCTTTGCCCCGTTGACCCAGAGCATCGAGATTCGTTCCGTGGTCGGAACGAGCGTCAAGCTAGTTCTCCAGGTTGGCGGCGGCTCACAAACGGTGACCGTGGAAGCGGGTGGCGACCTGGTTGAGAACGACCCCACTTTCCATACCGACGTAGACCGCGACCTTTTTATCAAGGTGCCGTTGGAGAGCCAGTCTTCCACACTCAGCTCACTGGTTACTCTCACCACACCTGGCGTGGCGGCCGACTCAAACGGGCTCTTCCACGGCCTCGGCGACCACGCGTCCAACTCGTTTTCAGTGGACGGCCAGTCAATTACCGACCAGCAGAGCAAGATCTTTTCCAACCAGTTGCCATCCGACTCAATTCAATCCATCGAGGTCATCTCCGGCGCGCCGCCGGCAGAATATGGCGACAAGACCAGCCGGGTGATTGTGGCCACGACCCGCTCCGGTCAAGGCGTCACCAAGCCTACCGGGAGCATCAATACTTCGTATGGCTCTTTCGGTTCGGCTTCGGGCGGCATAGATCTGTCCTACGGCGGCAAGAAATGGGGCAACTTTATCGAGGTTGACGCCCTCAACACAGGACGTTTTCTCGATCCACCGGAGTTTTCAGTCTTCCACGACAAGGGCAACGAGCAGAACATATTCGACCGCGTGGATTACAACT
>OBLW0100003334.1_pt1 | contig 12555 bp, 8 predicted proteins | sample 1520161 | NCBI WGS metagenome assembly OBLW01 (sample SAMEA3539309, study PRJEB22396) | soil metagenome | biome: tundra; feature: field; material: soil | place: USA | collected 2010-05 | depth 0.15 m
ATGCGTGTCAGACTCAACCGCGACGCCCGGATGCGGGGCCTGGAGGTTCCAGGGCTGGGCCATGGCATGGAACTCCTGGAGGCCTGTATTCATGAGGTTGAGCGTGAAACCGATCACGACCGTCGAGACTACGACACCGATGATCAGAGCGATCTGCTGCAGGCGCGGCGTGGCGCCGATGATGTAGCCGGTCTTGAGGTCCTGCGACGTGTCTCCGGAATTGGAGGCGGCGATGCAAACGACGCCACCAATAGTGATCGCCAAAGCGCCGAAGGCGGGAGCAGTCCAGCCCTGGACAAGGAAGATAGCGGCGGTGGCCATCAGTGTGGCGATCGTCATACCCGAGACGGGACTGGCCGAAGAGCCCACTAACCCCACGATGCGGGAACTGACGGTGACGAACAGAAAGCCGAAAACGACTACCAGGAGCGAGGCGGCAAGATTGGCCGCCCATCCCACGAAGGCCCCGGGGACCGGCTTGAACTCAAGGAAGATGAACATGCAAGCGACGATGAGCACGGAGCCGATAAGAACCACTCTCATGCTGAGATCGTCTTCAGTGCGGATCGGCTGGGACCGTTCAACCGCTCCGGGGCGCATGGTCTTGAAGCCTTCCGTGAGAGCGCTCCAGATGGTGGGAAGGGTCTTAAGCAGCGTGATGAGGCCGGCCGCGGCTACGGCTCCGGCGCCCATCGGCTTAATGTAGGCAGCCCACAGATCGCCGGGGCCCATGGCAGAGATCGGAATCTGGCCGGGGTAGACGGGGTGGGGCAGGTCTTTGCCGAAGAAGTAGATGAGCGGCATGACGACGAGCCAGGAAAAGACGCCGCCAGCAAAGATGACGCCGGCCACCTTTGATCCGATGATGTAGCCCACGCCGAGGTATTCCGAAGTGGCGTCGGCATTGATGGAGGCACCCTTGAGCACGTGCTGCGCGCCGTAGTCTGGCTGATACGCGGGAGAGCCGGGCCACACGCTGAGCAGGTTCTTGTTCTGCAGGAAGGTGTAGACACCGCCAAGGCCGAGCCCGAGAAAGACGCGGCTGGCGAGCGAGCCGCCTTTTTCGCCGGCGATGAGCACGTCCGCGCAGGCAGTGCCTTCAGGGTAGGGCAGTGCGCCGTGTTCTTTCACGATAAGCTGGCGGCGAAGGGGAATCATGAACAGCACGCCCAGCCACCCGCCGATGAGCGCCAGGATGAAGATCCGCGAGTATTCGAGATCGAAGCCGAGGAAAATCAGCGCGGGCAAGGTGAAAATGACGCCGGAGGCGATGGACTGGCCTGCATTCCCGGTTGTCTGGACGATGTTGTTTTCAAGAATGGAGGCTCGGCCGAAGGCGCGCAGAATACTGATCGACAAAACCGCGATGGGAATGGAGGCAGCCACCGTGAGGCCGGCGCGCAAGCCCACATACACCGTGACCGCGCCAAAAATGAGACCGAAGAAACAGCCGAGCAGAATCGCGCGGAGGGTGAACTCGGGGCGGTTCTCTGAAGCCGGAACAAAGGGCTGAAAATCAGGCATTCAAAGCCTCCATGCATGGGCGCTTGCGTTTTCTGTGCTTTTCCCTGAAGGGGGAGTTTAGCAGTGCCGGGGGCGGATGGCACAGTACTGCGCCATCGGAAACATGAAGCCGAATGCAACCGTGGTGCAGGCAGATTGCCACGGCAACTTTTCGACCGCGGTTTTCTTTTCCCCAGGCTCAGAACCGGCGTGCAAACTTTCGGGGTCCTCTGGGGGTCCGAAGGTAATGAGGGACAATGCCCTTGACCTCGTGATTGTTCTAGACACAGGTGCTGCCGTTGCCCCAGAGTTCAACAACGCCGAACGCTGATTCGTCGCGTCTGCAGTAGCCATCTCCGCTTTCCAACAAGGAGAATTTGTGATTCGAGGCCTCAGGAACTTTCTGTTGTTCATCGTCGCGGTTCAATCCGTCGCAATTGTCGCCCAGGCTCAGTCCGTCACGACACACCATGTCCGCGACGCGGTACGCACCGGCCAGGCGCAGGCCACGGGCCGCCTGCCTTCCAACCAGGTTCTGCAGTTGGATCTGGTTCTGCCCCTGCGCGACCAGGCAGGTTTGGAAAGCTTTTTGAAACAGCTCTACAATCCTGCCAGTCCCTCCTATCGACAATTCCTCACCGTGCCGGAATTTACCGCGCGGTTTGGCCCCACGCAGGAAAACTATGATGCCGTGGTTCGTTTCGCAAAGACCTATGGGTTTGAGATCGTCGGTGGTTCGCGCGACGGGAGAGACGTGCAGGTCAAGGGCACCGTCGCCGCCATCGAGAATGCATTCCACGTCAACATGCGCACTTACAAGCACCCCACCGAGAATCGCGAGTTCTATTCGCCCGATAGCGAGCCGGTGCTCGACCTGCAATTTAATCTTTGGCATATCTCGGGTCTGGATAACTATTCCATCCCGCACCCGCTGCGCGTCAGCAAAGACGATTTCGCTAAGTCTCATGGGATCGAATCAGAAGCCGTTGTCTCTCATGCAACAACAGGCTCGGGCCCTTCCGCGTCCTTTTTGGGTAGCGACATGCGCGCTGCATATTACGGCGGCACAGCTCTCACCGGCGCCGGCCAGAATCTCGGACTGCTGGAATACTACGGAACGGATCTGGCTGACCTGACCACCTACTACAAGAACATTGGTCAAACTAATAACGTGCCTGTGACGATACTCTCCACTGATGGAACGAGCACAAGCTGCACTTACCCCTCCTGCGATGACGGCGAACAGAATCTGGACATGACCCAGGCCCTCGGCATGGCTCCGGGGCTCGCGAGTCTGGTCATGTACGTCGGCTCAACCGATACGGCGATCATTAGCGCCATGACCACCCACAACCCGCTGCCAACCACCATCGGCTGCTCCTGGGGATGGACCCCCGCAGACCCAACGACCCTGAATCCTTACTTCGAACAGATGGCTGCCCAGGGTCAGAACTTCTTTGCGGCATCGGGCGATTATTCTACCTGGAAAGCGAGTGGCAATTCAGCAGCATGGCCGGCAGACAATGCTTACGTCGTTTCTGTCGGCGGCACAGATCTAGTGACCGCAAGTGCTGCGGGTCCGTGGCAGTCGGAAACTGCATGGGCCGATAGCGGCGGCGGCATCTCGCCCGACAAGATTGCCATCCCGTCGTGGCAGCAACTCTCAGGTGTCATCAATTCCAGCAACAAGGGGTCCACCACTTATCGCAATGGTCCTGACGTTGCCGCAAATGCCAACTTCACCTTTTACACCTGCGGCGATCAGCAGGCTTGCCAGTCGAATTATTGGGGCGGCACCAGCTTTGCCGCACCCATGTGGGCCGCCTACATCGCCCTGGTCAATCAGCAACTGGCTAACAACGGCAAGCCGACCATCGGGTTCATCAATCCCACCATCTACGCACAGAACGTGACGTCAAGTTATGGTACGGACTTCCACGACATCACCAGCGGCACCTCCGGCAGCTATTCGGCGGTCAAGGGCTTCGATCTGGTTACTGGCTGGGGCAGTCCCAACGCCGGCTTGATCGCTGCGCTGACCGGCGCCCCGCGGACTTCAAGCTTCAGCCTCTCGGCCTCGCCGTCATCGGTCTCGGTGGCGCAAGGTGGCAACGGAAGCACCGCGATCACCGTGACGCCGAGCGGCGGATTCAATTCTTCGGTTGCCTTGACGGCCTCGGGGCAGCCCACCGGAGTCACGATCGGCTTCAATCCGTCAGCTGTCTCCGGTGGATCGGGGAATTCAACCATGGGCATCTCGGTCGCGGCGACGACCACCCCAGGTACCTACAGCATCACAGTGTCGGGAACTTCAGGCTCCACAATTGAAAAAACCACAGTCTCGCTCACGGTGACTGGGACAACCCCAGGCTTCTCGATCAGCGCATCGCCGACCAGCATCAGCATTGCCAGAAGCAGGTCCGGCTCCGTCACTATCAGTACCGCGGTTACTGGCGGCTTTAACTCAGCGATTACCTTGTCGGCTTCAGGGCAGGGTAACTCCAATTCCATCAGCTTCACGCCGTCTACCATCACGGGGGCGGGAAGTTCCACCATGAAGATTACGGTGGGGAGAAAGGCAGCTCTTGGGAATCATACGATCACTGTTTCAGGTACGAGCGGTGGCATCACGCACCCAATCACCGTCACCCTCGATGTTCTGAATTAAGAAGACAACAAGCGCCTCGGTTATCCATGCCGGGCAAGTTCGATTCGAGAAGTCCGGGCCGTTGAGGCCCGGGCCTTTTGTCATCATTTGTTCTACTGTTATAGTGTCGGCGATCGAACGCGGGTCTATCTTTCCCCCGGCCGTGAGATCCCTCATGACAGTGGTTCCTATCTGGAGCGACAATGCACCTTGAATCTTCGATTCAAATCGGCCGCAAACCCGAAGATGTCTGGCGTTTCCTTGGATCGGTCGCCAACATCGCCACATGGGACAGAGGAGTTGAGCGAACCAGGGCGAATCATTCCGCAACCGAGTACGCAGTTGGTTTGGAATTCGACACTTTCGCGAAAGGCGATGAATCCGACTGGGGAAAGATGTCGTACAAGGTTGCCGAGATTGGCTCCGATCACTGCAAAGTGCAGCTGACCAGTTCGACCGGCAACGCCCGCTATTTCAAGCAGGCAACTTGGACTTTCCGAAGCAGACCCCATCCTGATGGCACAATGCTGGTCTGTTCGGTCGATTTTGTGACGCGGCTTCGTTATTTCTTTCTTGCGCCGCTTCTCTATTTAAAAAGGTCAGCGCTCGCTATCGACCTTGAAAGTCTGAAACGGGCGATCGAGAACGAGGGACTTCAGAAAAGTTGACTTGTTCGGACGTCCTCACGACCTTGCCTCTTGGCGAACCCCACCCCGGACGAGTAGGGTAGGGTGCATCCGCATCCGGCTGAACGGAGACCAGAATCGCAATGGCCAATCTCTCACCTGCCTCCACTACCGTCGAAATTACCAACCCTGCACTCGCTCCTAATCCCGTTAAGCGGCTGCTGTCTCTGGACGTGGTGCGTGGCATCACCATCGCCTTCATGATCATGGTGAACAACAATGGAGGTTCCGGCTCCTGGCGGTTCATGAACCACGCCAATTGGAACGGCCTGACCCCGACGGACCTTGTCTTCCCGACATTTGTATTTGTGGTGGGCGTTTCGGTTGTGTTCGCCTTTGACGCACGGCTGGCCCGCGGCGCCACGCGCTCTCGGCTGGCATGGCACACACTACAGCGGGCCGTCATTCTCATTCTGCTGGGTATCTTTGTCAACAGCTTCCCGTTCTTCGCGCTCGATCACATGCGCTTCTATGGAGTTCTGCAGCGGATCGGCGTCTGCTATCTGGTGGTCGGCCTTTTCTATCTATGTGACAAGCGCACCTGGACGAAGGTGGCGGCGCTCGTCGTAGCGCTGGTGGGCTATTGGATTCTCGTGCGATGGATTCCCATCCCGGGCGTGGGCGTGCCGGGGCGCGACGTTCCTTTTATGGATATGGACCGGAACCTTGTCTCCTGGATCGATCAACACCTCTTCCCGTATCACCTTTACCTCTACGCGCCGGACCACAATGTCCGCGACCCTGAGGGCCTGTTGAGCGACTTGCCCGCCATCGGAACCGCACTGCTCGGCGTGTTGACGGGGCTCTGGCTGCGAGGGCGCAAAAGTGTCGCCGCCAAGGCTGCGGGGCTGGCCGCGGCCTCAGCGTCTTGCCTGGCGCTCGGCTATCTGTGGTCGCTCTGGTTCCCCCTCAACAAAAACATGTGGACCAGTTCCTTCGTGCTGGTTGCCGCAGGCTATTCGCTGGCTTTGTTTACATTCGCCTTCTGGGCAGTGGAACTGCAAGGATGGCGCAGAGGCTGGACATGGGTGTGGCTGGTCTTCGGTTCCAACGCGATTGCCGCCTACATGTTCAGTGAGCTCATGCCAGGCGTGCTGGGAAACATTTTCATCGTCGAAGGAGCACGACGTCTCTCGCTCGAATCCTGGGTGTTCTTTCATTTCTTCGCGCACATCCCCAATCCGGGTTGGGCGGCGTTTGCCTACTCGTTCAGCTTCTGCGCGGTTTGCTTTATCCCCGTCTGGATCCTCTACCGCAAGAAGATTTTCCTGAAGATCTAGAGCGATGGGCAGACGCGCGGTCCCGGCAAAATTATTTATATGATCGCAGATAACGTGCGCCGAGTTTGCGCCGTCTACTGCGTAATAGGCTTGGCCGTCTGAAAGACCTCTCCTCTCCGGAGGCTTGCTTCATTGAATTGTGGCCCGAGTGGCGATGGTAGGCGCGATGACCAGTTTTCGGAGGTCCAACATGAACTCAATGCGGGACGCCAGTTCGGCGTGTGTCCCCGCCGCCGGTATCCCCACCCGGCGCAGCGCGTGGGACCTCTGGGAACTCGTGGTCGGTTACAGTTTGATCCTGCTGGTGATCTGGACGCCGAGGCCTGAACAGCGATGGTTTTATTGGAGCGCCATCGTCTGGTTTGCCGTGTCGCTCTACGTCTCGTATCCGGGGCGCAAAGAGCTTGGTTTTCACACCGCCGGGTTTTGCCGGTCCCTGTGGGTTGTTGGTGTGGCGATGGTCATGGCCGCCGCCGCAATCATGCTGGCGAGCAGTCTTCACACTCTGCATCACCCCGACGGACTTTTACCCTGGGTCATGACCTTTGGAGGATACGCCGTCTGGTCTTTTCTGCAGCAGTTCCTGATGCAGGGCTATTTTTTGCTGCGCCTGATCCGGGTGCTTCCCAACCAGACCTGGGCGGCCATTACGGCCGCCACCATCTTTGCGACCGCGCATCTGCCCAACCCGATTCTCACCCCGATAACGCTGATCTGGGGCCTGGTCGCCTGCTTCGTCTTTCTACGATTCCGCAATATCTTTGCGCTCGGCTTGGCGCATGCCATCTTCGGCATCTGCGTGGCCATCACCATCCCTGGGCCTGTGGTGCACAACATGCGTGTAGGTCTTGGCTATCTACGTTATCGGGCGCCGCTGAGTGTTCACCTGAACCAAAGCGACCACAAGGTGTCGACGGTCGCGTGGGTGACGGCTGATGCACCCACGCGGCGGTCGGCACGCCACGCTCTGCCGTAGAAGATGCCGGCCAGCGCAGCCAGCAGAATATACTGCCAGTTAAAGCTCGTGGTCTGCTTGTTCCAGTGGGCCAGCCCGAAAAGCACAGCCGTTGCCGCAAGAGCCGCTGTACGACCAATGCGCCGCTCTAACAGATTCTGCAGCCATCCGCGGAAATAGAGTTCTTCGGGAATGGCGATAAAAAGAAAAGTAAAGACATAAGCACCCAATGCGGGCAGGGGGTCGGGCCACGTCGCATGAAAGTGCAAGAAGCGCACGCTTAGTCCGAGAAAGATGGCAATCGGCGCGTAGAAGCAAAACTCGCGCAGTCCGATCCCCGTGTCACGCAACCTGAGGCGCAGATCGAATCCAACCCCCTCAAGTTGCCGTACAGCGAGAAACCCACAGATACCCGCATCCAACAGGAGCATCTTGCCCAGCGCAGTCAAACCGGGCGGCCACGCTGGCTCCATCCACCGCAGATCGACGGCCAGTCCCAGCACGATAAGAACCAGAAAATCGCGCCAGTCGCCCTTCTGTGCCGGATCAGCATTGCGAGCCTGACTCAGCACGACCGCGACCGCGACAGGTAGCAACGCATAAAGCGCCAGCCAGTTCCAGCGTAGAATGCCAAAACTTTGGGCGACCAGCGCATAAGGCACGCATAGAAATGACGGGCTCAGCAGGAACAAGACTCGGGGAAGCTTCTTCTCCAGGGTGCCGATGCGCGAAGGAAAAAAAGCCGCGCCGAACATCGGTGCCAGGCTCAGCAGCGCGGCGACCACGACTTCCGGCCGAACGATGGAGTGCAGGTTCATCGCGTCACTTAGCTGTCTGTCGCGGGGACTTTGACAGGCCTGAAAAGCCACACCAGCAACAGAGTAAACAGCAGGCCGCCGACCGTGAACTTGAGCCACACCGGCGCGCGCGAAGGGGAGAAGAAGCCTTCCAACGTCCCGGCAATGACCAGCAGCGGAATTATCCCCGAGACCAGGCGCGTCGCCTCGATGCCGCCTTGTGCGACAGAGTCTTTCCAGCGCAGTGTCCCCGGAAAGAGCATGGCGTAGCCAAGCCGGAACCCCGCGCCGCCTGCGATCAGGATCGAGGGCAGCTCCAGCGCTCCGTGTGGTGCAACAAAACTCCACAACGGAACCGACATGCCGTATTGATGACAGGCCGCGCCGATCACCCCAAGCATCATGCCGTTTACATAAAGGTAGAAGAAAGTTCCTAGCCCGAAAGCGATGCCGCCGGCAAAGGTCACAAAGCTGACCGAGAGATTATTGGTCATGATGTGGCTTGACGCCATCGGCGCCACGCTCACCACGGACTTCGTCCACATCTCGTGGCGCTCCATGGTGGCGATCATGCCCGGTCCCACAAAATGGCGCATGAACTCCGGTCGCGCGCTTGTGAGTACCGCCCCCAGCATGCCCCATGCCACCGACACCAGCAGCGAGGCCGTCACGAACGGTAACTGCCGTTGAAAGATGGCCGGGTACTCGTCGCGCATAAACCGGAAAAGCGTCGCCCAACTCGTCTTCCGCCGGGAATAGATGATATGGTGAGCGCGAGCCAGCAATTGATTGACGTGGTCGGCGTAGGTGCGCGCCGTGGCGTCCTGCCGGAGTACCGACAGGTCGGCCGCTACCTGGCGGTAGAGCAGGGCCAACTCCTGCAATTCGGCGCGCGATAGTTGACCGAGGCCGACTTGGTCCGATTGCGCAAGCAGCAACGCCAGCCTGTCCCAATGGGGCCGCCGCTTCCGTATCCACTGATTTGAGAGAATGTGCGTCATGGAGCAGAATTCAGACCAGCTTAGCATTGATACTCCGGAGCTGGTGGCTATTCAGATGCCGCTGGCCGGCATAGGCAGTCGGTTTATCGCCCTGCTGATCGACACGATGATCTGGGTGGCTGCGATCCTGGTGCTGGCGTTGATGTCCTGGGTCTTGGTTCCCGGCATTACCGCCTTTTCGAAGCTTTCCGCGCAGTGGGCGGTCGCCATCTACGTTCTCGTTCTTTTTCTGCTCAACTGGGGTTACTTCACGTTGTTTGAAGCGTTCTGGGGCGGGCGCACGCCGGGCAAGCGCGTGGCCAGGATTCGCGTTATCCAGCAATCTGGCCGCCCCATCGGCTTGTTCGAATCGATGGCGCGCAACTTCATTCGCTACGTCGATCAGATTCCTTTTTTTTATGCGGTCGGGGTGATCGCGATGTTTTCCACGAGGCAGCACCAAAGGCTGGGCGATTTGGCCGCTGGAACGCTCGTTGTTCGCGATCGCGAGCAAGAGACGCCTCTGTGGGGCGAATCCGAAATCAGAATCTTTACGCCGGCCTCCACGCCGAACCATTCGCTTCCAGAACCGCCAGCGGCTCTTTCGCTTCCTGCCACCGGCATCGCGAAACTTTCGTCGGCAGATCTTGAGGTTCTTGAGGGGTTTTTTGCCCGCAGGTTGGACCTGCCTCTCGCTACCCGCGCAGCTCTTGCGCAACGAATTGCCGCCGCGATCCAAGCCAAATCCGGGCTGGAGCCGCCGCCGGATGTCAGCGTCGAGACATTCCTTGAAGCCACCGCACGCGAACTGCGCGACATAGCCAGGATGCGCTAAGGGCGTTTTCCGGGATCCTCCCGTACCCCTTTTCAGGCAAGAACCGGTTTGCGCCACGGAAAAATCGATTTTTCCCCCTCTCCAGTGGGCACCCCGTTTGCACGGGCGCTCTTTATTTGCTGAAACGCGATCGGTTTCAGGAAAATCGAATTACTTTCGAGAAAATGAGAGCAACAGGCCAAAGAGCCTCCATTTGCACTCCTCGCTATCTAATTGATTCAAAAGTAGAAAGTTCTGTCTATGACTTCGAAGCTTCAAGACCCTGACAATCTTAGGAAAACGCGCTTGACAAGCGTAGACGTTTGGGCCTTTAATGTCTTCCGGCTCAAAGACAGGGATCGCTGGCTTAAGCTACTCAAACGTTTGAGTTGGGATATTCCAAAATGCGTAAATCGCGGAATTTCTTATCCCAAACGGTGGATAAACCAGCAGCTTTTTGTGTCCTTTTCCCGGTGAAATCGCAGTAACCGGAGGGAGGACGAGAGCCGACTGGCCGGATCGAGAGGAGCGAGCCGGCAAGGGAACAAAAACCGAATGTACCCCGCACACCAGCGCGGTCGAATTCGATGCCCGTGTTTCCGGTTCTGAATACCACGGAAAACGCAAGATGCAACCGAGTTCGGCCTTAAAGGAATGAACAGGGTTCATGAAGCGCAACAACCCGATTCAATTCCAGCTAGACGGGGAAGGAACAGAAATACGAACCACAAAGCAGCACAACATTTGAAAAGGAAGGTCACATGAGACAGATGAAATACAGGTTCCTCCTGTTGCCGCTGTTCTTCGTGTTGGCATGCGCGGGAGCATTCGCCCAGGCCAATTCTGAAGTCACCGGCATCGTCACCGACCAAACCGGAGCGGTGGTGCCTGGAGCCGACATTGTACTTGTCGATCCGGGCACGGGCTTTACCAAGTCCACCGTGAGCGGCTCAACCGGCTTGTACGACATTGCCGGCTTGAATCCCGCAAACTACAACATGAAAGTTACCGCGAAGGGCTTCGAGTCATTCGCGCAGAACGGAATCGTGGTCAACGTTTCGGCGACCGCCCGCGTGGACATCAAGCTGTCCGTTGGCGCCGAGTCGCAGACCGTTACGGTTGAGGCTGATGCGCTTGCCGTGCAAGCCGACTCCAACGTGGTCAGCACCCTGATCAGTTCCGAACAGATCAGCCAGATTGCAACGGAGAACCGCAACTTTGCGGCCCTCGCAGCCATGGGCCTCGGCGTCAGTTCCGCCCTGCCCGACAGCAACACGCCCACCTCGGTGGCAGCTAATTTCACTATCAGCGTCAACGGACTGCGCCAGAGCCACAACATCTGGCTCATCGACGGTGGCGAAGCCGATGACCGCGGCGGCGCCGGCGGCATGGACATCATGCCTTCCCAGGATGCGATCGCCGAGTTCACCATGATGACCTCGAACTATCCTCCGGACTACGGCATTTCCTCGGGCGCCACCATGAGCCTTTCGCTCAAGAGCGGCACGCAGAAGTTCCACGGAGAGGCTTTCGAGTTCAATCGCAACACGGATTACGACGCCAACAACTACTTCAACAAGTACAACGGCGCAACCCAGCCTCGCCAGGTGTTGAACTACAACATCTACGGCTTCAACATCGGCGGTCCACTCTTTATCCCGAAGGTCTACAACAAGAACCACGACAAGACCTTCTTCTTCTGGAATGAAGAGTGGCGCAAGATTAACCAGGGCAACACACCGAACGTCGTAGGTACCCTCCCAGCGCAGGATTTTCCGACAGCAGGGCAGGATCTGACGTACGCTGTGCCTCTGTTTGCCAAGACTGGCACAAATAACGGGAAGGCTTACGTCCCAGGCGCAGTTGTGCCTTATTCGGGTGCAGCAGCGGTGGCGGCAGGTGTCCAGAATGTCTACTTCGAGCCTTGTCTGCAAGCCGGAGTTACCAATCCGGATGCTTGCCAGGCAGGTCTGTTAGCGCAGTACGCCCTGGTTCCTGGCTCGCCATGGCCGAACAACACCATTCCGCACCAGCTGTTCGACCAGAATGCCGTTCTGTATTTGAACTCGGGCATTCTGCCTAAGCCGAACAGAAGTGACGGTCAGGTAGTTTCAGAAGCGCAAACCCCGATCACCGTCCGCGACGACATCCTTCGGGTCGATCACAAGATCAACGACAAGTGGCAGATTCTCGGTCATTACATGCACGATTCAGTGACCCAGGCCTATGGCGCTCCCGAGTTAGGCTGGGACTGGTTCAGCTACAACACAGTGACCAGTGTCCTGTCGAACCCCTCCAACAGCGCAGCCCTCAAGCTGAGCGGCACCATCAACCCGAACCTATTGGTTGAAACCAGCATCAACTACGACGGCAACATTATCAACATCACCAACAGCGCGAACAGCAACACTCCCGCAGGGTGGGGCGTCAACACCTTCTTCGATGTCACCAAGGTCCAGGAAGGCAAATTCGTCGGCCAGAAGAGCTTGCCAAGCATGAACGGCTTCGGCAACCCTTACGGCACAGCAGAGCAGATGGGCAACGCACCCTGGCATAATGCGGCTGAAGACTACGAGCCCAAGGTGGACATCTCATACACCGCGGGTAAGCATGCCATGAAGTTCGGCTTCAGCTACAACCGCTACACCAAGAACCAGCAGGTCAACGGCGATACGCAAGGCCAGTTCGGATGGGGCGGCACGTCGTCGGGTCAGTTCACCGGCAACCTCGCATCCTGCGGCACCGCTTCAACAGCTGCCTGCGTCCAGGGCGACGGCATGATGGATATGCTGCTTGGCATGTCTGCGAGCTACGACCAGCAAGCATCCGCTCCTATCGACCACTACGTTAACCAGACGCCTTCAGTTTATGCGTTGGACAACTGGCACGTGAC